>Ga0307507_10000742_pt1 | contig 71864 bp, 12 predicted proteins | sample 7_EM_MG_FD_207223 | JGI IMG/M metagenome (GOLD analysis project Ga0307507, IMG submission 207223) | Populus trichocarpa ectomycorrhiza microbial communities from riparian zone in the Pacific Northwest, United States - 7_EM | ecosystem: Host-associated > Plants > Roots > Unclassified | place... | reverse complement strand
TTAAAGTTGCTAAGTAGGTTAATTGCGTGTTAAGAAATATATAGTTAGCTTTTAAAGTTGTTAAGTTAGTTAATTGCATATTAAGTTAGTTGAATTGCGTGTTAAGTTGGTTAATTGCATATTAAGTTGGTCAAATTGCGTGTTAAGTTAGTTAATTGCATGTCAAGTTAGTTAAATTGCGTGTTAAGTTAGTTAATTACGTGTCAAGTTAGTCAAATTACGTGTTAAGTTGGTTAATTGCATATTAAGTTAGTTAAATTACGTGTTAAGTTAGTCAATTGCGTGTCAAGTTAGTCAATTGCGTGTTAAGTTAGTTAAATTATATATCAATTACGCGAAACGCGAAAATTAAAGTCTACTTAAATCTCATCCTGCGAATATTTTCCCGATAAAGGTTAGCTATAGAATATCTTATTTAAGTAAGGATACTATATAAACTATAGACCCATTCTTCCACAATAGCACTTTTATTAATTTTAAAATCTTTATCTCTCTACTAGAATAAATGTATAATAATACCAGCCGCGAATATATAGCTATTACTAAACTTAAAAACCTATAATAATGGAACTAAGACTTTACTAGCTTCTTTTTAGAATTTTTAGGCCTTATTAGTAAGCTAGATTAGAATAAAGCCGCTAGAGTTACTGCCCTTTAATAAGCTATTTTAGATAAGATTAAAGCCTAGTTAGTAGGTAGAGAACTGTTAAAAGACCTATCCAAATTTGCTATAATATATTAATAAATTAATAAGGACCTTTAATATAATAAACAGACTTATTCTCTAAAGCTAACTATACCTTATATTTAAAACTCTATAAAACTAGTATATACCCTAAAACGCAATCCGTCTCTAAAACCTAAAAGCCCTATATACAACCCTATAAACCTTAATACTGCTTAATCCTATACACCCTTAGGAACTAATAAATAAAGAACTTAAGCCATAAATAGAGAATGCTTTGGATGCGGTAAAAAGGGATATATTTAAAAGCATTGCCAAACTTACCCTTTTAAAAAGATCCGCTGTAGTTCCTCCCGTTTCTTAAATTATACCCATTCTTTAAGTTGTACTTATTCCTTAAATTATACCTACTTTATAAATTGTATTTAGACGCCATAAAGCACCTTACTTTTAGTTAACTTAGAAAACAAATTATCCTAAGGCTAAGTTACGCCTTAGGATAAAAGGTGGAAGAGTATAAGTGTTTAGGCTTTTCTAGCGCTAATATATAACACAACTCCCTTAATATACTTAGTAAAATTTAAACACTTTAGAAATAGAAGGAGGTATAAATCCTAATAGATAGCGGAGCCACTAGTATAGGTTTTATTAATACAAACTATATAAAAACTTAACGCCTAAATTTAAAGAAACTTAATAAGCCCTAAGGCCTATAAGGCTTTAATAGCAAACCCTTAATATATAGCAAACTAACGCACTACGCTTTAGTAAAAATATAGATAGGTAAACACCTTAAATACATTTCCTTATTTATAACACCCTTAAAGCAATATAAAGTTATACTTAGATATAGATAGCTAAAGCAATATAACTCCTTAATTAGTTGGGTTAAAGAAATACTAAAGTTCTATATAACTTACTGCCAAAGTTATTACTTAAAAAACTACTTGCCCTATAAACATATATATAACTATTTAAATTTAAAATAATATAAATTGCCCTTGCTATAAACCTTAAGCTAATATAATAAATCTATAACTGCTAATTATAGTAAAGAATATAAAGATATTTTATTAAAACCTCTTAAAATTTATATAATATAGGCCGTACCCTTTATCTTATTATTAAAAAGACAAAATTATAAAATCTTTACTATAACTATAGAAGATATTAAGAAAGTACTAAAACCAAAACAATATATTAATCCTTAATCTCTTATACCTAAAAAATACCACAATCTAATTAACAAGTTTAAAAAACAATTTATAGACTAATTAGCCCCGCACTAAGATAAGTATAATTTTAAGATAGAACTTAAGCCTAATATAATACTAAAATTTAGTCCGCTATATAGTATATTATAAGAAGAACTGCTTATAATGCAATAATACTTTAACAGGCATCCAGAAAAAGGATTTATTCGCCCTAATTAATCTCTATTTACCTTACCTATACTATTTATTAAAAAACCAGGAGGAGGCTTAAGATTCTATATAGATTATTAAGCTCTAAACGCAATTATAATTTAAAATTAATATCCAATTCCCCTAATTTAAGAAACACTTAACTATTTAGTAAAGGTATAGTACTTTATAAAGCTTAATATAGTTGCTGCCTTTGATAAAACCTATATATATAAAGGAGATAAGAAGTATATAGCTTTTTATACACAATAGGGACTCTTTAAATACCTAGTAATACCATTTAGTATAAAGAACGGTCCTGGTATATTTTAGTAATATATTAATAATACACTTTATAAATTCCTTAATGTATTTATTACCGCGTATATTAATAATATCTTAATCTACTTATCCTTACTTTCTAAATATTAGAAATATATTAAAATAGTCCTTAAACGCTTATAAGATGCAGGCTTATAATGTAATATTAAAAAATGCAAGTTCTACGCATCTAAGGTTATATACTTAGGCTTAATTATATCCCGTAATAGAATCAAAATAGACCTTAAAAAAGTCGCGGCGATTATAAACTGGGAAAGCCCTTGTAATGTATAAGATATTTAAGGATTTTTAGGATTTGTAAATTTCTATTATTAATTTATTAACCACTTCTTAGAAACTACTTAGCTATTAGTAAACTTAACAAGAAAGAATATAAAAATTAAATAGACCGCTAGATATAAACAAGCTTTTAATAACTTAAAATATTACTTTATAACTACTTCAATTCTTACCTACTTTAACCCTAACCTTAAATATATTATAGAAACAGACTTGTTTAATTATATGCTAGGGGGAGTATTATTGTAATATAATAAAAATGGCGAACTATATCTAGTAGCCTTTCTCTCCTAAAAACTCGCCCCTACTAAATTAAACTATAAAATATATAATAAGGAACTGCTTATAATTATTATTATTATTATTATTATTATTCATTGCTTAACATTTAATTTGGATCCCTATTAGGCCTACGCGGACTACTCCTTATATACATATAGGAAAAAAGCTCTATTTAAGAAAACCCTATAATCTATCTCCCCACCTTTAGGGAATCGCCTATAAGTCGCCTACAAGTCGCCTGTAGTGCTCTTCTACCTTACTTTTTAACCTCCTTAGGAACCACTGCTGCCGTAACAAGCCTATAGACGCGCTAGTATTATATACTTTACTCTACCACTATAGAGCTATTAGGGGGCGCCTATTACTTAACCCTTTGCCTTCTATTTCTATTTTCTTTATAATCTGGAACTAATCTAGTATACTTTAGCCAATAAGCCACCAGGTGGCCGCCTTTAGGCCTTTTTATATTAAGAGTAGTGTGTTATAGTTCTCTGTGCTAGCTGTTAAAAGTATTACTTCTTAGCTAGTGCGTAAGGGGCATAATAGTATTATATATTTTGGTGTCTGTCTTAACCAGCCATATTTGCACCTTAGGCTACCTACTAGGATACCTACCCAGTAGAGCCAATCTTTTAGTCCTATTATTCCTGTTGGTAACATAAGGTAATATCACGTAGCTACGGTTCGTAGATAGTATGATAATTGTTCTTTTTAATTCTTAATAGGAATAAGGAAAGGGGTAAGGAACTTAAGGTTCCTTACCACGCTAGGGCCACGTCAACACGTAACGGCAATATGCCTTATGTGACGACAACTTGCCTTATTCCTAACACTGGCAACTCTTCTTTTTGTGGTTGCCATCTATATATATATAAACAGACAGGATGCGATAATACCAGACAGTATATAACAATACCAAACAATATGCAATAATATGCGACAATGCGGCAGTTGGCAGAATTTGGCGGATAACGCAAAGACGGGTAGGCCGCTAAGGCGCTAGTAGTAAGCGAGCTAATAGCGATTTTCTATCTTAGGGATAGAAAATCCTAATTAGCTGGTTTAAGTTAGGGTTTACAGAATATTATACTTCTACTCCCTTTTAACCTAACCTTTAACTTGTATATGTAGAGTATTTATATTAATAAACGTTTCTAGAGCCTTGTTTGGGTTTGCCTTTATTATTACGTCTACTAGGTTATCTTAACCATTAATCCATTAAATCTTAAAGAGTTCTTGCCGTTTGTAGGATTAATAAAGTACTATAATATTAATTATAAGGCGCTTCTCCTTTGTAGTACCAAGCTTAACCAAGCACTTATAGAGGGAGTATGAATTGGTGCATACAATTATAGGGATAATAGAAAGTTTGAGTTAATCTATAATTATCTTTAGGGTAGTTCCAATTGCAATTGCCATATTAACTCCGCTGACCATTTTGTATATCTTTAACGCTAGAACGCTTTAAGTGACGCATTTACTCTTGGTTAAGCTCTAATAGATAAGATTGCTATAGATTATAAAGTTATTCTCTCTAGTAAATTTGTTTGTAATAATAATCTTATATCCTAACTAGGAGCTAAAATCTTTGTTATTTATAAACAATCCATTAACAAATATAAAGAGCTTAGCGGTAGGAAGATTAATAGGTATATAAAGTAGTCCCCAATTAAGATAGTTTATTTGCTAGGAAAGACGTTTATTTAGGGCAAGAATGTCATCCTTAGTTGGTTCTTAGTGTTAGGCGGCAATAGAGAGATTAAATAAAGCCTTAGGTTAATAGATAGAAGCAATATAAGCTCTATAAGCGCGTTACTCCACATATCCTTGCTTTAGAGAATTAGTGTTAATAACGTCGATCTTCTTGCCTTAACCCTTCTGGCGCAAAGCAATAGAATCCTTGTTTAGGGAGAGGGTGCATCTATTAAAGAGTAATAGTGTTATTAAATTAAGCTTTTCCTTTAGCTTTGCTATAAGATTTACCTTTACTAACTTATCTTCTTTAAGAGCTAAGAATAGGTCGTCTCCCAAGATAATTATATTATTAGTTTGCATGCCGATAATTCTAAATGGAGTTCCTATGGTTGTAATTAGGAAGCATGGGTTAAATATAGAAGTAGTTATTAAAAGCTTCTCTTTGTGGTGCTTGCTGTAGGTAGCCTACTAATAGGTTCCTGCCTCTGCAATTCCATATAATAGCTTAAACACAACCATAATTATATCTTCGGGATATTGGTAACAAATTTGCTCTAGAAGGTATGCCAATATTAAGCGCTAAAGGTGCGTCTCTAATTGGGTATAGGCCTAAGTAATATCTCGCAAATAAACCGCTATTCTATTCTTTATTAAGGAGGGAGCTAGTATAATAATAACTCACTAACTAGCTCGTTAAATTATAAGAGATTGTATAAAAATTACCTCCTTACTATTATTATTGTAACCTTAGATAACAAGCCTTAATTTCTTAAATAGGGCATTAGTAGCTTTACCCTTAATTTCGTTAACTATTCTTAATTTAAAGATGCGAACTTTATTAAACTTAGTAGGGTTATATTTCTTAAATTTAAAGACTCCTCTTGCGATAAGACCATCAATCTCCTGCTTATTAGATACTTAAAAAGGAGCTTTTAGAGTTATAATATAACCTTCCTTTTAGAGCTATTTTGCGAGTTTAAAGTTAGCCTTCTCCTTAGCTGTTATAAAGGCTATTAACAGCTTAACTCTATTCTTAATAGCGGCAATAAATTGCTCTTTAAAATTAATAAGATGTTAGCAATTTTGTAATCCCTTTAGGCGACCTCTACCGCGTTATAGTTGCGGTGTATCTACTATAATTATATTAGAATTGTGGTCGCCTTCTAGAGTATATTAATCGTGGCTCTCCTCTAGGGTATTTTCTGTGATATCCTACAAAGGCTTAGAACTGTTATCTTTATAGTAAGGCTTAATAACAGTTAAATAGAATTAAGTAGATTTATAAGGCATCTAAATAGTGCAAGTCTGGCCATTAATTGCAATAAGTTAATATGGGCCTAACTATTCTCCCTTTTTATACCATACGCGTACCTTAGACTGGAGTGGCAGATTAAGCGTAGTTAAGGTGTTTAGGCCATTTCTCATTCCTAGTGCGTTGTTGACTTGGCGTATGGCGTAGAGATATTATACCTCCTTCGTTGCCTTATAAATAGCCTCAGCTTATTGCATAACAGAGGGAGATAGTAGAGAATTGTTAGTTATTTAAAGGTAGGCGCTAAAGACTAGTAATATGGGTATAAGTCTATCTAGGCCAGCAGAATCGTTAACAGCTTTAACAGCTATTTACAAGGTAAGTTCTTCGCTAGCATCCTCTAGTTCTAAAGAGATAATCTTATATGCGCGGCGTAATAGTGTGTAATATTACTCCACTTTTCTAATACTATTATATGCCTTAATAGGGACTTCCTTAACCTTAATTGCCATTGCCTTTATCTATTATTAAAACTCTGTAGATAAGAAGTTCTTTTCTATATTATAGATGATTTAATTAGGGGGTCCTAGGTAGATATTAATCTAGTATAATTAAAGGGTATCCTATGCGTTCCTAGCTGATATATCCTTCAAGAAACGTACGGCTTAGAAAAAGGTTAAGAAGTCAATAACTTAAAGTACTGGCTTGCCGCTAAGATATATAACGTTAACAATAATATAGAAGTTGAAGTTGTAGTTATCTTTAAAGGTAAACTTAAATCGGCTAGGGGACTTCTAGTTTATTTAGCAGTAATAGTAGTACTTTATAAGATGCTTAATTGCCTTAACCTTAACTTTATAACCTGCTCGCTAAAGAACCCTAAGTAATTAGTAAATGGATAGGTGGCCAAAATAATAGTGTAGTTAACGTAACTCTGACTTAGTTAAATGGCTTTAAGCAACACTCCTTTCTGGTTATTAAAGGAGCAGCTAAGAGTAACCCTACTTACGTATAATAGGCACCCGATTATCTCCCTACATGAGCATATTCTTAAGGTTGTTAAGCTTAACGCCTAATTTATCTATATCCCTAATACAGAATAGAAACAGAGTGTTCGCGGGAACAATGTGGAAAGTGATATATCCTAAGGGGGTTTGGACCCTAATTGTACTAAGAGAGATCGCGGTACCCTTGCTAAAGCGTATTGTATATTGGCCTGCCGTTAATTGGTTAATCTAAATAGAGCTATTAAGCTGCTAAAGGGCTTAAACTTAAGGTTCTCCTGCTATAGATACTCCTGCGGCTCTAGTATCTAGTATAATACTATAGAAGACATTTACCAAGTATCTATTATTAAAGGAGAACGCAGAGCTTTCCTTTAGCTTATTAAAGATATCTAACTTCATAATAGAATGGAGTGTAGATTAGTTATTAAGAACAGCAACGGTTTATATACCATCTACCTTACCATACTTAGTGAAGTATTGGTTAGGAGAGTAGTCCTTAATTTCCATATCTATAAGGAGCTGTTTGGTCTTATTAACATCACCCTTAAGATCTTTTACGCCTTTATATTAAACCAGGAAGCTTTGGAAGTAGGCTGCAGTAACCTTACAATTTCCAACGTTTCTTACACTCTAATGAAACTTGTTATATGCCTCCTTTCGCTTATTAAGGGAGTGTCTAGTTAACTAGTAATTTAGCTTCTTATAAACATAGCACTTCTTCTGGTAATTACTTTAAAATGAACCTCTATAAGGACCTCCATGATTGCCTTATGGTTGACATTAATTATACCCTTTACCGTATTCCCTACCACGGCCACTATATATTTGGTCAGTCCAGTTATAATTATGTTAGTTGGGAATACTTAGTTGGGTAGGGTTTTTGGTATAGAACTGTTAAGATTCTTATATTCGCATTACAGTACCTACGGCGGAGCGTAGCTCGGTATATGCTCCTTTAAACGTATCCGCAGGTTTATATAGCGCTAGATTACACTTAGAAATGCTATAGCAGGCTAAGATAACCTAGTCCCTTAGGCTGTTCTTATTTTAGTAAGTTTTGGTAAGGCCATATTAGATTTTCTAGAGTTTATTAAAGAGTAATTAAAGGCACTCTAAACGAGTCTTTATTAGGTTAGAAGTAATAACTCTCTAGAATATAGTCTCCCGCTATTTAGATATATAAAGTTAGTAATTCTTATTGGTTTTAAAGTGAGCTCTAGTAAGCTAAAGCATTACGTTAAAGCTATAGTTTTTACCCGCAATATGGTTGTAATAGAATGTCGCCGCCTGTCCCTTTAATATAATAGAGAAAGCGTGGTGGTACTAGTGGCCTTAAATTCCAACCTTATTATAACAGTCGTAAAAGACCTATAGTTTTGTTCTGAGTATGTTATATAGTTCTCCTCTAAACTTCTTTTCTTTATCCGAATATACCTTTATCAGATTCGTGACTTCTCATAATAGAGGCTTACTGGTTGGCTAAAGTGGAGGCGGTGGAGGAGGTGGAGGAAGAGTACCTTTAGGTAAAAAAGTACCTCTAGGTGGAAGAGTACCTCTAGGTGGGAGAGTAGCATTCTAGGGGTTTAGATATAAATTAAAGTTGCCTTCTAAAGAATATTGGTTGGTTTTGGGTTTCCGTAGTTAACGTGTAATCTTAGCTTCTATCTATACTGGCTCCTCTATTCCAATAATAACGGCCTAAATATTACTAGTAATTGGGTTACTATTCTTAGCAATATATACCCCATTCCTATAGAGGAAGTCTTAAAAATCCTGGATAATATTAACATTTCCAAGTACCTAAGTATCGGCAGTCTATCCCATAAAATCCTCCCTAAAATATTTCCATAGTTGTACATTGGCGTAGTGTCTACTTCGGTAGAAGAGAATATAGTATAGGAGGAAGCCATTAACTTGTTTTGCCGTACAGGTTGTTATATTAAAAATAGGAAAATCGTCCTAATCTTTATTAATAAGTTTCGCGTACGTGGCTACCCCTGGTGGTAAGGAGTCTCTCTAGTCGTTAGCCATGTTTTCAGAGGAAGGGAAGTGTTATAGGGTTATAGGAGAGAAGGTGTTATTAGTGTAGGGATTGTTAATTGTCGTTTAGTACGTGTTTAGACGAGAATCTGCGATTATGGGGCTTAGGACCAGTTCTAGCCTTAAATCGCGAAGACTTGTAAAGCGTGTTGTTCTGCGTAATAGACGCAAGAATTTGTAATCTTAGAAAGGCTTAGAACTAGTTCTAGCCTTTAGATCTTTAGATTTGTAAAAGAGTTCTATTTAAGGTTTAGGACCAGTTCTGACCTTAAAAGACAGCTTCCTTTAGCATGAGTAGCACTGGTATAGTGGCTCGTCTCTTCTTGGGAATACTTAGCTGTTCTATAGTATAACAGTAAAGTTAACCACTAATCAGTGTTGGTAACACAAGGTAATATTACGTAGCTACGGTTCGTAGATAGTATGATAATTGTTCTTTTTGATTCTTAATAGGAATGAGGAAAGGGGTGAGGAACTTAAGGTTCCTCACCACGCTAGGGCCACGTCAACACGTGACGGCAATATGCCTCGCGTGACGGCAACTTGCCTCATTCCCGACAATTCCTGTCCTTAAGAGTATTACCATTTTATTTTCTACCTTTGCTAGGCCTTCTTAAAGCCCTTAGGTATTTATCCCTTATAGCATTAACCATACTATAGCTTAGGTTCCTTTTACCTAAGTCAGTTTCTAGACCTTTAACTCCTATATATCTCTCCAGCACTAGTTTAGCCAGTATTATATTGCGGTAGATAGTTTCCTAGTATTCTTTTATACTCTACTTTAGCTCTTTTCTCTCCCTTACTATTATTTTTACTAGCCTCTTGCGCGTCTCCTTTCCTTCTCTATTTAGGCCTAGGCCATAATACTGCACTATTCTTCTTCTACTTTCTCTACCTGTTTTTCTAATATATCTTCCCTACTTTAGGGTTGTTAGCTTATTCTCCTATAGGGCACCCTTAGGCCCCTCTATAGTTTGCTTAAGCGTGTCTTAATATACTTTATAACATTAGAGTTATATTTCTTTTACACCCTTTATATTACAGCGGCTTTAATATATAGATATAGGGGAGGAATGCCAGCTTCCTTCTTAAGTAGTGCTGTGGCCATTTACTTATACCCGCCTATTATACTCCAGAAATAGGCTATTTAGACCTTTTAGAGTAGTTTAAGGAGTAATTTAGGGGGGCCTTTCTTAGTTTCTCTAATAGCCCAGATACTAGATCTATACATTATAGTTAGCTGGATAACTACTATATATAGTAGGCGTAACTTCTAAAAGCATGGACCCCATATAGAATTAACAATCCTAGATATAGTGGTGTACTATACTTGGCCCTTATAGGCCGCTTATGCCATATATACGCTCTACTAGAGCTTGCCATCTACCCATACTCCTAATACCTTTAAGCCTTAAACTAGTTAACCCCCAAAGCCTTAGATATAGATTATATACTAAAGGTCTATAGATTGGTTGCGTTTTCTTATAAAATGGATTAGCTAGTATTTCTCTAGTAAGAATTAGACTCTATATTATCTTGCCTATTCTATATAGGTATTATAAGCTTTTTCTAGTGTCCTATAATTCTCTATAGCTATTGGCCCATATATAATTAGGTTTATATTGTTAATAAAGCCTATCCCCTAGGTTACCCCTTCCTTAAAGGTCTTAAGTAGATTGCTTATAAAAAAAAGGAAGAGTATAGGCGAAAGAGGTAATCCTTATAGTATTTCTGTTGCAACTATAATAGGGGGGCTCTAGTATCCGCTAAAGACCAATAATATTTCTTTCTGGCCTGTAAACCCTTAAATAAATTATATAATCCATTCTAGGAAGCCCTTTGCACTAAGGATATACAGGAGACACTTATAGGGTATATTATTATAGGCGCCGCTAATATCTAGGTTAAGTATTAATACTATAAAGTCCCTTCGCATAGCCTATACGGTTTTAATAGTAGCAGTAAGTAGTATAAGTACTAATAGCGTTAAGCGGTTCTTTCTTACCCCTATCTAGCTTTACGGTAGTAGAGCGTATTCCTCTACTATATCTACTATATAGTCTGCTATAACCCTCTTTAGAATCTTGCTAAGGGTATTTTCTAGGGCAATAGGGCGGTAGCTTTCTAGAATTAAGTAGTCTGCTTTACCTTCTTTTTATAAAACTACTGTTATTATAGATCTTCTAAGTTATAGGTAGTAGCCTATTATAAAGCATACTTTAGCCATATCTGCAAGCCAGGGTGCTATAAGTAGTCTATAGGTCTTTCAGGCCTTATTTAGAATCCTATTAGGTCCTAGAGCTATATTATTTAAAAGGCAGCTAATAGTTCTGGCCATTTCTTCTATTGTTATATCACTATTAACCCATGGACGAGTTACTGGTATTTTACCTATAATATCACTAAGGTCTGCTAAAGCCAGTTAGGGGAAGAACCTTTCTATAAGGATCTTTACCTTCTTATCATTGTTATTAGTGGCCTATAATTCCCCTACCCTTTACAGGGGCAGTAAGTATACAGTATAAGGATATTACACTCACTAAATGCGAAATTTAAAATAATTAATCCTAGAGAATCCCCCTAAGATGCATATATCGCAGGGGAGGCACACGTTAAATGGCGGTGGTTCGCACTCGCGCGCGACCGCCAGAACCACGCCTAGCAATAGCCCCCCATAATAAAGATAGGCGAATACCACACCACAAAGCGGAAATACCTCTATTAAGAAGGCATCTAACAAAATATAAAGCCTATTAGACGTGTCTAGTAACCAGAATTACAGGGGAGTAACTATTAGCTATAATAAAATAACACAGCTAGTAGAATGGCTCCGCCAGTCTAGTAAACCTTAGGCGCCCCTCTAGTAAACCCTTAATTAAATCCTCTAACGGCTAAGCAAAATTAAAAATAAACAAAACCCCCCCTTACTGGCAAATCACTCCTAGGCTGCCATAGCTGCGCTTCTATAGTATAGGGAACCTACCCCCCTTAAAATAATAACTGGGTATATAATTATAATATAACCAAATATAGAAAAAGCAGAGGGGCTTAGGGGATAATTAAAAACAGAAGTCCTTATAGAGATTCATAAAGAGGTCTATAACACTGTTATAGTCTAATACCTTAAGAGCGGAGATATTAGAGTCACCCTAAAGAACTAATAGGTAAAGGAACGAGCCATAAGGGCAGGGGACAGACTAGGAAAATATATTAGCATAAAAATACTTTATAAAGATTACCCAGTTAAAGTCCTAGCAGTGTCTATAAGCCTTAGGGTAGAAAAGGAACACTAGGCAAATAATATAGCAATTATATAGGAGATAGTAAGACAAACGGAACGCCTTATACCAGGACTTAAGATTACCCAAATCCAATAGCTTTAACAGGAAAACGCAAACTAAGCATATAATAAGAACAATAAGAGGATATAAGGGTCACCAGAGACTCGCTAGGGAAATACTAGTTAAACGTATAGCTCCCTTATTATTAGCATACTTACACTAGGAATGCAAAAACTCCTTATCTAAAAAGGAATAATTATAAATGGCCTTATATACAACACAAGACTCTATAATTATAGACTACGCCTAGATTAATGCTATTGCTACGCATAATAGGGACACAACTAATCCACATACGCAGCACAGATGTGCTGTGGCCACTATACGGGCCCCCATAATATAAGACACTGCTTAAATTAAGACTAAATAAAATATGCAAACTGCCACTAAAGCATATATAAGGCGTAGGAGAGAGAAGACTGCATTAAATATAGGAGATGGAAGGCAAGGGCTTAATAGCTGCGGGAATAACTGCATACTAGGTTATATAAATAGAAACAATAGGTAATAAGCTAGGGGGACACAGGTGCCTTCCTAGTATTTCCTACCTTTAATACTAGGGGGCTAGGCCAGCCATCCAAGCCTTAACAGGCCAGAAGCGACGCCGCGCAATATTACTAGACCAAATAGGGATATAAGGGTCACAGGAGACATAAGGGAGAGGACGCCCTATAGGGAGACCCCTATAGACAGCTATAGCAAGCTTAAGACCAGGACAATTAAGAATTAGACTTAACACGGCAAATATAATATTTGCAGCTAACCTATAAAGGGCATATAGCCAACTAGTAAGATTAGGGGAAGAACTAGAGATAATAACAGATTTAGATATAGAAGCGCTAGTAGGAACACAAGATACGGGAATAGAAAGCTCTATATAAAATAAGTAGCGACTAGGATATAGATATAAGAAACAGAAGTCCTAAAAATCCTAGAGAAAGTAGAATTAAAAGAAGTAAGGAATAAAGGAGAGATAAAGGACCCTTACTAGGGGTCCGCCACCTATCTATTATATAGTATAACTACGGCAATACAAACCACCGTCTTGCAAGACCCCTACTAAACAGTCTAGACCTAGAGAAATATTATATTCTTGCTATATAAGAGCCGTATTATAACACCTACACTTAATTAATATACTACCCCCAAGGATTCCAGCTCCTATATAAACTAAAAGCAGCTATATATGTGTGCTTTATAATTAGTAAGGCCATTAGCCTGTCCTTATAGTTATAGCAGGCAGTTAACCTAGATATTATAGTTATAATAATCCAGATATATAGGGGACCGGTATAAATTATTAATATATATAACCCTAGGGTCAAAGGGGTTCTATAAACAGAGAATATTATATTAGTAATAAGCTTACTAGAAACTAAAGGCACAGAGTTTATCCTATTAGGAGATATAAACCTCTACCACCTATAGTAGGGGGGTATCTATATTGCTGCTAAATAATAGGTAGAATGCCTACTAAAAGCTATAGACATTTAGGGCCTTAAACTAGCTAACCCCCCCAAGAGCAATTATATGGCAACAAGGCACCGCCAGAAGTATAATTAACCTCATATTTATAGACGAAGGCCTATACTAAAGACTTAAAAGATACAACCCTAAAGAAGAATAGGTACTCGCCTTAGACTATATCCCTATCCAGATATAGCTAGATCTAGATATTCAGGCGCAACTAAATAGAAAAAGATACGCAATAAGGAAGCTTAAGATAGACAGTTTTCTTAATACAGTTAAACAATAGCTTTAAGACCTAGAAGAAATCCACCTAATACCAAACAAGCGAGGCTTATTAGCTACCCCTAAGGAAATTAACCAAAGACTAGAAAGGATCCAGGCAGTAATTAAAAATGGGCTAGAAGAGCACTACCTAGTCTTAAAACCGGGCCCCTATACGCAACACGTATAGTCCATATAATACGCAGTTCTTATTACCAACCAATAATAAGCAAGAAGGAAATATATAAGTAGCCACAACCCTAAAGATAAAAGACAATATAAAGACATAAGAAACTAGTTAAAGAATACCCTAAAAAAAGAAGCAAGGAATAATTGGAGACGGTTTATAAACGAGCACACGTTTAACCTAAGCCTCCCCTATAATAAGGGCCTTTAGGCTATAGCAAAATGGGTAAAGAAAAAGGCAGGGCGCCTAGCAAAAGACTTATACCTACTACCCCTACAAAAGGCAGGGGAGTTATAGGCCACTAATAACAATAATAAGAAGGTAAAGATCCTTATAGAAAGGTTCTTCCCCTAACCAGCTCCGGTAGACCTTAGTAACATTATAGGTAAAACACCAGTGACTTACCTATAGGTTAACAGTAATATAACAATAGAGGAAATAGCTAGAACTATTAGCCGCCTTTTAAATAATATAGTACTAGAACCAGATAGGATACTAAACAAGGCCTGAAAGACCTATAGACCACTTATAGCACCTTAGCTTACAGATATAGCTAAAGCATGCTTTACTATAGGCTACTACCCATAACTTAGAAGATCTATAATAATAGTAGTCCTATAAAAAGAAGGTAAAGCAGATTACTTAATCCTAGAAAGCTACTACCCTATTGCCTCAGAAAATACCCTTAGTAAGATCTTAGAAAGGGTAATAGCGGACCATATAGCAGATATAGCTAAGAAACACACCCTACTACTATAAAGTTAAATAGGGGTAAGAAAGAACCGCTTAACACTATTAGCACTTACATTACTTACTACTACTATTAAATCTGCATAGGCGATGCAAAGGGACTTTATAGTATTAATGCTTAGCCTAGATATCAGTGGTACCTATAATAATATACTCTATAAGCGCCTTCTATATATCCTTAGGGCAAAGGGCTTCCTAAAATAGATTATATAATTTATTTAAGGGTTTATAGGCCAGAAAGAAATATTACTGGTCTTTAGCGGATACTAGAGCCCCCCTATTATAGTTATAATAGGAATACTATAAGGCTTACCCCTCTCGCCCATACTCTTCCTTTTTTTTATAAGCAACCTACTTAATTTCTTTAAGGAAGGGGCAACCTAGGGGATAGGTTTTATTAACAATATAAACCTAATTATATATGGGCCAACAGCCGCAGAAAACTATAGAACACTAGAGAAAGCCTATAATACCTATATAGAATAGGCAAGATAATATAGAGTCTAATTCTTACTAGAGAAATACCAGCTAATCCATTTTATAAGAAAATGTAACTAATCTGCAGATCTTTAGTATATAATTTACATCTAAGGCTTTAGGGGCCAACCAGTTTAAGGCCTAAGGGTATTAGGAGTATGGGTAAATAGTAAGCTCTAGTAGAGCGTATATATGTTATAAGCGGCCTATAAGGGCTAAGTATAGTATATCGCAATATCCGGGATTATTAATTCTATATAGGGTCTATTCTTCTAGAGGTTACGCCTACTATACACAGCAGTTATCCAGCCAACTATAATATATAGATCCAGTGTTTGGGCTATAGGAGAAACTAAGAAAGGCCCCCTTAAATTACTCCTTAAACCACTCTAAAAGGTCTAATCAGCTTATCTCTAAAGTATAACAGGCGGGTATAAGCAAATGGCCACAGTACTGCTTAAGAAGGAAGCTAATATCCCCCCCCTATAATTATATATTAAAGCCGCTGTAATGTAAAGGGTATAAAAGGAGCGCAACTCTAATATTATAAAGTATATTAAAACACGCCTAAATAAACTATAGAGGGACCCTAGGGTGCCCTATAGGAGAGCAAACCAACATCCCTAAAGTAGGGAAAAGACATTAGAGAAACAGGTAAAAAAAGTAGAAGAAGAATGGTGCTAAGTTAGGGCCTAGGCCCATATAGAGGAGGAAGGGAGACGTATAAGAGACTAGTAAAGATAATAGTAAGAGAGAGAAAGGAGCTAAAGTAGAGTATAAAAGAGCACTAGGAAACCATCTACTATAATATAATACTGGTTGGTGTCACGGCTAGCTTCCCGTGGGAGCAATCCGATAGATCAAGCAACAATAAGGGGCTATATTATGAATAGACTAAGGTAAGGGCTCAAAGAAAGGGGCGCGGTAGACGACTATGTACATGTTCGGTAGTCGGGGCAACGTCGGGACAACGTTGATCCGTGACCGACGACGCCTTAATGGTAGCTATGTAGACGAACCGTCACAGTTGGACCAATACTGGAAAGGCGCATAGGAGTTAAAGGTATAGAGGCTGCCTTAGGTAAAAGGAACCCAAGCTATAGCATGGTTAACGCTATAGGGGGTAAACACCTAAGGGCTCTAAGAAGGCCTAATAAAGGCAGAAAATATAATAGTAACACTCTTAAGAACAGGAATAATAGGACTAAAAGATTGGCTCTACTAGGTGGGTGTCCTAGTAGGTAGCCTAAAATGCAAATATAGCTAGCTAAGATAGACACTAAAACATATAATACTGCTATACCCCTTACGCACTAACTAAAAAGCAATACTCTTAGTAGCTGGCATAGAAAACTATAATACACTGCTCTTAACACAAAAAGGTCTTAAGGTGGTTACCTAGTGGCCTATTAGCTAAAATGTACTAAACCAATTCCGGGTTGTAAAGGAAATGGTAATAGAAGGCAAAGGGGCGAGTATTAGGCGCCCCCTAATAACTCTACAGTAGTAGAGTTAAGTTTGCAATACTAGCGCGTCTATAGGCTTGTTATAGCAGCAGTAGTTCCCAAGGAGGTCAAAAATTAAGGTAGTAGAGCACCATAGGCAACTTATAGGCGCTAGGTAGGCGAGTCCTAAAAGGCGAGGAGATGGATTATAGGGTTTTCTCAAATAGAGTTTTCTCCCTATATGTAAATAAGGAGTAGTCCGCGTGGGCCCAATAGGGATCCAAATCAGACATTAAGTAATGAATATTATTAATATACGATTATATATAAAAATATATTTAAGTATATAAGATATGCGTATATAGAAAGACCTCTTATATAAAGAAGTAAGAAGTATTTTAACCACTAGCAATTCTAATATAAACATAGCGCAATATCTTAATTAACTTTATAGTTAACTTGCCTAGCAGTAATAAGCTTATAAATATTATAGTAATAGTTAACTATTATATAAAAATGCAATATATAATTCCTATGGACTTAATTAATATAATATTAATAGCCAAATGTTTTGTTAAGTATGTCTTTAAGCTATATAGACTTCCTAACTTAATAATATCCAACTATAGAATCCAGTTTTATTTTAGACTTCTAGCAAGCTCTATATAAATAATTAAGCATTTAAACACAACTCTTAACTGTATTTTATTTAGAGACAGATGGTTAAACTAAAATTATAATTATAATTATAGAACAATACCTATAAATATACTGCTGCTATCTATAAGATAACTAGGAAAAATAGCTGCCTTTAGCTAAGTTTACCATAAATAATACAATAAATATATTAATAGGTATAACGCCGTTTTACGCAACCTACAAATAAAACCCTTAACTTAGATTTAAACTATAACCTAAAATTAATATAATAGGACCCATAATTAAACGGATTTAGTTAATTAATATATATAATTTTGCTAATTAAATAAAGCAGTTAACGGAACTATTATAAAGTAAATTAATATATGCTTAAATAGTATAGGAATAGCATGCAAATAAAGGATAAGCTTGCGTATAGGACTTTAAGAAAGGTAATATAGTTTATCTAAATACACAAAACCTATAGACTTAACGGCCCTTAAAGAAACTTAATTAGAAGTTTACAGGCATATACTAAATTAAGAAGAAACTAAGTCTATACGCCTATAAGCTTATTATAACCCTTAAAAAATAACCCTATAACTCGCGAAATTCCACTACTACTTTCTGTAATTATTAACAACGGTAATAGTTCCTATTTTATTAACTTAATTAATAATATATAATAGAAACTATAATCTAAACAATTTAAACTTTTTATTAAGTGGGAAGGATATAAAATATAAACTTAAGAAATATATAACCAGATTAAGGCCAACGCGTCTTCTTTAGTAAAAGGATTCTATAAAAACCATCCTTTGCGGTCTATTCTAGCTAGATAGATATAATATAAAGGCAAATAACTGCCACTTAATATAAAGACATAAAACATAATAGCCGGAAACTTAAAATTAAAAAGAACTTAAACTATATTATAACGCTTATAAGGCAATAAGTTATAAGTTATTTTAGACCTTTGGCTAAAGGGGGGGTACTATAACAGAACTAGCCTAGTTATAGTAGGAATGTCTTAGTAAAACACTTAACAGATAAATTCTAACGCTTTAATTACATTCTACTAACTTAATTAAATTCCATAAAATTCTACTAATGTAATGGAATTTAGTTAAAACCTATTAAAACCCATATACGCTTATGCCCATGCGTCTACTACTAAGACCCTTAAATATTTAGTTATAAGCCTCCTATATTCCTTTCTCCTTTTTATATAACGTCTTATACTCTACAAGAGCTATATACCCTTAGATTAGATAGGATTTATATTATTTCTTTAAATCTTTTCCAAAGTCTCTTTACTCCCTTATACTCTTAGATTTTTTATAACTATATACTTTCTAGTGCTTTATAGGTCCTTTCTTCTCTAGTTACTATAATCTTAGAATAATTATACCTAATTAACTCATCCCTAAGGGATCTTTTAGCCCCTTACTTAGGTGCACGCCTAGGGACTTTTAGGAGCTGCTAAAGCTAGCCTTCGGCTAGTCTTTGGCACCTCCTTATAAGCTCCTTAGGCCTATAGCCCTTCCCTTCTTATTAGTTTGTCTCTCTTTATGCTTAAGGCATTGCTATACCTACTCTTTACAATATCGTTCTCTTCTATTAACTCTCCTTATAACCCATGCTCGGCTTACTTACTCCCTACTATACACTTAGGCAATAGCCTTATAAATAGCTTATTATTGTTTTACAGTTCTACCTTCCTGCTAAATACGTTTACTCTTGCATTTTTAGTACCTTTAGTATACCAAATTTCGAAATAGTATTTTATAAGCATTTTTGCCCATCTAACTTATCTTTAGTTTTTAGCTTATTCCCTCTAATAGATTCTATTATTAATCTTAATTGCTTAGTTAATTAATTCTTATATAGTAGTCGCATCCTCTATAGGAATTATCGCATTCTAGACTTTTACCTTAAGTCCTTACTTATACTATGCCATAAGTGCCCTATTATTCCATTTAACCTATATAGCGAGCGTTTAAAACTACGTTATATACTTAATTACTAAAGTGCGTTATACTAGGTTCTAAAGTTTTCTTTCCGCTATAGTTATTGCCTTAAGGTCTCTAAATATCTACGTTAACCGTTCTATAAATCTATTTTAACTAGAGAATATATACCGTACTTCTTAATTAGTAGTTAATATGCCATTTATTTATATCTTAGTAAGGTAAAATTTAAACCACTTAATTACTCTCCTAGATAGGAATAGTCCTATATACGCCACTTAATCTATAACTATTGCTAGTTTCGCTCCTTCTTATATAACCTTAAAGTATATCTGCGTAAGAAATCCTTTAAGCTTTAACTTCTCCCCTAAGAATCGCTTAATTAATAGTAGTTTAACCTTTACCGCCCTAATACCATTAATTCTATCTTTAAGTGCCTTATTATTATCCTATAGCCAATTAACCATTTCTTATAACTATTTAACCGTAACTAGTTGCGATTTAGTATCCCTTATACTGGTATTACCACTAGTACCTAAGGTGGTTGCTATTGCAGAGTAGGCACGAGCTAGAATACAATGTACTAAACGGGGTAGTAATTAAAGAAGGCTATGTACGCATAACTATGCGTGGTTAATATAAAGACATCTAGATAAAGAAGAAGAGTCTTCTGTGTGCTAGGTACGAAGTATAAATAGAGGTTGTAGGGGTACGTGCGTAGGTGTCTTGGGACGAACGTAAGCATAAGTTAAGAACGTTAAAACGCGTAGGGACATAAGAACGGGTAAGTCCCGTAACAGTTGCTACCGTTAATGGCGTTGTAACTAGTGCTTTTAGTGGCATATTGTTTGACTTTATTAATACTATAACCTTAGTAGTAAATATATAACGAAGCCTTGTAGGAAATACCACGGTAGACTTATTATTGGGCTAGGTATATAGGTAAATAAGAAGTCAACAATGTAATAATAACTAGTAGAGTGGTTACCTAACAGATTAACTCCAATTGTATTCTAGATTTACTATAAAGAGAAGAACTATCTAGGTAGGGACTATGGTCTTTTAAATATATAAACTGCGCCTAAGAAATACTAAGTACGTAACGTTCCTTACAGATCCTATAGATCCCATATACTAAAACGGTAACGTAATCTATTATATAACTCGGTTACCCCTTATCCTATAGTTCGACTAGTTCTAGCGCCTCTCGCGCTTCTACCACTAGTCCGTTTAGATCTTCTCTTAGTAGCCGTACTACTGCAAATATAAGGTCCGTAATAAGCCTATAGCGTCCTTTATCTTTTTATAGTACTCTTATAAAGAAAGGGCCATACGGTTTGCCTATAGTAGTTTATTAATAAGGTTAAGTTCCATAGAGTTAATAGGACATATCTTAGTGTCCAAAGAGTCTATACAGTGCCAAGACATTAGTTTCCCGACACGCGAATTTTCACCAAAATCAACCCAACTTTAAACAGTCGCATAACGTTGCAGCAATTGAATACAGCCAAATGAGTATGTAGATAATTTAATTGTAGTTAATACTTTGTCTACCAGCCTTTCGCTTTTTGTACTGCCTTTAGCCTTTATTCCATACTATTAATTAAACACCACATAAGGCGTTAATTAAGGGCCATCCACGCCTCCTTGCACGCCTTAATTAAGCGCTCTAGATCCTCCTTACTTTATCCCATCTGTTTAAGCTCTAGATAAAGCTTAAGGACCTTCCTTTTTAGTGCCAGCCAAAGGTGCTTAATTAGGTTTAAATTAGGTAAGTAGGGGGGGAAATCTAGGGTCTAAACACTGTGCGTCTCCAGCCACTCCTTTATGAGATTTAATATATAGATTAGAGCGTTATCCATCTAGTAGATATCTAAGGGCTTATAGATTAGCATAAGACCTTCTTCTAAGGCCTAGACGTAGCTTTGGGCGCTATAGCCTTCTTTTACTGCTAGAGGATCCCTTTCTATAGCAATTAACTCTAAGCAACCGTCATACTAAAAATAAGCATAGATTATCTGCGTAAGATCCTTTCCGTTAGACACCTCTTTAATAAACTCGTAATACTACTTTTATAGAGGCGTTCGGAAGACCCAAATAGGCTTTTTTTCCAGAGCCACGTTTATAGGAACATTTATTAGAAAACTTGACTCGTCTCTAAGGGAATTCCCTTATACTTTTAGGCCTAATAAAGCCTTAATTAAGCTACCGCTGGCGTCAGCTTTGGTCTCTCCTTGGCGCGCCAGTTTATAATATGGTGTTTTTTAAGGAGACGGTATAAAGTTTTATGCAAAACGGTAACCTCTGCAACTTGGCACTTAAGAGCTGCATAGTTGATTCGGGGGTGCATGCGTACAATTTAAATAAGCAGACGCTTCTGGTATTGAGTAAGCTTTTTGGGCTCTCCGGGCCTTGGTAGAGATTCCAGCATATAGTGGTTTTTCTATCGATTAATTGTATTGTAAACAGTCGACCAATTCACGCGATATTCTGCGGCGATTTTAAGCTTTGACACCCTAGCCTCTGACGCGGCAAATAATTCTAGCTCTTGCAGTCTCTGAAATCTCAGCTCCAGGCCTCCTATTTCCACTAATTTCGGTGCCAAACGAGCGTTGCATTGTGGTGCAGTAAGCTCGCGATCTTGGTGTTGGAATTTTGACAATCGCGATTTTGTGTTCGTGTCGGGAAACTAATGTCTTGGCACTGTATTTCGCTCTACCCGTATTTAAGGGTTAAGGTGCTCTGGTTATAATAGCGTCTAGGTCTATAATAAGATCTTTATAGCTATTTAGTTATCTAGGTCCTATCTACGCCTTATAAGGGCGTCTGCCTAATTTATAGCGCCTAATCTATATATAATTAAAAAGTTAAATTAAGATAGGATATTTACCTATCGTACATGCCGGGCCGTAAGGGCCTTTATTATTATAAAGCATTCTAAGGCCTAGTGATCTAAAACTACCTAGATAGGTTTAGGGGTCCCTTCTAGCTATGCTCGCCAGTACTAAAAGCTAGAGATAATAGCTAGCATTTCCTTATCGTAAATTAGGTAGTTTAGCTTGGTTTCTACTATAGTTTTTAAATAGTAAGTAATAGGGTAATATTCTCCGTCCGTCTATTTCTAGGAATAAATGCCAGTAATAATACTATTTAAAGTATCGGTTTTTAGCATTAAGGGCCGTTCTAAGTTAAAGTGGATAAGTAAGGGAGCGGAGACTAGTCGTTTCTTAAGCTTATTAAAGGCCTGCCTATATACGGTGTTAAAGTAAAAGGGCTAGTCCTTTTAGGTAAGGCGGCTAAGGGGCTAAGTAATTCTACTATAGTTCTTAATAAAGCGTTGGTAGAAGTTATAGAAACCTAAAAATAACTATACCCTCTTTATGGTCCTTAGAGGAACCTACTAGTTAATTATAGCCGTCTTTTTTAGGTCTGCCTTAATGCTATCTATACTAATAATAAACCTTAGGTACTTTATACGCTTAATACTAAATTCTAATTTCCTAATATTGGCCTAGAGGCTAGCCTTATGGAGCTGTTATAGGACCTTATAGACGTGCTCTTTATATTCCAACTTATTCTTAGAGTAGATTATAATGTTATCTAGGTAAGCTGTATAGAAGTTATTAAGGTAGTTAAAGAGTATATTGTTTATATATCGCTAGTATATAGCTAGTCCGTTAGTTAGTCTAAAAGGAAGTACTTTGTATTTATATAATCTGTAACGGGTCTAAAATATAGTAAGATTTTTAGATTTGGGGTCTATTCTAATTTAATATAAGGCCTAACGGATATTAAGCTTTATAAAGATCTTAGCTCTACTTATTTAAGCTATTATCTTATTAAGTAAAGACAGCGGATAGCGGTTCTTACGGGTTATATTCTTTATATAGCTTTTTAGTAAAAAGAATTAGTGCGGCAAAAGGGGCTTAACTAGGCTTAATAAATCCCTTATATAGGTTATCGATAAGATACCGCTTAGTGGCCTATAATTTGGTAATAGATTGCTAATAAAGGGGGGTACAACTAAGGAGGTTTTCCTCATTTGGTTTAATCTTAATCTTATAGTCGTATAGTTAGTAAGGCAGAAGTATATCTAATACTGCCTTAGAGAATATGTCCTTAAACTTCCGGTATTAATAGGGTAGTTTCTAATCTACTAGTTTTTTATCTATAAGCTCACCTTTATTTTCTATAATTATTTAATTAATTTTATATAAGCTGGTTATAAAGGTAATAGTATTAGGTTAGACTAAGTTCCGATAGAATCCTACGGCGCTAATATAGTAGATATTAATTAGTAGGAGGTCCGTAGATTTCTTTACGGACCTTTATTAGACCATATTTTGCGAGATAGGGTTTATAGTCTTCCTTAGCTCACGTTCCATTTTTTTATAAGTTATCCTTACGGTCTATTAGTTTAGTATAGCGTCTAGTATTTCTAGCCGTTTTTAGTAAATACATAGGGCCTAAATTCTCCGTGGGGGGCTTAGCTAGGCTATTACTAATTTCCTAGGTCTCTAGTGTAGGTAGTGTGCTATAGATAGTCTAGGGGCGGCGTAATATATAGATCCGTTATGGACTAAGCTGTATATCTTTCTTAAAGGCCTAGTCCCTACGTATAGCATCGGCCTAGTAAATAGTATTAATCTAGGGCCGTATAAGGTTTTCTATTATAATGCTAATTTCTTTTATAAAGGAGGGTATTGGGGGTAGGATTTTGAGCTAGATAAGCCATCTACTCTATATATTAAGCTATAAGCCTAAATAGGCTAGCTATTTTCTTCTTAAGATTATATTATGGCTTTTTAGGTCCGTAATAAGAAAGGGGACGTTATACTATCTTTATCCGTCTATATAAAGGTAAATCTACAAAATAGTTATAATAGGTGGCCCTATTTATGTCAGATAATTCAGATAGAGCTGCTTATTGATAAAATGGGTTGATTGATTAATGATCTTAATGGTTGCTTGACCTAGGGCCCCTGGGGCTCTGAAGAGATTTACAATGCACGGGCTCCATGCACGTGACTCGTTCACGTGACCCACGCCTTTAGAGAATACAGATTATCTAACACACCCCCTTAGCTTCGAGCTCTTTGAGGTCAAAGCTAGCCACCTTCTCGTGTCCATCAATAAGTCAATTAAACCGTAATCTTATCTAAATCCTTCCATCTTGCTCTAATACTGTCCCTTAGGTCCTCCAGTTGCTTCTCCTTATTCAGCCGCTCCTTAATATCCACCATCCCGATTATATTAACGAAGCTTTAAAACCTCTGCTTGGGCAGGGCCTTTGTAAGTCTATTAGCAATTATCTCCTTTATTACTATCTATTAAAATTATACTTATCTTATTACATATTCCTAACGTAGCCAGTATTAATAGATGTTAATATATTAAAGCTTTATAATTAGCTTTACCATATCTTCTATAATTAGTTAGAGCGTCTAGGTGTTATTGCATTTAATAATTAAGGGCTTATTTAGTTATAATGTTATTACTTTAAACAACCTACTAATAAAGATAGCTTCCTTTGCTGTCTGTAATAGGGCTAACAACTTAGCTTCTGTGCTCAACGTCGTAACTATACCCTGCTTATTTGCTCTCTAGGCAATCGGTCCCCTAAATAGCTTTATAATATATCCTTGCGAGCTCTTTCTGTCGACGGAGTTGTCCGCGAACGATGCATCGCTGGCACAGATAAATGATTGCGCTTCACTTCTACCGTCTCCGTTGTCTCGTCCCCTGTCGCGTATTCCTTTGTCTCTCCCTCTACCGTTCGTTTCTTCCTTATCTCCTCCATAGCAGATTGCTCTGCTCCTCGTGCCATACAGGTACTGGAATACTCTGACATAGCATCGTAGAAGCTGCTTCTCTTGGTAGGGATATAGGACGGACTAGTAGGTCTGTATTGGGGGACGGACGCGTCGGACGGATCAATTGGTGATCAGTAGGGTGGAGTTCTGATTCTGCCATCGGAGTATCTAGAAGACGCCCTTTGAGATCTATCTCGTACTGGTTAGCTATCTTCTTGATATAGGCTTCCTGGGATAGCCACAGGAGCCTCTGGCTATGATTGCGTAGCATATGGATTCCTAGGAACCATTTTAGCTCGCCAAGGGTACTTATCTAGTATTCCTTGCTTAGCTCCTTAATTGCTTCTTAAGCTTTCTTCTTATCTATCTTTTAGTAGTAGAAGATAATATTATTAACATAGAAGAAGATAACTATTCTACCTTTTAGTATAACATACGGCTCCTATAGAACCTCTTTAAAACCTAATTCGTTTAACAAGCTTATGAGATTCCTTTACCATAATAAAGGGGATCGTTATAGTCCGTAAAGGGCTTTTTGTAAGCGCGGTACTTTATCTATCTTTCCTTTACTAAACCCTAGCAGTAGCTTTATATAGACGACCTCGTCGAGATCGCAATAGACAAACGCGTTAACAGCATTTATCTGTGTCATCTCTAGGTCAAATTTTGCGGTGATCGCCATTAGGGTTTAGAAGGTCGTGCTCGCTAATATAGTAGTTCTCGTAGGTAGGTCTCCTAGAGCCTATTAATTTCCGTATACTACTAAGCGTGCCTTACATTTCTAAAGAAATCCGTACTTATCTGTCTTATAGACAAACACCTACATTAAGCTAAGGACCTGCTGTCCCTTTGCATACTTCTTATCTGTTTCTTAAAACGACCTCATTTAATAATAAGATTGGAGATAGGCTTATTAAGCTTCTTGGAACAGATCTTAAAGAGAATGCATATTAAGGTTGCGGATTAACTAAGGTGGTAGAGGTAAGTTCTTCCTATATAGTCTGACATCACATATTCTGCCTAATTTCAGCTTACTGTCATTAAGTCAACTATTAAGGTTAAACTTCCTTCCTGCTAAGAAGGCGCCTTAATAGGCTAATATAATCCTTTCGGTAATAAAGTCTTTAAACCTATTATTACTAGCTTCCTTAAACGAGTCTTTAACTAAGTTATTAAACACCCCCTAAATATAAAACCTATCTCCTACTTGGCTAACGATGTCCTAATTAGTACCTTATATATCTAACTTTATAGGATACTTAACGTGAAAGGCATATAGAGATTCTTCGTCTTTTTCTATTAGAGGTGGTGTACAGTACGCATCTTTAAGAGCTCTTGCAAGCTTAAGATCTGTTAACTTATTAAAGGCTTAAACTAGCTCATTATTAACGTCGTCGTCTTCCTCTTAAATTAACGGTTTAAATACTTCTTTATCGTCTTCTAGAAGAACCTTATTCTTAATTAGGGTATTAGGGAGTTAAATCTTCTTAATTAGCGTATCTAATTCGGCGTGTAGATCCTTTAAGATGTCTATTTGCTTGCCGTTAAAGAACGTCTTTTTATTAAAGATAACGTCCCTAGTAGAGATAATAATACCCCTATGTGGGATCCAGATCCTATAGATATTAGTAGAGTTATAGCTAACGAGGTAGCCGATATGGGCTTGCGGATCTAGCTTGCTTAGCCTCTTCTTCTTTAGCTAGGCATCCGACGTCATCGCGTACGCCCTACAGCCGTAGGCTCTTAGGTGCGCTAGTTGCGGTTTTCTTAATCTCCCATTCGCTAGGTAGGTATGGAACCTCTTATATAGCAATTTCCATCTATTGCTTTCCCGTGGCGTTCAATCTTAAAGGTATACTGTATAGTTAGCTATCTCGTTCCATAGGTTATGTAGTAGATTAGCAGTAATTCTTATTACATATCCTTTCTTAATAATTACACCCCCTAAGCGTTCGGTAGTACTATTTTATACTTAGGTATATAGCGCCAAAGGCTTAAATATAATCCCTTACATCTATAGCTATTTAAGGGTTCTCCTTCTCCCTAGCTCGTTATCTAATCTAATGGTGTTAACTTTAAGGTTATACCTTAGACAAATCTATTAGGTGAAATCTTTAAGCACTTATAGTGTCTTTTTCTCCTCGCTATGCGTTATTATAAAATACAGAAAGGATCTTCCTAAGAAGGTGCTATAGATAAGCATAACTCGTACGAATCCGGTATACGCTTCCTTGAGGTCAGTCCAGTTAATATAGAGGTTAAGATAGGGTTTATTAATTTTCTGTTTTAAGAACCTTCTTAAGACCTAACGCTTAATTTTAGCAAGACTGTAGTATTAACATTCCGTTGTCTTAGGGCGTTAATACCTAAATAATAAAGGCTTATAGGTCCTGGATAACCTAGACGCAGATACCATAGTTGTATATTACCTTTCGCATCTAGACGAATGTCTCTTAACAATACTCTGCGCTTCTATTAACAGTGTAGTAATCGGCTTATATTAAACGCTAATTAACTTCCTAGTCAGACGTATTTAATAGTCTATTATCCGTAATATTCTTCCATTTAATATAGGATTGTGTTATCCTTCTAAACTAGAAGATTATTATCTTATTTATTATTCTAATAGTACCCTTGTTTTTAAAGTAGACGGAATAACACTAGATTTGTATTAAAGTCCGTATAAAAGACAATGTCCTTAAGATATAGGATTTCCTTGCTCTTATCTAGTTTTGTGACTTAGATAGTAACATTACTATAGCCTAGTATAGGCACTTCTGAGCTGCCGGCGATGATATATTTATATCTTAGAGCTTTCCTAAAATTATAAAAACAAGAGAGGTTATTAAAGATATAGAGAGTGGTTTCTAAGTTAAGAATAGTTAATAGCTTTAGCGGATGGAGTTAACCAGTGTAATACGATTCTAGGAATATCGCATTAGCTTCTCCCTTAATCTTAACTATCTCCTAGCTCTTATCCTGTTATTATTAAGCCTTATCTTCTTATTCTTTAGGTCTAATCTTTACAACTTGGTTAGTAATATTCTTATTCTTTTCTACCTTCTTTAGTACCCTTTTAATGCGAGCATCTCTAATTATAACTCCTTTGGGTTTCTTGTCTTTAAATAAATACCAATAGTCTTAAAGGGAATGTCCTTGTTTCTCGTACGCTAAGCATATAGGTATTAGTTTCTTACGGGACGTCTCCTTGTCTACTAGTGACCCGGCTCTCTTTAAGTGTCTAGTATATGCTAAGGTTCCTTTCCCTAGACCTTTAGTAGTATCAGAGTGATCTATCATGGCTTGCTCTGCGAAGTCTGCATTAAAGGTACTCCCTCTTATAGTAGCATTGGCTTTCTTTAAGGGTATTTTAAGTCCTTTTTATAGCTCCTTTACTACTCTGCGGTATTTAGAAGATCTTAACTTCTAAGGGTTATTTAACTCGGTAGTGTACTTTATATAGTAGGCGTCGCTAAACAGTTAAATAACTTCTGCTAAATCTTAAAGCTAGATTCCATTAGACATTTAAGGGATCTTATACTTCTCTCCTAGTGTTATTACGTGTTCCTATTAGTCCAGCCACTAGTTCAACTTTAATAACTGCTTGAACCCCTTAAGAGCTTCCGTGTACTAATGTTATACCTTCTTCCTAATAAATAATAAGGTAGGTTCTATGTTCTCCTTTAAGCGAGATAGCCATTCTTTAACTATTAAGGAAGGGTTAAGCAGTAGCTTCTTCTAAATTAATACTATAGATATAATTTAGGTGCGGATCTGTTAAAGATAATCTTCCTATTTAAGGAAATACTTTATGTCCTAGTTGTAGTACCATCTACTATTCTTGTACGCTTTCTGTTAATTCGTCAAGAGCTATGTATATAAGGTTGCATTCTTATTAAAATCTATAACCTTTAAAAGAGGTAGTTCTTAAAGTAGACCTTTTTAAGGTGCTTCCTTAGCAGGGTTAATATAGGCCCAAATTTGGTTGTCCATAAGGGCTTATAGTTGCCATAGCCATTACTCCCAGTCTTCTGGTTTATTAAGGATAATTATGTTCAATAAACTCGTTGGTGGAGTTATTTTAACTAATAGGTAAAGGAGGAATTAAGATGGTATTTTGTTGTTAGGATCGTCCTTATTATTAGGATCGTCCTTATTATTAGGATCGTCCTTATTATTAGGATCATCCTATAATAATTAAGGTTGGATTTCTCGTGGAATCTCATGGAATCTCGTGGAATCTTATCAGAATCGTCCTATGACAATTAAGGTAGGATTTCTATCAGAGTCTGCGTCTTAACGATAAGGTGTCAGAGTCTAACAATAAGGTAGAATTTCTTCAAATAATTAAGTAATAGCTAAATAGCTTCTTAAGTCGGCGGACCAGGCTTATAACTGTTAGATAATTCAGATAGAGCTGCTCATTGATGAAATGGGTTAATTAATTAATAATCTTGATAGTTGCTTGACCTAGGGCCCCTGGGGCTCTAAAGAGATTTACAATGCACGGGCTCCGTGCACGTGACTCGTGCACGTGACCCACGCCTTTAGAGAATACAGATTATCTGACAATTTGTCCATTATACCTATAAATAGGAATTAGTTTAGGTAGTTCTTTAAGGGGTGCATTTAAAAAGTTAGCTAGCTTTATGTATGCTAGGATCTATTAAGGCAAAGGTATTTACTTTAGAGTTAGCTAAAGCAGAGGTTAAAACTTAATATTTATTACAGAATAAAGTATAAGGGATAGTGCAGTTTTTTTTACTAACTAACCCTAATTAATATATAATATATTAATCCCTTTTGACCCTAGAGAGGAGTCTTTCTCTAAGGTTCCTCTTTTTCTAACTCCGCGCTATTTTCCTATATTAATAAAACCTTGTCTATTTTTACCTTTATCTAGCAGTCCTTAATAAAGTAGTTCTTTTAGCCGTATAAGAAGTAAGCTCCTTAATTACTAAGGGCCTATTTATAGGGATTATTATATATAGGCCGAGTATGCGCTGGGCCCGTAGTAGGACTAGCTATATAGCTAGCTGCTAAATTAACGGTAGGCTATACAGCTAGTGTTGTAAGAGTTATAGATTGTGCTAGAGTACTATAGGCCGTTCTTATAGTGCTTATAGTCTGGTTTAGAGAGTTTCTAGCTTTATACTGCTTAGCTTATACTTTAATTTAATAAAGGTCTTAGTTAATAGCTAGGTAGTAGTCTATAAGTACCTTTAGCGTTTATATAGTAGTAAAAACTAGTAGTATAGCGCGTTATAGGTCTAGGGTAAGCTTATTAAAGAGGTCTAGTATTAGGTCTTTATAGGGAATTTAGACTTAGCTAGCTAGGTGCTAAAAGTGGGTCTAAAAGGCCGAAAAGGCCTCCATCGTTTTTATATTTAGGCTTTTATAATCTAGGCAAGCGTTCTATATTTTAAAGGGGTTCTTATAAATAGAAGGTAGGTAATTAACTATCTCTTCTTTAGAGAGGAAGGGGTTTGCTAAGTCCTAGGCGTATTGCAAACATAGGTGCGTCTATATATCTTTGCCGGTATAGCTAGAAATATAGGCCATCTTGGCTTAAGTAGTTGGAAAGTAGTCTATATTAACCTTGAGCTTATTTTATAGTTAAAGCTTCCAATTATTAAATATAAGGTTAGTTTTATCTATAAGTAACGGGGGGTCCGCGACCTTCGCGGACTATAATAATACTAATACTATATATTAGGCTAGGGCCTTAAGGACTATAGTAAGTCTCTAGGTGTCTAAGGACTCCTTAAAAGGTATAGGGATGTCTCTAGTTTTAAGCAGTCCTTAAAGTCGTTTAATTTTGGTATTAGCTACCGCAAGCTCTACTTAGGAGTTTAAATTAGTTACCGTTTTACTATTAAAGGTAGTAGAGGGTCCTATGGCTACTTTGCCAGCTACTATATTTCTTAGTATAATAGTAGGGATATTAGGTAATTTCTAGCATTTATTTATTTTTTAGGGGTTTTAGTTTATACGTGTCCTATTCTTAGGGTCTGTATTCTATTTATATTCTTTTAGTTCTATTCTATCCTTAGAGTCCTAGTAATATCCTTAAAATTCTATTCCATGTTCTTATCCTATTTATAGTCCGTAGATATATTTAAGTTTCTTCTTAAGAAAAAAGAGTAGTATAAGCTTTAGATAATATTAGCGACTTAGTTAATTAAGGTATAAGTACGGTAAGAAGAACGTGTAAGCCTATATAATTGGATTGTCTATAAACGAGAATCCAAAGCTAGAGAAAAGAAAAAGAGAAGAGCAGTAGCGCTGCTTAATGTTTTATAAGATCCTCTAGTTATATAACTATAATCTGCCGTTTTCTACTAGCTTTCTGCCGTTCTCTGCCATATTCTGCCAGTACTATAATAGGTATAGCCGGTGCGGGTCAGCCACCCTCCTTATAGTAGTGGCGATACATAGCGCTAAATCATTTTAATTACTGTTAGATATTATTTATAAGTACACTTATATATTAATTTAACTTATCTTGGCCTAGACATTTATCTAAGGTTTAACCTTATATTAAACCATTTTAGGTTAAACTTTTATTAAAAGGCCTGGCATAGTACTATACGGTTTATAATAATACTATAATATAAATTATTAAAAGAAATTAAAATATAATTATTATTAAAAGGGATACTTCTAGTAGTGGTATGATCACCTAGGAACATCTTTCAATGGTATAGAAGCGAGTGGTAGTAATGATACTATTATTATTAACTAAAGAACTATTCTATAAGATAGGGGACGGCCTTTTACCTATGCTTGCTTAGCTTGTGCATTAAGCACGTCCCTACGTGACTTGGTCTTTAACCTCGTCCTATACATTCTCTAACACTCCCCCTTAGGACAAGTCCTAATAACTATATAGTTCCTACTTAGTACACAAAAAGACTAAGCTAATAAGAAGATAAAAAAAGGGTTGTTAAGGTTACTGCTAAAGATATTAAGGGGGGGGCTGCTAAGGCGCTAGCGGTAAGTGAGCTAATAGCGATTTTCCATGCCGGGTATGGAAAATCCTGATTGGTTGGTGGAGTATAGCAGAGTTTGGCAGAGCGTAATAATGTAGTAGAACTTGGCAGAATGCGAAAGTGTAGCAGAACTTGGCAGAATGCAATAATGTGGTAGAACTTGGCAGAATGTGATAATATGGCAGAACTTGGCAGAATATAACAATCTAGCACCGCTATAGCTTAGATACCACTCCTAGTTGGTTCTTAAATCTCTTAAATGCTACCCGTGCTAATGGCTTTATTATGCCGTTAGCAATTATTTTAGTAGTTAAAATATAATTAACTTGTAGCTTTCTTTTCTCTACAAGGTCTTAAATAAAGTAATAGTAGATATTAATGTGCTTAGAGCGCTTATATAAGTAAGGATTCTTAACTAACATAAGTGCTCCCTGGTTGTCACCGTATATCTATACTATTAGTCCATTTTTATTAATATATTCCGGCATCCTAAGGTCTCTAAAGATCTGTGCCGTCTACTAACCCTACTTTGTGTATATAGCTTAGGAGATATATTTGGACTTAGTGCTTAAGGTAGTAACAGAGCTTTATTTCTTTGCTGCCTATAAGTATAGTCCTTTATAGAATATGCCAACTCCCCCTAAGATACTCTTTTAATCTAACCTATTGTTAGCCTAATCTGCATCTATGTATATGGCGAATTTCTTATTTTAAGCTCCCCCTGGTCCGTAGCGGAGCTTTTGCTTAATAGTTAATTATATATATTATATAAGGTTCTTAAGTCCTTAACCATAGTGTTTTACTGATTTACTTATATACTGTGCTAGTCAGCCTAGGATAAATACAATATTAGGTCTTATAAGCACTATTCCATATATTAGGCTTCTAACACCTTATTAGTACTCTAAGGGGTTAATTTATTTATTATTCTTAGTTATAGGTTAAAGGGATTTATAATTAGCTATAGGGATCTTCTTCTCCTTATACTTGCCCTTTGTAATTCCAAACTTATTAAGGATTGTGCTAAGGTACTGCTCCTAGTTAAGGTAGATAGTCCTATTTTCTCTATCTTATATAACTCTAACTCTAAGAATTTTACTAATCTCCCCTAGGTTCTTAGTGTTAAAGCATAAGGAAAGGACCTTGTAGAACCAGTTAAGTTGCTATTTGTCTTTAGCTGTAGTTATAATATTATTAATGTAAATAAGGAACTAGATTTATCTATTAGGATAGATGTATAAGTATAGATTCGTAAGGCTTTGGATAAAACTATTCTTAACAAGGAATCTCTTAAGGAGTAGATGCCAATCCCAACCAGCTTGCTTTAGGCTGTATAGACTTTAAAGTGCTTTAAGGACTTTCCCTTTCTTAACCGGAACTCCCTCTGGTGGGGTAAGATAAATGTCCTCTTAGAGGTGTAATTCTGTAAACGCGTTCTTAATGTTAAATTGCCAGCATGCTAAGTCCCTTTTTGCAACCATTGTAAGAAATAGCCTAAGAGTGTCTATACGGACTGTTGGTGCGAATGTCTTGTTATAGTTAATGCCGTATTCTTGACTAAATCCTTATACAACAAGCCATGCCTTAAATTGTTTGATAGTACCATTAAGCTTTGTCTTAACTGTGAAAACCTATTTAGTTGAGACAAGGTTCGTTCCTCTTGGAAGGATATACTCCTCCTAGGTTCTATTTAAGGCAAGTAATAGGACTTCCTCCTTAATAGCTACTCGCTATATTAGTCCATAGACTAGATTGTTTACAGCTTCTTTATACATGCATAGGATTTAAATGCCATTAACTTCTTTTGCTGGGAATGCTATAGCCTCTAGGTCTTTAGGTGAGTTGGTAATAACAGTATAAAGAGCTTTTATAATATGGTCCCTAATAGAATTGCTAGGTATAGAAAGAGATTAAGTTAGTAGAGCTATATTAGATATATACCCTTTTTTTTTAAATTCCTCTCCTCCGCTCTACACTATAGCAAGTATTACTCTAATAATCTTGGCCTGTCTTTCTTCGTCCTCTTTATCTCCTATATCTCTCTTTCTCTTACAAAAGAAGTATGGAGTAGGAGGATTTTCAGCTTAATTACTTATGGTTCCGTTTTGTTTGGATTTAGGCTATTTAGATTTAGGCTGTTTAGCAGGTTCTTTGTTAATATCCATAAAAGGGCTTTCTTGTTTATGCTGCTGCGAGTTAGGTTACTTCTTTGCCTCTTATATATTTCTATTCTTGTCCTCTATAGATATAGGTATATTATTTTCTAGAGTTCTAGATAGGATTTCGACTGTTACCTTTATATGTGGTTTAACTTATTTAGGAGCTATAACTTATAGTAGCTCTGCAGTTTGGATATAGTTTTTAATAGTAACTTTATTTGATGGGCAACCTCTTGGTTTTCTCTAGATATAATAATTTGGTATGCCTTGCGGTCTATTAGCATTGTTCTAAATCTATAGGTCTACCTTTCCTCCTTTAACTAACTTGTCTATATATATAACGCTTGCTTGCTAAGTATATCTAAGGTCTGGGTAGTATACCTTATATTGCTTATCTATTATCTTTAAGTACCCTATAAATATACCTTCTCTTCTTTTAGTATTAGCTTGTTGTGTCTACCTTTTACAGGTAGAGTCTTTGGGTTAGTATAGGCGTAGCACTTGCTCCCCTATGCTTAAACATAGTTAATATTTAGCTTTTCCCCTAAGAAGGCTTATTTAGGACAAGTAATTTTGCCATTAATTACTGGGCCAGTTAAAAGACAATTTTGTATATATGCATTAGCCTTAACTGCTTTATCCTAAAATTTAGTTAGGAGTTAAGCTTCTTTAAGTATTACTCTTACTATATTTTTGGCTGTTTGTATACTACGTTTAGCGGGGCCGTTTTAGTTTAAGGAGGCGACTATAGTATATTCTGCTTGGATTCCCTCTTCCTTCTCCTATTAATCTATAACTTTGCAAAGTTCTAGTGCATTGTCTAATCTTAATGCCTTGACTTTCTTTTCTGTCTGTAGTTTAACTTGTGCTTTCCAACCCCATAAGGCCAGTATCGCTTAGTCTTTTGTTGCTAGTGGGATTGACCAATTTTTACGTGTGTGGTTATTAATAAGTTGCATAAAATATCTATTTCCACGTAGAGATCTAGGGAAAGGGCTGGTGATATTAAGAGATATAAGTTATAATGCTTTAGTCTTGTGTTTCGCTAGCGTCTTGCTTATTTGGTTTCTTATCTTTATAAGCTTATATATGCTATACATCCTCCATTCCTTTAGGGGAATCTTAATCCTTTTATTAAGGGTTATAACTTTGTAGAGATTGTGAAGGAAGTTTGGTCTGTAATGGCTAAAGCGTTAATGTATAAGTTGGTATCGGTAACGATCTGCTTTTATAATTATGTCTTTCTCTTTAGATTTGTTAGGGTCCCCTCCGGATTCTATATTAGTACTATAGCCTATATTCTTATGCTGTTACTTATTAGAGTTATAATAAGTTACAGTAAAGGCTTTCCCTTAGTAAGACTTAGAGATGTGTTTAATAATGTAGAGTCCTTCCTTTTATTTTGCACTGATTACAACCCTATAACTATTATTAAAGTATATATTCTTGTTATTAAAGGATCCCGTAAGTCTATTTCTATATAGTCTTTTTACAGAAACTAAATTTATACTAAGCTTTAGTATAAAGAAAGTGTCCTTAATTAACATAGAAGACCCATCCTAATATACTACCTCTGCTGTCCTGTGCTGATAAGAGTAGAGCATTTCTCCTCCCACTTGGATGGAGATATAATATTTAAGCTGTGTAAGTGGGCCTCTAAACAAGTAGAGTTTGTTAGTTATATTAGACAATGTGCCTGTATTAGTGACCCAATTTGCGGGAGTTGTCTTATAGATAAGCTCCTAAGTAAGATGGTATTTCTTAACTATAGTATTAGATTCGCTTACAGGGTTAGATGAAGATTTATATTTAGGTGAATTAGTTAGGTTTGAGTTTAAGTTATTAGCTTGTACAGGATACCTATAGCGTTATTTTAATTAAGGAGGCTTCGTAATAGCTTTTGTCTAAACGGCTTTTGTCTTAAGTATGCTGTTCTTAGTGGAGTTTTTAGTGGAAGACTTTAGTTTGTATTTGCGTCTAAATTAAGACTTGTGCTTTTGTTCCTTGCGAAGTTTCTTGCTAAACTCCTTAATTTTGTCTATAAGGTTGTAGTCTTTTATGAAGTGATCTCCCTTATATATATAACAATTGATCGCAGTATCAGGCATTAAGGTATTGGATCCTATATAGCGTTAAGTATGGTGATTTAGGTGGTGATACCGAAATGCTGTATGTGCTTACTTAGCTTCTTCCTTAATTTTAACTTTATGTTTGCTAAGCATCTTAAGCTTTTCTTTAACAGTTAGGGAGGGTTAAGTAATAAAGCCTTTGGTAATTAGTTTGTAGGAATTAGGAAGTGCCCTTGTGAGAATAAGGAGCAGAGCATCGTCTAGGTAAGCTGCCTTAATGTTAGTGTTTGCGGCAACTGCCTTTTAACGGTATTCCTTTAGCTTAGTCCACGCTTCATTAAGGCCCTTTTCTTAATTATACTTAAACGTCTACAGCTTGGTTATGTAGTGGTAGGCGGTTATTTAATTTGTCTTTCTATACTTAACTTTTAGATATGTTCAGAATTCCTTTACATCTTTGTATTCACTAATTGCAGACTTATTATTAGTGCTAAGGGAGGTACTAATGAGGTAGAATGCCTTGGCTTAATTACGCTTATATTCCTTAGCCTTTTTTTTGTTCTATATGCCTCCTAGTTACTTAAACTAAGAAGTAAGCTTATTAACTTTAGTTTCTCCGCCTTCTGAGGATATTAGTGTTTTGGCGACTAGGGCAGTACCCGTAACTCTCTTAATCTATATGTGCTTATGCTTAGTAACTTTAATAATATAGAATATATCCTTGCCTTCTAGCTTAAACTTTATATCCTGGAACCATATCTTATAGTTATCGCGGCTAAGCACTGGGATGCGGTGGTAGTTTTTATTATTGCCTATTATATATTTGTGTGAGGCAGCTGTTAAACCATAACTGCTGATTTGTAATATTAACGGGGTGTTATACGTTAAAGGTAGGAGGGATTTGCGGTAAAGTAGGGTCTTGTAGGCTTACTGTTAAAAGGTAGGCAGTTTAAGATGTTTTTAAAGGTGTTTTAATAGAGGTAGAGCTCTGCGCTCTCTTTGACCTACTTATTAGAAATGCAGTATGGCCTACTTGCCCTTTAGCTTATTTGCTGAAAATGTAGTATGGCCTACTTGCCCTTCAGCCTACTTGCTAGGATAGTGTATAACCTATTGCTTAGGGGTGACCTTTGCGTTAGGGAGTTAATTTATTGTCTATGGTAAACCGGGACTTATAACCTATTAAAAGGGATACTCCTAGTAGTGGTATAATCACCTAGGAACATCTTTTAATAGTATAGAAGTAAGTGGTAGCAACGACACTATTATTATTAACTAAAGAACTATTCTATAAGATAGGGGACGGCCTTTTACCTATGCTTGCTTAGCTCGCGCACTAAGCACGTCCCTATGTGACTTGGTCTTTAACCTCGTCCTGTATATTCTCTAACAATTATAGTAATTTAACTATGGCCTTATATCTATTCTTTACCACCTATAATTAGTAATTTATAAATATATAAAAACTAAAACAGGCCGCTATTACTATATATCTATTATTTTAATGTTTTTATATAAAGAGTTAAAAGTATGATAGATAATTTTTTATATTAACTCTATGCGGCCTATGATAATAGCGTCCGTCCGTTAGAATCCTTTAAGTTAATATTAACCCTGCCTATTTTAAGAAGCAGCTTAACTACGGCCTCGTTCCCACTCTATACGGCTTACTATAGTAGTATCCGTCCGTAAGAATCTTTTAAATTAATATTAACTTTACCTACCTTAAGTAGCAGTAGCTTAACTATGGCCTTGCGCTTATTCTCTACCGCCTATAATAGCGGCGTCTATCTATTAGAATTTTTCGAGTTAATATTAACCTTGCCTATCTTAAGTAGCAGCTTAACTACGGCCTTATATCCGTTCTTTATTGCCTATTATAGTAGCGTCCGTCTATTAGAATTCTCTAAGTTAACGTTAACCTTATATAAGGGCGCGAAGAGGCTTTAGGGAAGATTTAAAGGTATATAGCTCTTGTAAAGAACAAGACGTTATGTAAAGCAGAGAAAGGAATAATAAGAGAATTATATAATTAAATAGTTAGGGGTCTTGGTGATTAATACATACGTATATACGCGCGCGGTCTTTAATGGACTTTAGTAGAATTAATTAATCTAGTAAAACTTGGTAGAATTTGGTTAAAGCGTTAGAATTTATCTGTTAAGTGTTTTACTGAGACATTCCTACTATAACTAGGCTCGTCCTATTATAGTATCCCCCCTTTAGCTAAAGGTCCAAAACAATTTAATTTAGTTAAGAATTTATAATTTTATTGTAACGTACTTGATTACTAAGACCGCTAGATTACCAAGACCGCCAGCGTAAAATATACCAAAAAACCGAAATTTTAATCTTAAATAACTTAACAACAACTTTATAATATTTTCTAAAAATTTAAATATGAGCTCTTATATGCCTATACTTACAGTTTTTATAATATTAGAGTATGCAGTTTAGTAGTTATTAAGATCTTTAAAAACGTCTCTGTTTTTGGCCCCTAAACTCTATATCTTAATAACTACTATACTATACGCTCTAATATTATAATAGATGCTAAAAGAGACATATATAAGCTTATATATAGATTTTTAGAAAATATTATAAATTGGTTGTTAAGTTATTTAAGATTGAAATTTCGGTTTTTTAGTGTATTTTGCGCTGGCGGTCTTAGTAATTTGGCGGTCTCGGTAATCAAATACGTTATGTTATATTTTTGTGTTAAGTAGTAGTATAGGTTTTACCAGTTCTAATCGTTAAATAGACTAATTAGGATTTTCTATCCCCGGGATAAAAAATTGCTATTAGCTTAGTTAAGGCGGTAAGCAGAACTAATATCTTTATAATAGGTCTTAGCAAGGCAAATTTAACTAATTAGATAACTTTAACCGCCGGTTAAAGTTTTTTAATATCTTATATATTATAATATATTTTAAGTTCTTTTTAAATTTGAGCTTCTTATTATTATATTTCGTATATTTATATTAGGTAGCAATTATTTACCTTTATATCGCGTCTATCTAGCTAAAGTAGGCCGCGAAGGATAATCCTTATAGAATTCTTTTACTAGGGAAGGTGCGTTAGCCTTAATCTATTTATAGATCTCCTAGGTTTATATTTTATATATTTTCCACTTAATAAAAAGTTTAAATTATTTAGATTATATTTTCTATTATATATTATTAATTAAGTTAATAAAGTAAGAGCCGTTGCTATTATTAATAATTATATAAGGTAGTGGTGGCACTTTATAAGTTATAGGATTATCTCTTAAAGGTTATAATAAGCTTACGTAAAATATAAGGTATATTTTTTTATCTTAGTTAGTAGTTTAAGCTTATAGGCATATAGGCTTAGTTTCTTCTTAATTTAGTACAGGCCTATAAACTTTTAATTAAGTTTCTTTAAGGGCCACTAAGTCTATAGGTTTTGTGTATTTAGGTAAACCATATTACCTTCCTTAAAGTCCTATACAGGAGCTCGTTCTTTATTTATATACCATTCCTATACTATTTAAGTGTATATTAATTTACTTTATAATAGTTCTGTTAACTACTTTATTTAATTAGTAAATGTTGGAATTATAGTAGGGGGGGTTTTGGTTTTAATCGTTTTCTTCTTCTTCTTCTTCTACTTCTATAGGTGGAATTTGGTGGATCTCCTGAGCTCGCTTAGCTCACGTGGTTAGCCCAATTGGTTACAAGCAACTGTGTCTACTATATTACAGAACCTTATTCAGACAGTAAAGTTATACACGTTAATTATTATTATTATTATTCATTGCTTAACGTCCGATTTAGATCCCTGTTAGGCCCACGCGGACTACTCCTTATATACATATAGGGAGAAAACTCTGTTTAAGAAACCCCTGTAATCCGTCTTCTTGTCTTTTAAGACTTGTCTATAGGTCGCCTATAAGCCACCTATAGTGCTCTACTACCTTACTTTTTGACCTCTTTAGGAACTACTGCTGCCGTAACAAGCCTACGAACGCGCTAGTATTATATACTTTGCTCTACCACTATAGAGTTATTAGGGGGCGCCTGTTACTTGCCCCTTTGCCTTCTATTACTATTTTCTTTGCAATCCGAAACTGGTCTAGCATATTATACGCATTAATTAACCAGATCCGTTTAATCGTGGGTCCTATTATATTAATTTTAGGTTATAGTTTAAATCTAAGTTAAGGGTTTTATCTGTAGGTTACATAGAACGGCGTTACGTCTATTAATATATTTATTATATTATTCGCAGTAAACTTAGCTAAAGGCAGCTATTTTTTCTAGTCGTTTTATAGGTAGAAGTAGTATATTTATAGGTATTATTCTATAATCATATTTACAATTTTAGTTTAACTATCTATCTCTAGATAAAATATAGTTAAGAGTTATATTTAAATACTTAATTATTTATATAGAGCTTACTAGAAGTCTAAAATAAACTAGCTTCTATAGTTGGATATTATTAAGTTAAAAAATCTATATAATTTAAAAACATACTTAATAAAATATTCGGCTACTAATATTATATTAATTAAGTCTATAGGGATTATATGTCGTATTTTTATAAGATAGTTAATAACTACTATAATATTTAGGCCGTCGAAATCGGACTCTGCACCTATATGTGGTGACGGCCACAAACCTAGGTCTTTGAAGTTTAGATCTAAAGCCAACGCAGAGACGTTATATAGCGTGCGGACAGGACCTGGTGGTGGTTGTAGGCGTTAAGGGCGGTAGTAAAAAAAATTTCGAATGGTGAGATCTTAAAAACCACTACTGTTGGCCCTCTGCAATATGATAACTACTATTGTTCTCCTATCTAGGGCACCTATACAATCCAACGTGGATAATAGCATTTAATAGCATCCCCTAACCCCTAATAGAAAGCATTAATAACTTCATATTAACAAATAAACAAATAATCGCGAATAAGTAGACAAATAAGCAAATATACGGCCCCTTGTAACGGGGCCTTGTAGTAGTAACTACGGTGGGTCCTGTTATTGGGCTAGGTATATAGGTAAGAATAATTTAATAATATAATAACAACTGGTGGAGTGGTTACCCAATAGATTAACTCCAATTATATTCTAAGATTTACTACAAAGAGAGAACTATCTGGGTAGGGACTATAGTCCTTTAAATACACAACCATACGCCTAAGAAATCCCTTTGCTCCGTAAGGTATGTGTGCTCTATCTGCTCTATTACAGATTACACAGATTACACAGATTATATAGATCACACAGATTACACTATATAACCTTAGCTACTATTCCTCGTTATATGGTTCCACCGGATCCATTCTAGACCGTGCCTATATTAACCAACTAGCTTCCTCTAACTCTTCTCTAAGTAGTCATAATATCGTACTTAAGCTGTCCGTAATACTATCTCCCTCCTCTTTATCTTTGTCTTTAAAGATTCCTAACATCTCCAAGTTGTCTACTAGAGGTGTAATGTCCGTTTAATTAGTCTAGTTAATATCCTTATTTATTATACCTAAAGCTTCTTCTTCTTCTTCTACAGCTTGCTGGTTTTGTACTGTTGCTGCAATCTTGTCTCTAGGTAAGATAATACCATCTCCATATTCTTGTTGTATAAAAGAGGGGCTAGTTTATATCGCGTTAGCGAGCCCTTTGTCTTAACAACCTTTCTCTTGTTTGGAGTACACTAAAGCAAACGTTTAATCGTCCTGTGATGTTCGCTCTATCTTTAATACTAAGTATACGCGTCTTATAACTCTTAATAGTCTTCTTATTCCCTAAGTAACCTATTATAGGGTCTTGTGTTTAATCTACCACTAAGAAGCTTAACAGTAAACTAGCCTCCGTACTGCTTAAGGTTTAACGTGTCTTAGAAGAGTCTATACATGTCCTTAAAGCTTAATATTTAGCTTATGCTCGTCTCCAATGTCTTAAATGTATACGTAAGAAGGTTCGTTCTAAGGAGTGAAAACTTGTTTAATAGGGTCTATCTAAGCTAAGTAATAAAAGAACTGGCTCTTCTCCTATAAGGGAAACAACTCCAAGTAGCTCAGCAATTGCTCCTTTTAGGTCCCCTTAGGCGACTTATTTTTTTATAATCCTTCTTTATTAATGCTGCCTAATCTACTTTCTTCTAATACTCCTATACCTTTCCTCTAGCGTTCTCTAGGTTGCTTAGTGGCTCCTAGGTAGTTTCACTATAGCCTATTTACTTTACTTTATACTACGTTTCATTATCTATATCCTTATAACTAATGATCTTTAAAACTTGCTATTCGTCTTTCTCCTGCCCTTTGTATATATCTGCCTTGTAGACTAGTAGCTTAATATTCCCATATACTGGCTCTAGTATTACAATATGCTATATAGGGTAGATTTTCATTTTGGCTGGTAGGTTTAACTTATACATAACTAATAAAATTCTCTATTTAATTTTAAAAGGTCTTAGTCTAACATAGTCCAACTTCTTACTTGGTTATTAACTCTTAAAATTTTTATATAGTAGCTATACTTTATCCCCCTTCTTAAGATCTGGTCCCTTAGATCTCTTAGTATTATAGTACCTTTTTATCCTTTACTGTACTAGTTTAGCTGTTTCCGTGAGGTCTATATAAAGATTTATTAATATCTCTATTCTTTGTTTAGCTGTGCTACTTGTTTTCTTTGCTTAATATAGCAATAATAACGTTCTTGGCTTATATCCGTAGTTTGCCTTAAATAGTAATGTTCCTATTTCTTCTTATAGTGTTGCATTGTATACAAACTGTGTAACTGGTAATAACAATACCTAATTATTTTGTACATAATTAATATAATGCCTTAGATACTGTTCTAGTGTCTAGTTTAGTCTTTTTGTCTATTTATCTATCTGCGGATAATACGCTGTAGAGGTTACTGCGTGAACCCCTTATTCTGCTAGAAATACTTTCTAAAATACTGCTATAAATCTTAGATCTCTATCCAATATGATTTTATCTGGTGCTCTATATCTTATAAATACTTCTCTTATATAGATTCTAGCGATATCTTCTACTAATATCTCTTTAGTGTAAGCTATAAAGTTGTTATAAAGTTCAAATAGATGAGTTTATTGATGAAATGGGTTGTTTTATTAATGATCTTATATTATGTCTTTTTGACCTTAATCTGACGTGTCTTTAGTGACGTGTCTTCATGCACGTGACTTGTGCACGTGACCCACGCCTTTAGAGAATATAGATTATCTAATATACCCCCTTAGCTTTAAGCTCTTTGAGGTCAAAGCTAGCTACCTTCTTGTGTCCGTTAATAAGTTAATTAAACCGTAATCTTATCTAAATCCTTCCGTCTTGCTCTAATATTGTCCCTTAGGTCCTCTAGTTACTTCTCCTTATCTAACTGCTCCTTAATATCCACTATCCTAATTATATTAATAAAGCTTTAAAACCTCTGCTTGGGCAGGGCCTTTATAAGTCCATTGGCAATTATCTCCTTCGTTACTGTCTATTAAAATCGTACTCGTCTTATTGCGTATTCCTGACGTAGCTAGTGTTAATAGATGTTAATATGTCGGAGCTTTATAATTAGCTTTGCTATATCTTCCGTAATTAATTAGAGCATCTATATATTATCACATTTAATAATTAAGGGCTTGTTTAGGTGTAACGTCATTACTTTAAATAGCCTACTAATAAAGATAGCTTCCTTTACTGTCTGTAATAGGGCTAACAACTCAGCTTCTGTGCTTAACGTTATTACCGTACCCTGCTTGTTTGCTCTCCAGGCAATTAGCCCCCTAAATAGCTTTATAATATATCCTTATAAGCTCTTTCTGTCAACAGAGTTGTCCGTAAATAATGCATCACTGGCACAGATAAATGATTACGCTTTACCTCTACCGTCTCTTCCGTTGTCTTGTCCTTTGTTGCGTATTCCTTTATCTCTCCCTCTACTGTTTATTCCTTCCTTGTCTCCTCTATAGTAGATTGCTCTACTCCTCGTACTATATAGGTACTAGATTACTCTGTCTGCTGCTTAATGGTGCTCTTGGCTTGGGTTCTGATTAAACCTTACCAGCCGTGATACTATAAAAGCAATATCCGGACGCGTTATAGTGGCTGCATAAAGTATTAAAACCATTTTTCTCTAATATAGCATTGTAGAAGCTGCTTCTCTTAGTAGGGATATAGGACGGACTAGTAGGTCTATATTAGGGGACGGAAGCGTTAGACGGATCAATCGGTAATTAGTAGGGAGGAGTTCCGATTCTGCTATAGGAGTGTCTAGAAGACACCCTCTAAGATCTATCTCATACTGGTTAGCTATCTTCTCAATATAGGCTTCCTAGGATAGCCACAGGAGCCTTTGGCTACGATTATATAGCACATAAATTCCTAAGAACTATTTTAGCTTGCTAAGGATACTTATCTAGTATTCCTTGCATAGCTCCTTAATTACTTCTTAAGCTTTCTTCTTATCTATCTTTTGGTAGCAGAAGACAATATTGTTAATATAGAAGAAGACAACTATTCCACCTTTTAGTATAACACACGGCTCCTAAGGTACCTCTTTAAAGCCCAATTCTTTTAATAAGCTTGTGAGATTCTTCTACCATAATAGTGGTAATTGTTATAGTCTATATAAGGCTTTTCTTAAGCGCAGTACTTTATCTATCTTTTCTTTGTTAAACCCTGGCAGTAGCTTTATATAGATAACCTTATCAAGATTATAATAGATAAATATATTAACTGCATCTATCTATATTGTCTCTAGGTTAAATTTTGCAGTAATTGCCATAAGGGTTCGGAAGGTTATACTAGCTAATATAGTAGCTCTTATAGGTAGGTCTCCTGGGGCCTATTAATTTCCGCATACTACTAAGCGTGCCTTATATTTCTGGAGAAATCCGTACTTATCTGTCTTGTAGATGAATACCTATATTAAGCTAAGGACCTGCTGTCCCTTTGTATGCTTCTTGTCTGTTTCTTAAAACAACCTTATTTAATAATGGGATTAGAGGTAGGCTTATTAAGCTTCTTGGAATTAATCTTAAAGAGGATGCGTATTAAGGTCGCGGATTAACTAAGGTAGCGGAGATAAGTTCTTCCTATATAATCTAACATTATGTGTTCTGCCTAATTTTAGCTTACTATCATTAAGTTAACTATTAAAGTTGAACTTCCTTCCTGCTAAGAAGGCGCCTTAATAGGCTAATATAATCCTTTTAGTAACAAAGTCTTTAAACCTATTATTACAGGCTTCCTTAAATAAGTCTTTAACTAAGTTGTTAAACACCCCCTAAGTATAAAACCCGTCTCCTACTTGGCTAATAATGTCCTAATTAGTACCTTATACATCTAACTTTATAGGATACTTAATGTAAAAGGCACATAGAGATTCTTTGTCTTCTTTTATTAGAGGTGGTATACAATACATATCTTTAAGAGCTCTTACAAGATTAAGATCTACTAACTTATTAAAGGCTTGAACTGGCTTATCGTCAACGTCTTCCTCTTAAATTGATGGTTTAAACACTTTGTTATCGTCTTCTAGGAGAACCTCATTCTTGGTTAGGGTATTAGGGAGTTAAATCTTCTCAATTAGCGTATCTAATTCGGCGTGTAGATCCTTTAAGATGTTTATTTACTTTCCGTTAAAGAACGTCTTTTTATTAAAGATAACATCCCTAGTAGAGATAATGATACCTTTATATGGGATCCAGATCCTATAGATATTAGTAGAGTTATAGCCAATAAGGTAGCTAATGTGGGCTTATAGATCTAGCTTACTTAGCCTTTTCTTCTTCAGCTAGGTATCTAACGTTATTACATACGCCCTATAGCCGTAGGCTTTTAGGTGCGCTAGTTACGGCTTTCTTAACCCATTGGCTAGGTAGGTATAGAACCTCTTATATAGTGATTTCCATCCATTGCTTTCTCATGGCGTTTAATCTTAAAGGTAGACTGTATAGTTAATAATCTCGTTCCATAGATTATATGGTAGCTTGGCAGCAATTCTTATTACTTATATTCTCTTAATAATTACACCCCCTAAGCATTTAGCGGTACTATTTTAAGCTTAGGTATATGGCGCCAAAGGCTTAAATATAATCCCTTAAGTCTGTAGCTATTTAAAAGTTCTCTTTCTCCCTAGCTCGTTGTCTAATCTAATAGTATTAACTTTAAGGTTATACCTTAGACAAATCCATTAGATAAAATCTTTAAGCACTTATAGTGTCTCCTTTTCCTTACTATGCGTTATTATAAAATATGGGAAGGTTTTTTCTAAGAAGGTGTCGTGGATAAACATAACTTATATAAATCTAGCATGCGCTTCCTTAAGGTCAGTCCAGTCAATATAGAGGTTAAGATAAGGTTTATTAATATTCTGTTTTAAGAACCTTCTTGAGACCTAATGCTTAATTTTAGCGAGACTATAGTATTAATATTCCGTTGTCTTGGGGCCTTGAAGCTTAACTCCTAGGGCGTTGAGACCTAGATAATAAAGGCTTATAGGTCCTAGATAACCTAGACGCAGATACTATAGATACGCATTACCTTTTAAATCTAGATAAGCGTCTCTTAACAATACTCTGCGCTTCTGTTAGCGGCGTAGCAGTTAGCTTATATTAAACGCTAATAAACTTCCTAGTTGGACGTATTTAATAGTCTATTATCTATAACGTTCTTCCATTTAATATAGGATTGTGTCGTCTTTCTAAACTAGCAGATTATTGTCTCCTTTATTGTCCTAGTAAAACCCTCGTTTTTGAAATAGACGGGACGACACTAGATTTGTATTAAAGTCCATATAAAAGGCAACGTCCTTAAGACATAGGATTCCCTTACTCTTGTCTAGTTTTGTGACCTAAATAGTGACATCGCTATAACCTAGTATAGGCACTTCTAAGCTACCAGCAATAACATATTTATATCTTAGAGCTTTCCTAAAATTATAAAAATAAGAGAGGTTATTAAAGATATAGAGAGTGGTTCCTAAGTTAAGAATAGTTAATAGCTTTAATAGATAGAGTTAACCAGTGTAATATAATTCTAGGAATATCGCATTAGCTTCTCCCTTAATTTTAACTATCTCCTGTTATTATTAAGCTTTATTAACCTTTAATTCCTTAAGCTTAAGTTATTCCACTTAGGCAGCTAAATCCTTATCTTACTCTACCTTTGTAAGCACCCTTTTCATATATATACCTACGGCTTTAAATCCCTTAGGCCTTTTGCTCTTAAATAAATACCAATAGTCAGAAAGGGTATATCCCCTTATATCGCATACCAGGCATTTAAGGTTCTTTAACCTTTTAGAAGACGTCTCTTTAGTTAAATTTATACCTACCCTTTTTTAGCTGCAAGATAAGCTGTTCCCTTTTTCTTTTTGGACTTTAGCAGTAATAGAGATACCCTTTTTAGGCTCTCCTACAAAGTCTACATTAAATGCACTCCCTCTCGCCGTTATAGGTATGGCTTTAAAAAGGTTTTGGAATGCTTCTTATAGCTCCATTGCTACTTTACAGTATTTTAATAAGAGAGCCTTTTTGGTATCATTTGCCTGCTTCATATACAGAAAAAAATAGGTTTCGCTTATAGGTCATATTACATTTACAAGGTCTATTAGCCAGATCCTATTAGTTATCTATAGAAGATCGTACTTCTCTGCCATCTTTATTGCATGCTCCTATTAGTTAAGCCACTAAGTAACCTTTATCTGCTTAAGCCCCTTAAGTAACTCTGTATACTGCAGCTATACCTTCCTCATCATAAAGTTCTTTAAGGGCTTAGTGTCTTCTTTCAAACAAATCAGCCATTCTTTAACTGTAAGGGAAGGGTTAAGCAGTAGCTTCTTTTAAATCAATACTATAGATATGATCTGGGTGCGTATCTATTGCAGATGCTTTTCCTATTTTAGGAAGTACTTTATATCCTAGTCGTAGTATCGTCTGCTGTTCTTATACGCTTTCTGTTAATTCGTTAAGAGCTATGCATATAAGGTTGCATTCTTATTAAAATCAGTAACTTCTAGATAGGCTAGTTCTTGTAGTAGAGCTCATTAAGGTGCTGCATTATCTAGGTTAATATGGGCCCAAATTCGTTTATCCACTAGGGCTTATAGTTGCCAGATCCATTACTCCCAGTCTTCTAGTTTATTAAGGATAATCGTGGTTAATAAACTTAACGTTGGTGGAGTCATTTTGACTAATAGGTAGGTGGGGAATTAAGATGGTATTTTGTTGTTAGGATCGTCCTTATCGTCAGGATCGTCCTTGTCATTAGGGTCGTCCTATAACGATTGATATGGAATCTTGTAGAATCTTATGGAAGGTTCATATCAGAATCGTCCTATAACACTTAAGATAGGATTTCTATCAGAGTCTGCGTCCTTGACGATGAGGTGTCAGAGTCTAACAATAAGGTAGAATTTCTTTAAATAATTAAGTAATAGCTAACTAGCTTCTTAAGTCGGCGGACCGGGCTTATAACTATCACAAAGTTTAAATAGATGAGTTTATTGATGAAATGGGTTGTTTTATTGATGATCTTGTATCATGTCTTTTTGACCTTGATCTGACGTGTCTTCAGTGACGTGTCTTCGTGCACGTGACTCGTGCACGTGACCCACGCCTTTAGAGAATACAGATTATCTAACAAAAGTATCCCCACTTTATAAGCTTATCCACTATTATTAAGATCGCGTTATAATTTTATCCTATAATAGGATCTCTTAACTTTGGTAACTTAATAATAAAGTCCTATAATATAACCTCCTACGGTCTTCCTGGTGTTTTAATAAGTTATAGCCCTCCATACGGCTTATACCTCGTTGGTTTGTTTCTTTAGCAATTTAGATATTCTTTTATAACTTATCTTGCTAGTCCCTAAATTCCTTAAATAATATACTCTTTTTAAAGTCTTAACACTAGTCCTATAGACCCGTTGTGTCCTTATATTATTCCCTTGTGGAATTCCTTAATAAATTCTTCTATAACAGACTTAGGTATATACATTGCTTTTCTATTTTTATATTGCTCTAAGTCTGGATCCTTTACCTATGCTTTTTAGATTTTTTGTATCTAATTACTCTCTAGTGCCTTATGGACCTAACTTTTCTTAGTTGCTATAATCTTTGGATAATTATACCTAATTAATCCATCTTAATCCTTTCGCAATAAAGCTCCTAATAGCTTTTTGTTATTTTATAGTTTAGCCTTTCTACTTAGAGCGTCTGCTCATGCATTGTCTGTACCCTTAGTATACTAAATTTCGAAATGGTATTCTATAAGCATTTCCGCCCATCTAACCTGTCTTTGGTTGAGTTCTTTCGTTATTAGGAATCCTGTAAGGTTCTTATAGTCCGTCTTAACCATAAATGGTTTCTCTATGCCTTATAAGAATGCTCTCTATTTCTTAAGTGCTGTGACTATACCTAACAACTCCTTGTTATAGATGTTATAGTTTAGTTCTAGTGGTGTTATCTTCTAACTATAGTATGCTACTAGGTGCTATGCGTCCTAGTGCTTCTATAGTAAATATACTCCTAGTGCAAAGTTTAATGCATCCGTCTTAATAACTATGTCTAACTTTGGTTAATAGATCTTAAGGATTAGTTCTTAGGTAAATAACTCTTTAAGTTCCTAGAATAGCTTCTTCTATTTACTACTTTAAACCCACGGTTCCTCCTTCTTTATTAATTAAGTAAACGGCTTAATGTTCTTTAACCATTATGCCATGAACCTCCTATAGTAGTTGCAAAACCCTAGAAACGACCTTAACTACGTAACATTCTCTGGTTCTTGCCAACTTACTATAGCTTTAACTTTCTTTAGGTCTATACTAATCTTTCCTAGTTTAATAATAAATCCTACAAAATTGGTCTTCCTTATAAAGAACTCGCATTTCTTAATTACTACTAGCATCTTTTCTTCTTATAGTCTCTTTAAGACCTATTTAACATGTTCTCCATATTCTCCCTCACTTATTAAGTAGATGATAATATCATTAAAATATGCTATAATAAACTTATCTAGGTGTTCTTCTAACACACTATTAATTTGTTTCTGGAACGTTACTAGTGCGTTTATAAGCCTAAATTGCATAACTAATAGTTTATATAGTCCTTTCTTTAACCTAAAAGCTGCTTTCTATTTGTTACCTTCCTTAATCCTAATTTAATGGTACGCCCACCTTAGATCTATCTTTGTAAAGATTTACGCATTACCTATTCTATCTTGGATTTCGCTAATTAAGGGTAAAGAATACCTATCCTTCCTGGTAATACTGTTTAACTGTCTATAGTCTATACACATCCTAAGTTTTCTGTTTTTCTTTGGGATGAATAATACTGGATATTCTGCTAATAACTACAATAGTCTAATATATCCCTTTTATAAGTTCTCCTGGATAAACTCTTTAAGCGCCACTAACTTGGTCTTAGTAAGCTTATAGATTAGAAAAAACTTTAGACTTATTCCCTCTTTTAACTCTATCTTATGGTCCTATGCTGCATGCTCTAACAGCTTTTCACTTTCTAGTAACCACAACTTTTTGCCATACTTATGGTATCTTTTTAGTATATAACTTAAGCCTCACTTAGTCTCTTTATATGTTGCTCCAACTTGGTATTATACCAACTTAGTTTACTATCGCACTTTACGTTATTAAGTATCTCTAATATTAATCTAACCTGTAACCCAATTAATCTTTAGATTATATTCCTGTAACTAAGGTATTTCTAGTATCTCCTCGTTCTATCCTAATGGTAGGATATTAAAAGACATTCTAACTTGTCTCCCTTTAATAGTTAACTAAATAGGTCCTGTTTTAAGATTAATAATGCCTCCTCTATAGGCTATCTAATCCCCTAAAATTGTTATAAGTGGATATAGGTGTTCCTTTTGTCTATATAGTAACCCTATCCTTTCTACTGCCTTTAGTGATATGTAGTTCCTTATTGCTCTACTATCTATTAATGCTTTGAACTGCTGATCTTGCCACTTAACTTATAAATTTAGGTGTTGTCTTTAAATTCCTTTAAGGGTTTAAGGCTCTAACACTAGTTCCCTCTGGTCCTATACGCCTCCCCTTTTCCTAACTGTTGGCTGCTAGATCCTATTTATACTTAGTCCAATTTAGGCCAATACTTAGTTTATTTCTTTTCCTCTATATACCATAGATAAGTGTTCTCTGGGCACTTCCACTACCATTATCTGTCTAGGCATTCTTCCGTAAGGAATCTTCCTAGTTAAAGTATTAAGTCTCCTTAACCTTATACTTCTACTAGGTGCTATCTATGTATATACTTAGTATCCCTAAACCGCTTCTCTTCTGGTGCCTAATATATCCTTACTAGGTACTTCCGGTTCTTGTCTTTTGGTGCTCTATACATGTTATATATATCATCCACACAAGCTATCTATAATAGGGTATAATGCGCTAAGTAACTTAGGTTAACTCTTGGCTTATCTTTACTCTTAAGTTTAAACCTCTATCTAGCCGATTTAACTATTGGTCTTTCTTCTACGGGTACTAAGACTTGTCTTTCGCTTCTCTAGTCCCTAGATCCCTCTTCTAGATTCCTTAATATTATAATTAATGCTCCTTTAATGTAACTTATGCGTTTTTCCGTAATAGGTTGGTCTTAGACAACTTTTTTGTCTAGCTATATATAGAAATCTGCCTATTTATTATTGCTTTATTGCCTATACTACTTTCCGTACAACTAGTTTAGCGTGTATAGTTTGTCTATTAGAAAGTACCTTATTATCGCTGCGTTATAATATCCTTTAGTATATCTTTCTTTAAACCTAGTTAGGATATCTAGATCCTCTTCTTATTCCAATTTATCTAACCACTTTACCCTAGGTGTCCCTGCACTTGGCCTATTAGTAATTCTTTGTATAGGTGCTCTATCCCTTATATAACCTAGCATAGCCGACCTCTTGTCTAGCTTTTGCTCTTGCTATATAATAATTCTTTATCTAAACTTATCCATAGTTTCTTGTATTCTATGTCCTGCAGCTAGATTTTCAAAGTCGTCTTACTTCTTAATCATAGTATTAACTTTTCAATCTTTAGGTTAAACACTATATTCCTCTAGAATTGCTATAGTCCTTATTTATTTCTCAAAATCTTGGCTACCTAATAACGTTCTTATTCGTTCCCTAAACTCTTGGTTCTTAAACTTGCGTCCTATACTTATTCGCTTATTACTAAACTAAATTACTGCTCTTTCCCATCGGTTTTTATCTGTTATAGGCTCTTAAGCTATCCTCATTACACCTTATAAGTCTGGAGCCTTTCTTATCTTATTATAAGAATCTTAGACCTGTGGCCTTTTGCCTTTATTAAGTAATAAGCTAGCACTAGTAGTTATCTACTTGCTTAGTTTCTTTTAAATATTACTCCTTTCGTCTTATAAAGCAATGGAAATTGTATTTAACGGTGTTATAATACCCGTTACTAAACCCTATTCTGTAACGGTCTTAGTCTCTGCTTCTATTTTAACTTCTTTAAGGTCTATATGCTTCTAGTAAGCTGCCTTTATTACCTTATTATTGGTAAATGCTTTACCTGTGTTAAACTTATTATCTTTAATATCCAATCTACAAGCTGGTTCGTTGGTTCCTCTAAACTTGGATAATAATGGCTCTTATAGCTAATAGCTTGCGCTATACTTAGCGTCCTTATAAATTTGGCATGCGTTGTTATAATAAAACGCAAAACTGTTAATTAAATACTCTTTTATTCCTTATAGTGTACTGTCGTCCCTTAGTACATACGCGCCGTCTACTAGTCTTATTCCCTTTACTACATAATTACTTTAACCACCTTTATAGTCTCTGGCAAAATGACCCTATTTTCTATAATTTATGTAAGCCCTATCTCTAAACTATCTTTCTTGTTATAAAGTCCGCCTAAATGTCTTTTGCTGCTAAGATCCCTAATTTAGCCTCTGCTCCTAGGTCCTTTAATTACTAGATCCTTAACCTCTAGGTTTCTATAGTTTCTTTATTTATCTCTTAAATTCTTTGGTACCGCTTAGGTCTATTAGCTCTACGCCATTCCATAGTTTTTAACTCTATATCGGTCACTGCGTACTCTGCGCCTTATATAACTATGGAACTCTGTCTTGCCCTTTCTTAGCTTATTCCCTTTAATAGATCCTATTATTAATCTTTATTAACTAGTCTATTAACTCCCTTAGAGTATCCGCATCTTCTATTAGGATAATTGCGTCCTGGACTTTAGCCTTAAGTCCCTATTTATACTGTGCTATAAGCGCCCTATTATTCCACTTAACCTATATGGCTAGTGTTTAAAACTGCGTTGTATACTTAATTACTAAAGTATGTTGTACTAAGTTCTGAAGTTTTCATTCCGCTATTATAGTTACTTTAGGGTCTCTAAATATTTGTATTAACCGTTCTACGAATCCATTCTAACTTGCAAATATATACTATACGTCCAGGTTAGTAGTTGTTACACCGTTTACTTATATCTCTATAAGGTAAGGCTTAAACCACTCTAGAGCTCTTTCTATTAAGAACAGTCCTGCGTACGCTACTTAATCTATAGGTGTTGCTAACTTCGCTCCTTCCTATATAACCTTAAAATATATCTGCGTAAGAAACCCTTTAAGCTTTAACTTCTCTCCTAAGAACCGTTTAATTAAAGGTAGCTTAACCTTTGCTGCTCTAATTCTATTAATGCGTTCTTTAAGTAGCCTACTATTATCTTATAAGCGATTAACTATTTCTTGCAACTGACCTCGCGTAACTACTTGGGAATCTATATCTGCTATACTAGTGTCTCCTAACCCTAAGGTCGTGGCTGCTGTCGATGTCGTTATAACTGGTGCTTTAGGTGGCATGTTGTTTAACCTTATTTAATACCGTAACCTTAGTAGTAAATGTGTAACAGGGCCTTGTAGCAGTAACTACAGTAGGTTCTATTATTGGGCTAGGTATATAGGTAAGAACAATTTAACAATATAATAATAACTAGTGGAGTGGTTGCCTAACAGATTAACTCTAATTGTATTCTAAGATTTACTACAAAGAGAGAACTATCTGGGTAGGGACTATAGTCCTTTAAATACATAACCATATGCCTAAGAAATCCCTTCGCTCCGTGAGGTACGTGTGCTCTGTCTACTCTATTATAGATTATACAGATTACACAGATTACATAGATTATATAGATTATACTATATGACCTCAGCTACCATTCCTCGTCACATAGTTCCACCGGATCCATTCTGGACCGTGCCTGTATTAACTAACTAGCTTCCTCCAACTCTTCTCCAAGTAGTTATAACATTGTACTTAAGCTGTCCGTAACACCCCTCCTAACCCCTAGGGCGATCGCCCGCGGAGTATGCGGTTACTTGCCGTTAACTACTAAGTACTATCTAACAGCCTAGATTGCGACCTATGGTTTTCCCTATCTCCTTTTAACGGAGTGGTAACCCTTAGAAAGGGCCTAGCTGGGGCCTAGGTATAAAAGATACCTAAATATATAATATCCCACTTGCTTGTTAGTATTACGGTGGATAGAATAGATAAATCCCCCTTACGCCTTTAATGGCTCTAGGGGGGGGGGAGGTATGGCGTATATAGTAATGGTTAGACAAGAAATAGTATATAGGAGATGGCCAAGATATGGGAGACAACAACAACAATATAATAATTAATTAGCAAGGCCTAGCTGGGACGTAGTAAACCCTAGCTTAGATAAGCTAGAGGAGGAAGTAGTAGTTTCTAGGGAGTTTAAATATCTAAGGAGGATAGAACGTAGCCATAGGCCCGTAGGGCCGCTGCTACGGACGGATATAGCAAGCTGGGGTTTTTTATCCTACTAAGGTGGCTTATAGGGTTTTCCCTCCCCCAACCTAACTACAGGGTTTTCTTTATGTAAACTATAAGTTTTCCCCCTGTGACGGAGTAGTCTGCGTAGGCCAGTAGGATCCGTATCAGACGTTAATTAAAGAGTTATTATTATTATTATAATATTTACAAACCTATTACTGCTAGGTAAGTTAACTATAAAGTTAATTAAAATATCGCGCCATCTTTATATCGGAATTAGTAGCGGTTAAAGTACTCCTTACTTCTTTATATAAGAGGTCTTTCTATATACACATATCCTGCATACTTAAACGTATTTTTATATATAGTTATATATTATAAGCTAGTAGTATACTCCTTAAATAATCTTATAAGTCTTTATATAGCTAAGATAACCTACTATAGAGGAGTTATATATAAATTTAAGTATCTTAAATTGGAATTCAGAACTACTATTTTCTATTAATAGTATAATCGATTATTTTATATTTTATATTTAGCGAATATAATATCCTTATACTATTATTTTCCTATTTAAATTACTTTTATTATATCTATTATCTATATATTATTCTTATATTTATATTCTATTAGCTTATTAATTTTTATTTCCTATTTATTAACTTTTAATTTATTTCTATTAAGTTCTATATTTAAAAATATAGAATATAATTTTTTTAAAATATTTAGGAGGCAATAAGATCTATAATTAATTTATAATCTATGTATCTAAAGCGTTTGTAGGTAAGTCCTATAATTATTATATTAATATATTAGGCTTCTAATTAAGTTTACCTGGTTAGTATATAATTTTAAAGTTAAATTATAAGAGATATTTAGCCTAATAAATTTAGCGCTATATTAATTGCTTTATAATTATAAAGTACTATAAGTTCTTATAGTCTGTTAATATACATATTAGAAATAATAATTCTTTAAACTTAGGACGCTATTATTTAAAGTATCTAACAATTATAAATAGCTCCTTATTATATATTTTATAGTTTAATTTAATAGAGCAAGTTTTTAGGAGAGAAAGGCTACTAGATATAGCTTACCGTTCTTATTATATTGCAATAATACTCCCCTTAGCGCATAATTGGATAAGTGTAACGGGCTTATATAAATGCTTCTAAACCGAAGCTTGTAGATTGCTACTATATAAGAATACTAAGCTAAGGAGAAGAAGGAGAAGAAGACTATTAGAGACTAATAAGATATAAGGGGTCGCCAAGGCGCTAGTGGCAAGCAAGCTAATAGCGATTTTCTATACCGGGCATGGAAAATCTTAATTAGTTAGCTCTACAAGTAGTGCTAGCAGATTACCCAGAAATGCGGCAAATTGCCCTAGAAATGGCAATGTAGCAGGTAACGCGCTCTAGCACTATTACATTACCCCCCCCCCCCTCCCCCCCCCCTTCTAAAAAAGCCTGCCCTTAGGCTTTATTTAAGTTCTTTATTATTATTTAGATTATTATAGTTATCTAACCCCTCTTTCTAGCATTTAATTTAGCTGTCTAATTTATATGGTGGTCTAGAGAGGTCTAGGTAGACTAGGTGGAAATCTTGTAGCTTATAGGGAGAGTACTTAAAATTAAATGCGGGGTACTATTTTAAATCTTTATTATAACCTACTTAGCTTATATAGTATTTTAAGGTACTATAGTCCTTAACTACTAAGATCTCTTTAACTTCCTATTCTTTGTCCTTTATAATCTAAATTAGTAGTGGGGGGTTGTTATACTATCTAGGCAATAGGTTGTCCGCGGCCTTCTATAGTTGTTCTAAAGAGAAGATAGAGTAGATCTTTATTAACTCTAGTAGTTTAACCTTAAAAGAGTGGCCTACCTTCTTAGGGATCTTATAGGGGCTAGCTATTTAGTAGTCTAGCTTGCGGCTTAGCCTCTAGGTCTTCTAGTTCTTTATTAACACCTATACCTTATCTCCTATATAGAAATCTACCTTATAACAATATTAGTTTACGTCAGCCTCTTTTTTCTTTTATACTTTTTTTATAATTGCTTAGGCAGTCTCCCAGGCTCTATATATTCTCTTAGTGAATATCTAGGCCTCTTTATAGCTAAGGCGTTCGCAGGCTGTTATAGGTCCTATAGGTTTATCCCAATTAAAGGATGTTTATGGCTTATATCTATAGAGTAACTTAAATAGTAACATTCCTATACTTTTATAAGGGAGCGTAAGCTGTGTGTAGTCTATTATAGGTAGTAGTTCCAACTAGTTGTCTTAGTAGTAATTAATAAAGGGGCGAAGTCGCTAGTTAAGGTATTAGTTTATAATCTTAGTTTGGCCGTTAGTCTAAGAATAAAATATAGTAGTGTCACGATGACGATGTATTATATGCGAACGCTAGATGAACAAGCATCAGATTCGTAGAATTGATAGCTACGTACGGCTGTCGTGGAGACTTAAGAGGATTGCTAGAGAGCTCAACAAGACTGCAGCTGCGGGCGAATCTATATAGGGGCAATCGGGGCGGATAAACTATCTGCTAAGCGATATCAAACAAGGAAAGGAAAGCTACGCGTCTAGCGTAGCGCGTGTCGCGGGCAGTCCCGTGACAAGTAGAGAGCTTAATCTTAATTCTAAGAATATGGCAAAATTCGTCTTAGAAGTCTAATATAAACTAGGGTCTATAATTAGAGATAATTAACTTAGAAGCGCTAAGCTCGGACCCATAGAACTCGGCCACCCCCTAAACTCGGCCACCTAAGCGAATCGTACCCTACCACTTTTGAAGCTACTTATACTTAATCAAATTAACTTAACCCCTTACCCCTAGGCGCTATTTAATATATTAGCTCCGGCCTTTCTATCTAACGCCTTTTAAGGCTTTGATTTTAACTCCTTTCTTATTATTTTAGCCTCTTTCTCCTCTACCTCCTCTATATATTACTTAGCCAAATCTATATTTTTAAATCTTATATTTAGACCTACAGCTACCTACCTATAAATTTTTAGGCCTTTAAGGCCTTTAAGCTGCGATTGCGAGCTATATATTTAAGCGTCCTATATATAGCCTCTACAGTAAGTTGCTTAACCCGGTGACTTCCTTTTTATAAAAGTAACCAAGTCCCCCAATTAGGTATATACTCGTTATAAAGGCTATAAATTACTTAATATATATTATAAGGCTTTTTTAGGGTGTCTATAATATTAAACTAATAACGATTAGCTTATTTTAAGCTTAAAGCCTCTATTAAAGCCTTATTTTTAACTTATAAAGACTTAAAGCCTTTACGCGGATTCTATAGATAAATACTAAAAGTATACTATCTAAATTTAACTATTTTCGCTAAAAGGCCTCCCTTTTAGGCTCTATAGTTATACTTAGTAAAGTAGTACCCTTTAATTAAAGTTATATTATTAAGAAATATAAGCTCTATAATTTAGTCCTAATATTTTAATTTTATAGAGAAGAAATATAATAGATTTAAGGGTTATTACATTAAATAAAGCAGTAGAATAATTTATATATTATATTATTTATATTATAATAAAAACTTAATTATATAGTAGCTTATATAGCTATTTAAAAAAAAAATTAGTCTTTATTACCGAATAATTTAGTTTTAGGTAAGAAAATATTAGTAAACTAGTTAAATATAATATAATGTTTTTTCTAACTACTTTTTTACGTTATATATAATAATTATTCATTGCTTAACGTCCGATACGGATCCCTATTGGGCCCACGCGGACTACTCCTTATTTACATATGGGGAGAAAACTCTGATTACGTTATATATACTTAATAGGATGTTTTTACTTAGTAGAATTATATTATTTAAAAGTGTTTTCTTTTTAAAATTATTAAAAGTTTAATGAATTAATTATAGGTAGATATTATCTCTATAATAAATACCCATTTATAATTATTTAGTAACTATATATAAGTCTTCTTTTTAAAGATATCTCTTATAGTGATTTAGTTTATATATACACTTAATATAGCTTTAGATTCATTTATATTTTAGGTATTTTCTACCTATATATTAACCTTCCTGTATACTTTTTTATCAAGGTTATAGAATTTTTAAATTTACTTTAATTATGCCCTATTAATTCACATACTTTCTATTAACTAGGGAAATAAATTTTTTATATAAATTTTTTATTTAAAATGGCTAATTACCTATATTTTACTCAGGGGTTTTATATTTCTATTTTAATTAAAGATTTGGATTACTATTCTTTTATAATTATATATATAAGGGAATAAATCTTTATAAATCCTATTTAAGTACCCAATTAATAAGCAAGTCCCCCTGTGTAGGAGTTAATTGCTATTTATATTAGTGTATAAATTGCCCTAGTAGTGTACCACTTAATTAATCGCTTAAAATTAACAAAGGGACACTATATGCAAGCATAGCTTTTCGCGCATACTTATAAACACCAGATTTGAAATCTACGATAGCTATTTATAAGTTTTACTTATTTTGGTCTATATTGATCAATTCATTATAGAGAAAATAAGTTGACGAATTGGTGGTTTGATTTTGGTTGGGTGGCCGACTTTAGGCAGTGGCCGAGTTCCATGGATCCGAGCTTATAGATCTAGTAAATGTTGTTAATATATATATAGGCTATATCTTTTATAGTTATAGTCTTAAAGCAGGGGAGGAAAATAGCTTACTTACTTAGTTGGTTAACTACCATAAAGGCTATATTATAGCTATGTTTGTCCTTTAGGAATAATTTAAAGTCTATTATAATATGCTGCTAAGGGCGTTTAGGAACTGGTAGTAGTTATAACCACCTAGGGGTTTAATCCCTAAGGGTATAAGGCTATTGCCCAGGTGTACGGTAGGGAGCAGGCAAGCCGAGCATGAGTCACAAGGAGAGTCGATGGAAGAGGACGATATGGTAAAGAGTAGGTATGGCAATACCCTGAGTACAAAGACGAACCGATGAGGAGGGAAGGGCTGTAAGCCTAAGGGAGCTTATAAGGAGGTGCCAAGGGCTAGCCGAAGGCTAGCCTTGGCAGCCGCCAAAAGATCCCTTACAAAGGGTATCTACCCGTTTATAAGTATAATAATTTCTAATAAATTGTTCTATATTAAATAGGAGTCCCTACTAGTAATAGTAAGGCGCTAGTAGTTAGTAGGTCTTATCTTAACTAGAGTACGCTATAAAGACTTAATAATAGGCTTTATAAATTAGTTCTATTTATAGGTTATTAACGTCTAGAACTACAAGCCATTCTTAGTATAAAAGCAGTCCGTCTTCTATTTCTAAATTAGGGTTGCTTTCTATAGCTTAGTTATAGAGGGCTTTTAGGGATTTAGCTGTGCGGTTCGCGATTAGGATGCGGTTAATTAATCCCATTGGTTTATTTAGGATTTCTCCTTCTATAGGCGCTAGCTTATTCCATTTAGAACTTAGTTCCTTAAGAATATATAGGTTAAGCTATTTAGGATGGAGGAGGGTATATATCCGGTATTAAGCCTTTAGCTTATCCTATGGTTCTATATCCTGTTCCCTTTAGGTAAGGATATTAGCTTTAAAATTTTGCCTACTAGGGCGGTATATAATTATAAAGAAGAATTAAGAGAGTACTTTAGCCTACTGTAAGGGCGCGAAGAGGCTTTGGGAAAGATTCGAAGGAATAATATAAATTCTATCTAAATCTGAGGGTATATAGCTCTTGCTAGGAACAAGACGTTGCGTAAAGAAGAGAAAGGAATAACGAGAGAATCTTGCAATTAAACAGTTTAGGGGTCTTGGTCGATGCGTGCGCACATACGCACGTGGACGGACTTTGGTAGTATTTGATTAATCTGGTAGAACTTAGCAGAAGTTGATTAAGCTAGCAGAATTTAGCAGAATTTGGTTAAAGCTTTAAGTTCTATCTATTAAGTGTTTTACTAAGATATTCCTACTGTAACTAGGCTAGTCCCGTTATAGTACCCCCCCTTTAGCCGAAGGTCCAAAATAATATAATTTTATTATGTTGTATTTTATGTTGGGTGGCGGTATAGAGTTTTGCTAGTTCTAATTGTTAAACGGACTAATTAGGATTTTCTATCCCCGGGATAGAAAATCGCTATTGGTTTAGTAAAGGCGGTGAGCCGAACTAATATCTTTATAGTAGGTCTTGGCAAGGCAAATCTAACTAATTAGACAACTTTAACCGCTAGTTAAAGTTCCTTAATATCTTACGCGTTATGTGACCGTGTTATAAGCGTTGTGGTATTCTTTAAGCTCTTTTTAATTTTAAGTTTCCTGCTATTATGTTTCGTGTATTTGTATTAGGTGGCAGTTATTTGCCTTTATCTTATATCCATCTAGCCAGAGTAGGCCGCGAAGGATAGTCCTTATGGAATTCTTTTACTAGGGAAGGTGTATTGGTCTTAACTTGCTTATAGAGCTCCTAGGTTTATGTTTTATATCCTTCCCACTTAATAAGAAGTTTAAATTGTTTAGATTGTTTTTTCCATTGTATATCGTTAATTAAGTTAATAAAGTAAGAACCGTTACCGTTGTTAACAATTACGGGAGGTGGCGTTGGCACTTCGCGAGTTATAGGTTTGTCTTTTAAGGGTTACAGCAAGCTTACGTAAAACGTTGGATATATTTTATCTTAGTCGGCAGTTCGAGCTTATAAGCATATAGGCTTAATTTCTTCTTAATTTAGTATAGGCCTGTAAACTTCTAATTAAGTTTCTTTAAGGGCCGTTAAGTCTTTAGGTTTTGTGTATTTAGGTAAACTATATTACCTTCCTTAAAGTCCTATACGGGGGCTCGTCCTTTGTTCACATGCCATTCCTGTACTGTTTAAGCGTACGTTAATTTACTTTGTAATAGTTCCGTTAACTGCTTTATTTAATTAGCGAAGTTGTGCGCGTTAATTAACTAAATCCGTTTAATTATGGGTCCTGTTGTGTTGATTTTAGGTTATAGTTTGAATCTAAGTTAGGGGTCTTGTCCGTAGGTTGCGTAGAACGGCGTTATGCCTGTTAATACGTTTATTATATTATTTGCAGTAAACTTAGCTAAAGGTAGCCATTTTTCCCAGTTATCTTGTAGGTAGGAGCAGTATATTTATAGGTATTGTTCTATAATTGCGTTCGCAATTTCGGTTTAACCATCTATCTCTAGATAGAATGCAGTTAAGAGTTGTGTTTAAATACTTAATTGTTTGCATAGAGCTTACTAGAAGTCTGAAACGAACTGGCTTCTATAGTCGGATATTATTAAATTAGGAAGTCCATGTAGCTTAAAGACGTGCTTAACGAAACATTTGGCTACTGATATTGTATTAATTAAGTCTATAGGAATCATATATCGCATTTTTATAAGATGGTTAATAACTACTATAACATTCGTAAACCTATTACTGTTAGGCAAGTTAACTATGAAGTTAATTAAGATATCTTACTATCTTTGCATTAGGATTGGTAATGGTTAAAGTACTCCTTGCTTCTTTATATAAGAGGTCTTCCCACATATGCACGTTCTATAGGCTTGAACGTATTTTCGTATATAGTTATACATTGTAGGCCAGTAGTATGCTTGTTAAATAATCTTATAAGTCTTCGCACGGCCAGGATGTCCTGCTATAGGGAAATCGTGTACGAATTCGAGTATCTTAAATTATAAGGGTTTGGAATTCGGAACTACCATCTTCTATTAATAGTATAGTCGATTGTTACGAATTTTGTATTCGGCGAGTGTGATATTTTTATACTGTCGTTTTCCTGTTTAAATCGCTTTTATTATATCTGCTATCTATGCGTCGTTTTTATATTCGTATTCTATTAGCTTATTAATTTCCATTTCCTATTTATTGATTTCTAATTTGTTTCTATTGAGTTCCGTATCTACGAATATAGGATGTAGTTTTTTAAAGCATTTGGGGGGTAATAAGATCTATAATTAATTTGTAATCCGTTTATTTAAGGCGTTTATAGGTAAATCTTATAATTGTTATATCAATGTATTAGGCTTCTAATTAAGTTTGCCCGGTTGGTACGTAATTTTAAAGTTAAATTATAAGAGGTATTTGGCCTAATGAATTTGGCGCTGTATTAACTGCTTTATAGTTATAAAGTACTGCAGGTTTTTATGGTCCGTTAATATGTGTATTAGAAATAATAATCCTTTAAGTTTTGGATGCTATTGTTTAAAGCATCTAACAATTGTAAGTAGTTCCTTATTGTATATCTTGTAGTTCGATTCGGCAGGGGCGAGCTTTTAAGAGAGAAAGGCTACTGGACGTAGCTTACCGTCCTTATTGTATTGCAATAACACTCCCCCTAGGGCATAATTAGACGAGTCTGTTTTAACAACATATTTAAGGTTAGGGTTAAAGTGGGCAAGAATTGGAGTAGTTATAAAGCGTTATTTTAAGTTATTAAAAGCTTGTTTATATCTGGCAGTCCATTTAAATTTTATATTCTTTCTTATTAGGTTTACTAATAGTTAGGCAATTTTCAAGAACTGGTTAATAAATTGGCGGTAGAAATTTGCGAATTCTAGGAATCTTTAAATGTCTTATATATTACTAGGGCTTCCCTAGTTTATAATCACAGCGACCTTTTTAGGGTCCATTTTAATTCTATCGCGGGATATAATCAGGCCTAGGTACATGACTTTAGATATATAAAACTTGCATTTCTTAATATTGCATTGTAAATCCGCATCTCGCAAATGTTTAAGGACCATTTAGATGTGTTTTTAATGCTTAAAAAGCGAAGACGAGTAGATTAGGATATTATTAATATACGCGGTAACAAATACATTAAGGAATTTATAGAGTGTATTGTTAATATATTGCTAAAACGTACTAGGACCGTTTTTTATACTAAATGGTATTACTAGGTATTTAAAGAGTCCCTATTGTGTATAAAAGGCTGTGTACTTCTTATTTCCTTCTTAGATGCGAATTTGATTGAAGGCAGCGACTATATTAAGCTTTATAAAATATTATGCCTTTGCTAGGCAGTCAAGCGTCTCTTGGATTAAGGGGATTGGATATTGGTTTTAAATCGTAATTGCGTTTAGGGCTTAGTAATTAATATAGAATCTTAAGCCTCCTCCTGGCTTTTTAACAAATAATATGGGTAAGGCAAATAGAGATTAACTAGGGCGAATAAATCCTTTTTCTAGATGCTTGTTAAGGTATTGTTATATTATAAGCAGTTCTTCTTGTAATATACCATATAGCAGACCGAACTTTAGTGTTGTACTAGGTTTAAGTTCTATCTTAAAATCGTGTTTATTTTAATGTGGGGGCAGCTGGTTTGCGAATTATTTTTTAAACTTATTAATTAGATCGTGGTACTCCTTAGGTATAAGAGGTTAAGGGTTAATATACTACTTTGGTTCTAGCGCCTTTTTAATATCTTCTATTATTATAGCAAAGATTTTGTGGTCTCGTTTTCTTACTAACAAAATAAAAGGTGCGGCTTGTATTATACGAATTTTAAGGGGTTTTAATGTATCATCTTTGCATTCTTTACTGCGATTAGCAGTTGTAGTTTTATTATATTAGTTTAAGGTTCGTGGTAAGGGCAGTTTATATTATATTAAATTTAAATAGTCTTGTATATATTTATAGGGCAGGTGGTGTTTTAAACAATAACTTTGGCAATAGGTTGTGCGGAATTTTAGTATTTCTTTAACCCAGCTAATTAAAGGGTTGTGCCGTTTTAGCTATTTATGTCTAAGTATTATCTTATATTGCTTTAGGGGTATTACAAATAGGGAAATGTATTTAAGGTATTTACCTATCTGCATTTTTATAAGAGCGTAGTACGTTAATTCGCTATATATTAAGGGTTTGCCGTTAAAGCCTTATAGGCCTTAGGGCTTATTAAGTTTCTTTAAATTTAGGCGTTGGGTTTTTATGTAGTTTATATTAATAAAGCCTATACTAGTGGCTCCGCTGTCTATAAGGATTTGTACCTTCTTCTATTTTTTAAGTATTTAAATTTTGCTAAGTATATTAAGGGAGTTGTATTGTGTATTAGCGCTAGAAGAGCCTAGATATTTATACTCTTCCACTTCTTATCTTAAGGCGCAACTTAGCCCTAGGACGATTTGTTTTCTAAGTTAGCTAAGCATAAGATGCTTTATAATAACTAGGTATAATTTATAGAACAAGTATAAGTTAAAAAGTGAGTACGGCTTAAAGAACGAGTGCAATTTAAGAAGTAGGTGCAATTTAAAGACTAGGAGGAACTACAGCGGACTTTTTTAAAAGGGTAAGTTTGGTAATTCCTTTAGATATATTCTTTTCTACCACATCCAAAGCATTCTCCATTTGTGGCTTAAGTTCTTCGTTCGTTGGTTTCTAAGGGTGTGTAGGATTAAGTGGCGTTGAGGTCCATAGGGTCATGCGTAGGTTTCGGAGAAGGGTCGCGCTTTGGGGTATATATTAGTTTCATAAAGTCTTAAACGCAAGGCGTGGTTGGCTTTAGAAAATGAGTTTATTTATTATATTAAAGGTCCTTATTAATTTGTTAATATATTATAGCAAATTTAGGTAGGTCCTTTAGCAGTTCCCTACCTACTAACTGTGCTCTAATTTTATCCGAAATAGCTTATTAAAGAGCAGTAATTTTAGCGGCTTTATTCCAATCTAGTTCGCTAACAAGGCCTAAAAATTCTAAAAAGAAGCTGGTAAAGTCTTAATTCCGTTATTATAGGTTTTTAAGTTTAGTAACAGCGGTATATTTATGGCTGGTGTTATTATACGTTCATTTTAATAAAGAGACGAAGATTTCGAAATTAATAAAGGTACTGTTATAGAAGAATGGGTCTATAGTTCGTACAGTATCTTTGCTTAATTAAGACATCCCATAGCTAATCTTGCTAGCTTTGGTAGGGTATTAGTTATAGTTTATTAAAAGTTTAAGGCGGAGCTTAGTTATAAAGGGATATAGGTTATTTTAATTTCCATTAAATATTAGAGAGTTAGGAAGCTTTTCTGATTTTATAGTAGGTACTGGGTTTGTTATAGGTATAGGTTAAGCTACTATTACTAGTTTAGGGTTTGCATTTAACGGGCCGGGTTTGTATATAGTTATCTTAATTTTGTTTATAGGTGTTACTATTAGGGTCTCTATTATAAGTGTATTAACGTTGCGGAGTTCTTTGTGGAGTATTTCTATTAATCGCTAATGCTGGGCTTTTAGTGCAGCCCGCTACTAAGCCAAAGCATCTATAAAGGCTTCTTGTATTGTAGTTAACTGTTTCCTAACTAGGGTTATAATGCTTGTAGTTAACGCGTGGGATTTGAGGTTGTTTGCCATTTTAATAGTAGTTATTTTTAACGCAACGTAATGTAAGGGCGCGAAGAGGCTTTAGGAAAGATTTAAAGGAATAATATAAATTCTATCTAAATCTAAGGGTATATAGCTCTTGCTAGGAACAAGACGTTGCGTAAAGAAGAGAAAGGAATAATAAGAGAATCTTACAATTAAACAGTTTAGGGGTTTTGGTCGATGCGTGCGCACGTACGCACGCGGACGGACTTTGGTAGTATTTAATTAATCTGGTAGAACTTGGCAGAAGTTGATTAAGCTGGCAGAATTTGGCAGAATTTGGTCAAAGCTTTAAGTTCTATCTGTCGAGTGTTTTACCGAGACATTCCTACTGTAACTAGGCTAGTCCCGTTATACCTACCTAGCCTGTTAACTAGTAAGCTGCTTTATTATTATAAAATACTTAAGGGCTTTATAATTAGTATAGACTTTAATCTAAGAGTCTGTGCTTTTAAGCTCTACACGCTACTAGGACAATAATTATATAATAGCCAGTATTTCCTTATTATATACCTTATAGTTACACTTAGCTAGGGCCGAAGTGGAGGCCTTTATTAGGTTTCTTTATAAATAGAATAGGGGAAGTAAAAAGAGCCTAACTTAGTTTAATAAACCCTTTATAGAGGTTGTTAATTAAGTACTATTTTACAGCTTTTAGTTCTTCTATAGTTTGCTAGTAAAGAGGGCTATAGCTTAGAGAGTTATTAGCCTCTAGCTAAATCTTATAATTATAGATTTAGTGGGGGAGTAGTATATCTAAAGCTACTTTTAAGAACGTGTCTCTATGGTTTAAGAGGTAAGTAGGGAGAAGGTGCTTAACTAGTTCTTTATTAGTTTTCTCTACTAGCCCTTCTTCCTTCTTATTAATAATCTAGTTAATTTTGTATAAGCTAGTTATAAAGACTTTGTTATCCTTCTAATATATATTAAAGTAAAAACCTATAGCACTAATTGCCGTAATATCTACTATAGGGGTGTTATATGGTAGTAGGGGTGTCCGTGGCCTTAGGGACTTTTAGTATATTAGCGTTGTCCTTACTCCTTTTAGCTCTTGCTACATCTTCTAAAGGTTGTCTTTTATATCCTATTGGTACGTCTTCTTCTATATTAGCTAGATCTCCATAATTTGAAGCTGTCTACATTACTATCTATTCTACTTCTATAAGTAGAGTCCTTTTTAACTGTAGTGCTTTAGGGGAGTATTATTATTAGTATAGAGTTCCTACTAGTCTTACGGCGGGCATCTTTTTAGGTAAAGGCTAGGTCGTAGTCTCTAACATCCTATTAATAAATAGGGTTAGCCTTTACGGCTAATGTCTTATAGTTAGTCTAAATTTCTCTAATAAAGGAGGGTAATTTTGGTTTATTCTCCGGCTAGATAAACTGTCTTTATTATATGTTTAACTAAATATTAAAATAGAACATCTATTTTTGGCTAAGGATTATATTATAAAACTCTAGGTCTAGGATGTAGAAAGGGATACTAAACTGGCGTTGTCTATTAATAGCAATATATAGCTTTAAGATATAGGTAACTAGCTTACTAGCTTGGCCGTTATAGCCTTTTACTTAAATAGGCTTCTCTAGTTAGGTAGCATTTATATTTAAGAACTTAGTAATATTATTTATATAAGCAGTATTTATAAAGGCAAAGCTATTTACTCTAGTGTTAATAAGGGCATTTATATTAACTCTATATCTATTTTAAGATACTATATATAGAACTGTAAAGTGTTTTCTACCTATTAGCTAATATAGATTAATCTCTTTAAGATTAATAGGATACTCTAGGGGGGAGTCTTTCCCTAGGGTTCTTCTTTTCCTAACTTATTGGACATTTCTTCTTCCTTTATCTCCTTAATATTACCTATATCCTTTGGCTCTAGGTAGGATATAGTAAAGTAACTATCCTTTCCGTAATTAAAGTATATAACCATAGCAAGGTTAATTAGGGTATTATAATAAGCATTAACTAAAGGCGTGGTATATAATAAGTTGGGTAAGGCTTAAGGGTAGGTAGTTATAACTGCTTTTAATGTAAGGGTAGTTATAGTTTATCTTCCAATGCTAGCTCCTGTTAGTATAGTAAGTAGGTTCCGGTTTCTGTAGGACCTCTTTAGTTAATTAGAATAAGTATTAATTTATTTTAGTTCTAAATCTAGTAATAAACATTAGGCTGCAAGTCTTTAGTAGGTTAGTAGGTTATCTAAGGCTACTGCAATCTTCTCTTATAGTTAAACCGTTAGCTTATTATATAGGTCTAAACGGTAGTTCTTAGGGGGAACCTAGCCTTCGCCTACTATATATAAGAACTAGGTCTAAAACTTAGTAAAGGATTAGTTTAGTTTTATTATTAGGCGGTTATAGTTATAATAATTAATAATTATATAATATATCTCCCCGCTTTTTAAGACTTGCCTACTTAGCGCCTATAAGTTACCTATAGTGCTCTACTACCTTACTTTTTAACCTTTTTAGGAACTACTGCTGCTATAACAAGCCTATAGATACGCTAGTATCGCATACTTAACTTTACTACTATAGAGTTATTAGGGGGCGCCTAATACTCGCCCCTTTGCCTTTTATTACTATCTCCTTTATAACCCAGAACTGGTCTAGTACATTTTAGCTAATAAGCCACTAGGTAACCGCCTTAAGACCTTTTTATATTAAGAGTAGTGTATTATAGTTCTCTATGCCAGCCGCTGAGAGTATTACTTCTTAGTTAGTGCGTAAAGGGCATAGCAGTATTACATATTTTGGTGTCTATCTTAGCCAGCCATATTTATATCTTAGGCTACCTACCAGGATACCCACCTAGTAGAGCCAATCTTTTAGTCCTATTATTTCTATTCTTAAGAGTATAGCCATTATATTTTCTGCCTTTATTAGGCCTTCTTAGAGCCCTTAGGTATTTACCCCCCATAGTATTAACCATACTATAGCTTAGGTTCCTCTTACCTAATACAGCCTCTATATCTTTAACTCCTATATACCTCTTTAGTATTAGTCTAACTAGTATTATATTATAGTAGATAGTTTTCTAGTACTCTTTTATGCTTTACTTTAGCTCCTTTCTCTCTCTTACTATTATCTTTGCTAGTCTCTTACGCGTCTCCCTTCCTCCTTTATATAGGCCTAGGCCCTAATATAGCACCATTCTTCTTCTACTTTTTCTACCTATTTCTCTAATATATCTTCCCTACTTTAAGGTTGTTGGTTTGCTCTTCTATAGGGCACCCTAGGGTCCCTCCATAGTTTATTTAGGCGTGTCTTAATCTACTTTATAACCTTAGAGCTGCGCTTTTTTTACACCCTTTATATTACAGCGGCTTTAATATATAATTATAGGGGGGGGATATTAGCTTCCTTCTTAAGTAGTACTATAGCCGTTCGCTTATATCTGCCTATTATACTTTAAAGGTAGGCTATTTAGACCTTTTAGAGTAGTTTAAGGAGTAATTTAGGGGAGCCTTTCTTAGTTTCTCCTGTGGCCCAAATACTGGATCTATATATTATGGTTGGCTAGATAACCGCTATATATAGTAGGCGTGACCTTTAAAAGCATAGACCCTATATAGAATTAACAATCCTAGACATTATAATATACTAAGCTTGGCCCTCATAGGCCGCTTATAGCGCATATACGCTCTACTAGAGCTTACTATCTACCTATACTCCTAATACCCTTAAGCCTTAAACTAGTTGCCCCCTAAAGCCTTAGATGCAAATTATATACTAAAGATCTGCAAATTAGTTGCGTTTTCTTATAAAGTGGATTAGCTAGTATTTCTCTGGTAAGAATTAGACTCTATATTATTTTGCCTATTCTATATAGGTATTATAGGCTTTCTTTTAAACTTTTACCGCATATGCAACCTTACCAAAAGGTAGCGCCGCACTTCAAAACTTACGCATACCTATCTCCCTATTAAAAACAATCGATTTCCCAACTTTTAAGACCTAATTCCTACTACCTAGCGAGCTAGAGGTAGATTTATTTGTCGTTTTACCCCCTTTCCGCCAACAGAAAATTCTTCTTAGGGGTGGTCCTAGCTTATAAGCAAGGCACAGACAAGAACACTAAAACCAAATACCAAACCACGAAATATAGAGGCTAGATTTTCTACTACCTTTCAGCCTAATCTCCCCAGAAATCTTCTAGTAGGATTAGTAAGGAGAAAGGGTATAAGGATAGTAAAAACTAGGGAACCCCTATAAGATACAAAATGCCAAGGCCTAATAGGTCAAAAAAAAAACTTCCTATAGAAATAAGTGATGAAGAGTCTACATCTACTTTTTCTCCCCCTTCTCCTTCTCCTGTCCTTAGGACAGGAGAAAAAAGAGGACATCCTTAGTCTTCTCCTAAAAATGAAAACCAAAAACCTGCAAAAAAGATAATAAAACCAATAACTACCACGGATAGTATACCTAGTATACCTTTCCCTCCCCTTTCTCCAAAACAATATCTATAAAAGGCTTTAGAAAGCCTAACGCAGGCCTATAAAGGGCTAGTAGAAGAAGAACGAAAAGAACGAAAAGAACAAGTTCAATATCTACAGACCTACGCACGGAGTATCTTAGCAGAAGAAACCCCCTTTAAGGAGCATGTAAGGCATGTCCTATTAGGACTAGTAGAAAACGTAAGAGCTCTCCGCAAGGAGCTAGCTCCTATTAAAGAAACTTACGCAGAGAGGCTAAAGAAGGGCCTCCCTTCTTCATCCTATTTACCCTCTTTATTATCACCACCTACCCCTTCTCCTTATAGTAGGGTAACTACTTCTACTAGAAGCAAGAAAAAGCAACTATAAGAAAGGAAGCTGGTTCTAATTACAGACCAAAAAGACCAGCCTTTAGACACCTTCTCTATACGAAACAAAGTCAATTAACTATTCGCATCAAAACTGCAAGTAGAAAAGCCAGTTTTAGCGTCTATAGCTAGAACAAAAGGAAAATAAAATATCCTCCTCACAACTACAGAAGAGTATAATGCAGATTTCCTAGTCAAATATAAGGATATCTGGCATAACTGCTTTACCTTTCAAAGAGAACAAAAACTAGAACTATGGATTCAAGTTATAGCCCATGGGGTCCCTACTCTACCTTTTCTAGGAGAGGGAGGCTCTAAGCTTCTAAAAGAAGAAATTGAGACCTTTAATCCTATAAGAATACAAGGACTACCTAGATGGATCTTATC
>Ga0307507_10000741_pt1 | contig 71911 bp, 19 predicted proteins | sample 7_EM_MG_FD_207223 | JGI IMG/M metagenome (GOLD analysis project Ga0307507, IMG submission 207223) | Populus trichocarpa ectomycorrhiza microbial communities from riparian zone in the Pacific Northwest, United States - 7_EM | ecosystem: Host-associated > Plants > Roots > Unclassified | place... | reverse complement strand
AGATATACTTCTTATATTCTAACTTATTCTTAGAGTAGATTATAATATTATCTAAGTAGGCTATATAGAAGTTATTAAAGTAGTTAAAGAGTATATTATTTATATATTGCTAGTATATAGCTAGTCCATTAATCGGTTTAAAAGGAAGTACTTTATATTTATATATTCTGTAATAGGTCTAAAATATAATAAGATCTTCTAATTTAGGGTCTATTTTAGTCTAGTAAAAGGCCTAATAGATATTAAGCTTAGTAAAGATCTTAGCTCTACTTATTTAGGTTAAAGTCTTATTAAGTAAGGGCAGTAGGTAGCAGTCCTTATGGGTTATATTATTAAGTTTATAATAGTCTATACAGAAATAAAGTCCTCTATTTAACTTTTTAGTAAAAAGAATAGGTAAATTAAAAGGGGCTTAACTAGGCTTAATAAAACCCTTATTTAGGTTATTAATAAGGTACTACTTTATAGCTTATAACTTAATAGTAAACTACTAATAAAGGGGGCTATAGCTAAGTATGTTTTCCTTATCTAACTTAATCTTAATCTTATAGTTATATAGTTAGTAAGGTAGGAGTATATTAGATGCTGTTTTAGAAAATATATCCTTAAATTTCTAGTATTAATAGGGTAGTTTTTATTCTACTAGCTCCTTATTTATAAGCTTACTTTCCTATCTGCTAAGTTTACTTTCCTTTTCCTTAATTATTTAATTAATTTGATATAAGTTAGTGGTAAAGGTAATAGTATTAGGTTAGATTAAGTTCTAATAGAATCCTATAGCGCTAATATAGCAAATATTAACTAGGGGAAGGTCTATAGGTTTCTTTACAGACTTTTATTAAGCCGTATTTTGCGGTATACAGTTTATAATCTTCCTTAGCTTATATTCTATTTTCCATAAATCATCCTTTTAGTCTATATATTTAGTATAGCGTCTAATACTTCTTACTATTCTTTATAGCTATATAGGGCCTAAGTTCCCTATAGGGGGCTCTACTAGCTTTTTACTAACTTTTTTAATCTTTAATATAAGTAGTAAAATATAGGCAGTCTAGGGGCGGTATAGTATACAGATCCGTTATGGGTTAAGCTATATATCCTTTTTAAAAGCCTAGTCCCTATATATAGTGTCAGCCTAATAAATAGTGTTTATCTATAGCTAAATAAGGTTCTTTATTATAATACCAATTTTTTTTATAAAGAAAGGTATTAGGGGTATAGTTTTAGGCTAAATAAGCTGTCTGTTTTATATATTAAGCTATAAGCCTAAATAGGCTGGCCATTTTCTTTTTAAGATTATATTATAGCTTTTAAGATCTATAATAAGGAAGGGGATATTATACTACCTTTATTTATTAACACGGAGATAAATTTATAGAATGGTTATAATAGGTAGTCCTGCCTATCTATTATACCTATAAATAGGAATTAGCTTAGGCAGTTCTTCTAAAGGCATATTTAAAAAGTTAGCCAGTTTTATAGCGCACTTTATATTAATTAAGGTAAAGGTATTTACTTCTAAGTTAGTTAAAGCAGAGGTTAAAACTTAATATTTATTATAGAATAAAGTATAAGGGATAGTGTAGCTTTTTTTACTAACTAGCTAACCCAAATTAATATATAATATATTAATCCCTTTTAACCCTAGAGAGGAGTTTTTTTTCTAAGATTTCTCTTTTTCTAACTCCATGCTATCCTCCTATATTAGTAGAACTTTATCTATTTTTATCTTTATTAGGTAGTTCTTAGTAAAGTAGTCTTTTTAGCCATATAAAAAGCAAGCTCCTTAATTACTAAGGGCCTATTTATAGGGGTCGCTATATATAGACTAAGTATATACTAGACCTATAGTAAGGCTAGCTGCGCAGCTAGCTGCTAAATTAATAGTAGGCTATATAGCTAGTATTATAGGGGTTGCTAATTATACTAGGGCACTATAGGCTATTCTTATAGCGTTTATAGTCTGGTTTAAAAAGTTTCTAGCTTTATACTATTTAGTATATACCTTAATTTAATAGAGGCCTTAATTAATAGCTAAGCACTAATCTATTAGTTTCTTTAGTGTCTATATAGTAGTAAAGACTAGTAGTATAGCTTACTATAGGTTTAAGGTAAGTGTAAGGGGACTTTGTAGACAGGGGGCTATAAGGACACAATTATAGGAACAGATAGATTGTGGAGAAGATAAATCCTTAAGGAGGTAAGGCCTCTGGGATCGTAGAGACTATATACTAGGGGCACGTGCCTCCAGTGCATAACCAACGGACGTCTGAGGGGTGTCCGGGGGTTGCCCTAAGGGCAACCCAAGGTACCGCAATAATATCCCTTACATTACCTCCCCCCTTCTTACGGTCGGCCCCCAATCGCCATTACTTTACGGTAGGGAGATTATAAAGGGCTCGTCCCAAAAGGGGTTCGAAAAGATATTAGCATACCGCTATATATCATCTATCTATCTAACCCCTACTTTAAACTCCTAAAAACCTTAATAAAAAAAAAACATAACTAGAGAAAAAACGCAAGGATTGCCTAGAGACCCATTAAAAGCCTACCGGAAACGTGCTAGTAACTACCTAGGCTAACTTAAGGATTTTTATGCAACTTTACATCTAAGCCTTTACGCCGGTCTGCAATCAATCACGAGTGTTATAGGCAATTTGGTATTCCTTATATAGTTCTATAGAACCTTTTAGTATTAGGTTTGGCGTGCGGGGCCTTAGCTTACTACTATCTTTTAACTACTAAGATATTGATCCGTAATCTCTTCTTATAATCCTCTATATCACTAACGCATTACTTCCGTATTCGCCCTTTGGCTATCTAGTGCGGTTAAGGTATTAATTAGTTAATTAAGGAGACCTGTCTCCTAAGATTTGGTGCATATATTTCCAAATCTAGTAGTCCTGTGCTTATATAACTGGCATAACTTCTCTGCCCAGTAAACAGAAGGGACACTTCGTAACAGCATCTATAGCCCTTATACAATTATCAAAAACGTCTATGACGTTATTCTTTAATACCATAGCATTAATTAGGTATAATTTAACCTATATACGTCTTTAATTAACGTCTTAGTTGCCTTCCCCGGCCGCGTCATTAGTTTTTGTAAGGAAGTAATAGTCAGATAATATATACTCGTGTTTCCTTCCTTCTAAATAACGCTATTATAACAGAGCTACATCGGCAAGGTTGCGGCTATTCACTAGAAGGGTATTAGAAGGTAAAGTATAAGACGCCTTACTTATTAAGCTTAATCCTTTTCCTCAATACCTAACCCCCTATTATCAACCTTTATCCAATTTTGGACGTATCTTTAATATATTATTAAGATTTTCTTCTTTTCCATTATTAATTTAATATGCCTCTTTATTCCCCTGCTAACTACTCTTCTAAGCTAATTTCTCAGCGTATCCTGGCCCTACCGTTATATATAGAACCCCAACCTCCGCTAACTCGCAACTAGTGCTGGTCCTACTTAAATAACTTTGCCTACACATCCTTAAAAGACCAGAAATCTGATAAGAGGATCCTAGAGGCCTACAACAGGATATACTACGTAAGGTTAAATACCTTTAGTCCTTATAATCATTGCATGCGTACTAAGAGCGGCAGTTACGTCAAGGTAGGTTTTCCTATCCTATAGATAGTTTTCTATTACTGACTTTAAGCTTTCCAATAGCCCAGGCCTAAGTGGCGGCGTGCTTTCAATGTCTTTAACTACTACATTGCCCGGGCGCTTTCTTATTCTAGTACTAATGCTAAGCGACTAGGTCGAATTCAAGATTATACTACAGCTATCTATACCGCTCACAATTCCCAGCAAGCCAGCTAGTAACGCTTAATGTAAGAGCAAGGTTGGTATACTAAGGATAGGGTAAAGGATGGGGATAATAAGAAGAAGGTCGCTACGTACCACAAAAAGAAGTTCGCGTATACGCGTCAGGTTTTGAAAGAGCATAATATAATATGTTATTAGGTAGGTTACCCTTTAGGTACCTAGCGGATAGGTAACTAATAGTTGCTATAGCAAGGTCTTAGTGGTTCTGGACTATACCAACTAGCTAACATCTCTGTCTATTCTAGGCTTAAGCGTGTCTTTATTAACTATAAGCTTACACCGCAAGAGCTTTATTGGTACTAGTTTGGACCTAATATTAGTATTAAGCGTTTAAGGATATCCGCCCCAGCTACACCTTATTGTCCTACGCCCGTTTTCATGCCTACTTATACCCCTACCAAGGGGTCTTATTCCCGTTAGTTATTACTTAGTAGCCCTATGGATACTAATCCTACTCCTAAGGACGAGGCGTAGTGGCTCTAGGCATTTGTGGTTTAGACTTATAGGATTTAGAATTTGTTCTTATATATAGTAGCAGTTAAGGGCCTTAATTAAGGTGCTTAGAAGGCTCATAAAGAGGGCTTAGGAGCCTATAGGGAATACAATACTAGTAAAATGCCCTATTAATTTCTATGCTATGTATATAAAAAGGCTAAGGACGTCTCTTGCCCTAGGCCGTAGCTTTAACCCTTATGGTTTCCAAAGCGTATCCGTTCTATATCTGGTTCACTATAGCTACTTCTAAACCACCTTAGTATAGAATGGTAGCCATCTATTTCTTACTCTCTGGAGCCTTTTGCGGCCTACCACAAGCTTTCTTTTTAGGTTGCGATAATATAGTAGTATCAGAGCGCTTTCTGCGCCTTATAGATTATAGACCTTGGTCCTAATATTCTTTTAGAATATCTTTGTAATACTTAAGGTAGTCCTCTGGTTCCCATATAGACTCTTTAGCAGGCCAGCCTAGCTATTTAACTTTGTACTAAAGCTTATTCTTAACAGACTTATGGCGTAGTATAGCTTTAACCTCATACCGCTCGCCCACCACCTTAGGGTGTTTAATTGGGCCTAGTTAGAAGTTCTTTTCCAGCGATAGTCTATGCTATGGCTCTAGTAGGTTTACATAAAACACTAGATATATATAGGCCATAGATAGGGGTAGCTAGAGACAGTAGGCTAGCTTGCCAATTTATTCCTTAACTTAAAAGGGACCTAGGTATCTTACATTAAGCTTCTTTAATGGTTAACGGGTCTTAATATTTATTAAATATAAAAGAACCTTGTTACCTACTCTAAAATGCTTGTCCTGGTGTTTGCGGTTATACTAAAGTTTCTACTACTCCTAAGCATCTTGCAGGCTTTGCTTCGCATGCTTCCATTACTCCTCCTATACCTTAAGGTACCCTTATACTCTCTAGTGGATGTCCTTAGACTTCCCAGTAGGGTCCTATAATTAATCCTACTATCTCAGCCAGTAATTATTGGGTATACCATCAAATCCTAATAGTTAGACGCCGTAGGCAATCTAGATTAGTGCGTACTAATGCGATATATATTGCTTTAAGTTATAAGCGTACTCCGCGTACGGAAGTAGCTCATACCAATTGTCTTATTGGTAGTTTAAATATATCTATAGGTAAGACTCCAGTTCCTAGTTCTGGCGTTCCGTTTGCCTATCTATCTGCGGGTGGAAAGCCGTACTATAACGGTGGTCTATCTTTAAATGGAAGCATAGATCCGACTAGTATTGGCTTATAAAGACGCTGCCCCTATTAGTAATAATAGAGTGTGGCTAATCTACCTTAAGAAAGCATTTCTCCCTAATTAGGTTTGTAAGCGCTTATGCATTAATTATCTTGTTAACGGGAAGGTATTAGACGTACTTTAAAAACCTATTAATAAGTACAAGAACTAAATTATATATTTATCCTTGCTTATCCTTAGATAGTGGGAGATCCGTAATGAAATCCATAGCGTAATATTACTATAGTTTATTTGCGGGAGAAACCAATTTAAGTAAACCCCACGGCTTATACCTTTGGATTTTATATACTTGACACTTCTTGTAGTAGCTAATATACTCCTTTACTTCCTGCCTAAGCCTTAGCCAATAGTATTTGCGTTAAAGTAATTCCACTATTTTAACTTAACCATAGTGGCCGCCTAGAGGATCATTGTAATTCTTTATAAGAATCTTCTGCCGTAGATTTACTTTATATGGCACCCAAACCTTGCTATTTCTACGCAGTAGGCCCATTGGGTCCAGTTCCCAATTTTAGCGCCTTATAGCTTCCTTTCCATTACATTTCCGGCCTACTTCCGCATTGAAGATGGCATAGGAGGCGTCCCTCCGTTATACCTCACGGATAAGATCTATTAACCTTTCGGATAGTTCCTAGGTAAAAGCTGTTTTATCCCATACTACTCTAAGTACAAGACTAGATGGTACTATAGATCTTATAACTCTTCAATACGCGTACGTTAGGAAGGCGGCTATAAGGTTAAAGTCCTTTAGTTATTATAGGGCTCTAAGTTCTAATTGCTCTATAGCTTTGCTATTAGCTTAAGGGGATAGCTTAGCAATTAGGGGTAATATATCACCAGGTTCTAAACTTGTGTTAGGGACATCCTATCTAGGCATATTCGGGCCCTTATTGGAAACGGACCGGGTACCAGCCGGAACGCTACTAGATGCCAATGGGGTTTACATCACCTAAGACTTAATATATAGAGCTATAGGTGCTTAAGCATCCCATACCTAGAGCTTATTCTGCAATATAGGGAGTAAGATATCTATTATCTACTTTCCATCTCCCATTTTAAAGCCTTTGGCATAGTCTAGCCGTCGTGACGGTCTATTAGCAGGGTTGCTTTCCCCTAGCTTATATTCAATCTCGAAATTAAAACGCGCGAGCTTCTCTACCTATCTAGCTTACTAAGGTGTAAGCTCCTTTATAGTTATAAAGTAGCGTAGATTATAATAATCTAAGAGTATACAAGTAGTATAGCTCGCGTGCTTAAGGTAATATCGCCACTATTTAAAGCAGTTAACTATAGCTAGCAGTTCCTTATTATGGGTATAATACCTAACTTTAGGGCCCTGGAATTTTCTGCTATAGAATGCTACTGGTCTCTAGTAAAGCTGGGTAGCGTCCAGATGCCTATTAGGTTAGAGTAGGATACCAGTAAGAGCAAAATTTAATATATTAGTAACCATTATTAGTGGTTAATCTGGGTTAAAATGCCACAGCAATAGAGCTTCTATAAACTTTACTTATAGTTTCTAAAAGGCCTTCTATACCTTTCCGGGCCATGTCTATGGTCTGTACTACTTAGTTAGTCCCTTTTTAGTTTTCTTCCTTTCCGCCTTTAAGCCTTTTGCTCCTTGGGTTGGGTCTTAGGAAGCTTCCGTAATGTAGTTAGATAGGTGCCGGGCGACGTCTAAGTAGTTATAGATAAAGCGCCTATAGAAATTGGCAAAGCCTAGGAACACTTAAATATCCTAGTAGCTCTCTAGCTCTGGCCACTCTTAGATTATCTATACCCATACTAGGTCTATAACTATACCTATAGGCGTTATAATGTAACCTAGAAACTTAACCTGCTTAGTATTAAAGGTGCATTTTAACGCCTTAGCGTAGAGGTTCTATTTGTCCAAGCGTTCCAACACTTTGTGGACGTGCTGTTTATACTAATCCTTATCTTCTAAGTAGATCAGGATGTTATCTAAATAGATAATATATATGCGATCAATAAGTCCCCCTAAGGCTCTGTGAATATATGACTGGAATGTTATAGGCGTATTAGCTAGCCCAAAAGGCATTACTAGATACTTAAAGTAGCTATATTAGGTTTTAAAAGCAGTCTTCTACTTATCCCCTTCTTTAATACGGAGCCTATAATAGGCGTCTTATAGATCCAGCTTTATAAAGATCTTCGCCCTAGATAATTAATCCAGCATTTCACTAACTAGTGGTAGTGGGTAACGGTTCTTAATTATCACTTTATTAAGACCGTGGTAGTCTATGTATAGCCTTATAGTTCTATCTGGTTTTAGAATGAAGAGGATTAATACGCCCGCTAGCAACTTACTAGGCCGGATCTATCCCTTTTCTATTAAACTATTAAGGTACTCCTATAGGATTTCAAGCTCTTTGCAAGAGAGGTTATAGATAGGAAGGTTTAGGGGTACTTTACCCTCTTTTAGATTAATTATATAATTATATTCCAAGCTTTGCGTAAGGACTCTAGCTCGTCTACCTAAAAATACCCTTAGTAAGTCCCTTAGGCCTAATAGAATATTTAATAAATTGGGGTCGCGCTTGTCCTCTGTATTATCTTTAGGTAGGTCCCAGAGCTCCCTTGGGACGCTCACGGGCAGCGTCACACGCTATAGCGGTTGTTTATATATAGTTGCTACTATACGTTAAACAATTGCATGCGGTAGCCAGTAGAGGGTAGGGAATTCTTTAACGTAATGTTTAAGGTGCCGTAGCATATTCTCCATATATTACTTAAGCCATAGTAACCTGTAACGATAAAAGTATCTTGTAAGATCTTTGAGATCGCTACCTCCCTATAATGTCTCCGCGACCTGTCCGGCAGTTCCCCATAGGGTGTCTATTATAGAGGGGTTATCGCCTATACCAGGCTCTATACCTGTCTTACTATAAAACAGGGGTTGGATCTAATACTCCTTTGGGTATAGAATGTATACTATTTTATCTGGCTCTATATCCTCTAGGATATATTTAAGACTTATTAGTAATATACACCCTTCTAATTCCTTATCATTCCACTATTTAAAGGTTCCTATCTTAAAGCGTATCTTAGGATCTGCTTCCGCGAGCCAAGGGTATCTAAGGATAAGGTTATAACCTACAAAGTTAGCCACCTAGAAGGGCTGCGGGCTGACCACCTTGGTGTGGTTATATATATTGGCTACTGACACCGTAAGCTTATACGCACTGTGTAGTTTAATCTAATACTCATCTAGGAAGCCTATGATAGGTTTCTGCTACCTTTGCAATAGGACAAGCTCATGCTCTTTTACCAAGTTGTACCGTATAAGGTTGATTTCGGCGCCACTGTTATATAGTGCTTAGAGCTGCCGTACCTCACTAGTAGGGAGTATCATTTCCAGCTTGATAGCAATACAAAGAGTCTTCCCTTCTATATCTTGCCCTAGTTATAACTGGGAAAGGTCCGTAACTAGGGCTTTTCTTTTTTTAGGTTAATACAACTATCGCCCTACTTGCCCTTCTAATAAGCTTTACCTCCGGGGAAGCTTTTTTTTAGCTTCTTAGGGTTGTCTTATAAGGGTATTAGACGGGTGCCGGATTGGCCCTAGGACTCTTTCCCACTACTTAGGTTTCCTAACTTTAACCCTTCTAATATTCTCTTTAAGAAAGGTTTCTTTGAAGGCTAAGACTACCCTATATTACTATTACAGTGCCCGCGCTTCTAGTAACCCCCTAGATTCCTACTGGAAGAGGTCTAGTTCCTTACCGCTTCCTTAGCGTTTAGAACCGCTTGTTTAAAATTGGCATATATAGTAATCCTTAACAGGGCTCCTACACGCCTCACTTTGTTACGAATTGGTGGCTTTATTCTAGCTTAGATAAATCCAATCTTCTTTTTCTTATGGATGCTGCTATCCTCGTTTTTAAAGGGCTCTAGATCTATCTGTTAAGCTTAGGTTTCCACATAGTTTATAAACTAGCGGAAATCCTCGTTATTACACTATATACCATTCCAGAATTGCTCCGCGTTACTGTATTATATAATGTGCGGATCCTGGATCCAATTCTTTAGAAAGGTCTGCAGCTATGGCTATATAATAATTTAATCTTTATTAAGCTAACTAAGTGCAATCTAGTTTAGTAATAGATCTTTAATCTTACTAATAATCTATTGGGTACGTTCTTTAGTATTATCTTATATTATTAGCATTTTAAAGAAGTTATCCATTTCGCGGACCTAATTATCTAAGTAGTAAGCCTTGGGTCTGGGGCGGAGTTCTAGACTGTTAGAGGCCTTAGCTAGTCAGTCTATATCTTTCTTCTACTCGTTGCGTAAATACCTCTCTAAATCTTCCACACCTCCTTAGGAGGGTATAGGGTAACCCCTAGGGAGTCCTTGGTCTTAGCCTAATTATAAAAGATTTTATCTGGTCTAGATTAAGTTTTACTAGACCTAGATCTGCCCCTAGAGGTTTCTAATATGTTTATTAGTAGCTCCCTCCCACATAGCTTCTAAGAGCCTTATAACGGCTTCCTAATATCCTCCTTATAGAAGATCGGTATAGGGCTCCTAACTTCCCAGGCTCCAGCTTAGGGAGGCTCTGGCTACGGAGGTAGTGTTAGTACTAGTAGCTAGTATAGGTTTCCTAATAAGGCTCAAGTCTCGAGTTAGTGGTTAGGTTAGGTTACCTAAAGGGGTAGGCCCACTTAGCTTGTAAATAGTCTATACACCGCCACTATACCAATTGTGGGCCGGTGGTCTTCTGGAAGGGTTCCAGTTGGGTCCCTAGTTGGACGCGTTAGTATATTCCTCTGGCATTTCTGGCTTAGGGGAAGATCTTAGGGTCACCTCTGGCGCTTAATCTTCTGATTGGCCTGGGTGGGGCCGGAGGGGTTCCGGTTGCTTTCCGGCAGCGTTGCGTCCGTCATAGAGGGTGTCTGCGTTTTCCTCAGCGGTAACTATAGGTATGCGAGAGTCTTCGAGCTCCTGGTGCATCTAGGTGTTGGGGCTTGTTTGGCTGTCTTGCCCAGAGGTTTATATTGTCGCAATCTCTCGCTATCAAAGGGACCTTCCTGCCTTAATGCGACGGCTTTCTATGAGGTATCCGTAGAGTTTCCATTTAGGTTGTCGCGAGATTTTTAAGGTAGGATGGTGGGTGTAAATAAAAATGTAAACAAACAATTTTGTTTTTAAGCCAGCTGCCCTTCCAAATGGAGTAGGAAGGATTTGAATGTAAGGGGACTTTATAGACAGGGGGCTATAAGGACACGATTATAGGAACAGATAGATTGTGGAGGAGACGAATCCTTAAGGAGGTAAGGCCTCTGGGATTGTAAAGACTATATACTAGGGGCACGTGCCTCTGGCACGTAACCGACGGACGTCCAAGGGGTGTCCGGGGGTTGCCCTAAGGGCAACCCGAGGTACCGCAATAATATCCCTTACAGTAAGCTTATTAAATAGGTCTAGTAGCAGATCTTTATAGGGAATTTAGGCTTAGCTAGCTAGATATAAAAAGCAGGTCTAAAAGGCTAAAAAGGTCTCCGTTATTTTTATATTAAGAGCTTTATAATTAAGGTAGACGTTTTATATCTTAAAGAGGTCCTTATAAATAAAAGATAGGTAGTTAATTATCTCATCTTTAAAGAGAAAGGGTTTTACTAAGTCCTAGGCGTATCGCGGACGTAAATACATCTATATATTCCTACTAGCACGGCTAAAGATATAGGCCATCTTAGCTTAAGTAATAGGGAAGTGGTCTATATTAACTTTAAGCTTATCTTATAGTTAAAGCTTTTAATTATTAAATATAGGGTTAGTTCCGTCTATAAGTAATAGGGGGTCTATAACCTTTATAGACCGCAATAATACTAATACTATATATTATACTAGGGCCTTAAGGACTATAGTAAGTCTCTAGGTGTCTAATAACTCCTTATTAGGTATAGGGGTGTCTCTAGTTTTAAGCAGCTCTTAAAGCTATTTAATTTTAGTATTAGCTGCTATAAGCTCTTCTTAGGGGGTTAAGACAGCGACTATTTTACTATTAGAGGTATTTATAGGTCCTATAGCGGCTTTACTAGCTACTATATTTCTTAGTATAGTAGTAGGGGTATTAGGTAATTTCTGGTATTTATTTATTTTTCTAGGGGTTCTAGTCTATGCGTGTCCTATTCTTAGGTTTCGCGTTCTATTTATATTCCTTTAGTTCTTAGGGTTTTATCCTATCCTTATAGTCTTAGTAATATCCTTATCCTATTTATAGCCTTATAGATCTATTTAAGTTCCTTCTTAGGAAAAAAGAGTAGTATAAGCTTTAGATAATGTTAGCGACTTAGTTAATTAAGGTATAAGCACGGCAAGAGGGTCGCGCAAGCCTGTATAATTAGATTGTCTATAAACGAGGATCTAAAGCTAGAGAAGGGAAAGGAGAAGAATAGCAGTGCCGCTCGAGGTTTTATGCGGCCCTTGAGTCACGTGACTGCAACTATCTGCAACTGTCTGCAACTGTCTGCAACTGTCTGCAACTGTCTGCAACTGTTTGCAACTGTCTGCGATTGTCCGCCACAATCCACCGTTTTCCACCAGCGCCGTAACAAATTGGAGACATAGGAATACATCGACCCTTTAACCAGACAGGATCAGTTGCCCTAACCAGGGTGGGCGAAAATCTAATCTTATCTCGATACGATCGACGATCCACAATTGATACGATATCTCATACCGCACGAAGGTTTCCCACGGGACCCAACATGTCTTTACCGATCCAACTGCTGAGCCAAAGTTCTAATACTGAACTTGCCCATCTTTAAATGTCGCGATTTTGTGCGAAACAGCACGATTCTGACCTTAACCTGGCGACGAGGCCGAACCAACTTATTCACAACCATGAGCAGCAGGCCCAAGAAGACTAATGTACATATACTTCGCTGCTGTGCCTCACCCTGATCGTGCCGACAGTCCTGTGGGTGGTGTAAATTGCTGCAGAAATCCCGATCAGGGCGGCAATCGCTTGGCTGCACGATTTCAGTCCCCTCAAACTTACATAATTTGAGCCTTCAGCCACCACGGTTCTTGAGGTTGCAAGACGACAGCCTCATATCCGGAAACTGGCAACACCACCCGCACAAGGCTAGTTCCGCAACCCAAGCGCAAAGCTTTTCATATTCTCCAATCTTGTTCATTTTTATGTGATTGAGGTCCTTCAGGCACTCATCACTGAGATTTCCCGATGTTGTATGGCGTCGCATGCTCGAGATTTGACGGCTCTCTACCAGTCTTTGCCATTGCACCAGCGATCAAGATGCATCAGAGTCCTAAAGGTCTTCGGACCTTCGACTTCCGACGATGGGAATGGCTCAGAGGAAGAGCTGCTTCATTGTGATTTACAAATAGTTGACCTCAATACCAAACCATCCTTCTCAGCCTTATCATACGTCTGGGGGAAATCACCACCAAAACACGAGCAAAAAACCATTATCTGCGGAGCCGTTACGGTTCCAGTTACTGAAAACTGTTTCGATGCATTGATCTACTTGCGAAGAAAACTACAGTCCTTCAACATTTGGATCGACGCCTTGTGTATCAACCAAGCCGACGAGGTTGAGAAAGGACAGCAGATCTCACTCATGAAAGATATCTATCTCTATGCTTCTCAGGTGTACTTATGGCTTGGAAGGGACAATGAGAGAATGAGCAGGGCGATACGTTACTTTGATCAAATGGGATTGTTGGACTGCTACCATGTCAACGGACAACCGGAGCAAGGTGAATTATCAAAACCCCGGGAGTGGACTGCTGCCCAACGCTGTTTATTCGCGTTTTGGAGGTCGAATCAACTGATCTTTCCCTTCTGTGGGTCCCCATTCCATCTCGGCAGCTCTTGTATTGACTAAAATTCAGATCCAAAAACGGCTTGGCGAGCCATTCTTCGGATTAAGAGAGCGTTCACTAGGACCCCGACCACCTCTTCTCTGCAAGCATCACATTCTGACCTCGACGAATTTCTATCCGTTTCGTGGATCAAACGCGTCTGGACCTACCAGGAAATCATACTTTCAACACGCCCCGTAGTCGTCTGCGGCAATCAACATATTGGGTGGCCAAAATTCTCGTTTGCCATGACCTTCCTCAATGCAATATCCGACGGTTATCAACATGAAGAAAATCTCAGACTTCAAACTTCGACGTGGATGAAGATCCTAGTTACAAGAGGAAGCCTGCTTAGTTGTTCCGACGCCTCCGATGCCGCGACCCGTGAAAGATATGTCCGGTTCCTAAGAAGAGTGTCCGTCAAGTTCGCCTGGATCAAGTTCGTATTCCTTTGCATTCTAATGATGCTTCTGATGTTGACCCTTGCTGCACTTACGGGAATTGCGGTTGTTGGTACGATTGTTGGAGTCCAAACTGTCTTCGACACAGATTCCGATGCTGCGATAGGTCCTAACAACGGTACGAGCCGCCGAAGGCCAAAATCACGATCTACCGTCCTCGAACGACAGCAGTGGCTCCCAATGTTCATTATATTCGCTATTTCCATTGTGGCTTTCGGTGTAGTCTCAATATTGCTGGCTCTGAACTTGTGGATTGCGCATCATTCGCCGCTGGATGGAAGCCAAAACCGCCGGACTATCATACCACGACAAACAGAAACGCCCATGAGAGTTCAGCCCGCTCAAACAGACTTAGTGGACGCCATTCTCTCCAGAAATGCAACGGAGCCCCGCGACAAAGCATTTGCGGTCCGGGCTATATTAGAAATGTTAATAAAGCGAGACCTGAATCCTCCAGACTATTCAGCGTCACTTGAAGAGATTTACGAGGAACTTGCCGGGCATGTTCTGGAAGCAACCAACTCACTGCAGCTGCTAATTCCAGCGGCTTTGACCAATTCTAGTAGGTCTCCGAGTCCTGCCAGTCCATCTTGGGTACCTGATTGGCAAGCGAGTGTGGAAGCTCAAAGCTTTTGGTTACGGCCGGTAGTACTCTCATTTTTCCTCGACGTTCCGGCCGAGAAAGCGAAGCCTTTACCAGTAAAGCGGCAAGCTAGGAACCTGACAGTGTCCGGCAGGAGCCTCTGCACCGTGTCAACACTCTTCAAGTTTCGATCTACAAGCGATACTTTCAAATTAGGGGAAGAAAGCATACACCATGAAAACATCCGAACCATTCTCACATTACTCCGCTCCGGATCAGGGTTGGCCTTGTTCCGCTTCGTCACCCATGGCAACAGCCACGTAGGACTGGCCGATGGACCCATACCAACAGACTTCGAAGCTTACCACGACTTCATGTTTTCACGTCGTCGATCAACACCGGCAGATATCTTGCGGGCCTTTCGAGTAGGAAGTTTCATCGAAAGTCCGTACCGGAAATTCGTTAAGGCGATAAGATTATCTCGACTCCATCACAGCTATCGTGGAGCGTTCCGAACTCACATTTGGCTGTGCAATAGCCTGGCGAGAACGAACAGATGCATCTTCGAAGCGGCGAATTTGGCATTGGACTGTCCGCGCTCCATTTCCAAGGCATATTTGCTCAGGGTCTTATCCAGTTACGGTGGAATTAGAGATTATGCGGCAGCTCGAAAGAATAGTGTTCAAACAGTTGGCATCTGTACTGGCGAAGCGCAAGTTGGGGATGTCGCCGTACTTCTAGTTGGATTATCTTTGCCCCTTATCATTCGCCCAGTCGGCAGCTCTTTCCGAGTGGTCAGTCCTTCTATGATTGAGAGCGCTGCGATGGGTCAAGTGCGCGAACCGACAGTATTGAAAGGGGACCTTGAGGAGTTCACATTCTTATAGCAAGTATTCAATGGTAGAATAAGAAAGCATTTTCCCATGGAGCACTCGGCGGATAAAGAACCTTGTAAACTGAAATCCGCACATCTCGTCGGTCTTAACGACTTCGGGATAGATGCCAAGACGCTTGCTTAATCTGGCAATTTTGGTATCGTCTACCCCCTATTGCTTGAATAACTAAAGTGCAGTTGATAGCTCCATCGAACTTTAGACTTTTTATACGATTGAAGTGCTTCCTGTAAACATAGCTGGTCTTTTTCTTGGCCCACTGAATTGTCCAACTGCCTCTTAAAGAACTACATCTGCAGCACAGTGCTGGCACTACGTTCGCCAGCCATATCCACTAGCAGATTGAGATGTGGATACATAGACTGTGCTTACTGAGCAATCGAGGCCTCTGATAACTTCTATCGTTAAAGCGTGCAGGTGACTACTCTTCTTAGCAAATATTTCTTGCTCTGAGTATTTCTAGACCATTAGAGCATTTCTAGACCTTTGAAAGTGCGCGTGTGACCAAGGTTGCAGATCAATCAACTCAACTCAACCGAGGCTTCAAATTGATTGAACTGAAAGCTTTGTAAGCAGAGAGCTCAGTTGATTGAATTGATTGAATCAATATTGAAGTCTTGGCAACCGATTCAACTAAGTTCAACTGGTGTAGTAGTCAGCAACTATCACGAGTTCTTGGCATAGAGCTGATGTAGGATGACCTACCTAGCGACGCCTAAATCATTTCTTACTGTCCTTCCTGTCGCCCAGCTCTTAATATAGGTCTATCACGAGTCTTGACATAGCGCTGACACACCTTCCCGCCCATCGATATTGTCTCTTCCCTTGCCGGCCGCTTAAACTGCCCATCTACCATATTGATAACGCCTTCCCTATCCCATGACCTTAGCACCATTGAAGCTTCAATATTCAAGGATATATTTAAAGACACTACCGAACTTACCCTTTTAAAAAAGTCCGCTGTAGTTCCTCTTAATTCTTAAATTATACTTATTCCCTAAGTCATACTTATTTCTTAAACTATACCCGCTCTATAAATTGTACTTAGACGCTATAAAGTACCTTACCTTTAGTTAACTTAGAAAACAAATTATCCTAAGGCTAAGTTGCGCCTTAAGATAAAAAGTGGAAGAGTATAAGTGTCTAGGCTCTTTTAGCGCTAATATATAATACAACTCCCTTAGTATACTTAGCGAAATTTAAATACTAGAAAAATAAAAGAAAGTATAAATTCTAATAGACAGCGGAGCTACTAACATAGGCTTTATTAATATAAACTATATAAAAACTTAACATCTAAATTTAAAGAAACTTGATAAGCCCTAAGGCCTATAAGGCTTTAATAGTAAACTCTTAATATATAGCAAACTAATATATTACGCTCTTATAAAATTGCGGATAGGCAAACACCTTAAATATATTTCCCTATTTATAATACCTTTAAAGCATTATAAGATAATACTTAGATATAGATGGCTAAAATAACACAACCATTTAATTAGCTAGGTTAAAGAAATACTAAAGTTCTATATAACCTACTGCTAAAGTTATTACCCAAAAAACTATTTACCCTATAAACATATACACGACTATTTAAATTTAATATAATATAAATTGCCCTTACTATAAACCTTAAGCTAATATAATAAATCTATAACTGCTAATTATGGTAAAGAATGTAAAGATGTTTTGTTAAAACCTCTTAAAATTTATATAATATAAACCGCGCCTTTTATCTTTGTTTGTATCAACTTAATAATACAAGTGAGTCGTATCCAGGGGCACGAAATACGTATAGTATTGTATGCTCGTTTGGATGGTAACTATCGGTTCTATTGAAGTAGGCTACGTAGTCTATATACCAGTGCGTCCCCTTAATTAGTCAGTGCCTTATAAGCGAGTGGTTGGTACACTAGGTGCTATAATCAAATACTGGCGGCACTTAAAAATAGAACCACTTATGTATAGCCTCCGTAGTTGCTTTAATAGAACCGTAAAATACAAAGGAAATACATAGGAAATCCCTCCCGGGGTGCCTTCTAGGCTGCCTTCTAAACAATGCTTTAGTCTGGCTATAAGTCCTACTTATAGTCTGTAAAATGAACCATACGGCCTTCCAATGGGCCATAAATGAACTGTAAGTGTTCCGTTAGTCTTGTTCCACCCATACCCCAATTAACTAAGTCACTTATACCACCTTCCTTGTCTCCTATTCTCTCTTTACTTATTTAGTAACCTATAACTTAACCGTATTTATGTTAATTCCTTAGTCAGTTCCTCAGTTGGTTCCTTAGTTGGTTCCTTGGTTAGTCCTTCAGTCAGTTCCTTAGTTAGTTCCTTGGTTAGTCTATATACAGCTGCATATTAGGGTCGGTGTTGGCAGTATTAGAGTAAAGATACTGGGTGGGAGAAAGACTAAATAGGGTAGGAGCAGTTACTAGGGGGAGGGTAGAGGCGGTTGCCGTAGGCAGTAATTGCTAGGAGTTATGCGGTTACTGGGTAGGTTATAGAGGTTTGTATAAGCTTGGCTGCTGTGGCTCCTTAGCTTTGGTTAACAAAGAGGGTGAAGCTAGCGGAGCTTGCGCTAAAGGAGCTTGCGTAGATGGGGCTTGTGGGCCTATTACGTCATCGTCTTAAGGGTTAAGCTCCTCTTAATCAGTTACTTAATCTTAGTTTCCACCGGAGTCCACCTATGTCTCGTCCTTATCTAATGTTTTAATAATCCCTTCCTTGGACGTATTATCTAGCTCTTTCTTTAGTATAACCACCCCCCTAAAACATTCCGTAGAACCGTTCTGCTATAGGGTATGCTGCTATTGGCCAAGTTGCCGAGGTTTATACTGTTGGGTGGTTTGCGGATCTGTAACTTAAGCGACAGGGGGGGGGGTTTGGTCCGTATTTTGGTTTCTAGCTTCTGGCACTCCGTAAAGAGGCTTTATAACCTATAAGGTTGTTCCTGGTTGCAAGTTAAGCTTAAGGGGTGGTCGAAACGGCGGTGTAGGCGGTGGATTTTAGTGCTGCTGGCGGTAGTGGTGGTCCGTAAAGTAGGTATCTAAGTCAGTTAGCGGGTTTTGTAAGTCCGTAATAAAGGCTTAAGTACTGCCTGGCGGGTTTAAGACTTCATACGTTACAATAGAGGACCGTAAATTATTAATAAGGCCAGCTAAGGTGTCTGTAGGCTTGTAATAGGCATATTTACAGGGCTTTACTTCCTAGCAAGCCGTAATAAGTTTATTGTGCAGGAAGTTGTCTATTCAAAGTTTAATATTAAGGCCATACTATAGGTGCCAAAGGTCTTTAATAAGAATTTGCAGGCACTCTATAGTCGATTTTTTGGTATTCTTGTCGATTACGGTCCGTAACTTAATCACATTCTATTGGGTAAGTGTTAGCGACTCAGTCAATCGAGGCACGAGCACGGCAAGAGGGTCGCGCAAGCCTGTACGATTGGATTGTCTATAAACGAGGATCCAAAGCTAGAGAGAGGAAAGGAGAAGAAGAGTAGCGCCGCTCGATGTTTTATGCGATCTTCGCGTCACGTAACCGCAATCTGCGGCAATTTGCTAGTACCGTAATACTGTCTAAGATTGTCTAAAACTGTCTGTGATTGTCCGCTACAATCTACTGCCATAATCCACCGTTTTCCACCAGCGCCGTAACATTACCCCCCCCTCTGAAAAAGCCTGCCCTTAGGCTTTGTATGTCCGTATTTATATCTGTGGGGTGTTCTTATCTATATGCTTAACAGGTAGCTTATTATCTTTGCTATACTAGCACTCTATCCACTTGTCTAGATACTTTGGGGGTCCTAGCTTGTTAGGGTATTAGTTGTAGAACTCTTTAAGCTTCTAGGGGCAACCTATAAAATTCTAAGCGGGGTACTAAGTTGGGTCTAGATTATAACCTTTCTATTAGACACGGTATTTTAGTATTCCTTATATTAGTTTACAGGCTAGTATTTTATTAACTTCCTATTTATTGTTGCCATTAACTTAAATTAGCAGTGGAGGCTTATTCTTTTATCTAGGTAGTGGGTTATTTATAGCTTTCTATAGTTTATCTGGTAAGAAAACAGGGTGGACTTTAATTGAGTCTGGGAGTTTGACCTTATATAAGTTGCCTTCTTTATTAAGGATCTTATATGGTCCTGCCATTTTATAGTCTAGCTTATAGCTAGGCTATTCTGTCTTCTAGTTCTTTGTTATAACCCAGACCTTATTACCTATAGTAAAGTTGGGCTTGCGCCTATGCTTATTTACCTGCTGTTTTATTAATTTCTAGGCCTTCTTTAGGTTCTTATAGGCTACCGTCTATGCTTCTTTTAAGCGTCTAGTATATTACTGTACTTCCTTATAAGATAGTTTTTTGCGTATAGTTTGTGGTCCTTCTGGTCTTTCCCAGTTAAAGCTTATATAAGGTAAGTATCTTATTTCTAGCTAAATAGGTGCAAACCCCGTAGAGTTATAGGTGTCACGGAGCGAGCACAAGCGGTGATAATATATAGCGAAGTAGATATTATTAAGCTATGTATATGAACTGCGTGATAAAGTTAAGACGTTGCGTAAGGAAAAGGAAGTAGGAAATAGGGGAAAAAGGGTATATAACGTTTGCTTAGTTGCTAGGTTAATGGGTACTGTGCTACGCACGGGCAGGGTAGAGCTTAGGTGGCGGTTCTAGTAGAACTTAGCAGAATTTGGCAGTTAGAGGTCCTTAAAGTTACCAGTTAGCAACTCTAATAGTAGAGACGGCAGATTACGGCGGAATACGGCAGATTGCTGTTAGATTGCCGTCTCGTGGTTAGTCTCCGGTTATTTAGTTAGTGGAAATAGGTAGACGTATATAAGGTGTTATGGGGGTGTCCCATAATAGTACCCCCCCTTTAAACTCGAGCATTTGTGAGATAGGGCTGTGGTAGTTCTGGGTAGAGTTTATAAAAGTCTTCTATAGCTTGTATAAGTTCTATAGAGTTGGCAGGTTCCCATAAGGGTTTAGTAAAACCTCTCTATTTTGTAAGGTATATATATTTGCGTTTCCGTTTGTCGTACTTAATATCGTTAACTCTTTTAATAAGGTACTTATCCTTACTATCCACTTTAACTAGTGGGGGAGGGTCTTAGATCTATTTAGGTAGGGCGTCTGATATAGGGGCGGCAGGGTGGAGGACTGACGTATAGAATATGGGGTGGATTTTAACCGTATTAGGGAGCTTTAGTTAGTAGGCATAAGAAGAGACAACTTTTTTAACCTTATAAGGGCCAGCGTTCTTCTAATTAAGTTTCTTAATAGGTTATTTTATGTTTAGATTTCTTATATCTAGCTAGACAAAGTTACCAATTTAATAGGCTGGTGCTAGGGTTCAGTTCTTATTTGCTACGGCTTTATAGACAGATTGGGCCTATATTATTTCGTTAGTAAGGAACTCTTATAGTTCTTCTATCTTCTTTATAAATTTATTTGCTTTTGCAACTTATAAGGCCTAATAAGCTGGGTGAGGAATATTACTAAAGGGTTTAAAACCTATTTGTGGATGCTGGCCGTAGTTAGCTAGGAATAGGGAGATCTTTATGGTTTCCAAGACGGAGTTATTTGCAGTAAATTTAGTGAATATAAGCTAGTCCATCCAGTCGTCCTGTAGATATAACATATATATCCGAATATATTATTCTATTATAGCATTTGTATATTCCGTTTAACCATCCGTTTCTAGGTAGTATACTATAGATAATAGTGCTTTAATATAGAGTTAGGTAGTTAGTTTTTTCTAGAATGCAGAGACAAACTGGCTGCCTCTATTAGAGATAATTGTTTTAGGGAGTCTGTGGAGTTTCTATACGTAATCTAGGAATAGTTAGGCGACAGCAGGTGTTAATATATTAGGATAGGCGATTAAGTGTCTTATTTTAGATAGTCGGTCTATAACTACTATAATATTTATACAGCCTTTACTTATGGGGAGTTCAACGATAAAGTTAATTAAGACGTCCTTCTATCTTTAGTCCGGAACAGGTAGTGGCTTTAGAAAGCCGTTATATATCTTATGCAAAGCCTTAGCTTATTAGTAGGTATAGTAGCTGGAGATATACCTTTATATTATATTATGCATGTTTGGCCAGTAGTACTCCCGTTAGAGTAGTTCCAGGGTTTTTCTATAGCCTAGGTGGCCGGCTATTGGTAGGTTATATACATGTTTAAGAAGCTTAAGCTTAAGTTCGTTATGGTTAGGTATAACTAGGCGGTTTTAGTAGTACAAGCGGTCTCTATAAGCTTTATATTTACTTAGAGAGATCTTTTTAGAGCGTTTAACGCCATCTTAAATTAGCTTAAGTGTCTCTTAGATAAACTTGTTATTTAGGTATTTATTAATTATAATCTGTTTAACTAATTAATCAGTTATTTTAAGGATGTATACTATAAGGTCTTTAGCTAGGGGATTAAATAATTTAGGGCGAAGTAGGGTTTAATTATAGTAGGCATACGCTTCTTCCTATACTGGTATATCTTATAAACGTTAGGTTAGGGTATTAGGGTTTTAACCTTAAACACCTAGGCGGTATATAATTAAGAATTAAAAACAAAATAGATATTCTAACTAGCGGGCTTAACAATAACTTAGCTGTTTCATGGTTGTAAAGTACTGTAGATTCTTATGGTCGCTAAGGACCTTAATTAGAAATCCGGCGCCTTTTAGTTTGGGTTGCTATTATTTAAAATATCTAATAATGGTTAATAATTCCTTATCGTAGATCTTATAGTTACATTCGGCTAGACTTAGTTATTTTAAGAAGTATACTACGGGGTGCAGTACTCCTTCCTTATTATACTAAGACAAAATGCCTCCAGTAACGTAGTTAGATGAGTTGGCTTCTATAACACTCTTTTGGTTTAGGTTAAAGTGTTAGAGTACGGGTGCGGTAGTGAATATAACTTTTAGATAGGTAAAGGCCTTCTTATATTCCTTATTAAAGATAAAGGTTTTGTCTTTTTAAGTTAGAGCTATAAGGGGTAAGACTAGGGTGGAGAAGTTATTAATAAACTATTGGTAGAAGTTAGCAAATCCTATAAAGGCTCTTACGTCCTTAACATTCTTGGGTTCTTACCAGTTTACAATTACTTCAATTTTCTTTGGGTTTATTTGTATACCATCTATAGAAATAATAAGTCCAAGGTATAAGACTTCTATTTTATAGAATTTGCACTTGTCTATATCTAATTATAGGCTAGCTCCACGCAAGGCTTCTAAGATAAGGTTAACGTGTTTCTTATATTTAGTTAGGTTATTGCTATATACTAGGATGTTATTAATGTAAGTAGTATAAAAAATATCCAGGTAAGGTTGTAGGGTATTATTTACAAAGTATTAAAACGAACTTGGGGTATTTATAAGGCCGAACGGTATTACTAAGTATTTAAATAGTCTATACCTAGTACGGAATGCAGTAAGCTATTTATCTCCTTTTGCAATACGGAGACGGTTAAATGCGTGGATAAGGTTAAGTTTCGTATAGTAGTAAGCCTTACTTAATCGGTTTAGTGTCTCTTAAGTTAATGGGAGCGGGTACTAATTCTTAATAGTAATGGTGTTAAGAGCTCGGTAGTCTATATAGAAGCGTAAACCGCCGCTAGGTTTCGTAATAAAGATTATAGGTATAGCTATAGGCAAAGAGCTTACTCTAATAAATCCTTTACTTAGGTGTTCGTCTAAGTACTTCTATAGCACTTAGAGTTTGTTTTAGGACATTCTATATAGGGGTCTAAATCCTAGCTGTTTTCCTTCTTCGAGTATAATCTTGTGGTTATATAGTTGGTGCTCTGCTAACTTATTAGCTTTCTTTTATAAAAATACTTCTAAATGCTTATAATGGCATACTGGTACTTTTATAGCAGGGTTAGTGTGCTTCTTTAGTGCTAGGGCCTTTTTAATATCGGCTATTATAACGGCAAAGATTATGTGTTTAGGTTTCCTGGCGAGTTATACTAATAGGGTAGCTCCAATTATACAGATATCCATAGAAAGGGGGGGCGAGTTGCTAGCTAGCAACTTCCTTTTAATTATCTACTGTTTCTTGTTTAACTTTAGGTTTAGTATTAGGTACAAAGTTAATATTAGATTTAGGTTTAGGTTCTTTAAGTATCCTTTTTATAGTAGAATACTAGTTCTTCTGGTACTTTTATATATTAAGCTTAAGTTTAGGCTTCTGCTTAGTTCAGGGTGGTATAGTAGTTAGGGTTGGTTTATGTAGTTTAGTATAATTTTTAGGTTCTTAGTAGAATTAGGTAGACTTTTTAGGTATAGGGTAGATATTAATAGAAATTTTAGACTAATAGATTCTAGTAGATTTTTTAGATTTTGGTTTGGGGTCTAAGTAGTAAGTTATAAGGCACTTCTGCTTGCAATAGGAGGCGGTAAATAAAAGCTTAAGGTTATCCTAATTAATAGTTACCTTATATAACTTTATCTAAGGTTATTTAAGTATTACTAAGTAACCTAGGGTGGTAATAAAAAGCCTAATTAGTTCTTTATAGTTTAGGTATTAGAGTCTTAGGAATACTACATAGGTAATATAGCCTAAGATAGTACGTTTGCCATTAAATCCAAATACGTTAATATGCCAGTTAAGGGGGGTTAGGGTAAAACTATTATCTTATACAAAGATCTTGTTAATAAATCCTATACTACTAGCTCCTATGTTAATTAGGACTTAAGTATTAACCTATTAATTATTCTGCCAAAGACAATAGTTAATAGTTATGCTATAATCCTAAGAGTTAAAATTTGTAATATCTAGAGTATTTAACAATGTTACGGACAGCTTAAGTACGATATTACAACTACTTGGAGAAGAGTCAGAGGAAGCTAGTTGGTTAATACAGGTACGGTCTAGAATAGAGCTGGTAGAACTATATAACGAGGAATAGTAACCAAGGTTATATGGTTGATCTATAATCTATAGGATTAGAGGAACGTGGGATCTATAAATAGATTAACAGATTAACAGAGCAAAGGGATTTCTTAGGCGTATAGTTATATATTTAAAGGACTACAGTCCCTACCCAGATAGTTCTCTCTTTATAGTAAATCTTAGAATATAATTAGAGTTAATCTATTAGGCAACTACTCTACTAGTTATTATTACATTGTTAATTTATTCTTACCTATATACCCAGCCTAATAATAGGACCTACTGTAGTTTCTACTATAAGGTTCCGTTACACATTCACTACCAAGGTTATGGTATTAAATAAGATCAAACAACATGCTACCCAAAGCACTAGTTATAACAATATTAACAGTAGCCACAACCTTAGGGTTAGGAGACACCAGTATAGCAAACACGGATTCTTAAGTAGTTACGTAAAGTTAGTTACAGGAAATAGTTAATCGCTTATAGAATAATAGTAGGCTACTTAAAGAACGCATTAATGGAATCAGAGCAGCAAAGGTTAAGTTACCTTTAATTAAACGATTCTTAGGAGAGAAGTTAAAGCTCAAAGGGTTTCTTACGTAGATGCATTTTAAGGTTATGCAGGAAGGAGCAAAGTTAGCAACACCTACGGATTAGGTAGCGTACGCAGAACTATTTTTAACAGGAAGAGCTTTAGAGTGGTTTAAGCCTTACCTCACAGAGATATAAGTAAATGGTATAACAACTACTAACCCGGACGTATGGTATGTGTTTGCAAGTTAGAACGGATTTGCAGAACGGTTAACGCAAATATTTAGAGACCCCAAAGCAACTATAACAGTGGAACGGAAACTTCAGAACTTAATACAACGCACTTTAGCAATTAAGTATACAACGCAGTTTTAAACACTAGCTATATAGGTTAAGTGGAATAATAGGGCGCTTATAGTATAGTATAAGCAAGGACTTAAGGCTAAAGTCTAGAACGCAATCATCCTAATAGAAGATACGGATACTCTAAGGGAGTTAATAGACTAGTTAATAAAGATTAATAATAGGATCTATTAAAGGGAACAAGCTAAGAAAGGGCAAGACAAAGTTCTATAGTCGTATAAGGCGTAGAGTACGCAACAATAAATACAGAGTTAAAAACTATAGAATAGCGCAGAGCTAATAGACCTAAGCGGTACTAAAAAAACCTAAAGGTAGGGAAAGAAACTATAGAAACCTAGAGGTTAAGAATCTAGTAATTAAAGAACCTAGGAGCAAAGGCTAAACTAAGGATCTTAGCAGCAGAAGACGTTTAGGCGGACTCCATAATAAGAAAAATGGTTTAAAGATAGAGCTTACATAAATTATAGAAAATAAGGTCATTTTGCCAGAGACTATAGAGGTGGTTAGAGTAATTACGCAGTAAAGGGAACCAGGCTAGCAGATAGCACATATATATAGAGGGATAATAGTGCACTATAAGGAACAAAAGAGTGTTCAATTAACAGTTTCGCGTTTTGTTATAACAACGCATGCTAAATTTATAAGGACGCTAAGTACGGCGTAAGCTATTAGCTATAGGAGCCATTATTATCTAAGTTTAGAGAAACCAACAAACCAGCTTATAGATCGGATATTAAAGACAATAAGTTTAATATAGGCAAAGCATTTACCAATAATAAGGTAACAAAGGCAGCTTACTAAAAGTATATAAACCTTAAAGAAGTTAAAATAGAAGCAGAGACTAAGACCATTATAGAACAAGGTTTAGTAACAGGTATTATAACACCATTAGATACAATTTCCATCGCTTTATAAGATAATAGGAGTAACATTTAGAAGAAACTAAGCAAGTAGATAACTGCTAGTGCTAGCTTATTACTTAATAAAGGCAAAAGGCCATAGGCTTAAGATTCTTAAGAAGAAATATAAGAAGCTTAAGATTCTTAAGACAAGATAAGATATACCTAAGGACCTATAACGGACAAAAACTAATGGGAAAGAGCAGTAACTTAGTTTACAAACAAATAAATAAGTATAGAACGCAAGTTTAAGAACTACAAGTTTAGGGAACAAGTAAGAACGTTAGTAATCCTAGGTAAATATAGTGTTTAGCCTAAAGATTAAACAGTTAATACCAGGATTAAAAAGTAAGATAACTATAAAGATCTAGCTGCAAGACGCAGAAAACAAGAAACTATAGATAAGTTTAGGATAAGAATTATCGTATAGCAAAAGCAAAAGCTAGACAAGAGGTCAGCTATACTAGGTTATATAAGGGACAGAGCACCCGTACAAAGAATCACTAATAGGCCAAGTATAGGGACATCTAGGGTAAAATAGTTAGATAAATTAGAATAAGAAGAGGATCTAAATATCCTAACTAGGTTTAAAAAAAGACATACTAAAGGATATTATAATGTAGTGATAACAAGGTACTTTCTAATAGATAGACTATACACACTAAACCAGTTATACGGAAAGTGGTATAGGTAACAACACAACAATAAATAGAAAGACTTTTATATATAGCTAGATAAAAAAGTTGTCTAAGACCAACCCATTACGGAAAAACATATAAGTCACATTAAAGGAGCATTAATTATAATGTTAAGGAACCTAAAAGAGGGATCCAGAGACTAGAAAAGTAAATAATAAATCTTAGTACCTACAGCAGAGATACTAGTGGTTAGGTTAATTAGGTATAGGTTTAAACTTAAAAATAAAGATAAACTAAGAGTTAACCTAAAACATATAGCGTATTATATACTATTATAGATAGCTTATATGGATAACACGTGCAATATATATAGAGCACTAAAAAACAAGAACCGGAAGTACCTAGTAAGGATATATTAGGCACTAGAGGAAAAGCGGTTTAGGAACGCTAAGTATATATATAGATAATACCTAGTAGAAGTATAAGGTTAAGGAGACTTAACACTTTAACTAGGAAGATTTCTTACGGAAGAATGCCTAAATAGACAATAGTAATGGGAGTGCCCAGAGAACACTTATCTATAGCATATAAAGAAAAAGAAATAAACTAAGTATTGGCTAAGGTTAGACCCAGTATAAGTAGGATCTAGCAGCTAACAGTTAGGAAAAGGGAAGGCGTATAGGACTAGAGGGAACTAGTATTAGAGCTTTAGACCCTTAAAGGAATTTAAGAATAACACCTAAACTTATAAGTTAAGTGGCAAGATTAGCAGTTTAAAGCGTTAATAAATAGTAGAGTAACTAGGAACCACATATTACCAAAAGCAGTAGAAAGAATAGGGTTACTATATAGACAGAAGAAACACCTATATCCACTTATAATAATTTTAGGAGATTAGATAGCCTATAAAGGAGGCATTATTAATCTTAAAACAGGACCTATTTAGTTAACTATTAAGGGGAGACAGGTTAGAATGTCTTTTAATATCCTACTATTAGGACAGGATAAGGCGATACTAGAAATGCCTTAGTTATAAGAGTACAATCTAAAGATTAATTAGGTTACAGGTTAGGTTAATATTAGGGATACTTAATAATATAAGGTGCGACAGCAAACCAAGTTAGTATAGTACTAAGTTAGAGTAATGTATAAAGAGACTAAGTAAGGCTTAAGTTATATACCAAAAAGATACTATAAGTATAGTAAAAAGTTATAGTCACTAGAAAGTGAAAAGCTATTAAAGCATATAGCATAGGACCACAAGATAAAATTAGAAAAAGAAATAAGTCTAAAGTTCTTTCCAATCTACAAGCTTACTAAAATAGAGTTAGTAGCGCTTAAAGAGTTTATCTAGGAAAACTTACAAAAGGGATACATTAGACTATTATAGTTATTAGTAGAATATCCAGTACTATTTATCCTAAAGAAAAACGGAAAACTTAGGATATGTATAGACTATAGACAGTTAAACAGCATCACTAGAAAGAATAGGTATCCTTTACCCTTAATTAGCAAAATCCAAGATAGAATAGGCAACGTAAAGATCTTTATAAAGATAGATCTAAGATAGGCATACCACTAAATTAGGATTAAGAAAGGCGACAAATAAAAGGCAGCCTTTAGGTCAAAGGAAGAACTATATAAACCATTAGTTATGCAATTCGGGCTTATAAACGCACCAGTAACGTTCTAGAAGCGAATTAATAGTGTATTAGAAGAACACCTAGATAAGTTTATTATAGCATATCTTAATAACATTATTGTCTACTTAGAAAGTAAGGAAGAACACAAAGAACACATTAAATAGGTCTTAAAGAGACTATAGGAAGAACAGATGCTAGTAGCAATTAAGAAATATAAGTTCTTTACAAAGAAAACCAATTTTATAGGATTTATTATTAAACTAGGAAAGATTAGTATAGACCCAAAGAAAGTTAAAGCTATAGTAAGTTGGCAAGAACTAGAGAACATTACGCAGTTAAGGTTATTTCTAGGGTTTTATAACTACTATAGGAGGTTTATAGCATAGTAGTTAAAAAGTATTAAGCCATTTACAAGGCTAACAAAGAAAGAGGAACTGTGGATTTAGAGTAGTAAGCAAAAGAAGCTATTCTAGGAACTTAAAGAGTTGTTTACCTAAGAGCCAGTCCTTAAGATCTATTAACCAAAGTTAGAAACGGTTATTAAGATAGACGCATTAGACTTTATACTAGGAGTATACTTACTATAGAAGCACCAGGACGCATAGCATCTAGTAATATACTATAGTTAGAAGATAATACTACTAGAGTTAAACTACGACATCTATAACAAGGAGTTGTTAGGTATAGTTACAGCACTTAAAAAATAGAGAGCATTTTTACAAGACATAGAGAAACCATTTATAGTTAAGATAGACTATAAGAACCTTATAGGATTCCTAATAACAAAGGAACTCAACCAAAGACAGGTTAGATGGGTGGAAATGCTTATAGAATACCATTTTAAAATTTAGCATACTAAGGGTACAGATAATACACAAGCAGATACTCTAAGTAGAAAAGCTAAACTATAAAGTAACAAAAAGTTATTAGGAGCTTTATTGCAAAAGAATTAAGATAGATTAATTAGGTATAATTATCCAAGAATTATAGCAACCAAAGAAAGTTAAATCCACAAATTACTAAAGAGTAATTAGACATAGAAGATCTAAGAAGTATAGGCAGAGGATCTAGACTTAAAGCAATATAAAAATAAAGAAGCAACGTATATACCTAAGTCTATTACAGAAGAATTTATTAAGGAATTCCATAAAGGAATAATATAAGGACATAACAGGTCTACAGAACTAGTGTTAAGACTTTAAAAGGAGTACATTATATAAGGAATCTAGGGACTAGCAAGACAAGTTATAAAAAAATATCTAGATTACTAAAGAAACAAACCGATAAGGCATAAGCCATATAGAGGGCTATAACCTGTCGAAATACTAAAAGGACTATAGGAGGTTATATCATGGGACTTTATTGTTAAGTTACTAAAGTTAAGAGATCCTATCACAGGACAAGATTATAACGCGATTTTAGTAATAGTAAATAAGCTAATAAAGTAGGGATACTTTATAGCATGCACTAAAGAGATATCAGTAAAAGACGTCGCTAGAATCTATATAAAGGAAGTATTTGCAAGATATAGAGCACTAAATAAAATCATATCGGACAGAGATCCAAGATTTATAGTAGTATTTTAGGAAGTATTTCTAGCAGAATAAGGGGTTCGCATAGTAACCTCTACAGCGTATTATCCGCAGACGGACGGACAAACAGAAAGACTAAACTAGATACTAGAATAGTATCTAAGGCATTATATTAATTACGCACAGAATAATTGGGTATTATTATTACCAGTTATACAGTTTGCATACAATATAACACCACAAGAAGAAATAGGGATATTACTATTTAAGGCAAACTATAGATATAAACTAAGAACATCATTATTACCACGCCAAGTAAAGAAAACGAGTAGCACAGCTAAATAAAGAATAGAGATATTAATGAATCTTTATACAGACCTTATAGAAACAGCTAAACTAGTATAAGAGTAAATAAAAAGGTACTATAATGCTAAAAGATCTAAGGGACCAGATCTTAAGGAGGGAGATAAAGTATAGCTACTACACAAAAATTTCAAGAGTTGACGACTAAGTAAAAAGTTAGACCATATTAGACTAGGACCTTTTAAAGTCAAGTAAAGAATTTTATTAGTTACGTATAAGTTAAACCTACTAGCCAAAATAAAGATCTACCCTATATAGTATATCGCAATGCTAGAACCAGTACACGGAGATATTAAGCCACTAGTTTACAAGGCAGACATATACAGAGGATAAGAAGAAGATAAATAGCAAGTTTTAAAGATTATTAGTTACAAGGACGTAGATAACAAAATATAGTATAAAGTAAAGTAGATAGGCTATAGTAAGACTACCTAGGAACCACTAAGCAACCTAAAAAACGCTATAGGAAAGGTACTGGAGTATTAAAAGAAAGCAGGTTAGGTAACATTAATAAAGAGGGATTGCAAAAAAATAAGTCACCTAAGGGGGACTTAAGAGGAGCAACTGCTGAGCTATTTAGAGTTATTTCCCTTACTAGTAAACATAAGTCCGCCTTAGCCTTCTTTGCTTCTAGCTTATAGAGACCCTACTTAACTAGGCGAAACTCCTTAAAGCAAACCTTTTTATGTACCTTCTTAAGACGGGTTAGCCGAGCAAAGGCAGTCTATTAAAGTTTAAACACACAAGCAGATGCTTCTAACGCACGGCATTAAGCCTCTAGCAACAGGGCTAATTCCTTAGTAGAATAATAAAGTTCGTTATAGGCGGCTATAAGCAAGCTCTTAAGCCTTTCGGCCTTAGATTAAATATAAGACCCTATAATAAGTTACTTAGGGAACGCAAAGACTGTTAAGAGTTATAGGACGCGTACACTTAGTATTAAATACAGAGCAAACGTCACAGAGTAATTAAACGTTTGACTTAGTATATTTAGCACAGGAGGATAGTTAGCGACTAGAGGGAGCTGTAATTATAACATACACTAGCTTCTTATTAACGCAACGGGAATAGGAAGGCATGGCCTTACCTAAAGAAAGAATCTTAAGTACTACACAATTACGACGATTGGTAGAAGAAGAAGAAGATGCTTTAGGTATAATAAGTAAGGATATTAACCAAATTAATTAAACGGACATTATACCTCTAGTAGACAACTTAGAGATGTTAGGAATCTTTAAGGACGAAGATAAAGAGGAGGGAGATAGTATTACAGATAGCTTAAGTACAATATTATAACTACTTAGAGAAGAGTTGGAGGAAGCTAGTTAGTTAATATAGGCATAGTCTAGAATAGAGCTAGTGGAACTATATAACGAGGAATAGTAACCAAGGTTACGTAGTTAATCTATAATCTATAGGATTAGAGAAATATAGGATCTGTAAATAGATTAACAGATTAATGGATTAATAGATTAACAGAGCGAAGGGATTTCTTAGGCGTATAGTTATATATTTAAAGGACTATAGTCCCTACCCAGATAGTTCTCTCTTTATAGTAAATCTTAGAATATAATTAGAGTTAATCTATTAGGCAATCACTCCACCAGTTATTATTATATTATTGATTTATTCTTACCTATATACCCAGCCTAATAATAGGACCCACCGTAGTTTCTACTATAAGGTTCCGTTACAAACAAGATCCTAAGGCAGCGCTATCCTAAAGATATAATGGAACCTTATAGTAGAGACTATGGTGGGTTCTATTATTAGGCTAAGTATATAGGTAAAAACAAAATAACAATATAATAATAACTGGTGGAGTGGTTGCCTAATAGATTAACTCTAATTATATTCTAAGATTTACTACAAGGAGAGAACTATCTACGGTAGGGACTAAGGTCCTTTAAATACACAACCATACTTCTAAGAAATCCTCTCTTATATATAAGGTACGTGTTGTCTGTGTTAAACATAACATCCTTCTTATTTAACACAGTTAACGCGTTTAATACTATGTAACCTTAGTTACTATTCCTCGTTATATAGTTCCACCAGATCTATCCTAGACTATACCTATATTAACTAACTAGCTTCCGCCGACTCTTCTCTAAGTAGTTATAATATTATACTTAAAGCGTCCGTAACACTATCTCCCTTCTCTTTATCTTTGTCCTTAAAGATTCCTAATATCTCCAAGTTATCTACTAGAGGTGTAATATCCGTTTAATTATTCTGGTTAATATCCGTACTTATTATACCTAAAGCTTCTTCTTCTCTTTCCTGGGTTAAGCGTTGCCTTTATACAGTTTCCTCCATACTGTTGCTAGGCGAGGTGATAGCGATCCCCTATTCTTGTTGCGCTAAAGAGGGGTTAGTATACGTTGCGCTAGCAAGTCCTATGTCTTAATAACCCTCCTCTTGCTCTAAGTATACTAAAGCAAACGTTTAATTATCCTATAATATTCGCTCTGTCTCTAACGCTAAGTATACGTGTTCTATAACTCTTAACAGTCTTTAAGTTCCCTAAGTAACTTATTATAGGGTCTTGTATTTAATCTACTACTATAAAGCTTAATAGTAAGCTGGCCTCCGCGCTACTTAAGGTTTAATATACCTTAAAAGAGTCCACACACGTCCTTAAAGCTTAACGTTTAGCTTATGCTTATCTTTAACGTTTTAAATATGTTTGTAAGAAGGTCTGTTTTAAGGAGTAGAAACTTGTTTAATAAGGTCTGTCTAAGCTAGGTAATAAAAGGACTGGCTTTCCTCCTGCAAGGGAAACAACTTTAAGTAGCTTAGCAATTGCTCCTCTTAGGTCCCCCTTAGGTGACTTATTCTTTGGCAATCCTTCTTTATTAATATTACCTGACCTACTTTCTTTTAATACTCCCGTACCTTTCCTATAGCGTTTTTTAGGTTGCTTAGTAGTTCCTAGGTAGTCTTATTATAGCCTATCTACTTTACTTTATACTATATTTCGTTATCTACATCCTTATAACTAATAACCTTTAAAACTTGCTATTTATCTTCCTTTTGTCCTTTATATGTGTCTGCCTTATAGACTAGTGGCTTAATATTTCTATATACTGGCTCTAGCATTGCAACGTATTGTATAGGGTAGATTTTTATTTTGGCTAGTAGGTTTAACTTATATATAACTAATAAAATTCTTCGCTTAATTTTAAAAGGTCCTAGTCTAATATAGTCTAACTTCTTACTTAGTTATCAACTCTTGAAATTTTTATATAGTAGCTATACTTTATCTCCCTCCTTAAGATCTAGTCCCTTAGATCTTTTAGCATTATAGTACTTTTTTATTTATTCTTATACTAGTTTAGCTGTTTCTTTAAGATCTATATAAAGATTTATTAACATCTCCATTCTTTACTTAGCTGTGCTACTTGTCTTTTTTGCTTAATATAGCGATAATAATATTCTTAGCTCATATCCGTAATTTGCCTTAAATAGTAATATCCCTATTTATTTTTATGGTGTTATATTATATATAAACTGTGTAACTAGTAATAATAATACCCAATTATTCTATACGTGATTAATATAGTGCCTTAGATACTACTCTAGTATCTAGTTTAGTCTTTCCGTTTATCTATCCATCTATAGATAATATACTATAGATATTGCTACGCGAACTCCTTATTCTACCAGAAATACTTTCTAAAATGCTGCTATAAATCTTAGATCTCTATCCAATATAATTTTATCTAGTGCTCTATATCTTGCGAATACTTCCTTTATATAGATTCTAGCGACATCTTCTACTAATATCTCTTTAGTGCATACTATAAAGTATCCCTACTTTGTTAGCTTATCTATTATTACTAAAATTGCGTTATAATCTTATCCTATAATAGGATCTTTTAACTTTGGTAACTTAACAACAAAGTCCTATAATATAACTTCCTATAGTCTTTCTGGTGTCTTAATAGGTTATAGCCCTCTATACAGCTTATACCTTATTGGTTTATTCCTTTAGTAATCTAAATATTTCTTTATAACTTATCTTACTAGTCCCTAGATTTCTTAAACAATATACTCCTTTTAAAGTCTTAATACTAAGCCTATAGCTCTATTATGTCCTTATATTATTCCCTTATAAAATTCCTTAACAAATTCTTCTGTAATAGACTTAGGTATATACGTTGCTTTTCTATTTTTATATTGCTCTAAGTCTGGATTCTTTACCTATGCTTTTTAGATCTTCTATATTTAATTACTTTCTAGTAATTTATAGATCTAACTTTCCTTGGTTACTATAATTTTTAGATAATTATACCTAATTAATCTATCTTAATCCCTTTGTAATAAAGCTCCCGATAGCTTTTTATTACTTTATAGTTTAGCCTTTCTGCTTAGAGCGTCTGCTCGTGTATTGTCTATACCCTTAGTATGCTGAATTTTGAAATAGTATTCTATAAGTATTTCCGCCCATCTAACCTATCTTTGGTTAAGTTCCTTTATTATTAGGAATCCTATAAGGTTCTTATAGTCTATTTTAACTATAAATAGTTTCTTTATGCCTTATAAGAATACTCTCTATTTCTTAAGTGCTATAACTATACCTAACAACTCCTTGTTATAGATGTTATAGTTTAACTCTAGTGGTGTTATCTTTTAACTATAGTATACCACTAGGTGCTATCCATCTTAATATTTTTATATAAAGTATGCCCCTAGTGTAAAGTCTAATGTATTTGTTTCTATAACCGTCTCTAGACCTAGTTAATAGATCTTAAGAACTGGCTCCTAGGTAAATAACTCTTTAACTCTCTTAAATAGTTCTTATTATTCCTTTCCCTATGCCCACGGTTTTTCTTTCTTTGTTAACTGTGTAAATAGCTTAATATTCTGTAACTATTACGCTATAAACCTTCTATAGTAATTGCAAAACCCTAGGAACGATTTTAACTGCGTAATATTCTCTAGTTCTTGCCAATTTACTATAGCCTTAATCTTTTTTAGATCTATACTAAGCTAGTCTAGTTTAATAATAAATTTAACAAAATTGGTCTTCCTAGTAAAGAACTCGCATTTCTTAATTGCTACTAGCATCTATTCTTCTTATAGTCTCTTTAAGACCCACTTAATATGTTTTCTATATTCCTCCTTACTCTTTAAGTAGATAATAATGTTGTTAAGGTATACTATAACAAATTCATTTAGGTGTTCTCCTAATACACTATTAATTCGCTTCTAGAACGTTGCTAGTGCGTTTATAAGCCCGAATTGTATAACTAATGGCTTATATAGTCCTTCCTTTAACCTAAAGGCTGCCTTCTATTTATTGCCTTCCTTAATTCTAATCTAATGGTACGCCTATCTCAGATCTATCTTTGTAAAGATCTTTGCGTTGCCTATTCTGTCTTAGATTTTACTAATTAAGGGTAAAGGATACCTATCCTTCTTAGTAATGCTATTTAACTATTTATAGTCTATACACATTCTAAGTTTTCCGTTTTTCTTTAGGATAAATAGTACTGGATATCCTACTAATAACTGTAATAGTCTAATATATCCCTTGCGTAAGTTCTCCTGGATAAACTCCTTAAGCGCTACTGACTCTGTTTTAGTAAGCTTGTAGATTAGAAAGAACTTTAGACTTATTCCCTTTTCTAATTCTATCTTATAGTCCTATACTGTATACTCTGATAGCTTTTTGCTTTCTAGTAACCATAACTTTTTACCATACTTGTGGTATCTCTTTAGTACATAACTTAAGCCTTACTTAGTCTCTTTATATATTACTCTAACTTGGTACTATACCAACTTGGTTTACTGTTATACTTTACGCTATTATATATTCTTAATATCTACCTAACCTATAACCTAATTAATTTTTAGATTGTACTCCTATAACTAAGGTATTCCTAGTATCGCCTCGTCCTATCCTAATGGTAGGATATTAAAAGACGTTCTAACTAGTCTCCCTTTAATAGTTATCTAAATAGGTCCTGTTTTAAGATTAATAATACCTCCTCTATAGGCTATTTGATCTTCTAAAATTATTATAAGTGGATATAGGTGTTCCTTTTATCTATATGGTAACCCTATCCTTTCTACTACCTTTAGTAATATGTGGTTCCTAATTACTCTACTATCTACCAACGCTTTAAACTGCTAATCTTGCCATTTAGCTTGTAAATTTAGGTATTATCCTTAAATTTCTTTAAGGGTCTAAAGCTTTAGTACTAATTCCCTTTGGTTCTATACGCCTCCCCTTTTCCTAACTATTAGCTGCTAGATCTTGCCTATACTTAATCTATTTTAGGCTAATACTTAGTTTATTTCTTTTCCTCTATATACTATAGATAAGTGTTCTCTAGGCACTTCTACTACTATTATCTATCTAGGTACTCTTCTATAAGGAATCTTTCTAGTTAAAGTATTAAGTCCCCTTAACCTTATACTTCTACTGGGTGCTAACTATGTATATACTTGGCGTTCCTAAACTGCTTTTCCTTAGGTGCTTAATATATCCTTACTAGGTACTTCCGGTTCTTATCTTTTAGTGCTCTATATATATTACATATGTTATCCATATAAGCTATCTATAATAGTGTATAATGCGCTATATATTTTAGGTTAACTCTTAGTTTATCTTTATTTTTAAGTTTAAACCTATACCTAGTTAACCTAACCACTAGTATCTCTGCTGTGGGTACTAAGATTTATTGCTTACTTCTTTAGTCCCTAGATCCTTCTTCTAGGTTCCTTAACATTATAATTAATGCTCCTTTAATGTAACTCATGCGTTTTTCTATAATGGGTTAGTCTTGGACAACTTTTTTATCTAGCTATATATAAAAGTCTTCCCATTTATTGTTGTGTTGTTGCCTATACCACTTTCCATATAACTGGTTTAGTGTATATGGTCTATCTGTTAGAAAGTACCTTATTATTACTGCATTATAATATCCTTTAGTATATCTTTCTTTAAACCTAGTTAGAATATCTAGATCCTCTTTTTGTTCCAGTTTATCTAACTACTTTATCCTAGGTGTCCCTGTACTTGGCCTATTAGTAACTCTTTATATAGGTACTCTGTCCCTTATACAACCTAGTATAGCTGACCTCTTATCTAGCTTTTGCTCTTGCTATATAATAATTCTTGTCCTAAACTTATCTATAATTTCTTATTTTCTGCGTCTTATAGCTAGATCTTTATAGTTATCTTGCTTTTTAATCCTAGTATTAACTTTTTAATCTTTAGGCTGAATACTGCGTTTACCTAAAATTACTAACATTTTTATTCATTTTCTAAACTTGTAGTTCTTGAACTTGCGTTCTATACTTATTTATTTATTACTAAACTAAATTGCTGCCCTTTCCCATTAGTTTTTATCTATTATAGGTTCTTAGGTGTGTCTTATCTTGTCTTAAAAATCTTAAGCTTCTTTTATCTCTTCTTAAGAATCTTAAGCCTGTGGCCTTTTGCCTTTATTAAGTAATAAGCTAGCACTAGCAGTTATCTACTTACTTAGTTTCTTTTAAATATTGCTCCTATTATCTTGTAAAGTAATGGAAATTATATCTAATGGTATTATAACACTCGTTACTGAACCTTGTTTAGTAATGGTTTTAGTCTCTACTTCTATTTCGACTTCTCTAAGGTCTATATGCTCCTAGTAAGCTGCCCTTGTTGCCTTATTATTGGTAAATACTTCACCTATATTAAATTTATCGTCTTTAATGTCCAATCTATAAGCTGGTTCGTTGGTTCCTTTAAACTTAGATAACAATAGCTCCTATAGCTAATAGCTTACGCTATACTTAGCGTCTTTATAAATTTAGCATGCGTTGTTATAATAATATACAAAACTGTTAATTAAACACTCTTTTATTCCTTGCAGTGCACTATTATCCCTCTATATGTATGTGCCGTCTGCTGGTCTAGTTCCCTTTATTATATAGTTACTCTAACCACCTTTATAGTCTCTGGCAAAATAACCTTGTTTTCTGCAATTTATATAAGCTCCATCTTTAAACTATCTTTTTTGTTATAGAGTCTGCCTAAATATCTTCTGCTGCTAAGATTTCTAGTTTAGCCTCTACTCCTAGGTCCTTTAATTACTTAATCCTTAACCTCTAGGTTTCTATAGTTTCTTTTTCCATTTTTAGGTTTCTTTAGTACTACTTAGGTCCATTAGCTCTGCGCCATTCTATAGTTTTTAACTCTATATCTATTATTGCGTACTCTACGCCTTATACAACTATGGAACTCGGTCTTGCCCTCTCTTAGCTTGTTCCCTTTAATAGATCCTGTTATTGATCTTTATTAACTAGTCTATTAACTCTCTTAAAGTATCCGTATCTTCTATTAGGATAATTGCGTCCTGGACTTTAGCCTTAAGTCCCTATTTATACTATGCTATAAGCGCCCTATTGTTCTACTTAACCTGCGTAGCTAGTGTTTAAAACTATGTTGTATACTTAATTGCTAAAGTGCGCTATACTAAGTTCTAAAGCTTTTATTCTGCTGTGGTTGTGGCCTCTAGGTCTCTAAATATCTGCGTTAGTTGCTTTATAAACCCGTTCTAACTGGCAAATATATACCATACGTCCTGGTTAGTAGTTGTTATGCCATTGGCCTGTATTTCCGTAAGATATAGCTTAAACCACTTAAGTACCCTCCCCGTCAGGAACAATTCTGTATAGGCTACTTAATCTAACAATATTGCTAGCTTCGCTCCTTCCTGTACTACCTTAAAGTGCATTTGCGTAAGAAATCCCTTAAGCTTTAACTTCTCTCCTAAGAATCGTTTAATTAAAGGTAGCTTAATCTTTACTGCTCTAATTCCATTAATGCGTTCTTTAAGTATTCTATTATTATCTTATAAGTGATTAACTATTTCCTGTAACTAACCTTACGTAACCACTTAAGAATCCCTATCGTCTATACTAGTATCTCCTGGCCCTGAGGTTGTGGCTGCTGTTAACGTCGTTGCGACTAGTGCTGCTCTTGGTGGTATATTATTCGATCTTGTTTAATACCGTAACCTTAGTAGTGAATGTATAACGGAACCTTGTAGTAGAGACTACGGTAGGTTCTGTTATTAGGCTAGGTATATAGGTAAGAATAAAATAACAACATAATAATAACTGGTGGAGTAGTTGCCTAATAGATTAACTCTAATTGTATTCTAAGATTTACTATAAGGAGAGAACTATCTACAGTAGGGACTAAGGTCCTTTAAATACACAACCGTACTCCTAAGAAATCCTCTCTTATACATAAGGTATGTGTTATCTGTGTTAAACATAACGTCCTTCTCATTTAACGCAGTTAACGCGTTTAACACCACGTGACCTTGGTTACTATTCCTCGTCACATGGTTCCACCAGATCCATCCTGGACCGTGCCTATATTAACCAACTAGCTTCCGCCGACTCTTCTCCAAGTAGTCGTAACATCGTACTTAAAGCGTCCGTAATAAGAGAGTAACTTAGCTCCAGGACCTTCCTTTTAGAGGTAACCAGGGTAGAATTCCTATAGAACGTCAGCTGTAACTTTATTCTTATAAGTAGTGCTTACTAGATGCGGGGCTAGAGCTATATAAAGATCAGGGATAGTAACTAGAGGATTAGTGCGGTGAATAGTTACTAGTGTTGGCCATTTATAAATCATATTAGGGTATAGGGATAGAGTAGTATCTTAAGATATAAGCCTTGCTTCCGCATTTAAAGTAAAGGCCTAGCTTAATACGTTGTTTTTATTTAGGGGACCCTAGTAGGGTATACTCTAGGGTTCCAAAGTTAATATCTATGGCGTTAGGGTACTTAGGCTAAGACAATAACTTAGTGGTTATTTATAGAGCTGTTATATTATATTAAGGAGTGGATTTTAGTGTTAGGCGTAGTATATTATTATATTATTTATTAATAACATTTATGTAGGCGTTAAGGGCTCCTGGTAGGTCTATACCTATTAGGGAGGTTTTTAGTTTAGGACTTAGGGATTTAATAAGGCTATTAACCAATGCGGAGTTGTTCCAGCCTATTTCCTTTACATAATAGTTAAATTTGGAGAAGTATATTAGAAAGCTTTTTGTTTCTTAAGTTATATAGTTTATCTTTCTCTAAGTAGTGGCTTGGCGGTTTGGGTTACCATATATAGCTTTAAGAAGTATAACTAGACTTTATACTAAATTTAGTTAAAGGGGTTTAATAAGGTTAGCTGCGTCTCCTCCTAGTTAACTTAGGGCGTAGTAGAGTCGGTTAGTTTTAATTAGGTAGCGGTTAACATTACTAGTTAGCTTATTTTTAAGCTAGCTTAAAAATAATTGGAGTTCTTATTATTTACTAGTAAATATTAGAGGGTCTAGTAGTTGTTTAGATTATTACGGTGCGGTAGTTAGTTTAGGGTAAATAGCTACTATAGGTTTAGGACTTTTATTTCGCGTATTTATCTCTAGAGAAGGCGTTTAGTCTTAGGGCCCTAGTATAGGTATTTTAAGGGTACGGACTTCTTCTTAAAGGTCCTTAATTATTTACAGGTGTCGTGCTTCTTATTTAGCTTATTATTAAGTTAAAGTGGCTTAGTTCTATGCAAGGGCGTCTATAAAGGACTTCTATATCTCTGCTAATTGTTTTTAGAGTGCGGATATAATGCCAGCGGCTATTATAGGGGCTTTAGGGTCGTTCTGCATTTTGGAGGGTGGTATATAAGGTTAATATAACGTAGTATTATGGAGCGAGTATAAGCGGTAATAATATATAGCGAAGTAGATATTATTAAGCTATATATATAAACTGCGTAATAAAGTTAAGATGTTATATAAGGAAAAGGAAGTAGGAAATAGGAGAAAAAGGATATATAATATTTGCTTAGTTGCTAGGTTAATGGGTACTGTGCTATATATAGGTAGGGTAGAGCTTAGGTGGCGGTTCTGGTAGAACTTAGCAGAATTCGGCAGTTAGAGGTCCTTAAAGTTGCCAGTTAGCAACTCCAATAGTAGAGACGGCAGATTGCAGCGGAATACGGCAGATTGCTATTAGATTGCCGTCTCGTGGTCGGTCTCCGGTTATTCAGTCGGTGGAAACAGGTGGACGTATATAAGGTGTCACGGGGGTGTCCTATGACAATAGGGTAGGGTTACCTGGGTGTAGTCTATTATAGGTAGTAGTTTGCTCCAGTTGTCCTAAAAGTAGTTAATAAAGGGCTGGAGTCTCTAGTCTAAGTATTAATTTATAATCTCTGTCTAACCGTTTGTCTAGGGGTGGTATACCGTAGAGAGCTTTGGCCTAATACCTAGGATCTAGGTAAACTTGTTCTAGAAGGCTAATATAAACTGCGGCCCGTGGTTGGATACAATAGTATCTAGTAGTCCATAAATTTGGTAGATATAGTGGATATACAGTTGGGCCGCCTCTTTAGTATTAATATTCTTATAATAGGGGATTAAGAATGGGCGCTTGCTAAAGCGGTTAACTAGGATTATAACTATATTATATCCATCGCGGTTTATAGGTAACTTGTAAAAGTCTATAGAGATATGCTACTAGGGGCGTTCTGGTATTAGGAGTGGCTTTAATAGCCCTAGGGTTTTGTCTTGTGGAATTATAGACCTATAGTAGTTGTCGCAGTTCTATATATAGCGGTTAATATCTGTAACCATTCTGGGCTAGTAGTAATAGTTACTAATAATCTTACAGGTCTTATTCTTTTTAGGGTAGGCCGTAGAGACCTAAGTATGTGCTTTGGTGATAAGCTAAGTCTATAAGTTCTGTTCCTCTACTACTACTAGCCGTTCCTAGTGCTTAAGTAGTCCGTTTTCTAGGGACTATGGGCTGGTAGAATCCTTTGCCTTTTTATGGTACTCCTATAGAGAAGGGGCCGTACGGTTTGCCTGCAGTAGTTTATTAATAAGGTTAAGTTCTATAGAATTAATAGGGCATATCTCAGCGCTTAAAGGGTCCGTATTTAGTTCTGCCTATATTTAGGGGTTAAGGCATTCTGGTTGTAGTAGCGTCTAAGTCTGTAATAAGATCTTTATAGCTGCCTGGTTATCTAGGTCCTGTTTACGCCTTATAAGAGCATTTGCATGGTTAATAGCACCTGGCCTATATCTAATTAGGAAGTTAAACTAGGATAGGACCTCTACCTAGCGTGCCTGCTAGGCTATAAGGGCCTTTATTGTTATAAAATATTTTAGGGCTTTATAGTCTAAAACTACTTAAATAGGCTTAGGGGCTCCTTCTAACTGTGTTTGCTAGTACTAAAAGCTAGAGATAATAGCCAGCATTTCTTTATCGTGAATTGGGTAGTTTAGCTTAGTATCTATTATAGTCTTTAAATAGTAAGCAATAGGGTGCCATTTTCCGTCCGTTTGCTTCTGGGAGTAAACGCTAGCTATAATGCCATCTAAGGCATTAGTTTTTAGCATTAAGGGCCGTTCTAGGTTAAAGTAGGCAAGTAAGGGAGTAGAGACTAGTCGTTTCTTAAGCTTGTTAAAGGCCTGCCTATATATAGTATTAAAGTAAAAGGGCCGGTCCTTATGGGTAAGTTGGCTTAAGGGCTAGGTAATTCTACTATAGTTCTTAATAAAGTATTAGTAGAAGTTGTAGAACCCTAAGAATAACTACACCCCCTTTATAGTCCTTGGGGGTATCTATTAGTTAATTATAGCCGTCTTTTCTAGGTCTGCCTTGATTCCGTTTATACTAACAATAAACCCTAGGTACTTTATATGCTTAACACTAAATTCTAATTTCCTAATATCCTAATATTGGCCTGGAGGCTAGCCTCTTAGAGCCGTTATAGGACTTTATAGATATGCTCCTTGTGTTCCAACTTATTCTTAGAGTAAATTATAATATTATCTAGGTAGGCTATATAGAAGTTATTAAGGTAGTTAAAGAGTATATTGTTTATATATCGCTGGTATATAGCTAGTCCATTAGTTAGTCTAAAGGGAAGTACTTTGCATTTATATGTTCCGTAATGGGTTTAAAATATAGTAAAGTTTTCTAATCTAGGGTCTATTCTAATCTAGTGAAAAGCCTAATAGATATTAAGCTTAGTAAAGATTTTAGCTCTACTTATTTAGGCTAGAGTCTTATTAAGTAAGGGTAGGGGGTAGTGGTCCTTGCGGGTTATATTATTAAGTTTATGGTAGTTAATGTAGAAATAAAGTCCTCTATTTAGCTTCTTGGTAAAGAGAATAGGCAAGTTAAAAGGGGCTTAACTAGGCTTAATAAAGCCCTTATTTAGGTTATTAATAAGGTACTGCTTTATAGCCTATAATTTAGTAGTAGACTGCTAATAAAGGGGGCTATAACTAAGGGTGTCTTCCTTATCTGGCTTAATCTTAATCTTATGGTTATAAGGTTAGTAAGGTGGGAGTATATTAGACACTGCCTTGGAGAATATATCCTTAAATTTCTAGTGTTAATAGGGCAGTTTTTGTTCTACTAGCTCCTTATCTATAAGCTTACTTTCCTATCCACTAAGCTTGCTTTTCTTTTCCTTAATTATTTAATTAATTTTATATAAGCTGATGGTAAAGGCAACGGTATTAGGTTAGACCAAGTTCTGGTAGAATCCTACGGCGCCAATATAGCAGATATCAACTAGGGGAAGGTCCGTAGGTTTCTTTATGGACTTTTATTAGGCCGTATTTTGTGGCATAGGGTTTATAGTCTTCCTTAGCTTACGTTCCATTTTCTATAAGTTGTCCTTCTAGTCTATTAGTTTAGTATAGCGTCCGGTATTTCTAGCCTTCCTTTATAGCTGTATAGGGCCTAAGTTCTCTATAGGGGACTTAGCTAGGTCACTATTAATTTCCTAGATCTTTGGTGTGGGTGACGTAACATAGGTAGTCTGGGGGCGGTATAGTATACAAATCCATTACAGATTAAGCTGTACATCTTTCTTAAAGGCCTAGTCCCTATATATAGCATTGGCCTAGTAAATAGTATCAATCTAGGGCCGTATAAGGTTTTCTATTATAATACTAATTTCTTTTATAAAGAAAGGGGTTAGGGGTAGGGATTTAGGCTAGATAAGCCATCTACTCCATACGTCAAGCTGTAAGCCTAAATAGGCTAGCTATTTTCTCCCTAAGATTATATTATAGCTTCCTAGGTCTGTAATAAGAAAGGGGACATTATACTACCTTCATCCATTAACACGGAGGTGGATCTATAAGATAGTTGTAATAGGTGGTCCTATTTGTCTGTTGTACCCATAAATAGGAACTGGTTTAGGCAGTTCCTTAAGAGGCGTATTTAAAAATTTAGCTAGCTTTATAGCGCACTAGGTGTCTATTAAGGCAAAGGTATTTACTTTAGAGTTAGCTAAAGCGAAGGTTAAAACTTAATATTTATTATAAAATAAAGTATAAGGGATAGTATAGCTTCTTCTACTAACTAGCTAACCTAGATTAATATGTAATATATTAATTCCTTTTAACCCTAGAGAGAAGTCTTTCTCTAGGGTTCCTCTTTTTCCAACTTTACACTGTCCTCCTAAATTAATAGAACCTCGCCCGTTTTTACCTTTGTCTGGCAATCCTTTGCAAAATAGTCTTTTTAGCTATATAAGAAGCAAGCTCCTTAATTACTAAGGGCCTATTTATAGGGGTTATTATATGTGGGCTAAGTGTACGCTAGACCCGCAGTAGGATTAGCTATATAGCTAGCTGCTGAATTAACAGTAGGCTGTATGGCTGGTGCTATAGGAGTTATAGATTGTACCGGAGTGTTATAAGCTATTTATATAGTGCTTGCGGTCTAGTTTAGAGAGTTTCTAGCTTTATACCGCTTAACTTATGCCTTAATTTAATAGAGGTCTTAGTTAATAGATAGGTAGTAGTCCATAAGTACCTTTAGCGTCTATATAGTAGTAAAAACTAGCAGTATAGCACGCTGTAGGTCTAGGGTAAGCTTATTAAAGAGGTCCAGTATTAGGTCTTTATAGGGAATTTAGGCTTAGCTAGCTAGGTGCAGAAAGCGGGTCTAAAAGGCTAAAAAGGTCTCTATTATCTTTATATTAAGAGCTTTATAATTAAGGCGGGCGTTCTATACCTTAAAGGGGTCCTTATAAATAGAAGACAAGTGGTTAATTATTTTATCTCTAGAGAGGAAGGGATCTGCTAAGTCCTAGGTGTATTACGGACGTAGGTGCGTCTATACGTCTCCGCCGGTACGGCCAAAGATATAGGCTATCTTAGCTTAAGTAGTAGGGAAGTGGTCCGCATTAACTTTAAGCTTATTCTATAATTAAAGCTTCCAGTTATTAAATATAGGGTTAGTTCCATCTGTAAGTAATAGGGGGTCTGCAACCTTTACGGACTATAATAATGCTAATACTATACGTTAGGCTAGGGCCTTAAGGACTATAGTAAGTCTCTAGGTGTTTAATAACTCCTTGCTAGGTATAGGGGTGTCTCTAGTTTTAAGCAGCTCTTAAAGCTATTTAATTTTAATATTAGCTACTACAAGCTCTTCTTGGGGGTTAAGATGGCAACTATTTTACTATTAGAGGTATTTGCGGGTTCTATAGTGGCTTTACCAGCTACTATATTTCTTAGCATAGTAGTAGGAGTTTTAGGTAATTTCTGGTATTTATTTATTTTCTAGGGGTTCTGGTCTATGCGTGTCCTATTCTTAGGTTTCGCGTTCTGTTTATATTCTTTTAGTTCTTAGGTCTATCCTGTCCTTATAGTTCTAGTAATGTCCTTAGGGTCCTATTTTATGTCCTTATTCTGTTTATAGTTTTGTAAATAGATATTTTTAAGTTCCTTCTTAGGAAGAAAGAGTAATAATAAGCTTTAGATAATATTAGCGACTTAGTTAATTAAGGCATGAGCATGGCAAGAGGGTCGCGCAAGCCTATATAATTGGATTGTCTATAAACGAGAATCCAAAGCTAGAGAGAGGAAAGGAGAAGAAGAGTAGCGCCGCTTGATATTTTATGCAATCTTCGCGTTACGTGACCGCAATCTGCGGCAATTTGCCAGTACCGTAATACTGTCTGAGATTGTCTAAAACTGTCTGCGATTGTCTGCTACAATCCACTGCCATAATCCACCGTTTTCCACTAGCGCCGTAATAGTAAGGATGTTATGCTTATACAGTATGGTCAATAATAAAGCAATAATAAATAATAAAATTATTATAATTAATCATTATTAATTGAAATAATTATAATAAAATCTATATTACGTTATCTAGGCAATACACTGGCCTAATTCTAGTGTTATTCCGTTAGGATTAATGATTAATAGTTGTTAATTAGTAGTAGGTCCGTGTATAGGTAGTGCACGGTTTATATAGGTGTCAACACTGGCTACTTCCCCCCTTTAAGACCCCACTTCAATACCAACTCTTTAAGCACTCTGTTTTTTTAACCGTCTCTACTCCGAGCTTTATTCTTTCCTATAATATCACACAACGCCCACCAGAAAAAACTCTCTTAGGGTTATCGCTCATTGCAGGAATTAATAGAACTTTAAATGCAAATGCTAAAAGCCATAGCCAACGCTTTTATTACTACTCCTACGCCCACCACTAAATTGCAGAAACCTTAGGGTTATACAGCTCTCCAGAACAGTAATCCTTATACTCATCCTAGCTTGCTAGACAGGTATACTTGTTATTAATATCCTGCTTAATACAATCAAACAAGTCAAGCTGTTCTTTCTATATCTCAGATTTAGGCTCCTTCTCATACAATACAGAAACTGTATGCTTATCTTAGTACTTCTCCTAAAGGTTCTTAACCCTTAATAAGGCATCCTTCTGCCACTTCTCTGGCCAACATCTCTTAATATAATTTATATAACGCTTAGGGTAAAGAATAAGAGTAGTTGCATAGAGAGGCGACCTATTAGTTTCTGTATAGTACTTATTAAACTTTATCTAATAATAATTAATTCTGGAAATAAAGGCCTTATTAGCACAATATAGTTTCTATTATGGCGTTAGTTTTTATAAGTAAGAAATACGGATAGACATACAAGAGCCCTGTCCATATACTTAATAAGAATGTCCATTATAGAAAGCACTTGGTTAAGTATTGCATTATTACCTTGCAATTTCCAAGTTACTTTCTTAAAGGGTGCAAGGAACTCTAATATTATGCAAAGTAGTTGCCAGTCTTATGGAGTAAGACTGTCCTTTAGGAGCGTTAATAAGTTTTCCTCTATATACTTATCAACCGCACTCCTGTACTAAAGCGCCACAACAAGTATATAAAACTAGCTGTTCCATCACATACAGTTATTAAATGGAATCCTTCTCCCCATATAGCTTACAAACAGTTTTATACATGCAGCTAAGGAGTGTATATAGACGACAATATTATAAAGCTTGCTAAGTACACCCATGCGCTAAAATACGTCTTACTTGTCCTTCTTTTTCTTTTTACTAAGTTCCTCCCTACTCTCCTCATCCTTTTCATATAACTCAATTTGCTTAACATTAATAACATCTTTAAATAAGAATGCTTGGACAGCAAGATTAATAATATGGCCTTGGCAACAGATCCGCTATTGCGTAGAATCCTATTTAATATCTTTATCTTTAAGGAGACACTAACTAATTATACAGCAGAGAGTGTCATTTATACCAGAGTTATCGGTAACGATGGCTCTAAGCTTTTATACAATTCTAAAGTTCTTTAGAACTGGAAATAGAGTATCCCATTAGTCTGCCCCACTATAACCAGCTACTATACAAAGAGCAAGAAGAGCCTTTATTCGCTCCTCCTGGTTATTAATAAAGTAAGCACAGATCGTAAAAAGAAGGTAGTTATTTAGTGAGGTCCAGATATTAATAGCAAGATAAATATTTATTAACGCAGACTAGAGCCTTTTCCGTATAATATCCATTTGTAATTAAAATAAATTATTAATTATTTTAGTAACAGTTACATAAGATACTGGGTGTAACGGGACTAGCCCAGTTACAGTAGGAATGTCTTGGTAAAACACTTAACAGATAAATTTCGACGCTTTAATTAAATTCTGCCAAATTCTGCTAAGTTGATTAAATTCTGCTAAATTCCGCTAACTCGATTAAGTTCCACTAAATTCCACTAACATAATAGAATTTGGTCGAAACCTGTTAAAATCCGCGTAGGCTTGTGCCTACGCGTCCACTGCCAAGACCTTAAATATTTAGTTACACGTTTCCTATATTCCTTTCTCTTCTTTATGCAACATCTTGTTCTCTGCAAGAGCTATATACCCTTAGATTTAGATAGAATTTATATTATTCCTTTAAATCTTCCTTAAAGCCTCTTCGCGCCCTTATATTACGTTATATTAAAAACAACTACTATTAAAATGGCAAACGACCTTAAATCCTACGCGTTAACTATAAGCATTATAACCCTAGTTAGGGAACAGTTAGCTGCAATGCAAGAAGCCTTTATAGATGCTTTAGCTTAGTAGCAGGCTGCACTAGAAGCCCAGTATTAGCAATCAATGGAAACACTCCGCGAAGAACTCCGTAACGTTAAAACACTTATATTAGAGACCACAATACCGCCTGCAAATGAAATTAAAGTAACTGTATCTAAGCCTGGCCCCTTAAACGCGAACTTTAAACTAGTAATGGTAACTCAACCCGTATCTGTAACAAATTTGATACTTATTACAAAATCTAAAAAGCTTCCTAATCCTTTAATATTTGATAGAAATTAAAATGACCTATATCCCTTTATAACCAAGCTCCGTTTTAAACTCTTAACAAACTATAACCGATACCCTACTAAAGCTAGCAAAATTAGCTATGGAATGTCTTGTTTAAGCAAGGACGCTGCACGAACTATAGATCCATTCTTCTATAACGGCACCTTTGTTAATTTTAAAATCTTTATCTCCCTACTAGAATAAATATACGATAACGCTAGCCGCGAACATATAGCAGTTACTAAACTTAAAAACCTATAATAACGGAACCGAGAATTTACTAGCTTCTTTTTGGAATTTTTAGGCCTTATTAGTAAACTGGATTGGAATAAAGCCGCTAAAGTCGCTACCCTTTAACAAGCTATTTTGGATAAAATTAGAGCCTAGTTAGTAGGTAGGGAACTGCTAAAAGACCTACCTAAATTTGCTATAATGTGTTAACAAATTAATAAGGACCTTTAATATAACAAATAAACTCATTCTCTAAAGCCAACTACGCCGCACGTTTAAAACTCTATAAAACCAATATATACCCCAAAACGCAATCCCTCTCTAAACCTAAAAAGTCCTATATACAACCCTATGGACCTTAATACCACTTAATCTTATACACCCTTGGGAACTAATAAATAAAGAACTTAAGCCATAAACAGAGAATGCTTTAGATGTGGTAAAAAAGGATATATTTAAAAGAATTACCAAACTTACCCTTTTAAAAAGGTCCGCCGTAGTTCCTCTCGGTTATTAAATCGCACTTATTCTTTAAGTTATACTCGCTCCTTAACTCACACTTGTTTTATAAATTGTACTTAGACACCACAAAGCACCTTACCTTTAGTTAACTTAGAAAACAAATTGTCCTAGGGCCAAGTCGCGCCTTAGGATAAAAGGTAGAAGAGTATAAGTGTCTAGGCTCTTCCAGCACTAATACACAACACAACTCCCTTAATATACTCGGCGAAATTCAAATACTTGGAAAATGGAAGGAGGTATAAATCCTTATAGACAGCGGAGCCACTAGTATAGGCTTTATTAATACAAAATACGCCAAAACTTAACGCCCAAATTTAAAGAAACTTGATAAGCCCTAAGGCCTATAAGGCTTTAATGGCAAACCCTTAATATATAGTAAACTGATGTACTACGCTCTTATAAAATTGCGGATAGGCAAACACCTTAAATATATTTCCCTATTTGTAACACCTTTAAAGCATTATAAGGTAATACTTAGATATAGATAGCTAAAACAACATAACCCTTTAATTAGCTGGGTTAAAGAAACACTAAAGTTCCGTATAACCTACTGCTAAAGTTATTACTTAAAAAACCATTTGCCCTATAAATATGCACACAACTATTTAAATTCAAAATAATATAAATTACCCTTGCTACGAACCTTAAACTAAGACAATAAAGCTATAACTGCCAATTATGGCAAAAAATGCGAAGATGTCTCGTTAGAACCTCTTAAAATTTATATAATATAAGCCACGCCCTTTATTTTATTAGCAAGAAAACAAGACTATAAAATCTTTACTATAACAATAGAAGATATTAAGAAAGCGCTAGAACCGAAGCAATATATTAACCCTTAACCTCTTATACCTAAAGAGTACTATAATCTAATTAATAAGTTTAAAAAATAATTTATAAACCAACTAGCCCCACACTAAGATAAGCACGATTTTAAGATAGAACTTGAGCCTAGCATAACACCAAAGTTTGGTCCGCTATATGGTATGTTATAAGAAGAACTGCTTGTAATACAATAATACCTTAATAAATATCTGGAAAAAGGATTTATTCGCCCTAGTTAATCTCTATTCGCCTTACCTATACTATTTATTAAAAAGCCAGGAGGAGGCTTAAAATTCTATATTAATTATTAAGCTTTAAACGCAATTATAATTTAAAACTAATATCCAATTCCCCTAATTTAAGAGACGCTTAACTATTTAGTAAAGGTATAGTACTTTACAAAGCTTAATATAGTTACTACCTTTAATAAAATCCGTATATATAAAGGAGATAAGAAGTATATAGCTTTTTATATATAATGGGGACTCTTTAAATACCTAGTAATGCCGTTTAGCATAAAGAATGGTCCTAGTATGTTTTAACAATATATTAACAATACACTTTATAAATTCCTTAATGTATTTATTACTATATATATTAACAATATTTTAATCTACTCATCCTTGCTTTCTAAATATCGGAAATATATTAGAATGGTCTTTAAACGCCTATAAGATGCGGGCTTATAATGCAATATTAAGAAATGCAAGTTCTATGCGTCCAAAGTTACATACTTAGGCTTAATTATATCCCATAACGGAATTAAAATAGACCCTAAAAAAGTCGCTGTAATTATAAACTGGGAAAGTCCTGGTAGTATATAAGACATTTAAGAATTTCTAGGATTTGCAAATTTCTATTATCAATTTATTAATCACTTTTTAAAAATTGTTTAGCTATTAGTAAACTTAATAAGGAAGAACATAAGATTTAAATAGACTACTAAATGTAAACAAGCTTTTAATAAACTAAAACATCATTTTATAACTACTCTAATTCTTACCCACTTTAACCCTAATCTTAAATATATTGTTAAAACGGACTTATCTAATTATACACTAGGGGGAGTGTTATCGCAATATAATAAGAACAGCGAGCTACGTCTAGTAGCCTTTCTTTTCCGGAAACTCACCCCTGCTAAATTAAACTATAAGATATATAATAAGGAACTGCTTATAATTGTTAAATGCTTTAAACAATAGCGTCCTAAGCTTAAAGAATTGTTGTTCCTAATATATATATTAACGGACTATAAGAACCTATAGTATTTTATAACTATGAAGCAATTAATACAGCACTAAATTTATTAGGCCGAATATCTCTTATAATTTAACTTTAATATTACGTACTAACCGAGCAAACTTAATTAGAAGCCTAATGCATTAATATAACAATTATAGAACCTACCTGCAAATGCTTTAGACAAACAGATTATAAATTAATTATAGATCTTATTGCCCCCTAAACATTTTAAAAAACTATATCCTATATTTCTAGACATAGAACTTAATAGAAATGAATTAGAGGTTAATAAATAGGAAATAGAAATTAATAAGCTAATGGAATACAAATATAAGAATAATATATAGATAATAGATGTAATAAAAGCAATTTAAATAGGAAAACGATAGCATAAGGATATTATACTCGCTAAATATAAAATATAAAATAATCAATTGTACTATTAATAGAAGATAGTAGTTCCAAATTCCGAACCTTTATAATTTAAGATACTTAAATTTATATATAACTCCCCTATAGTAGGGTATCCTGGCTATATAAAGACTTATAAGATTGTTTAACAAGTATACTACTGGCCTATAATATATAACTATGTATAAAAATACGTTTAAGTATGCAGGATGTATATGCATAGAAAGACCTCTCATATAAAGAAGTAAGGAGTACTTTAACCACTACCAATTCCAATACAAAGATAGCATAATATCTTAATTAACTTTATAGTTAACTTGCCTAGCAGTAATAGGTTTATAAATATTATAGTAGTTATTAACCATCTTACGAAAATGCAATATATAATCCCCATGGACTTAATTAACGCGATATTAGTAGCTAAATATTTTATTAAGCATGTCTTTAAGCTACACAGACTTCCTAACTTAATAATATCCAACTATAGAAGCTAGTTTATTTTAGACTTTTAGTAAGCTCTATATAAATAATGAAGTATTTAAATATAACTCTTAACTACGTTTTATCTAGAGATAGATAGTTAAACTAAAATTATAAATATAATTATAGAACAATACCTATAAATATACTGCTCCTACCTGCAAAACAACTAGGAAAAATAGCTGCCTTTAGCTAAGTTTACTGCAAATAATACAATAAATATATTAACAGGCATAACACTATTCTACGCAACCTACAGATAAAACCCTTAACTTAAATTTAAACTATAACCTAAAATCAATATAATAGGACCTATAATTAAACAGATTTAGTTAATTAATGTATATAACTTTGCTAATTAAATAAAGCAGTTAATAGAACTATTATAAAGTAAATTAACGTACGCTTAAACAGTATAGGAATAGTATGCGAATAAAGGACAAGCTCCCATATGGGACTTTAAGGAAAGTAATATAGTTTACCTAAATATATAAAACCTAAAGACTTAACGGCCCTTAAAGAAACTTAACTGGAAGTTTATAGGCCCGTATTAAATTAAGAAGAAACTAAGCCTATACGCCTATAAGCTTAAACTGCCAACTAAGATAAAAATACACCCAACATTTTACGTAAGCTTATTGCAATGTTTAAAAGATAATCCTATAACTTGCAAAATTCCGCTGCTACCTCCTATAATTGTTAATAATAGTAACGGTTCTTACTTTATTAACTTAATTAATAATATATAATAGAAAACACAATCTAAACAATTTAAACTTCTTATTAAGTAGGAAGAATATAAAATATAAACCTAGGAAACCTATAACCAAATTAAGGCCAACGCGCCTTCCTTGGTAAAAGAATTCCATAAGGACCATCCTTTATAGCCTGCTCTGGCTAGATAAACACAATATAAAGGTAAATAACTGCCACCTAATATAAAGACATAAAACATAATAGCAGGAAACTTAAAATTAAAAAGAACTTAAAATACATTATAACGCTTATAACGTAATAAGTTATAAATTTTTAACTAAATTGAATTGTTTTGGACCTTTAGCCAAAGGGGGGGGTACTGTAACAGGACTAGCCTAGTTACAGTAGGAATGTCTTAGTGAAATACTTAACAGATAAATTTTAACGCTTTAATTAAATTCTGCCAAATTCTACCAAGTTAATTAAATTCTGCTAAATTCCGTTAACTTAATTAAGTTCCACTAAATTCCACTAATGTAATGGAATTTGGTTAAAACCTGTTAAAATCCGCGTAGGCTTATGCCCACGCGTTTCCTGCTAAGACCTTAAATATTTAGTTACACGTTTCCTATATTCCTTTCTCTTCTTTATGCAATATCTTGTTCTCTGCAAGAGCTATATACCCTTAGATTTAGATAGAATTTATATTGTTCCTTTGAATCTTCCTTAAAGCCTCTTCGCGCCCTTACACTGGGATATAGCTTCTTAATTCCGGATTTAGGGCCTAACAAAGTATATAGAGTTCTGGCCACTTAACCGCCCAGAAAGGAAGATTATATACAATAATTAAGTTAAGAAGAGCCTACTTAATAACATCCTTATTAAGAATCTTCTTTAGGACATAGGAATTAAACTTGGTTATATTATTCTAGGCAAAAGCTTCATTATAGAGTTGCTTTAATTTCTCATATGCTACGACTTTGGTACTACTATCACTTACTTCCATAATAATTTAATGCTTCAACTTTAGGTAATTCCGGAGGTTAGTAGTTAATAATCCGCCATATAAGCATTTAGAGCAGTAGATAAGCTTCCGGCCATTTCTATCACGCTCTAGCTTATTAGCGTTCAGTTTACAGAAGTATTCATAAACTACGGACCTTATATTCCTCTCTTGTTATATGTTAAAGTCCTTAATCAAGTTAAGAGTATTAGTAAAAAGAGAGGAATTAGCTTCTAAAGCCATAATTATATATAATACGCAAAGAAACCAAGAGATTTAATATTTTTCTCTATAGTAGGGTATGCCAAGATATTATCAAAATTATTAAAATAAGCGAGTGATAAGCGATAAATGATTATCAATTAATCTTATCGCAATAAGATTTATTACTAACCACACTGCGCTTATATTCCGGCCCTTTAAAGTAGTTACATGTGGCTTCGTATAGCTTATTAAAGGGAACACCAAGGGGGTTGCTCTTAAGGTTGGTATAATAGTGGTTAAGGGCTAGGCCGCGCAGCATGGTAGAGTAGGCTTAGCTAAACTCTTATTTAGGAATATCGGCCTTCTAACAGAGGTCTGTAAAGATGGTTAGTTTAAAGTTAAAGTTGTTGTTTTTACCGCTGTACTGTAACGGGACTAGCCCAGTTACAGTAGGAATGTCTCGGTAAAACACTAGATAGATAAATTCCGACGCTTTAATTAAATTCTGCCAAGTTCTACTAAGTTAATTAAATTCTGCTAAATTCTGCTAACTTAATTAAATTCCACTAAGTTCTACTAATGTAATGGAATTTAGTTAAAACCTATTAAAATCCACGTAGGCTTGTGCCCACGCGTCTGCTGTTAAGACCTTAAATATTTAGTTACAAGTTTCCTATATTCCCTTCTCTTCTTTATATAACGTCTTATACTCTGCAAGAGCTATATACCCTTAGATTTAGATAGAATCTGTATTGTTCCTTTAAATCTTCCCTAAAGCCTCTTTGCGCCCTTATATTATATTACGTTAAAACAACTACTATTAAAATGGCAAACAAACCCAAATCCGCTTTAATAACCATGAGTATTATATCCCTAGTTAGGGAACAGTTAACCATAATATAACAGTCCTTTATAGATGCCCTAGCTTAGCAGCAGGCTATACTGGAAGCCCAATATCAGCGATTAATAGAAGCACTCTATAAAGAACTTCGCAATATTAAAACACTTATGTTAGAGACCCTAATAACAACGCCTATAAATAAGATTAAAGTAACTATATCTAAACCTGGCCCGTTAAATATAAATACTAAGCTAGTAATAGTAGCTTAACCTATGTCTGTAATAAATTTAATACCTACTATAAAATCTAAAAAGCTCCCTAATCCTCCAATATTTAATAGAAATTGAAATAACCTATATCCCTTTATAACTAAGCTCCGTCTTAAACTTTTAATAAACTATAACCAATACCCTACTAAAGCTAGTAAGGTTAGCTATGGAATATCTTATTTAAGTAAAGACGCTGCACGTACCATAGATCTATTCTTCTATAATGGCACCTTTATTAATTTAAAATCTTTATCTCTCTACTAGAACAAACGTATAATAACACTAGCCGTAAATATATAGCTGTTACTAAACTTAAAAACCTGTGATAATAAAACCAAGACTTTACTAGCTTCTTTTTAGAATTTTTAGGCCTTATTAGTAAACTAGATTAGAATAAAGCCGCTAGAGTTGCTGCCCTTTAATAAGCTATCTTAGATAAAATTAGAGCCCAGTTAGTAGGTAGGGAATTGCCGAAAAACCTGTCCGAATTTGCTATAATATGTTAACGAATTAACAAGGACCTTTAATATAATAAGCAGACTCGTTCTTTAAAGTTAACTATACCTTGTGTTTAAAACACTATAAACCTAGTATATACCCTAAAGCACAATCTGTCTCTGAAACCTAAAAGCCCTATGTATAACCCTATAGACCTTAATGCTACCTAATCCTCCTATACACCCTTGGGAACCGATAAATGAAGAACTTAAGCTATAAATAGAGAATGTTTTAGATGTGGTAAAAAAGGATATATTTAAAAGCATTGCCAAACTTACCCCTTTGAAAAGGTCCGCCGTAGTTTCTCCCGTTCCTTAAATCGTACCCACTCTATAAATTGTACTTAAACGCTATAAAGTATCTTGCCTTTAGTTAACTTAGAAAACAAATCATCCTAAGGCTAAGTCGCGCCTTAAGACAAAAAGTGGAAGAGTATAAGTGTCTAGGCTCTTCTAGCGCTAATACATGGTACAACTCCCTTAATATACTCGGCGAAATTCAAACACTTAGAAAATAGAAAAAGGTATAAATCCTAATAGACAGCGGAGCTACTAGCATAGGCTTTATTAATATAAACTATACAAAAACTTAATGCCTAAATTTAAAGAAACTTAATAAGCCCTAAGGCCTATAAGGCTTTAACGGCAAACCCTTAATATATAGCGCATTTAAAGTTACATACTTAGGTTTAATTATATTCTGTAATAGAATCAAAATAGACCCTAAAAAAGTCACTGTAATTATAAACTAGGAAAGCCCTAGCAATGTATAAGACATTTAAGGATTTCTAGGATTTATAAATTTCTATTAACAATTTATTAACTACTTCTTAGAAACTGCTTAGCCGTTAATAGACCTAATAAGAAAGAACATAAAATTTAAATGGACCGCTAAATGTAAATAAGCCTTTAATAACTTAAAACGTTGCTTTATAACTGCTCTAATTCTTACCTACTTTAACCCTAACCCTAAATATATTGTTAAAACAGACTTGTCTAATTATGCGCTAGGAGGAGTGTTGTTATAATATAATAAGAATGGCGAGCTATATCTAGTAGCCTTTCTCTTCTGGAAACTCGCCCCTACTAAATTAAACTATAAGATATATAATAAGAAACTACTTACAATTATTAGATGCTTTAAATAATGGCGTCCCAAGCTTAAAGGATTGTTATTGCTAATATGTGTGTTAATAGACTATAAGAACCTACAGTACTTTATAACTATAAAACAGTTAATATAGCGCCAAATTCATTAGGCCGAATACCTTTTATAATTTAACTTTAAGATTATATACTAACTAGGCAAACTTAATTAGAAGCCTAATGCATTAATATAATAATTATAGGACCTACCTGCGAACGCTTTAAATAAACGAATTATAATTTATTTACAAATTTTATTACCCCCTAAATATTTTAAAAAACTATATCCTATATTTCTAGATATGGAACTTAATAGAAACAAATCGGAAGTTAATAAATAGGAAATAGAAATTAATAAGCTAATAGAATATAAATATAAAAATAATATATGGATAATTAATATAATAAAAGCGATTTAAACAGGAAAATGATAGTATAAGGATATTATACTTACTAAATACGAAATTTAAAACAATTAATTGTACTATTAATAGAAAATGGTAGTTCTAAATTCCAAACCTTTATAATTTAAGATACTTAAATTTATATTTAACTCCCCTATAGTAGGATATCCTGGCTGTATAAAGACTTATAAGATTGTTTAATAAGTATACTACTAGCCTATAATACACAACTATGTATAAAAATACGTTTAAGTATATAGGATGTGCATGCGTGGAAAGACCTCCCATATAAAGAAGTAAGGAGTACTTTAACTATTACCAATTCTAATATAAAGATGGCGCGATATTTTAATTAACTTTATAGTTAACTTGCTTAACAGTAATAGGTTTATAAATGTTATAGTAGTTGTTAACCGCCTTATAAAAATGCAACATATAATTCCCATAGACTTAATTAATGCAATATTAATAGCTAAATGTTTTATTAAGTATATCTTTAAGCTATATGGACTTCCTAACTTAATAATATCCAACTATAGAAGCTAGTTTGTTTTAGACTTCTAGCAAGCTCTATATAAATAATTAAGCATTTAAATATAACTCTTAACTGCATTTTATCTAGAGATAGAGTGTTAAACTAAAATTACAAACGCGATTATAGAACAATACTTATAAATATACTACTCCTACCTATAAGACGACTAGGAAAAATGGCTACCTTTAGCTAAGTTTACAGTGAATAATATAATAAATATATTAATAGGCGTGACGTCGTTCTATACAACTTATAGATAAGACCCTTAACTTGGATTTAAACTATAACCTAAAATTAATATAATAGGACCCACAATTAAACGGATCCAGTTAATTAACATATATAACTTCGCTAATTAAATAAAGCAGTTAACGGAACTATTATAAAGTAAATTAACGTATGCTTAAATATTATAGGAATAGCATGTAAATAAAGGACAAGCTCCCGCATGGGACTTTAAGGAAGGTAATATAGCCTACCTAAATACATAAAACCTAAAGACTTAACAGCCCTTAAAGAAACTTAATTAGAAGTTTATGGGCCTATACTAAATTAAGAAGAAACTGAGCCTATACGCCTATATGCTTAAACTGCCGACTAAGATAAAAATACACCTAATATTTTACATAAGCTTATTGCAACCTTTAAAAAATAATCCTATAACTTGCAAAGTGCCGCCACTACCTCCTATAATTGTTAACAATGGTAACGGTTCTTACTTTATTAACTCAATTAATAATATATAATGGAAAACATAATCTAAATAATTTAAACTACTTATTAAGTAGGAAGGATATAAAACACGAACCTGGGAAACCTATAATCAGATTAAGGCCAACGCGCCTTCCTTGGTAAAAGAATTCCATAAGGACTATCCTTCGCGGCCTGCTCTGGCTGGATGGACATGACATAAAGGCAAACAACTGCCACCTAACATAAAGACACTGTCACGGAACCTGACTGCAGGGGCCTCCATAGGAGAGCCCCGTGCTCTCGTGTATACCTCGCGTACAGCTTATGTCAGCTACGCGTGGGTATATCACCTCCTTATGCCCTCGACCCTTACGATCGATCGCGCAACGTCTTATAGACTCCTCGAATACATACGTCTTGTAGCCACTGCCCCCGCCCCGTGACATTACGTTGCGCCTTTTTACCACCGACGCTTAGCCTATAACCAATTCTACGTCTCTGCAATACTTCAGGCGCTGCCAGAAGCAGCGTGTCTATAAGTTACCTCACTTTATACTTCTAAGGAACCCACAATAGTAAGACAATATTCCTTACTAGCCACTATATTAAACCTAAAGAACAATCCAATACCTACACTTAACCTACAACGCCAATCAATCCCAGGAAAATTTGATTTATTAGCACTAGCCTTAACCCCTAAGGAGATGGATACTAATAATATCTCATCTTTTATTAATTATACAACTACGGACAAGCAAGCAGAAGGGCTACTACCTATTAAAATTAAAATATAAGACGCTGAGACATTTGCAAAAATAGTAGCACAAGAACCTAATAAATACTACCGCCTTCTATAGAACTACCACCTAAAGCTTATATAAGCCAAGATATATACTACTTAAAATCATAATATTATCTAAGACCTACAAGCTCGCGAGGCGCTCGCCAATAATACGCGTTAAGAAACTAAAGACAACCTCTATATGTCTAAACGCGACATCTAACAGTTAAAGAAGGCTAAGATTATACTTATTGCTACAGTCACTAAAAGAGAAGGTATAATTAAATATCTATAATCTTAGCTTAATAAGTATATTTATAATAACACCAGACACCTCTCTGCTATATATAACGCTACTTAAGTCTCTACGCCCCTAGCAACTTTACCTACTTAACACTTAACAGAGGGTTAGCGCTAAGCAGCCTTACCTAATAGGAACCCCTACCAAAGCGATAATAAAAGCCACAATAACTAAACCTAAGCTACCACCATAGGGTCTAATGCATATTACCCTAATCCCCTAGTTTTCTAGGGAGACCGTAAAGAATACAGCTACTAAAAGATATAAATCCGCGAGAAACTAACTTAGAGCGCCTGCCTTTTTCCTATGGAAGATATTAAGATTAGCTACATTATTGGGCAAATAAAGGGTATACTATTTAATAGACTCTTTGCCTAATAGGAGACTAATGGCCCCTAGAAGTGGCAGTCCCACTAAGAAGTCCTTAATAATCTTAACCTAATATACCGCGACCACGACCTACTGGCCACCAACTAAGCTAAACTACGCGCCCTAAAGATGAGCCCTACTAAATCATTTAATAAGTTCTATGTTAAATTCCAGAAATATACCAAAGCCCTTGTCTAAGACGATACTAAAGACCAAGAAGATCTCCTTAAAAAAGTCACTTATCGCCTTAGTTACGCAGCCACCAGCCACAACTATAATAATGTTTATAATATGGTAGCAGCTACACGGAAGATTAAACGATGACTAAATTAGATCGCTACTGTAAACCCCTACCCAAAGACCTCCCTATAGAAGCCCTCTAGACCTACTAAACCACTAACGCCTACTACCCTAAATAATACTACTGGTCCTAATATCGACCTCTCCATACTAACCTTCCTGTAGAAGCTACTAGACGGAGAACATAAGCTACTCTAAAAGCTAAAGCGTTGCTATAGATGCCGTTAAAAAGGCTATTATAGCTATAGCCCAAACTGCCTAATAGCTAGGTTTAGCAACTGCTGCCTAATACCTAACCCTATACCTTAAATACTAAATACGGCGCTATATACCACTATTGTATAAGACAAAGACGCAGTAACAGCGGTAGAGTTAGATACAGAAATAGAAAACGCCAAGTCTTAGCCCTAAGTTATAGGTTGGGACGCTCTAATAATAAGGGGATCTACATATCGGCCTACTTAATAGATAACTTAGTAAAGATAAATAGATGGAAACAGATAGTTTTATCTATAATATGAATTACTGCCAAAAAACAATATAAAAGCCGTTCTATAATTAATTATAGAGCTACTAATAAATTTGTAGATACCCAATTTATGCGCACTTATAACCTACCTACCTTACCTCTTACTAAAGCCCATACCCTATAACTCGCTAACAGTAGTTATACCGTATAGAAGATTACCTATATGGTATAACTCCACCTAGATATAAACGGGCACCAGGAAGAACTCTAGGCCTATATTATACTACTTACCAACTACCCTATTATCCTTAAAATGAACTAGCTTAAATAATATAACCCTACTATTAACTGGAAAAAGAGAGAAGTAACCTTTAACTCTAAATACTGTAGAGAGACTTGCCTAGGGTGTAGCCTAGCCACCTCTACCTACTCCCCAGGATATTAACCTAAGGAACCCCTTATTACCCTACTTACAACTAACTGCTACTATATAAGTACCGCGGCCTTCTACCATATAGTATATAAGAAAGGCTGGACCGTTACTACAGCCTCCTAATTATAACTATATAAGCTTAATAAAGAATAGGACTACAGCCTCCTAATTATAACTATATAAGCTTAATAAAGAATAGGACTACATCCTCTATAGTAATAGGATAGATATAACTGACCTCCTAAAAAACGATACCCCTATAGAACTCTATAGACTTTTACCTTTAGACTTTAAGAAGTTTATAAAGCTTAAAAAAGGATTTACTAATAAGGAACTCCGCAATCTCCTTTCTAAGAGATACCACGACTTTATTAACATGTGCTTATAAAAAAGCGTAGATACACTTCCCCTACATTAACCTAATAACCACGCTATTAATATTAAATAAGAAAAAACGCTACCCTATAAGAGACCCTATTTAATATTAAAAGACAAACTTCTAGTTATTAAAAAGTATATTAACGAGCACCTTAATAAAGGGTTTATTCGCCCCAGTATATCCCTAGTAGCCGCCCCTATCCTCCTTACTAAGAAGCTAGAAGGAGGTATCTAATTCTACGTTAACTATAGAGGACTTAACGCTATTACAATTAAAAACCAATACCCTATACCGCTTATATGTAAGACTCTTAAACGGCTTAGCCAAGCTAAAATCTATACTAAGCTTAATATCATCACCGCCTTTAACCACCTTTAAATACGGGAAGGTGACGAATGGAAAACCATATTTGCATCGCGCTTTAGCTAATTTAAATATACCATTATGCCCTTTAGCATATACAACGGCCCAGGCAGCTTCCAAAGCTACATTAATAACGCCTTATAGGACTACCTCAACGACTTCTGCTCTGCGTACCTTAACAATATACTTATTTATAGTAACAATCCTTCTAAGCATACTAAGCACGTTTAGAAGGTTCTATAGCGCCTTAGAGACGCAGGACTCTATATTAATTTAAAGAAGTGCAAATTCTTAGTTATAGAAGTAAAATATCTTAGACTAATTATTACTATTAAGGGTGTCTGTATAGACCCCAAAAAGGTATAAACAATTACTAAATAGCAAACTCCTAACTGCATTAAGGATATATAAGCCTTCCTTAGTCTTGCTAACTTCTATTAGAAATTTATATATAGCTTCTTAGGCGTTATAGTATTACTTACAGCAATAATATAAACGAAGGGTCTTCCTATAAAAGGAAGAAAAATATACCTATGTTTTACCTGGACGCCTAAATACAAGAAGGCGTTTTAAAACCTTAAAGATACTTTTACTAAAGCACCTATCCTAGCTCACTTTATACTAGGACGGTAACTCTACCTTAAAACTAACTCCTTAAACCATGTTAACGCAAGCGTCCTTTCCTAGATAGGCGACGACAGCCTTCTCCACCTAGTTGTATTCTACTCGTCCAAGCTTACACTATAAGAGTGTAACTATAAGATCTATAATAAAGAACTTCTCGCAATTATATAAGCGTTTAAAGAATTCTAATTAGAACTCTTCTTAGTAGAACCTAACCAGCTAACTAAAGTCCTTATAGATTACTATAACCTTAAGTACTTTATAACTATAAAGCAACTAAATTAACGCCAAGCACGCTAGAATAAATTTCTCTCCAGTTTTAACTTAAAAATTATATATAGGCCAGGAGTATAAGGTACTAAGCCTAATAGCCTAATACGCCGTTCGCAAAACCTTCCTCAGTTAAAAGATAACCCTTATAATTAATTCCAATAACAGATAATCCTAAAAGCATAAAACTTGGCCCTAGGTATACTACCCAAGACAGAACCAACTACCCCTTAGCTTTATACCACAGAACTAGAATTACCCCCTAAAATTAACAAGCTTATTACCGCAGCATATAATACCTCTGTTAACCTATTACTGTATTAACTAATTACCGTAAAGACTATTAGCACCTATATACTGCCTACTAACCTTTAAAGCTTAGGCTAGATTAATATAACAGCCTTAGAAGTAAAAGAGAATAGGCTCTATTATAGAGGCCATCTATTTATCCCTAACTTAAAAGACCTATAATGGCAACTAATCCAAATGGCCTATAACCTCTGGTTAAGCGGCTACCCAGGCAAGGGAGGAACCTATAAGCTCCTCAGCCAATACTACTTCTGGCCTAAAATAATAAACTTAGTTGAACGCTTTATAAGCGCCTACTACGGCTATAAGCGTGCTAAAGCGTTTTATATAAAGTACTAAGGACTACTATACCCTCTACCAATACCTATACGCCAATGGGCAGATATTGCTATAGATTTTGTTATTAACCTACCGCCTTATAAACAATATAGCCGAACCTATAAGAATATCCTTATAATAATATGCCGACTTATAAAAGAACGCCACTATGTCCTAACTAAAGGCGTAGCTGTAAGCGATGTTGCTAACGCCTTCCTCCGCAAAGTCTACTAACTATATAGGTTACCCAACTCTATTACGTCTAACTAAGGCACGTAATTTGATTCTAATATATAGAGGCGGATCTGCTAATGCCTTAGCATCTCTATTAAGATGTCTATATCCTTTTACCATAAAACTGCTAAATAACTGGAAAACGCTAACGCTAGCATAAAGGCGTACTTATAATAGATAGTCGCCTATAGTTAGGACAACTGGGTAAACTACCTTCTGCTAGGTAAATTTACAGCAAATAACTACGTCTTAGCTACTATAGGACTTACCCCATTCTTTATGAATAAAGGTTATTACTTATAATCTGGTATAGAGCCACCAGAGCCTATTAATAAGAAACTGCTATATAGAAAACGTCTTAAGATGCTACTTGCTAATTAATATACAGACTATATAAAAGATCTACTTAACTACTATAAAGGAGAGATGGCCTGGGCTTAAGTAAAATAAGCTTACTTTGCTAACTATTACAGAATACCACCACCTAAGATACGTGTTAGTGACTAGGTATGGTTAAATACACGCAATATCTCCACATAAAGGCCTATAAACTTACTTAATTATAAGAACCTTGGCCCCTACTAGATTAAACAAGTTATTAATAGGGGAGCCGTATATAAACTAGAGCTTTTGCCCACCTTAGCTATCTATAGAGTATAGCCTATATTTTACCTATAGCTACTACACCTTTACTAACCTAACCCTCTACTAGGACAAATATAGCCTAAACCCCTACTGGTATTAATCTAAGATAAGAACAAAGATAAGAACCATAAGGAGTGGACTATTAAATAAATTATTAACTCTAAATACTTTGGCAAAGGTAGAGGACGGCGGCTCTACTACAAAGCCACCTATATAGGATTTAACATAGATTAGCCGGAATGGCAACTATGGGAAGACTTTAAGAATGTAAAGGACCTAATTAGTGATTTCTACTACGCAAACCCACAGAAACCGGGCCTAAGCAGAGATTTCGTGCCTAGTCCTCTATAGGAGCCCTTATAGAGTTAAACCGTTGTACATCGCCACGTAAGGGTAAATTGCCATTAGATTGCCGCAGATTGCTATAAAGTGCGATCACGTAACTAGAAAACTTTAAGATGTCTAAGAACTTTAACCGCCAGTTAAAGTTGTCTAATTAGTTAGATTCTGGACGCTAAGGAGAAACTAGCCAATTAGGATTTTCTATCCCCAGGATAGAAAATCGCTATTAGCTCGCCTACTACTAGCGCCTTAGCGACCCCCCTTATACCTTACTAATAACCCCCAAGTCCCAAGTTAGAAGCATCTATATAAGCCCATTATACCTATAACAATATTTCTTCTTCTTCTCTATACCCTAAGCGTTCCCCCTATATGTATATAGTAACCACAGCGTCACCAGAGCTCCGCCTTAATAGGAGGGGGGGTAGTGTCACGGAACCCGACCACAGGGGCCTCCATAGGAGAGCCCCGTGCTCTCGTGTATACCTCGCGTACAGCTTATATCAGCTACGCGTGGGTATATCACCTCCTTATGCCCTCGACCCTTACGATCAATCGCGCAACGTCTTGTAGACCCCTCGAATACATACGTCTTGTAGCCACTGCCCCCGCCCCGTAACAGACACGAAATACAATAGCAAGAAACTTAAAATTGAAAAGAACTTAAACTATATTATAACGCTCGTAAGGCGATAAGTTATGAATTATTTTAGACCTTCGGCCAAAGGGGAGGGTACTGTAACAGGACTAGCCCAGTTATAGTAGGAATGTCTTGGTAAAACACTCAACAGATAAATTCCAACGCTTTAATTAAATTCTGCCAAGTTCTGCTAAGTTAATTAAATTCTGCTAAATTCTACTAACTTAATTAAATTCCACTAAGTTCCACTAATGTAATGGAATTTAGTTGAAACCTATTAAAATCCGTGTGGGCTTGTGCCTACGCGTCTGCTGCCAAGACCTCAAATATTTAGTTATAAGTTTCCTATATTCCCTTCTCTTCTTCACGTAACGTCTTGTACTCTGCAAGAGCTATATACCCTTAGATTTAGATAGAATTTATATTGTTCCTTTGAATCTTCCCCAAAGCCTCTTCGCGCCCTCATATATACTTAGATTCGTTGGTATAGAGCTTAGCCAGGTTAGCTAGCTCCTTGCCGTAGGTCTTTACTTAGGTAGTTTGCGGATCTATAACTTAGGCGACAGAAGGGTTTTGGTCCGTATTTTGGTTTACAGGGGTATTACAGTCCGTAACCTGCGGGTTAGGTATGCTTTAGCCCGTAAGATTAATTCTAAAACTACTTCGGTCTATAGGGCGGATTTGGTTAAATGGGTCGTCTATAAGGCTAGAGATCCTATTAAGTTTAAAGGAGGCAAAGAGTCTACCAGTTTTAATATAATCTAGGATCTGCTCTTTAGTCCATTCTATTTGGTCCTTTTTATATAGGGTATTATATAAAGACCGTGTAATAGTAACTCGCTTGTCCTTTTTAACCTATACACCTTAGTTACGCAAGAGGGTTTGTAGGTTGTGGGTAGTTATAAGGTTGCAAGCCTTAAAAATAGCTTCTATAAAGTCCATAAATTCTTCCTTGTATTATTCCCATAGATCATTATTTAGAAGTTTAAAGTGTCCGTATTTAAGGATTTTAAAATTAATATAGTCGTTAACGCCGTTTACAAACGTAAGGTCAACTCCCTAACTCCACTTCTTTTGACCTTTGTTGATTTGCTTACTTATATCTGCCATATTATATAGCGTCGTATGTCTGTATAAGCTGTAACGGGTCAAGAGGAGCTTGTAACGGGTGGTAGTGGCTTATAGCGGGTGGAGGAGGTCTTGTAACGGTCTGTAATAGTTTAAGAGGTCTTGTAATAGTCTGTAAAGGCGATTAACAGGTCCGTAATGGTTCGCAGGAGGGCAGGGGGTTTTCGTAAGGGGTCCAAAAAGGTCAGGGGGTATTAAGGGAGGGTGTAGTAAAAATAGAGGTTCGAGGAGGTTGAGGGTAGGGGGTTCCGTAAAGGTCTGTATTCGCGTCTATAAACTTCCGGTAAACCGTACTAAGACTTGAATAAGTATACAGAGATAGTGATATAGTCCGTAATCCCCAACTTCCGACCTTCTAGTAGGTCGTACTAGGATATAAACAGGTGGTTGCTGTCGTGTATCGCTTAGGGGGAGGTGTCGAGTGATTGCTAATCTGTGCGCGCTCACTAATTAGTGTTTATATTAACTTAATAATATAAGTAAGTTGTATCCAGGGGCACGAAATACGTATAGTATTGTATGCTCATTTAGATGGTGACTGTTGGTTCTATTGAGGTAGGCTACGTGGTCTATATACTGGTACGTCCCCTTGATTAGTCAGTGCCTTATAAGCGAGTGGTTAGTGCACCAGGTGCTGTAATCAGACAATCTTATTAGTAAAATGACAAGATTATAAAATCTTTACTATAACCATAAAAGACATTAAGAAAGCACTAAAACTAAAATAATATCCTAATTTTTAACCTCTTATACCCAAAGAGTACTATAATCTAATTAACGAGTTTAAAAAATGATTTGTAGACTAACTAGCCCTATACTAAGATAAGCACGATTTTAAGATAGAACTTAAATCTAGTATAACACTAAAGTTTAGTTTACTATATGGTATATTACGAGAAGAACTACTTATAATGCAATAATACCTTAATAAGCATCTAGAAAAAGGATTTATTTGCCCTAGTTAATCTCTATTTGCCTTACCTATACTATTTATTAAAAAGCTAGGAGGAGGCTTAAGATTCTATATTAATTACTAAGCTCTAAATATAATTATAATTTAAAACCAATATCTAATTCCCCTAATTTAAGAGACGCTTAACTGTTTAGTAAAGGCATAGTACTTTATAAGGCTTAATATAGTTACTGCCTTTAATAAAATCTGTATATATAAAGGAGATAAGAAGTATATAGCTTTTTATATATAATGGGGACTCTTTAAATACCTAGTAATACCGTTTAGTATAAAGAATGGTCCTAGTATGTTTTAGCAATATATTAATAATATGCTTTATAAATTCTTTAATATATTTATTACCGTGTATATTAATAATATCTTAATTGTTACGACGCTGGTGGAAAACAGTGGATTGTGGCGGATAATCGCAGACAGTTTCTTACTGTCGCAGACAGTTTCTTACTATTTTAGACAGTCGCAGTTACATGACCAGACAATCGTATAAAACCTTAAGTGACGCTACCCTTCTTCTCTTTTCCTTTCTCTAGCTTTGGATCCTTATTTATAGACAATCTAATCATACAGGCTTACATGCGTCCTTCTTGCTGTGCTTATGCCTTAATTAATTAAGTCGCTAACATTATCCAAAGCTTATACTACTCTTTCTTCCTAAGAAGGAACTTAAATATATCCACAAGGACACAGAATAGGACCCTAAGGATATTACTAGGACTATAAGGATAGGATAGAACCAAAAGAATATGAATAGAACGCGAAACCTAAAAATAGGACACATATGGACCAGAACCCCCTAGAAAATAAACAAATACCAGAGATTACCTAAAACCCCTACCACTATGCTAAGAAATATAGCAGCTAGTAAAGCTGCTGCAGGACCCATAAATACCTCTAATGGTGAAATAGTTGCCGTCTTAACCCCCTAGGAAGAGCTTATAGCAGCTAATGCCAAAATTAAACAGCTCCGAGAGCTGCTTAAAACTAGAGACACCCCTACACCTAGTAATGGGTTATTAGACACCTAGAGACTTGCTATAGTCCTTAAGACCCTAGCCTAACGTATAGTATTAGCATTATTACGATCCGCAAAGGTTGTAGACCCCCTATTGCTTACGGACGGAACTAACCCTATATTTAATAATTGGAAGCTCCAACTGCAAGACAAGCTTAAAGTTAATACAGACTACTTCCCCACTACCTAAGCTAAAATAGCCTACGTCTTTAGCTGTACTGGTGGGGATGCACAGATGTATCTATGTCCGTAATATGCCTAGGACTTAGCAGACCCCTTCCTCTTTAGAGAAGAGATAATTAACTACTTGTCTTCTATTTATAAGGACCCCTTTAAGATATAAAACGCCTGCCTTAATTATAAAGCCCTTAATATAAAAATTATAGAGACCTTCTTGGCCTTCTAGGCCCGCTTTCTATACCTAGCTAGATAGGCTCAGATCCCCTAGGAAGATTTAATGCCAGACCTCTTTAATAAGCTTACCCTGGACCTACAGCGCGCCGTACTGCTGGTTTATACTACTATATAGATGCTAAAGAAACTTATGGACTAGTGCCTAGCTATTCACTAGGGCCTCCGCTGAATTAAAGTATATACTAAGTGGTATAAGACTAAAAGCTCTGTTAACTAGAATATAAGTACTATAAAAATAGGCTATAGCGCCCTAGTAAGATCTGTAACCTCTATAGTACTAACTATACCGCCTGTCAATAACCTAGCGGCTAGCTGTATAGCTAGCCCTGCTATGGATCTAGTAAATACTTAACCTATATACAGCAACCCCTATAGACAGGCCCTTAGCAATTAAGGAGCCTACTTCTTATATGGCCAGAAAGACCACTTTATAAAAGACTACCTAATGGTAGCAAAGATAAATAAGGCCCTATTAATTTAGGAGGATAGTATAGAGTTAGAAAAAGAGGAACCCTAGAGTAAGACTCCTCTCTAGGGTTAAAAGGAATTAATATGTTGCATATTAATCTGGGTTAGTTAGTTAGTGGAAGAAGCTGTACTATCTCTTATACTTTATTCCGTAATAGATATTAAGTTTTAACCTCTACTTTGGCTAACTCTAGAGCAAATACCTTTGCCTTAATAGATATATAGTATGCTGTAAAGCTAGCTAACTTTTTAAATGTACCCCTTAAGGAACTGCCTAAACTAATTCCTATTTATAGGTATAACAGATAGGTAGGACTACCTATTACAACTATCTTGTGGATCTATTTTTGTGTTAACAGTTAAAGGTAGTATAACACCCCCTTTCTTATTATAGACCTTAAAAGCTATAATATAATTTTAGGAAGAAAATGGCTAGCCTATTTAGGCTTATAGCTTAATATATAAAACAGACGGCTTATTTAGCCTAAAACCATGCCCCTAATACCTTCCTTTATAAAAGAGATTAGTATTATAATAGAGAACCTTATACGGCTATAGATAGACACTATTTACTAGGCTAATGCTATACGTAGGAACCAGGCTTTTAAAAAGGATATATAGCTTAACCGGTAACGGATCTATATACTACGCCGCCCCTAGACTATCTATATTATGCTACCCGCACTAAAGATTAAAAAAGTTGGTAAGAAGTTAGCGGAGCTCCCTATAGGGAACTTAGGCCCTAGGCAGCCATAAAGAATAGTAAGGAGTATTAGATGCTATATTAAACGTATAGACTAGAGGGATAACTTACGGAAGATAAAATAGGAGCTAAGAAAGATTATAAACCCTAAACCGTAAAATACGGCCTAATAATAGTTTGTAAAGAAACCTATAGACCTTCCACTAGTTAATATCTGCTATATTAGCGCCGTAGGATTCTATTAGAACTTGGTCTAACTTAATACCATTACCTTTACCACTAGCTTATATAAAATTAATTAAATAATTAAGGAAAAGGAAAATAAGCTTAGTAAATAGGAAGGCGAGCTTATAGACAAGGAGCTGGTAAAATAGAAACTACCCTATTAACACTAAAAGTTTAAGGATGTATTCTCTAAGACAGTGTCTAATATACTCCCGCCTTACCAACTATATAACCACAAGGTTAAGATTAAGCTAGATAAGGAAGATACACTTAGCTATAGCCCCCTTTATTAGTAGTCCACTACTAAATTATAGGCTATAAAGTAGTACCTTATTAATAACCTAAATAAGGGCTTTATTAAACCTAGTTAAGCCCTATTTAACTCACCTATTTTCTTTACCAAAAAGCTAAATAAAGGACTTTGTTTCTGCATTAACTACTATAAACTAAATAATATAACCCGCAAGGACCGCTACCTACTACCCTTACTTAATAAGACTTTAACCTAAATAAGTAGAGCTAAGATCTTTACTAAGCTTAATATCTATTAGGCCTTTTACCGGATTAGGATAGACCCTAAACTAAAAGATCTTACTATATTTTAGACCCATTACAGAATATATAAATATAAAGTACTTTCTTTTAGACTAACTAACGGACTAGCTATATACTAGCGATATATAAATAATATACTCTTTAACTATCTTAATAACTTCTATACGGCCTACCTGGATAATATTATAATCTACTCTAAAAATAAGTTAGAATATAAGGAGCACGTCCATAAAATCCTATAATGGCTCTGTAAGGCCGGCCTCTAGGCCAATATTAGGAAATTAGAATTTAGTGTTAAGCGTATAAAGTACCTAGGGTTTATTATTAGTATAGATAGAATTAAGGCAGACCTAGAAAAGACTACTGTAATTAACTAATAGGTACCCCTAAGGACTATAAAGGGGGTGCAGTTATTCCTAGGGTTTTGTAACTCCTACTAATGCTTTATTAAGAACTATAGTAGGATTACCTAGCCCCTAAGCCTACCTACCTATAAGGACCGGCCCTTTTACTTTAACACTATATATAGGCAGGCCTTTAACGAACTTAAGAAACAATTGGTCTCTGCTCCCTTACTCGCCCAATTTAACTATTTTTTTTTATTTTTTTTATTTTTATATCCATTGTATTATACTACGTACAATACTGCGCATGCAGCCTCTAGGCTATGGCGCTATAGTTCTATATACATGAATCCTTCCTAGGCAGCTTAACATGTACTAGTAGCTAAGTGGACACT
>Ga0307507_10000740_pt1 | contig 71914 bp, 21 predicted proteins | sample 7_EM_MG_FD_207223 | JGI IMG/M metagenome (GOLD analysis project Ga0307507, IMG submission 207223) | Populus trichocarpa ectomycorrhiza microbial communities from riparian zone in the Pacific Northwest, United States - 7_EM | ecosystem: Host-associated > Plants > Roots > Unclassified | place... | reverse complement strand
GGGTATATTATTATAGGCGCCGCTAATATCTAGGCTAAGTATTAATACTATAAAGTCCTTTCGCATAGCCTATGCAGTTTTAATAGTAGTAGCGAGTAGTGTAAGTGCTAATAGCGTTAAGCGATTCTTTCTTACCCCTATTTAGCTTTGTAGTAGTAGGGCGTGTTCCTCTGCTATATCTACTATATAGTCCGCTATAACCTTTTCTAAGATCTTGCTTAGGGTATTTTCTAAGGCAATAGGGTAGTAGCTTCCTAGGATTAAGTAGTCTACTTTACCTTCTTTTTATAAGATAACCATCATTATAGATCTTCTAAGTTATGGGTAGTAGCCTATTATAAAGTATGCTCTAGCTATATCTGCAAGCTAAAGTACTATAAGTGGTCTATAGGTCTTTAGGGCTTTGTTTAAAATCCTATCTAGTCCTAGTACTATATTGTTTAAGAGGCGGCTAATAGTTCTAGCCATTTCTTTAGTTATTATATCGCTGTTAACCCTTAGGCGAGTTACCGGTGTTTTACTAGTAATATCGCTAAGGTCTACTAGAGCCGGTTAAGGGAAAAATCTTTTTATAAGGATCTTTGCCTTCTTATTATTATTGCTTGTGGCCTGTGGTTCGCCTGCTCTTTATAGGGGTAGTAAGTATAGATCTTCTACTAGGCGTCCCACCTTTTTCTTTACCTATTTTGCTATGGTCCAAAGGCCCTTATTATAGGGGAGACTTGGGTTAGTAGTGTGTTTATTTATAAACCGTCTCCAGTTATTCCTTACTTCTTTTCTTAGGGTATTCTTTAGCTGGTTTTTTATGTCTTTATATTATCTCTTATCCTTAGAATTATAGCTGCTTATATATTTCCTCCTTGCTTATTATTAGCCGGCTATAAGGGCCGCGCACTATGCGGACCATGCATATTACGCGTAGGGGCCCAGTTTTAAAACTAGGTAGTGCTCTTTTAGCCTACTTTTAATTACTACCTAGATCCTTTTTAGTCTTTAATTAATTTCCTTAGGGGTAGCCAATAAGCCTCACTTATTTGGTATTAGGTGGATTTCTTCTAGGTCTTAGAGTTGTTATTTAATTATATTAAGGAAGCTATCTATGTTAAGCTTTCTTATTACATATCTTTTGCCATTTAGTTGCGCCTTGATGTCCAGATCTAGTTATATCTAGATAGGGATATAGTCTAAGGTAAGTGCCCATTCTTCTTTAAGGGAGCACCTTTTAAGTCTCTAGTATAGGGTTTCGTCCATAATTATAAGGTTAATTATACTTTTAGCAGTGCCCTATTACCATATAATTGCACCTGGGGGGGTAGCTAGCTTAAGGCCCCTATTATCTATAGCTCTTAGTAGGCACTCTGCCTGTTAATTAGCAGTAATATAGATGCCCCCCCACTATAGATAGTAGAGGTTTATATCTTCTAGTAAAATAGACTCCATATATTTAGTTTCTAGCAAGCTTATTACAGATATAATATTCTCTGTCTATGCTACCCCTTCGACCTTAGGGTTATAGACATTAATAATTTATACTAGTCCCCTATATATCTGGATGGTTATAATTATAATATCTAGGTTAACTGCCTGCTATAACTATAAGGTAAGGCTGATATTTTTGCTAATTATAAAGTATACGCATGTGGCTGCTTTTGGTTTATATAGGAGCTGGAATCCTTAGGGGCAGTATATCAATTATATATAGGTATTATAATACGGCTCTTATATAGTAAGAATATAGTGTTTCTCTAGGTCTAGACTGTCTAGTAGGGGCCTTGCTAGATAGTAGTTCGTATTGCCACAGTTATACTATATAATGGTCAAGTAGCGGACCCCTAGTAGGGGTCCTTTGCCTTTCCTTCACTCCTCGCTTCTTCCGTTTCCACTTTCTCTAAAATATTTAGAACTTCTATCTCCTATATTTACTCCCTAGCCACTACTTATTTTGTATAGAGCTTTTTATTTCTATATCTTATGTTCCTACTAGCCTTTCTAAATCTAAGTCTGTTATTGCCTCTGGTTCTTCCCTTGTTCTTACCAGTTGGCTATATACCCCTTATAAGCTAACTGCGTGTATTGTGTTTGCCGTGTTAAATCTAATTCTTAATTATCCCAGCCTTGAACTTACTATAGCCATCTATAGGGGTCTTCCTACTAGGCATCCTCTCCCTTGTGTCCTATATGTCCCTTATGTCCCTATTTAGTCTGGTAATGTCACGTAGTGTTACTTTTAGCCCATTAAGGCTTGGGATGGCTAGCTTAGCCCCCTAGTGTTAAAGGTAAAAAATGCTAGGAAAATACCTGCGTCCCCCTAGCTTATTGCCTATTGTTTCTATTTATATAACCTAGCATATAGTTATTCCCGTAGCTATTAAGCCCTTTCCTTCTATTTTCTATATTTAATGCAGTCTTCTCTCTCCCACGCCTTATATGTGCTTTGGTAATAGTTCGCGCATTTTATTTGGTCTTAATTTGTATATTATCTTATATTATAGGGGCCTGCACAGTGGCCGCAGCACACCTATGCTGCGTATGTGGATTGGGTGTGTCCCTATTATATACAGCAATAATATCGTTCTAGGCGTAGTCTATGGTTATAAAGCCTTATATTATATATAAGGCCATTTATAATTATTCCTTTTTGGATAAGAAGTTTTTGCATTCCTAGTATATATACGCTGACAATAAGGGAGCTATGCATTTGTCTATTATTTCCCTAGCGAGTCTCTAGCGCCCCTTATATCCTCTTATTGTTCTTATTATATACTTAGTTTGTATTTTCCTGTTAAAGCCATTGGATCTAGGTAATTATAAGTCCTAGTATAAGGCATTCCGTTTATTTTACTATCTCCTATATAGTTGCTATATTGTCCGCCTAGCGTCCCCTTTCTACCCTAAGGCTTATAGGAACCAATAGGACTTTAACTAGGTAATCTTTACAAAGCACTTTTATACTAATACGCTCTCCTAGCCTGTCCCCTACCCTTATGGCCTATTCCTTTGCCTATTGGTCCTTTAGGGTAACTCTAATATCTCCACTCCTAAGGTGTTGGACTGCGATGGCGTTATGGACCTCCTTGCGAATCTCTATAAGAACTTCTATTCTAATTATCCCCTAAGTTCCTCTACCTTTTCTATATTTAGTCATATTGTGATTATATACCCAGTTGTTGTCTTTAGGGGGGTAGGTTCCCTATACTATAGAAGCGCAGCTATAGCGGCCTAGGTGCAGTTCGCCTATAGGGGGAAATTTTATTTATCTTTAATTTTGTTTAGCCGTTGGAGGATTTAATTAAGGGTTTACTGGAGGGGCGCCTAAGGTTCGCTAGACTGGAGCTATTCTACTAGTTGTATTAGTTTGTAATAGCTAATAGATGCTCCCCTATAGTTCTAGATACTAGACGCGTCTAATAGGCTTTATATTTTGTCAGATACCTTCTTAATTAGGGTATTTCCACTTTCTGGTGTGGTATTCGCCCGTCCTTATTGTTGTTATGGGGGGCCATTGTTGGGTATGGGTCTGGCAGTCGCGCGCAACTGCGTACTACCGTCGTTCCACCTGTGCCTCCCCTGTAATGCATACATCTCAGGGGATTATCAGGGTGTTTTTCAGGGTTCTTTTGGTTGGTTTGGTCTTTTTGGGCCGGGTATAGCAAGAGCTCTAAAAGTCCTATAATTAATAATATATGTGGACTTTAATTAAGTCTGGAAGTTTAACCTTATATAAGTTGCCTTCTTTATTAAGGATCTTATATAGTCCTGCTATTTTATAGTCTAGCTTATAGCTAGGCCGTTCTATCTTCTAGTTCTTTATTATAACCTAGACCTTATCGCCTATAGTAAAGTCAGGCTCGCGCCTATACTTATTTACCTACTATTCCATTAATTTCTAGGCCTTCTCTAGGTTCTTATAGGCTACTATTTATACTTCTTCTAAGCGTCTAGTATACTGCTGTGCTTCCTTATAAGATAGTTTTTTGTATATGGTTTATGGTCCTTTTAGTCTCTCCCAGTTAAAGCTTATATAGGGTAAGTATCCTATTTCTAGCTAAATAGGTGCAAACCCCGTAGAGTTATAGGGTAGGGTTGCCTGGGCATAGTCTATTATAGGTAGTAGTTCGCCCTAGTTGTCCTAAAAGTAGTTAATAAAAGGCTGGAGTCTTTAGTCTAAGTATTAATTTACAATCTCCGTCTAACTGTCTATCTAGGGGTGGTATGCTATAGAGAGCTTTAGCCTAATACCTAGGATCTAAGTAAACTTATTCTAGAAGGCTAATATAAACTATAGCCCGTAGTCGGATATAATAGTATCTAGTGGTCCGTAAATATGGTAGATATAGTGGATATATAGTTGGGCTGCCTCTTTAGCATTAATATTCTTATAATAGGGGATTAAGAACAGGTGCTTACCAAAGTGGTTAACTAGAATTATAACCATATTATATCTGTCGCGGTCTGTAGGTAACTTATAGAAGTCTATAGAGATATACTGCTAGGGGCGTTCTAGTATTAGGAGTGGCTTTAATAGCCCTAGGGTCTTATCTTGTAAAATTATAGACCTATAGCAGTTGTTACAGTTCTATATATAGCGGTTAATATCTATAACCATTCTGGGCTAGTAGTAGTGGTTGCCAATAATCCTATAGGTCTTATTTTTTCTAGGGTAGGCCGTAGAAACCTAGGCATGTGCTTTAGCAATAAGCTAAGTCCGTAGGTTCTGTTCCTCTAGGGTGTTTACCCCCCATAGCATTAACTATGCTACGGCTTAGGTTCCTCTTGCCTTAGTTAGCCTCTGTATCTTTAACTCCTATACGCCTTTCTAGCATTGGTCCAACTAGTATTATATTACGGTGGATGGTTTCCTGGCGTTCTTTTATGCTCTACTTTAGCTTCTTTCTCTCTCTTACTATTATCTTTGCTGGCCTCTTACGCGTCTCCCTTTCTCCTCTATGTGGGCCTAGGCCCTAAAGCAGCACTATTCTTCTTCTGCTTTCTTTACTGGGTCAAAGCGCCTGACGATCGCCCTCGCGTAACGATCGATTTTTGGTGTAACCACGTTCAACTTTTGAAGCTCTACAGCTCTATAGAAATCGTAAATTGAGTCAATTTTTTAGTATAACAATCTACAGAGCTTGGAGACTCTTGTAGGGCAATTTATTAGGTACAAAACCTCCTTGGGAGGTTGATTTGCCTATTACGACGACTTCGAGCTGGGGTGGGGGCTACCAGCTCTACAAATAATTCCTCATCCACCTCATCTACCTCATCACTAGAAATTTCTGGTGTAACATCCTTCTGCTTGCCTTTGCCTTTAGAGCCCTTTTTTTGGTATTGAGTCAATTGCTGACGCAGCTTTGCAGCCTCTCGTTTAGCTGCCTTTTGGGCCTGTGTTCGGAGTTGAGTTTCCTTTGCAGTAGCCCTTATACGCTTCCTTTCCTCCAGCATGCGGGCCTTCTCAGCCTTCTCAGCCTCCCTACGTTCTTGTTCCTCCTTCTTTTGGTGTTGTAATGCCTCCGCGTTGGCATCCTTTTGAGCCTGACGCTCTCGGGCTTCTTGAACCTTATTTGGTGACCAGAAGATTGCTCCACTATTGTACTATGGGGGTGCTTTGAGTAGGAGAGCTTTACTACACTAGCGTTTCTTCTTCTCGTTAATAAGAGCCTCTTGGAGACGATTATTCTCGTTCTCTAGGAGTACACTACGTATGGATATTGAGTGGATAGTTTAACTGAGTTACCGAGAGCGTTTATTATAAATATCCGTAATAACTTGATGTAAAAGCCTCTTAATCTTTCTCTAATCTAATGCGCTAAGTACTGAGTTTAAAGACTTACTTGAAGAAGGCCGTTTATCCTTATTTATATTAAACCGAGATAGGACTCTTTGTGGGTTAAAAGGAGATAGCCTACACTTCTTAAAGGCTGAGAGGATAGTATTTGACTTAAAGGACTCCTGCTAGGCCTTGTTGAACAGCCTAAAGAAGTCTCTTTTTGTAATCGTGCAGAGACCTTAGCATTTATCCATAAAGTCGGCCAGCTCAGCTGAGTAAGCCGTTGAGAGAGGCTTAAACATACCAACGTTAAGAGGCTGCAGCGTATAAGTTAAATGAGGTGGATAGAGTGCTAGGAGGATCCTATTGTCGTTACAATACTATATAAACTCCTTTGTAACATGTGATCCATGGCCGTCAAGTATTAGGAGTTGATAGGCCCGACGTGCTTTTGCTTTTGTCTCCCGATTAAATACCTGTTTGAGCCATCTTAGCCCTGTTAGTAGGGGGGGTGCTTGGGCAGTCTCTTTAAGCTCAGCAATATACACGTGACGTGTTACGTGACAACGCGTGGGCCATCTTGTAGATATCTTCTTAGGGCCTTTGAGCCCCTGAGATTCTTCCTCATAGAGTATTATATATGTCATTTCCATCAGCCTACTTAGCGTCTGACAGGTTATAAGCCCTCTTGCAGCTTCAATTAAACCTCTATTAGCTGCAATTTTATTTTCTAATTAACTGGTTAACACGAAGCCATATATCCTCAAATTTGGACATGGGCACGGTGCGATAGAAATTCACAATAAACCGATACGGATTGACGCCACGCATGATATGGTTAAACTGATTGATTGCACATTATGGCGGACACGGTATAAAAAAAGAAGGAATACTATAGCTCCCTTAGGGCTATTCCTCTATTAAAAGGGGAGAGTGATTACAAAGAATGGTATCGTCGAATTATATGACGACTTAAGCTTTACAACCTCCTACTAATGATATAAGGTACGGCTGTAGAGCTACCTTTAAATACGGACGAGTATAGAGATTGGCGTCATAAACAGATAACAGGACTTGAGGTTATTAAAGGCGCAGTGTTGGAATTAACTCGCAATTGACTTGCTATATTAGGCAAGCCGCGCGACTCTATTAAGGATTTGCTTAATTTGATATAATCACTATGCACTATATAAGGTCTCGTTCACGACTACCAAATATAGAACCAATGGCTTAACCTTAATTGTAAAGACTATACCTCGCTTAAAGCCTATATAGAAGCTTTTGTCTTGGGCATAAGGAAATTAAATGTGGCGTTAATGCCAATATTAAGGAAGCAGGTGCATGCCAGATTGCTTTACGCTGTGGAGGAGGAGTTTCCGATTTAGACAGCTAATTGTTAAAAGGCAGCTAGGAGAGTTATAAGAGAGGAAGACCTTATTATAATAGAGGAGCTGGTGAGTGATCTTATAGACAAGAGTTATACTTGGCCAGCTACCTCTATAATGTCCTTAATTAGTAAGAAGCTACCTAAAGAAGATTAACTAAGACCTAATATAGAAGGATTGATATTATTAAGGAAGCCTAAGTTCTGCGTTTATTGCAAGAATAGATATCCTGGTAGTAAAGAGAAGTGCTTCTATCTCTAACCAAACCTTTAACCCCTAATATGGAAGCCTTCTAATAAGGATATACTATACGTAGATCCGCCCTAGGAATTAGAGGCAACTACACCAAACTTAAATCAAGTTGGGATGATGGGCAGAGGCTTAGTAGGAGGTCTATTTATTAGCAGTATAGCTATAGTTAATAACTTAGATAATAGTAATTAGGACAACTAGTTCCTTAACTCCTGTTCCAATATTATAATAAGTAATAATTAAAGCAAGTTTATTGACTACAAGACCCTAGTGACACCTACCGTAATAGGAACGTTAGGAGGGACTACCTACTATATAATTAGCAAAGGAATGGTGCATATACCCTTACTGATGGATAATAACAGCACCTGTATAGTAGCTACTGAGGCCTTCTTCGTATCCAAATCACCTTATAAGCTCCTTTTAGAGTCAGCTTTTAAGAAGCGCAAGCAGCTCTACATTAGGCCTAACAAGGAAATAGGTAGCCGTATGATTTGGAGGTACTTAGATAACTTTATAGTAGGCAGAGTGACCTGTATAAACGGCCTATATATGGTTTAATTAGCTCTAAAGCCTTAATATATTGCGCATGCCTCCGTACAACAACTCGATATTAATGTACTGTATTAGCAACTCGGCCATGTAGGCAAGGAGGTACTATAGAAGGTGGCTAAGATAGGCAACTTTAACCTCATAGGCACCTTAACTTAATGCGAAGCCTATTACCTAGTATTAGCAAAGCGCTAGGTCTCTTAAACTACACCTATACCACCTTAGCGTCCGTTTAAACGCGTGTATACTAATACCTTCTACATCACCCTGAAGGGAGTTGGGGGCAATAAATATATGGCAATCTTTGTGGAAGCGTATGCTAGATATATATACGCCTACTTTAGAACCAAGAAGACGATTGCTGTAGAGGGGCTTTAATAGCTTAATAATCTAGTATATAACCAAACTTAATGATATATCGGCTCACTTGTAATTAATAGTAGCAGAGAGTTTAGCATTAAGGAGCTTACCAACTACGCTAGGTTAGTAGGTATAAATATACTACGTATAGCTCCCTATACCTCTAAGCAGAACAAAATACCCAAACATATTAGTGGTATTATATTGGGCATAGCTAGATTAATAACAATTAAGGCTAATCTACCAGAACACCTATAGGACGAAGCTTATAAGATAGTGATTTAAATTTAGAATAGAATACCTTATAGAAATGAGACCAGATTACCGTTTTAGATTAACGCTAAGTACTATAATCAACTATTTAAAATGCGCATACCAAATATACTACATCTATAACGTCACGGTATAACTGCCTATATACATATTAAAGGACCAGAGTATATACAGTTAAGGAAGCTAGTGCTGTGCGCTAAGAAGGGACGCCTGGTTGGTTATAAAGGCAATAATGGTTATATCTATTGTGTCTGGATACTAACTAAGAACAAGATTATATGATCGCGTGATATGACATTTAATGAGGCTCCAGACCTACCAATTGCTATACTAGAGGATGAGCTTACTGTGTAGGAGCTAGAGCCGGAACTACTACTAGAACTATAAGGTGTGACTACTACTGTAGTTACTATAGTTACCCATCCTTTTATAAAAGCACCAGAAGAAAAGGAATACTATATAGGAGAACCAGAAGGACTCTATACTCCTAATTTAGTACTAGGAGAACTAGGTCTAAGAGGGGCGATATTATAGCTGTCTCCACCGCTAGAGCCAGGTCCGTTGATATAGTCGAATTGGTTATTAAGTTGGAGCTCCTTAACGGAGTCAGGGGACTCCCTAGCGTTAGCGCTAGCCTCTAAGAAGGCGATTAATCTGTATAGAGATATGCGACGGTATGCCACTATATTTCAAATGACCAATGCATCTACTATAAAGGACGCAGCAAAGGCGCTACGAGCCTTTGAGAAGGCAGCTCGGAAATTAACTGCTAACTCCCTTCTAGCAGGCAGGGAGACTATAATACTATCAATTACTGAAAGCGACGACGAGGACTATAACGATCAAGACGATGTTAATTTAGATAATAATGGAGTTTACCGAATTGACCAACAGCTTAAGGGGGGTGTGGAGATAGAAGCTGCTAAACCAGAGGAGCTTCCTGTCGGAGTGACTACTTATGGCTGAAAGAAGGTCTTTTATATGGCAATTGCATTCTTGTCCTATGTATAGATGCAGCCAGCTCCTCTAGAACCTTACCTAGAAGCTCCGCATAAGATTAAGATACCGCGAACGTTAAAGGAGGCTCTATAGTCACTAGAAGCTCCTTACTGGAGTTAAGCATTAATAGTTGAAATGACTTAATACTAGAAAGCCAAGATGTATCGGTTAGTTAAGAGACTAAAGGGCGTATAAGTACTGCTATTAAAGTTTGTATTTGACCTCAAATATAACGCATCTAGAGAGGTGATTAGGTACAAGGCATGGTGGGTTATATATAGTAACCACTAAGTGGCGAATATTGACTACGACTATATATATGCTGCGGTAGTGACCTTAACTGCGTGTAGGATTCTACTGGCATTAATTGTGGTGTATAACCTTAAGGCTTACCAGATTGACATTATTACAGCCTTCCTGAATAGTTTTATAAGGAAGCACTTAATATACGTGTGACAGCCAAAAGGATTTAAAGATGACAACCGCATGCTAGTCTATCTATTACTAAAGGCGATATATAGCCTCAAACAAGCACCTCTGCTGTGGTATAATACCCTAACGGAGTATTTAAAGACGATAGGATTTGAGCCAATTAACGAAGATCCTTATATATTTTAATATCACGAACACCAGGACGCCTATTTCTGCTTGTATATAGATGATATTATAATTGCGGCGGCGATAATACTGGTGATTAAGGCCCTTAAGGAGCTCCTGTGGAAATGATATAATATTAAGGACCTAGGAGAGCTTCGATTCTTCTTAGGTATTTGTGTGGTATGTGACTAAGTTAATTAAAAGATCGCGATCATATAGGACGCCTATATGGCGAGGATCCTCGAGTTATTTAAACTCACTAGAATTAACCCAAAAGCGACGCTAATGGCTACTGGCCTTTAATTGAGAAAGTGTTATCTAAATGACCTTGTAGATAAGGCCTATAAGAAGTGGTACCTAGAAGCTATTGGATCTTTTACCTGGCTCTCATGTTAGACAAGGCTAGATATGATAACGGCCATAGGAAAGCTATTGTGATATTTAGCTAACCTACCTAATGAACACCAACCGCATGTCAAGAGAGTATTTGGATATATTTAAGGCACGAAAGACTATAGAATAATATATAGCGGAAAGTAGTACACCCTGGAGAGAATTAACCTAGAGGTGTATGTTAATGTAGCTTATGGTGATGACCTAGATGACCGCAAATTGACTTAGGGCTGGTTTATTAAACTAGCTGGAGCTCCAATTAAATGGGCTTTAAAGAAGCAATTAACAGTGGCGACGTCCTCTACGGTGGCAGAATACCTGGCAATTAAATCGGCAGTATAAGAAGTAATTAAAATCGCGAGCTTCCTAAGAGCTTTTGGCTATAACGGCATAGATCTAGCTCTAATTCAAATCTATATGGACAGCGCGAACGTTCAAGTACTTACTAAGGGCGAGCGACCAGTACTAAAGGAGCGCTATGCGGATATTAAGCTTTGTAAGATCAAGGATGATATTAAGTAAGGCAGGATTGAACTACACTATATACCGGGCATAGACCAGCCAGCAGACGGCTTGATGAAGGCTCTACCAAAGAATATATATAAGGCGTTTAAGACGGGTGTCGGAGTTACTAAAGTCTCTTAGGCCACCTAAGCCTAATTAGGAAATTATACTACAACCAGTAGAACCTTGGAATTGATGCCAATTAACTTAATTCTAATTTTTAAAAGCTTACTAATACTATTTTTCAGCATGGGAGACGGACGATTAAGCGTTGTTAAAATTCTGAAATTCTTTCTTAATTGCATTTCTTACTGCCTGTACTACTCCTACCTACTAACTACAGCCTTATAGAGCATGGTATAGTTATTATAGAGAGGTTTCCTATTCGCCAGAGCTTATAGAGCCTGGGGGGGTGTGTTGGTAGGGGGGGTGCTTGGGCAGTCTCTTTGAGCTTAGTGACGTGCATATGACGTGTCACGTGACAACACGCGGGCTATCTTATAGATATCTTCTCAGGGCTTTTGAGCCCCTAAGATTCTTCCTCATAGAGTATCATATATGTCATTTCCATCAGCCTACTCAGCGTCTAACAGCCCTAAATTGTTGTTTGTCTAGCCACTTGGAGATAAAGCAAAAAAGGCCTTGTGTACTATAGGGTCGAAATCCTATAACTAGGTGTCTTATATGTTTCCAGTAAGCGCTTGATAAATCAGTACTGGAGTAAGAGAGCTTCCGTCTACGCAAATATATGCAATTGTTGTAATCCACTCATAATTACCATCCTGAATTATCTGCTTGATGCCCCCTTCTTTATATCTCCGTTTAGAGAAGATCCGTTTTATCCTTAATAGTATACCGATTAAGAAGCCTTTCTCATCCATATTATATATATGCTGGGGATCCACCTTATATTATTTAATTTTACGTCGTAACAGCTCAAAATATAATAAGTATTTAAAGGCTGAATTGGCTCTTTTCCTATTTGTATCCATGCCGGATGTCTACTAAGATATAAGGTTAACCTCCCATCTCTTAATAAACCGATTGGCCTATGACTTACCCGCCTCCCTATAGCCAATTTTAGAGGCAAAATTGCGTATTATCTGTCTTGAAGGGGGCAATCCTCGCTTATAAAGGCTGTCAATGTATCGTACAAGCTCTTTCTCCTGGGTGTTGTTGAGGAGTCGTTAATTTTCAAGCTTTCGTGCCATAGTGCCCTGAACACCTCGGTGCCGTCGCGATAACGTATTTCGATTGCAACCGTACTTTTTTGATATTTTAGCATAATTAGGAGTTTCTCCAAGCTTCAGCGATTTCAATGAATCCAGCGCGGCCTCAATCGGGGTCATATTGGTGGAGATAAAAATTATTGAAATTTTGATGATTTCTGTGCGGGCGATCGTTACGCGAGGGCGATCGTCAGGCGCTTTGACCCAGTACTTGTTTCTCTAATATGTCTTCCCTACTTTAGGGTTATTAGTTTGTTCTCCTATAGGGCGCCCTAGAGTCCCTCTATAGTTTATTTAGGCGTGTCTTAATATACTTTATGATATTAGAGTTGCGTTTATTTTATGCCCTTTGCATTGCAGCGGCTTTAATATATAGTTATAGGGGGGGAATATTGGCTTCCTTCTTAAGCAGTGCTGTGGCCGTTCGCTTATATGCGCCTGTTATACTCCAGAGGCAGGCTGTTTAGACCTTTTAGAGTGGTTTAAGGAGCGACTTAGGGGGGCCTTTCTTAGATTCTCCAATGGCCCAAATACTGGACCTATACGTTATGGTTAGCCGGACAACTGCTATATATAGTAGGCGTAACCTCTGGAAGCATGGACCCTATATAGAATTAACAATCCTAGATAATGCGATATACTATACTTAGCCCTTATGGGCTACTTACGCCGTATATACGCTCCACTGGAGCTTACTATCTACCTATACTCCTAATACCCTTAGGCCCTGAACTGGTTGACCCCTAAAGCCTTAGATATAAATTGTGTGCTAGAGATCTACAGATTGGTTGCGTTTTCTTATAAAATAGATTAGCTGGTATTTCTCTAGTACAAATTGGACTCTATATTGTCTTGCCTATTCTATATAGGTGTTATAAGCTTTCTCTAGTATTCTACAATTCTCTGCGGCTGTTGGCCCGTATGTAATTAGGTTTGTGTTGTTAATAAAGCCTATCCCCTAGGTTACCCCTTCCTTAAAGGAGTTAAGCAGGTTGCTTATAAAGAAAAGGAAGAGTATAGGCAAGAGGGGTGATCCTTATAGTATTCCTGTTATAACTATAATAGGGGGGCTCTAGTATCCGCTAAAGACTAGTAATATTTCTTTCTAACCTATAAACCCTTAAACAAATTGTATAATCCATTCTGGGAAGCCTTTTGCCCTAAGGATATATAGAAGACGCTTATAGGGTATATTATTATAGGCGCCACTAATATCTAGGCTGAGTATTAATACTACAAAGTCCCTTTACATCGCCCATGCAGATTTAATAGTGGTAGCGAGTAGCGTAAGTGCTAATAGTATTAAGCGGTTCTTTCTTGCCCCTATTTGGCTCTGTGGTAGTAGGGCGTGTTCCTTAGCCATATCTGCCATGTGGTCCGCTATTACCTTTTCTAAGATCTTGCTAAGGGTGTTTTCTAAGGTAATAGGGCGGTAGCTTCCTAGGATTAAGTAATCTGCTTTACCTTCTTTTTATAGAACAACCGTCGTTATAGATCTTCCGAGTTATAGGTAGTAGCCTATAGCAAAGCATGCTCTGGCTATATCTGCAAGCTAGGGTGCTATAAGTGGACTATAGGTCTTTAGGGCCTTATTTAAAATCCCATCTAGTTCTAGTACTATGTTGTTTAAAAGGCGGCTAATAGTTCTAGCCATTTCCTCTATTATTATGTCGCTGTTAACCCGCAGGTAAGTCACCAGTGTTTTACCTATAATGTTACTGAGGTCTGCTGGAGCCGGTTAAGGGAAGAACCTTTCTATAAGGATCTTTGCCTTCTTATTGTTATTGTTAGTGGCCTGTGATTCCCCTGCTCTTCGTAGGGGTGGTAGGTGTAAGTCTTCTGCTAATTACCCTGCCTTTTTCTTTGCCCATTTCGCTATGGCCCACAGGCCCTTATTATAGGGGAGGCTTGGGTTAGAAGTGTGCTTGTTTATAAATCGTCTCTAGTTGTTCCTTGCTTTTTTTTTTAGGGTATTCTTTAGCTGGTTTCTTGTGTCTTTGTATTGTCTCTCATCTTTAGGGTTGTGGCTGCTTGAGTATTTCCTTCTTGCTCGTCGTTGGCTAGCTATGAGAACCGCGCATTATGCGGACCATGCGTGTCGCGCGTAGGGGCCCGGTCTTGAGACCGGGCAGTGCTCTTCCAACGGGCGGTGTAGTATACAGACTCATTATAGATTAAGCTATATATCTTTTTTAAAGGCCTAGTCTCTATATATAGCATTGGCCTAGTAAATGGTGTCTACCTATAGCCGTATAAGATTTTCTATTATAATACTAATTTCTTTTATAAAGGAAGGGGTTAGGGGTAGGGTTTTAGGCCAGATAAGCTATCTGCTCCATATATTAAGCTATAAGCCTAAATAGGCTAGCTATTTTCTTCCTAAAATTATATTGTGGCTTCCTAGGTCCGTAATAAGCAAGGGGATATTATACTGCCTTTATCCGTTAATATGGAGGTAAATCCGCAAGATCGTTATAATAGGTAGCCCTATCTATCCGTTATACCCGCAAATAGGAATTGGTTTGGGCAGTTCTTTAAAAGGTATATTTAGAAAACTAGCCAGCTCTATAATATACTAGGTGTCTATTAAGGCAAAGGTATTTACTCTAGAGTTAGCTAAAGTAGAGGTTAAAACTTAATATCTATTATAGAATAAAGTATAAGGGATAGTGTAGCTTCTTCCACTAATTAGCCGACCTAGATTAATATGTGACATATTAATCCCTTTTAACCCTAGAGAGGAGTCTTCCTCTAGGGTTTCTCTTTTTCTAACTTTATACTATCCTCCTAGATTAACAAAACCTCGCCCGCTTTTATATTTATTAGGCAATCCTTTATAATATAGCCCTTTTTGTAACAGTGCAGTGTGGGAATTGAATAAGCAACTTAATTCTAAATCTATGGAAATCAAGTGAACTAAATACATAAAGTAGACCCGGAACTCCGTAGTCTATAACTCAATATTTAACCGTATCCGAGACATATAAGGGTAGTGTTAATCCTGTCTCGGAGCCTCTCAGGCGACGATCTTGTGTCTCAGCGTAGTACTGGTGAACTGTTACACACCCCCCCAGATTTAACGGTGTAGTCAAAGATATAGAAAATAAATAAAGATAGAGAGATAGGGTAATGCTTAAGAGTCTTTGTTTGATGACGTAGTAATTTAATGTCAAATATCCACTAAATTTAATTGCTTTATCTATGCCTCGTGCCTTTAACGGGGTAGGATCTTAGTAAGACCGTCAGCAGGCATCTTATCTATAGGGACCCATTATACGTCAATCTTTTTATCTTGGACTTCCTGTCTAGGCCAGTGCTGATATACGTCGATATGTCGTAGCTTAGTGTTAAGCTTTGGTGTATCCTGTCTTAGGAGTTGTATCGTCTACATATTATCGCATAGTAGGGTAAACTCGCGTTCTAAACTAAAGCCGATTGCCTTAAAGAAACGCTGCCACCAGATAATCTTAATAGCAGCCGTAGACAGGGAGAGAAGCTCCACTTTGGTAGTCGAACGAGTTACTAATCTTTATAGGGTTACCTTCCAATCAATCAGTCCCCCAAATAGCATAAAAAGGTATCCTTAAGAGCTCCGTCTGGTGTCTTTATAGTCCGCAAATACTGCGTCGGATGCTCCATAAAAGGTAACATCTTCTCCTTTAGGGTTTCTGAAATAGACATATACTCCAAATACTTTGCCAGAGTATTTAATAGCTGTAGATTTTATTCCAAGGCAATAGGCAATGGCTTGATTTAATACATCAAGGTGCTTTTAATTTGGATTAGTAAGAAATTCGGCTAGCTTTAAATGCGTCTTCGCAATATCAGGTCTTCTAAATACGGCAAGGTGCATAAGAGAACCGACTCATTACTAATAGGCTAGTGTTCTTTAAGGGTTCGTCTACTAGTCGGACGGAATCAGTTTATTAGGTAGTAGTATTTTAGGGAACCTTTCTAGTTTAATCTTAAACCGACTAGCTAACTTTTTAATATAGGAATCTTAGCAGAGCCAGAGCTTTCTACTTATACAATCTTATTCAATTCAAATTCCTAGGAACCATTATAGGTCTCCTAGTGCACGGATCTTGTATTAATATAGAAGTTTAGCTTCAAATTCTTCTAGTCTTTAAAGGTCCTTTTTGGCAAATAGAACGGCAATATCGTCTACGTAAAAGAAGACAATAAGTCGTCCATTGGTATAAAGACAGTTAGTACCTAAGACAGGCTTCAATCCGAATTCGGCCAGTGTACTAGTAAGCTCTTTATACCAAAGTAGTAGTAAGACTTTTAATCTGTATAGCGCCATAAATAGCTTTAGGACATGTCCGTTTTAATCAAAGCCTTCTAGGCAGTAATAGTAGACTAGCTTATCTAGTCTTGCATTCATAAATACGTTTACAGCGTTATACTGTCGAATCTCCAAATCAAATGCGGCTGCTATAGCCATAAGGGCGCGGAATATTCGAGCAGCTAGGGTTACTATATAGGTCTCTTCCTTAGTAATCTATAGGTCTCCTCAGACACACAGTTAAGCCTTTAGTTTTTATAGGTAGCCGTCGCTGTTAAACTTATATTTAAAGACCTATTTTAGCGGAAGGATCTAGTCGTTGGTTGCTTCTTCCTTTAGAACAGTCTTAAATGTCCCTTGGCGTTTCAGGTCATTATATTCTTTTTCCATAGCCTTTTAAAAGCCAGTGGTTAAAGGGTGCTTTCTTAGCTCTTTAAGGTTCCTTAGTTTAGAAGGAAGATTATCTCTATATAGGGAGGATCTAGTTCGGTTAATGTCCTTTACTAGTCCTATAGCAAAGCCAGCGTAGTAACACAATAGGGTAGGTATATTAGCCAGTGCTACTACGTACGCTTAACGTCGAATTTGTTTAGAACCTTCTAGTAGGACAAGGTCGGCAGAAGGATCGGCCGAGACCTCGTTAGCTCGTAGAGCTGTATTCAACGGTTCTGGTAAACTACTTAGCTAGGTAGAACCTGTTTTAATTATATCTAAGATATCGTCTTAAAGTCCTCCTAGTGTGGTATTTGTTTCTAGCAGATCTGGAGATACCATTCTACTAGGTATTAGTAGCTGTTCAATATCCTTTATAGGAAGCTCTGCTAAGTTGTTTAATATAGTCGTTTAATCTATATTTAAGGTAGGTCTATATAGGATAGATTTATCCTTAGATTTGTCCTTATAGAGAGGTTCTAGTAGACTAATTACCTAGATAGTGTCTTCTAATGCTTCCCTAAGTAGGTAATTAATGTTTTAACCCTTAGGGTTATAGAACAAGGTCTTATTAAATATAACATCTCTAGTTTAAATAACTTTATAAAGACTTGGAATCTAGATTTAATAGATATTTATTAAATTATAGCCAACTAGGTGTCCAATTAATACATAAGGAGCTAGCTTGTCTCCCTTTCTAACTTATTTATTTAGTGTATAGGTCTTACAACCATATTCGTGCATATAGGTAAGTAATAGTAGCTTACCATAGGCGACCTTATACGGAGTTTTCTACCCTAGTTATTTATTTGGTATTCGATTAAGTGTATAGCTAGCAGTAAGGAAGGCTTCTAGTCCTAGAGATAGGGGTAAAGATGCTTCCAGCTGTATAGACCTTAATCATTCTATAAGGGTTTATCCAGATCGTTCTGCTCCACCATTTTGTTCTTCAGTGTATAATACTTGGCATTTAAAGGTAATGCCTTTATCTGCATATTATATATCTAGGGTGTCTTCCATTTGTCTAAATGCTTATTCGTTATCACTCCAGAAGAAGATAACATCTTAGTAGAATTATATCTTAATTAAGCGGTAAGTCTTATAAATAGTAGGTAGGACGGTAGCTTTGTCCCTATTCTTAGCCGTATACACAAAGTTAAATTTGGAATACGTGCAATAGAAATGCATAATATATCTATCGCCGTTATACCCTAGTACTCTAAGGTAGATAATATCAAATGCTAGCCATTTAAATAGTTAAGTGGCTGGAAATTTATGTTCTTGTCTTTAAGAGATCTGCTATATATGCTTTGCTAGTAAGCAAACTTCACATTTAATTTTAAGCGGTGCTCGTTTATTGGTTTCAAATTCGGTCAGCTCTGCGCCAATAACGTGCTTAGGAAGCTGTGCAATAGTATCAGGTCCTATATAGCCAAGTATCTTATGCCATCTTATAGCTATGGCTCCGATTAGTTTACAGGCTATTTGGCTTAGCTAAAATCTTCCTATTAAGAAGGTCGATTGAGTTAAATCTAGGGTACTTATAGGCTCTCTGTGCATTAGTGCCTAGTGGCCCCCTAGTCATTTCGCATAGTAGACTGTTTCGCTAGTTGCTAGACGGTATAGCACATTTCGTCCTAAGTCAAAATAGATATCGTTATTAGTAGCTCTTAAGAGTGCTACAATATTTATAAAAAAGGTAGGTGCTAGTGCTATATGGGATAGCTTCATTTTTAACTTCCTAGTAGGTATATTAACAGTAATAGTTACTATTCCGTAAGCTTAAATTTTCACAAAATTTCCGCCAGCAATTAGGTAGTCGTCTTCTACTGCTAGGTATAAGAAGGTAAAGTCTTCTTTATTATTGCAGACGTGGGTATCTACACTAGGGTTAAGTATCCAGGTGTTCTAGAGTTCAAAAGGAATTTAACCAGTACTAAACACGGCAGCATAGCTAGTTGGTTTGGTAGAAGGTAGGGTTTTAAAATCAAAATCAATTATAGATTCTGTATTTTAATTATTCTCCTTTGCTTCCTATTCTCTTTTTTAAATTTAATTAACAATACGTTTAATCCAAGGTGTAGATAAGATAGCTTCGTCTACTTTCTTCTAGACGTCTACCCTTAGTCTCTATCCTTAAGGGCGCTTGTGCTCGGTGATGTAATAGTAGTCGTTAAACCGGTATATAATGCCGCATATACATTCCTTGTTCCATCTTAAATTCGAATTGCTATTAGAATTGGAATTGCTGTTAGAGTCTAAATTAGAATTGGAATTTACATTGCCTTGAAGAGTTACAAATGCGGAGTTATTAGCAGCTAAGGTAGACGATGCTTGCTACATGCGATAGTGCTCCTTAAATTCCTCAATGAGGTCGATAATGGATAGGGCTTTTTTATCTTTTCGTTCTTTCCTAATTAGGTCTACTTCCAGTACTCCTACAAAACTAGAAGAGATAGCTTTAATAGCTCATACAAAATCATAGTGGGGCCTAAATCCCTATACGTTTAGAAGCTCCAATTCCTCTGCCAGCTTGTAGACACTCCTCTAGTTATTTAACCATTTTTCAATGCTCTGCTTTTTGTTGTAGGCTTTAAGAGCCGTGTATTAATTTAGGACGTCGCGCTTTTAACCTAAGGTAGTAGGGGCAAGTACAGTCTTTAACTCTTAAAGGCGTTCGTATACCGTTCCGAGGTCTTTAATAAGAGGGAGGTAGGCTACCGACGTCGTGCGGACGATATAATTGCTGATATCGTTTATGGCTTGCTCTTGCTTCTAGTACACGCGGAGGTCGTCCTTATATTCCGCGTATAATTAATTATAGGCAATAAGTTGGTTTAGATCTAGCTTAGCTATTAATGTAGCAGTAGAAAGCACGTCTCTTGGTATAGGTTAATTCAGAGGTTCCAGCTTCGGAAGCTTGTCTTTCTTCTTTAATGGGTCAATATACTGCCATACGTTGTTTGTTTTAGCAGTATCTTAAATAATAAAGAACCATTGCATCCAATCAGATGGGTCCTAGGTTAGCGTCTTGGCGAACCCTTATTTTAACGTTCCGAGCTTTTGATTTAATTCGTCAGTTCGTTCGTCTATTAGGTACGTTCGTCGGTCAGGTACAACCATCCGTTCATTTGGTAGGTAAAGAAGCTCAAGACACTTGCAAAGGTGGTAGAAGTAGTAACTTCGTAAAATAAGGTAGTAGATTAATTGGTTTAGCAGGTAGTGCAATCCGGACTCATAACTGTAACAGTGCAGTATGGGAATTAAATAAGCAACTTAATTCTAAATCTATGGAAATCAAGTGAACTAAATACATGAAAGTAGACCCGGAACTCCGTAGTCTATGACTCAATATTTAACCGTATCCGAGACATACGAGGGTAGTGTCGATCCTGTCTCGGAGCCTCTCAGGCGACGATCTTGTGTCTCAGCGTAGTGCTGGTGAACTGTTACACTTTTAGCCGTAAGAGAAGCAAGCTCCCTAATCACTAAGGGCCTATATATGGGGGTTGCTATATATAGGCCAAGCATTTGCTAGACCTATAGCAGGACTAGCTGCATAACTAGCTGCTAAATTAGCGGTAGACTATACGGCCAGTACTATAGGGGTTGCAGATCTTACTAGGGCGCTATAGCCCATTCTAGTAGTACTTATATTTTAGTTAGCAGAGCTTCTAGTCTTATACCACTTAGTATATACCTTAATTTAATAGAGGCCCTAGTTAATAGCTAGGCATTAGTTTATAAGTTTCTTAAGCATCTATACAGTAGTATAAACTAGCAGTACAGCACGCTATAGGTCTAGGGTAAGCTTATTAAAGAGGTCTAATATTAGATCTTCCTAGGGAATTCAAGCCTATCTAGCTAAGTATAGAAAGTAGATCTAAAAGGCTAAGAAGGTCTCTGTCGTTTTTATATTTAGGCTTTTATAATTAAGCTAGGCGTTCTATACTTTAAAGGGGTCCTTATAAATAAAAGATAGGTAGTTAATTATCTTTTTTTTAGAGAGGAAGGGGTCTGCTAAGTCCTAGGCATATTATGGACGTAGGTATGTCTATATATCACCACTAGTGCGGCTAAAGACGTATGCCATTTTAGCTTAGGCATTAGGAAAGTGGTCCATATTAACTTTAAGCTTATCCTATAGTTAAAGCTTCTAGTTATTAAATATAGGGTTGGTTCCATCTATAAGCAATAGGGGGTCTGCAACCTTTACAGATTGCGATAATGCTAATACTATATATTAGGCTAGGGCCTTAAGGACTATAGCAAGCCTCTAGGTGTCCAATAATTTATTACTAGGCGTAAGGGTGTCTCTAGTTTTAAGCAGCTCTTAGAGCTGTTTGATTTCAGTATTAGCTACTATAAGCTCTTCCTAAGGGGTTAAGACAGCGACTATTTTACTATTAGAGGTATTTATGGGTCCTACAGCAGCTTTACCAGCTACTGTGTTTCTTAGCATAGTAGTAGGGGTACTAGGTAATTTCTAGTGTTTATTTATTTTCTAGGGTTCTGGTCCGTGCGTATCCTATTCTTTAGGTTTTGCGTTCTATTTATGTTCTTTTAGTTCTGGTAATATCTCTAGAGTCCTATTCTGTTTCCTTATTCTATTTATAGTTTTATAGATATATTTAAGTTCCTTTTTAGAAAGAGAGAGTGGTAACAAGCTTTAGATAATATTAGCAACTTAGTTAATTAAGGCACAAGCACGGCAAGAGGGACGCGTAAGCCTATACAATTAGTAGTCTATAAACAAGGATCCAAAGCTAGAGAAAGGAAAGGGGAAGAACGGAAGCACCGCTTAAAGTTATATACAATTCTCTAGTCACGTAACGGCACTTTGCCATTACGTGACGGCAATTTGCAGCAATATGCGGCAATATGCCAGCGCTATAATAGGCTTACGCTACTTCTTCTTCTAAACCTACTTAATATATCTTATATAATGGGCTAGATAAAGAATAAGTGCTATAGCATAAAGGGGCAAGTTATCTATTTTATAGTAATACCTATTAAAGGTATTTTAAGCATTTTTAATATATTTAGAAAACTCTTTATTAGATATATACTCTTTCTAATTATATAATATTAGCTAAATTAAAAAATTAAAAAAAGAGATAAACTAACCTAGGATTTATTAAGGTGCTTAATTATAACGTCTATTATAAAAAGTATATTCTTAAGCGTTGCTTTATATCCCTAGCATTTTAGGGTTGCCTAGTAAAATATTTAAAGAAAACTTTTTATTATATAAAGCGCCTCCTAGTTCTTTGGACTAAGATAGTCCTTTTTAAGTATATTAAGGTTATACTTAATATATATATTAACAGCAGACTCTTTCTAAATTACTATGCTAAGTATAAAATACTAGCTATTCTATCTCGTATAATTATTAAGCGGAATTCTTTTCCCTATAAGACTTTTAAACTCCCTTATATAACTAGCTAAGCTATAGGTATATATAGTAATATTATAAAGCTTTCTAAGTACGCTAAGTTTCTAAAATATATTACCCTTCTCTTTCTCCTCTTTTAGATCTAAATCTTTTCCTTTTTCTTTATATAACTTAATATTATTAAAACTAATTAAGTTTTTAAAAAGGAAAGCCTATATAGTAAGGTTTAGAATATAACCCTAATAGTAGATCCGTTAATAGGCGGGATTCTATTTAATTCCCTCTTCCTAAAGAAGCTAGTTGCTTATTATATAATAGAGCTTATTATTTATAGTATAGTTATTAGATATAACGGCACCTAGCTTTCACATAACCCTACAGCCTTTAAGCACTAAAAGGAGAGTATTCTATTACTTATTCCCTACTATAAAAGGCTACTATATAAAGGCTAAGGAGAGCGTTTATGTAATAGGCGCTCCTAAAAGGTATATATTAGATAAGACAAATAAAGGTTTTACTAACGTCCCACTAATGTCCCAGAGAAGACATAGTTAGATAGACAATGGGTAAGGGGTTTTACTAGTGTCTTAAAAGGATTATATAGGGAGCTAGTTCTCCTCTAGAGAAGAACCAGCGATTAGTCTTTAAATAGAAGAGTTTAGAAAGTATTTGTCCTTTAATATATAAAGCTCGTTCTACCTTTAACTTACCTTCTACTTACCTATAACTCTCATTCTACACTATTAATTAGATAATTATACGTTCCGGTCAGACTAGCCTCTTACAGTTTATAAGCTTTTTCTAGCTATTAATAAAATAGCCACAAATTATAAGAAGAAGGTAATTATTTAGAGAGGTCTAGATACTAATAGAGAGATAAATACTTATTAGTGCAGACTGCAGCCTCTTTTATACAATAACCTTTTATAATAGCTATAGGTTATAGATCTTTTTACTAACTACTAAATAGGCTATAGTTATTGTCTGTATAAGTAGAGGTTGTAAATTGCATTACGCGCAGAGCGTATGCGGCAGGGGCCGCATGGCGTAGCGTAGGTCACCTGACCACCTACGGCCCGATAGATAGCCCGACCTTTACTACCCCTTTCTTTCTCTTTTGGTAGACAAGATAGACACGAATAAACCAAGAACCAGAACTACTTATTGCAATTGCAGTACCCCCCGGGTGATACCGACAGTTATATAGCTATTTACTTTAGGATTAATTAACTATAGAAGAACGTAAAACTCTAGCCACTTAACTATCTAAAATAGTAGGTTTTGTATAACAATTAATGTAATAAGGGCCTTATTAATAACTTCCTTATTTAAAACTACTTAAAGTACTTCTAAATCTAGCTCTTCTGTCTTATTTTAAGATAACGCTTTAAAGTAAAGATCTTTTAATTAATTCTATATTACTTCTTTTATATAACTAGTTTTAGGCTTAACTATAATGCTATACTTTAACACTAAGTAGTTTTAGAAGTTAGAGGTTAACTATATAGCGTATAACTCTATATAGTGTTTACAATAAAATAATAGATAGGCATTTTTATTTTGTATAGGCTTATTACTGCCTAGTAGATAGGTGTCGGAATGTTAGTCATGTGACGTGGTCACGAGACCACGAAGCGAGGCTAGTTAATCTGACCTTGGAGCAACCCCTTACTTCAAAGGAATCAATCATCCATTAATTAACACCGCATACGTATCGTAATATAGTGATATTTGTGCACGTTGATTAAAGCATGTATACCGACACTAATTAGTAGATGTATAGATTAGGAAATACGCAATAGCTAGTGCTTGAGAAGTAGTACTGGAAACAGTTCACAATTGCCTAGTTCTTGTCTATTTTATTAAAGGAGAAGACTACAACTTCTACTCAAGCTTGAGAGCGTATATTGGCCCTATAGCTAATACAGCAGATTGCTGAGAGAATAGCAGTCTTGCTAAGACCAACTTCACAGGCCCAACGGCTGTAGAGAACGTATACACAAACCTCAACCCCAACTTCGACCTTAACCTTAACCTCGACCTCTATTTAAGCCTTAACCCTTAAACTCTTAGATTAAGGACACTCTATAGGCCCTAAGGCTATAGAGAACACCTTAAACCTTAAAAACTTAAACCTACAGACCCCCTTTAAAAATGGACCCTAAATGGGCTAAGAAGATCTTAAGGTATGGGGACGGGATTAATATAGCAAATGCTATAAAAGATGAACTAGGAGAATATATAGAAACAAAGGTCTACGTACATATATAGGAGAACTTCACAGATTACATATTATAGACAGTATTTAAGGAGGAATTTAAAGGCTTTACTACTAAAGATTTTAGACGCATGCGAATTGACATAAGAGCAAAATTACACACTTATCTACTTAAGAGAGGAGTGTATATAGGAAGGCACAATAATAGATATTTAATCTTAGAAGCACTATTTAACCTCCTCTAAGAGGAAGAACCTTATAAGTGGACAGATAAGGAAATTACAAGAGCTCTTAAGGAAATCAGCCCTATAATTATAGTGGCATTACAAGAACAACTTAGCTCTACACAAATAGCTCTAACATTAAATTAAGCTATACCCCCATTAGTTATAGCCTCTTCAGTTCCTATAACCCCCTCTTATAGCCCACTACCTTCCTATACGGTACCGACGCCTATAAACCATTAACTACCCCCACTACCTCCAACGCCTGTGATTTAGCCTATAGCTACAGCTATAATACCTAGAACGCAAATACCTACCCCTATAACATCCCAACTAGCTATTGCATCTATACCCCAGCAAACTGCACCAACTGCTACCCAATAGCAAGCTACACCTACCTCTACCTAAGATTAACTACTTACCCTCCTTACTTAACTCCTATAGACGCAGAACCAATAGTTATTACCTACAGTAACTACCTCTACCCTCCCTCTAGTAACCACTCCTACCCCACCCAGTCCTCTTCCTGCCCAGTATCTTCACCCTAGTACTGCCAATACCGACCCTGCTATACACCTACCTATATATAGCAAGGAGGCAGCTACTATTGCTAAGATCTATACAGACGGCCAGAAGTACGATAGAGTAAGTAATAGCTTTAACTTTAAGTTAACTATCTTCTATAATATCTGCAAGAGAGCTAGTCTACCTCCTAAGGGCTATATAACTGCATTCCTAACTATGCTAAAGGGACTTGTTTAGAATTACTACTATAATAGCAGCCTTTTAACTAGATTATTCACTAAGGCATATAACCATATGTGTTACTTCTTTAAAGGACCAGAGTACTATTAGAGAAACCTTACTAAATAGAACGCCACCAACTTCTAAGAAATTATTAATAAGAACCCTAATAAGCAAATCTATTAGAGTTTCTAACTACTTGTTAATAAGCTCTTAAAATATTGCTATGAATTATACCTAGAATTCCGTATAGACCTCTTCCTTATAAATAAGCTAGTGACTGCTTACTAAGGAGTACCAGTATACTATATTGCCATTTCCAACCCTTCTAAAGACCTCTCCCGGTTAATTAGTAAGTTGCAATCTTCTATAGTTATATAGGAGAAGGAACACCCTTCCTAGGCCTTAATAAGACCATCTTAAGGAGCCTACTTTATGGATCGCACATACTGCTGTAATATCCGTAACAACTATAACCGAACCCGCTCCTATAGATAAAACACCATCAGACCCCTAAAGGCTAAGTACTATATTTGCTAAAAGGAGAGCTGCCGCTTATAGAAATACATAGAGGAGGAACGGAACCGTTCTAGAAATAAGTATAAAAGACATTTTAACAATAACAAGGGCCGCAACGGTAACTTTAAAGAACGCTTTAGATAATACACTGTCTACTGTAAAGGAGACGACAATAATAAGTGCAATAAGACTTTTAAAGCTCTTATGCTAGATATAGACGCCAATAAAAACACTAATAACAACAACAGTAATAAAGAATTGGAAGACCCTAACGGCTGCTACCTTACATTATTTAGGACCCTTACTATAGACGAAGCAACCTCTATAAGCATAGAACTAGCTAACAAGGCTTGCGCTTACTTACTTACTACAACCTCCATAGAACCTACTACGGAAACTGACCCGTTTAACTACAACACAATAACTGCCGCTTCACGCTACACTTCTATAGTATTTATAGGAATTATAATTAATACTAGTGCGTTAAAGAAGTTTATAGCTGGCTATAGACAATTCTAGGCACTATAGAACGCGGACTAATCTATAAAACTTAACACCTTAACTAAAGGACAGGTTAACGTGCAGTTTAGCATTAGAATTGCTACCTCCATTAAAACTGCGGATATTATCACCCCTATAGGCAAGATATAGTTTTATATTGTCCATACGGATACCCCCTTTTTGCTCTATTTAGTGGATATAGACAGACTCTAAATCTACTATAACAACCTTAGAAACATTATTATTACTCACACTAAAAAAGTGCTAGTAGTGCAATAGTTTAGCCACCCATTTCTCTTATGGAGCTTATTACTATAGTTATACTTATCTAAATCCTTTAACGCAAACCCCTATTACTTAATAGATGTAGAGCTACGGCGCCTATATCGTTAATTTGGATATCCCTTAGTTAAGAAATTACAAAAGCTACTCTATTATGCTGGCCATGAAACTAATAGAATAGCCATTAAGCAACTAACTAAGTTCTGCTACTACTGTTAGAAGTTTAGCAAATTATTAGGCAGATTCCGCTTCACCCTATAAAACAATGTTAATTTTAACTACAATATTATTGTTAACATTATGTATATTAGCAGATTACCCCTCCTATATATTATTAATAAAGGAACGCAATTCCAAGCCGGTAGATAGCTATAAGATATTAGCGCTAAACATATATAGGATATTCTACGGATATGCTGGATTAATATCTACCTAGGGCCACCAGACCTAATTACCCATAATACTAGAAAGAACTTCATTAGCAAGGAATTTAAGCAATATGCCACTATTATAAGAATTAGTATAAAGGGAGTACTAGTTAAAGCACATAACTCCATTAAAATAGTAGAGCGCTACCACGGTCCATTATAGCGAGCCTATTAGATTATTATAACTAAAATCCCTAAAATTAACAAGGAGATAGGACTCTAAATAGCGTTTAAAGTAATTAACGATTTAGCTAGCCCTAAAGGACTAGTTCCCATACTTCTAGTCTTTAAAGCCTACCTCTAAATGGTCAAATCTGATGTATTATCCCCTATAGTTATATAACGCGCTGCCGCAATTAAAAAGGCTATAGTAGAGATATAGAAGCTACGAGCTAAATGGCAGATCGCTAACGCGTTAAATATATAAAACGGACCTAATGCTAATGTGATTTATAATCTCCCACTAAGTTCGCCTGTTTTGGTTTAGAGAGAAGGAAACACTAGCCAAAGTAGCTATTAGGACAGGCCATTTACCTTGCTTACTATTAAGGGTAAAATATGCACTATTAAGCTGTCTAGTGGACCTACAACCTTTTAATCTACGGTTGTAAAACCTTACCTTTAAGCAACTAAATCGCAGGAGTAAATTGTTGGACCAGAATTGCTACCTAAACCTCTATTTGGGTTAGTCCTTCCTAAGACTGTCCTAGAGAGACCTACTAAAGCTTAATAACAACCCCTAAAACAAGGTAGAGGACGCCCTCGCAAATACCCTCTACTTACAGCCATGGCTAATATCACCATCTACCTATAGGATAACAGTTAACTTAGTACTCAATTCAGCGTCTCCTAATAGAAGGAGCTTACCGGTCTACTTAAGAAGGAAGTTTTTAAGATTATAAGGCTCACGGATATACTACAAGGTATATAACTCTTTAATTCGCGATTTGTTAACAAGATTAAGAATAAGGGAACTAACAAAGCTTTTAAGAAATCCTAACTAGTTGTATAAGCTTATAACAACTTAGAAAAGGAACTGGTTCTTACCTAATTACCAACTATTTAACAAGTTAGCCAACAACTAATTCTCTATATTGCCGCCATAAAGCTTCTATAGGCACAACTTTACCTTTAAGACATTTTATAGGCCTATATATAATTAACTACTACACTAAATTAAGAATTCTACGTACAACCTCTGCACGAACTAATTAAGCAACTTAGAATTAACAAGGCCTCCATTTTAAAGGTTGTAAGACTACTCTATAAAGTACTAGAAGCTGGTAACCACTAGTTTAAGATATATTACTTATATTACATCTAGCAGTTGCATATAGACCAGTCTATATATAACCCCTACCTCCTATAGAGTAACGAACCCTTTAGCATTATAGGCCTATAAACCAATAATACTCTATTCCTAGCAGATAAAACCTTTATAAATATAGAGCAAAACGAGCTGCATAAGGCTAAGTTTATGGCTAAGGAATAGGAACAACTTACCATTAATACGCCCATTAAGTTCAACGGTGGAGTTATTTAGCTACTAACTAACAGGAGTATTACGCTTACTTAGGAACAACAATACATAACCCTTAATATAATTAGTACTAAGCTCGCCATAAGTACGGGATTAAGAGGGGCTATAAAAACCTTAACTCTAAAGGACTAGTATATTGCTTAACGTGCTAGAGGTGTATATATTGCTTCAGTTTGCCAGCCAGAGGCCTTATTTAATTTATCCTTTACTGCCTAGGTAATTAACCCTAATAAGAAAGACACAAAACAGCTAAATAAGCGTCTAAACTGGCAAATTAAGAACGTTAATAGAGGCCTTAAGTTTGTTAAGTTAGATATTAAAACCCTATAGTTACTGGTATTTACAAACATATTATTTGCCAATAATAAGGACCTCTCTTTGCAGATTAGCTATATTATTATACTGGCTAATGCTATAAAGAAGGCCAATGTTGTTTACTAGAGCTTAGTTAAGTGTAAAAGAGTTACTTAGAGCGTACTAGCTTCTGAACTCTACGGTATAGCCTATAGCTTTAACACCGGCATTGCAATTAAGTCTATAGTAGATAAGATCCTACAAATTAACCTCCTATTTATGCTTTGCACTAATTCTAAGTCCTTATATAACTATCTAGTACAACTTAAAACCACCCAAGAAAAACGCCTGATAATTAATATAATATGCCTTTGGCAAGCCTATAAATAGAGGCAGATTATAGAGGTAAAATAGATTAATGAAGAGGCCAACCCTGCTAACGCTATAACGAAGGGAAAACCCTATGCGGCTCTTTAACGGCTTATTAATACAAACCAAATTAACCTATAAGTTATAGAATAGGTTAAACAAACAAACTTAGATCTAGCTTAGCATTATATAACTAATTATAACGGTGCTAGGGCGCGCTACTTGCCATATTCTATGGACCCTAAATTCAACCAGCCAATTAGGATTTTCTATCCCCGGGATAGAAAATCGCTATTGGCTTGCTTACTACTAGCGCCTTGGCGGCCCTCGCGACATATTAAGCTGCTACCCCTAACAATTCTTCTTCTTCTCCTTAGCTTAGTATCTTTGTATACAGCGTTTATACAAGCCATAATATGGGTTATATAATTACGGGCCTGTAAAAAGAGCGTGGAAGCTATTGCGTATATGCTACGAATAGTCTATAAGTAGACTTGACTTTAGGGTGTAGATTAGCCTTCTTATTAGAGTTGCTCCAGTGTTGGAATGTTAGTCATGTAACGTAGTCACGAGACCACGAAGCGAGGCTAGTTAATCTGACCTTGGAGTAACCCCTTACTTTAAAGGAATTAATTATCCATTAATTAACACCGCATACGTATCGCAATACAGTGATATTCGTGCACGTTGATTAAAGCATGTATACCGACAATAGGTATACTCCTATATTAAAAGAGCTAAGCAACCTCTTATATTTTTTAATTTAGAGATATTAACAGAGTTAAGAGCTTCTAATTCCACTTCTAAAGCCATATTTGTACGGTAATAAGGAAGAAGAAGGCGACTGAAAATTTATTTGGGGTATGCCAAGACTTATCGCGATAAGTTTATCCAAAACCACCCTGGGATGGCTGTCCCTTAAATTCTCCAAATCCTCCTTTGGCAGCTTGATCCTATAATCCCGTCCCCTTTATCTCTCTTCGCATTCTCTAACCTCAAGCCCGCCACGTACACAATTATCAACGTGGCTGCCATAAGCAGAAGTCCAAAACTAACGTCATACTCAATTCGTATAGAAAGGTGCTTGTTGCCTCGTATAAATTAGACTGGCGCAGATACCGCTAGAGCTGCCGAGGTAGATTTGCATGGCTGACGCGGCGGCAATCTTCCGCTGCCCTAAGACCTTATTTATCAGGGTCGTCCAGAGAGTTGGGGGAGAGATATAGGAGCTGTCGGACAGACAAGTCAATTATAAGAACTCTATCGATTGAAGCTGGCTCTAGAAGCTCTCTATATATATAAGGTAGGGGCAAAAGACTAACGGAGACGCCGACGACGATTTGGCAACTGTTACTTAATCGCCACCAGGTCGATATTGCCACTCAGTCGGTAATAGGTAGTGAATAGGTAATAGAAAATAGATAGTAAGATATACGATGGCAAGAAACAGGGTGTAAGTCATAAGGTGGTACTTGACAGTGACCTCAACGTTTAACAGGAGCTGACGTTAATGAAATAGAGTACCATATATAGGCATTGATGTTACCCCCTTATACACGGACAGGATCCGGACAGTAACTCTTGGCAGTAACTTTACTGTCCGAATCTTTTGCCAAGTTCAATTCTGCTAGTGTAAAATCAGTGGCTTGGAGCTTGTTTTTAGTGTTGTAGATCTTAATTTTAGAGCCGAATATTAATTGACTGGCGTAAAGCCACTGCGTCGCAATTAAGCCATGCTTGAGTTGTAATCTGCACCTGCATTATAAGCCTTGGCGTGGTGTTGTATATAAAAATACTTAATTGTAAGGTTTAGGAAGGGGTTATAAATTAATTAAATTGCAGATATTATAATATAAAGTCTCCGCGGCGTAGTGGTATAGTAAGTTCTGTAATTGCTTTAATTTGATTTGGAGCTAGCCTAACGTAATTACACCACTTTTCCTAAAGTTCTTAAGTGGCCCTTAGGCAACGATATAAATATATAGGTTTAATATAACTTGGGGCGTTAAAAATAAGATAAGAATAACATAATTAATTTAAAGCCTTGCTGATACGTGATTTAATAGAAAGTAACCTTTTTTTTTTTTGGGTTTTTAACACGCTACTAATAGGAACTAAACCCGCGACCTTTTACTGCCTAATTAGGCCAAGGGCCTCGGCGGTAATGTAATAAGGCTTATAAGGCTCTGCAGCGATATAATAAGGCTTAGCTCTGCAGCTTTGCAGCAATATAACAAGGCTTATAAGGCTCTGCGGCAATGCAATAAGACTTGGCGCCAAGTATTGGAAGGAAGTTAAGGCTACTTAGTCACTGTAGGAGACCTATAGTGCTTAGGGTAGTGTCAAACTTTAGAAGTATTAATTATTTAGGGTATCTCTATTACTATAGAGGAGTTGTTAGAGTTACTAAAGTCTTGGCTAGAGAACGTTGTAGGTAATTCTAGTAGATGAACAAATATATTTAATAAAATTAACTCCTGCTTTAGCTCTACCCTTAATACAGGTGCTTTAGGTAAGCAACCCTATCATAAGTTATTTAATAAAGACTTCTTTATAGGCTTTCCAGAGGCTATAGGTAAGATTAGCAACTAACGTTTCCGCTTCTTAGCAGCTGCTTATAGTAAGTCTTATAGTAAGCACTGCAATCTCCTAGGCGCGGTTAATGCAGGTAGTGTATTTAACAACTCTATACTCTTAAATATTTTAAGCTCCTTATATATACCCACTACCAGCCACTGCCTGTTCTTTTGTTGCTTCTTATATTGCTTTACCTACTCTTTATTCCTTACTGCTCTCTTAGCTTGCTTAAAGCTAGTAAGGCCATGCTTTCTAGCCTTGCCCTTCTTCTTAAACTCCACCTTTAAAGTTTAAACAGTATTAGGTAGCTTTACTGGTATAAGGTTATCCTTATTACGTAGCTCTCTAAATTTAAGAAGGAGCTGTTAAGTTTGCTGCTGGAATAAGTCTATAAGAACTTCTGCTTGCTTGGGTGGGTATATCTTTATAATTACGTTATAGACTACACTTACCGCACCTAATGCTATATCTGCTCTACCATTACTAAAATAATTACTGTTAGTAATAGCCTTATTATTAGCGCTAAGTTAAGTAGTATAGCTTGGCTACTAGTTAAACGCAATAGCAAGTGGCCTGTTAAGTAGCTACCATAGATAAAGAAGACTTAGTAGTAGCAACGCTAAGTCTTACATAGCCTTCTCTATCTAATAACAATATAGGAGGCCATATTAAACAGGAAGGTTGTAGTCACCTTGTGCTAAATAGTAACCATATTTACTATGGCTGTCCTTAGTATTAAATCTATAAGTATAGAACTCTAGGAGTCGCTAACTTATATAAGCAATAACTTAATTTTTCTCAAGCGGTTTATACCTTTAGTAGTCCTTATTAAGTTAGCCAAATTGCCTATAGTTAGATTTAATAATTTCCCATTCGTCTTATATAAGCCTAATTGTCACGGCTAGCTTTCTGTGGGAGTAATCCGATAGATCAAGCAACAATAAGGGGCTATATTATAAATAGACTAAGGTAAGGGCTTAAAGAAAGGGGCGCAGAAGACAACTATATACATATTCGGTCGTCGGGGCAACGTTAGAGCAATGTTAGGGCAACGTTAATCCGTGACTAACGACGCCTTAATAGTAGCTATGTAGACGAACCGTCATATTACCCCCCTTTAAGCTAGGTGTTACGGACGCTTTAAGTACGATGTTACGACTACTTGGAGAAGAGTCGCAGGAAGCTAGTTAGTTAATATAGGCACGGTCCAGGATGGATCCGGTAGAACTATATAACGAGGAATAGTAGCCAAGGTCACGTAATATGATCTATATAATCTATGTAATCTATATAATCTGTAGGACAGAGCAGACAGAGCAGACAGAGCAAACGGAGCGAAGGGATTTCTTAGGAGTACGGTTGTGTATTTAAAGGACCATAGTCCCTACCCAGATAGTTCTCTCTTCGTAGTAAATCTTAGAATATAATTAGAGTTAATCTATTAGGCAACCACTCCACCAGTTATTATTACGCTATTAATTTTATTCTTACCTATATACCCAGCCTATTAACAGAACCCACCGTAGTTCCTACTACAAGATTCCATTACACATTTACTACCAAGGTTACGGTATTAAACAGGGAAATCAAACAATATGCTACTAAGAGCAGCACTAGTCGCAACAGCGTTAGCAATAGCCATAACCTCAAGCCCAGGTAATACCAGTATAGATAAGGGGGATTCTCAAGTAGTTACACAAGGTTAGTTATAGGAAATAGTTAATCACTTACAAGATAATAGTAGGATACTTAAAAAACACATTAATAGAATCGGAGTAGCAAAGATCAAGTTACCTTCAATTAAACAATTCTTAGGAAAGAAGTTAAAGCTTAAAGGATTTCTTACGCAAATATACTTTAAAGTAGTATAGGAAGGAGCGAAGTTAGCAATATCGTTAGATTAAGTAGCCTATACAGGATTGTTCCTAATAGGGAGGGCACTTAAGTGGTTTAAGCCGTATCTCACGGAAATATAGGCTAATGGCATAACAACTACTAACCAGGATGTATGGTATATATTTACCAGTTAGAATGGGTTCACAGAGCGGTTAACACAGATATTTAGAGACCTAGAAGCCATAACCACAGCAAAATAAAAGCTTTAGAACTTAGTATAACGCACTTTAATAATTAAGTATACAACACAGTTTTAAACACTAGCCATATAGGTTAAGTGGAACGATAGGGCGCTTATAGCACAGTATAAATAGGGACTTAAGGCTAAAGTCTAGGACGCAATTATCCTAATAAAAGATGCGGATACTCTAAGAGAGTTAATAGATCAGTTAATAAAGATTAATAATAGGATCTACCAAAGGGAACAAGCTAAGAGAGGGCAAGACAGAGTTTTATAGTTGTATAAGGCGCAGAGTACGCAACGACAGACATAGAGTTAAAAACTATAGAATGGCGCAGAGCCAATAGACCTAAGTAGTACTAAAGAAACCTAAAGGTGGGAAAAGAAACCATAGAAACCTAGAGGTTAAGGATTAAGTAATTAAAGGACCTAGAAGTAGAGGCTAAACCAGGGATCTTAGCAGCAGAAGACGTTTAGGCGGACTCTATAACAAGAAAGATAGTTTAAAGATAAAGCTTATATAAATTACGGAAAACAGGGTTATTTCGCTAGAGACTATAGAGGTGGTTAGAGTAGCTATATAGTAAAGGGAACCAGACCAGCAGACGGCACATATATACAGAAAGACAACAGTGCACTGTAAGGAACAAAAGAATGTTTAATTAACAGTTTTGCGTATTGTTATAACAACGCATGCCGAATTCATAAGGACGCTAAGTATGGCGCAAGTGTTACGGACGCTTTAAGTACGATGTTACAACTACTTAGAGAAGAGTTGTAGGAAGCTAGTTAGTTAATATAGGCACAGTCTAGGATAGATCTGGTGGAACTATGTAACAAGGAATGGTAGCCGAGGTTATATAATATGATCTATATAATCTATATAATCTATATAATCTATAGGACAGAGCAGACAGAGCAGACAGAGTAAACAAAGCAAAGGGATTTCTTAGGAGTATAGTTGTGTATTTAAAGAACCATAGTCCCTACCCAGATAGTTCTCTCTTCATAATAAATCTTAGAATACAATTAGAGTTAATCTATTAGGCAACCACTCCACCAGTTATTATTACGTTATTAATTTTGTTCTTACCTATATACCTAGCCCATTAATAGAACCCACCGTAGTTCCTGCTACAAGGTTCCGTTACACATTCACTACTAAGGTTATGGTATTGAATAAAGAAATCGAACAATATACCACTAAGAGTAGCACTAGTCGCAACGATATCGGCAACAGCTACAACCTTAGGGCCAGGTAATACCAGTATAGATAAGGGGGATTCTTAAGTGGTTACGCGAGGTCAGTTACAGGAAATAGTTAATCACTTATAAGACAATAATAGGATACTTAAAGAACGCATTAATGGAATTAGAGTAGCAAAGATTAAGTTACCTTTAATTAAACAATTTTTAGGAGAGAAGTTAAAGCTTAAAGGATTTCTTATGCAAATGCACTTTAAAGTAGTACAGGAAGGAGCGAAGTTAGCAACATTGTTAGATTAAATAGCCTATACAGGATTGTTCCTAACGGGGAGGGCACTTAAGTGGTTTAAGCCGTATCTTATGGAAATATAGGCTAATGGCATAACAACTACTAACCAGGATGTACGGTATATATTTACCAGTTAGAACGGGTTTATAGAGCGGTTAACGCAGATGTTTAGAGACCTAGAAGCCATAACTATAGCAAAACGAAAGCTTCAGAACTTAGTACAACGTACTTTAATAATTAAGTATACAACACAGTTTTAAACACTAGCCATATAGGTTAAGTGGAACAATAGGGCGCTTATAGCACAGTATAAACAGGGACTTAAGGCTAAAGTCCAGGACGTAATTATCCTAATGGAAGATGCGGATACTCTAAAAGAGTTAATAGATTAGTTAATAAAGATCGATAATAGGATCTATCAAAGGGAACAAGCTAAGAGAGGGCAAGATAGAGTTCCATAGTTATATAAGGCGTAGAGTACGCAATAATAAATATAGAGTTAAAAACTATAGAATGGCGCAGAGCTAATGGACCTAAGTGGTACTAAAGAAACCTAAAAGTAGGAAAAGAAACTATAGAAACCTAGAGGTTAAGGATTAAGTAATTAAAGGACCTAGGAGCAGAGGCTAAACCAGGGATCTTAGTAGTAGAAGACGTTTAAGCGGACTCTATAGCAAGAAAGATAGTTTAAAGATGGAGCTTGCATAAATTGCGGAAAACAGGGTTATTTCGCCAGAGACTATAGAGGTGGTCAGAGTAACTACATAGTAAAGAAAACCAGACCAGCAGATAGCACATACATATAGAGGGACAATAGTGCACTATAAGGAACAAAAGAGTGTTTAATTAACAGTTTTGCGTATTATTACAACAACGCATGCCGAATTTATAAGGACGCTAAGTACGGCGCAAGCTATTAGCCGTAAGAGCCAGAGTTAAAAGAACTCCGAGGAACTAGAGAGTTAGATAAAGAATAAGATTAACTCTATAAGCTAGATTAAGATGTCACAGTAACATATAGACAAAGATTAGTAGTAATAACAATAGAGTTAGAGTACTTATTGATCAACAGCGACGAGGATAAAAAGGAGGCTAACTAGGAGCACTTAAACCTTAAGAACGTAATAGAAGCAGAGACTAAGACCACCACCAAGCGAGGTTTAGTAACGGGTATAGCGACACCATTAGATACAATTTCCATCGCTTTACAAGACGATAGGAGCAATATTTAAAAGAAACTAAGCAAGTAGATAACTACTAGTGCTAGCTCATCACTTAATAAAGGTAAAAGGCCACAGGCTTAAGATTCTTAAAAAAAAATAAGAGAAGCTTAAGATTCTTAAGATGAGATAAGACACACCTAAGAACTCATAACAGACAAAAACTAATAGGAAAGGGCAGTAACTTAGTTCAGTAATAAACGAATAAGTATAGGACACAAGTTTAAGAACTATAAGTTTAGGGAACAAATAAGAACGTCAGCAATTCTAGGTAAACATAGTGTTTAGCCTAAAGATTAAACAGTTAATACTAGAATTAAAAAGTAAGATAACTATAAAGATTTAGCTGCAAGACGCAGAAAACAAGAAACTATAGATAAGTTTAGAACAAGAATCATTATATAGCAAGAGTAGAAGCTAGATAAGAGGTTAGCTATGCTAGGTTATATAAGGGACAGAGTACCCCTATAAAGAGTTACTAATAGGCTAAGTGCAGGGACACCTAGGGTAAAATGGTTAGATAAACTGGAACAAAAAGAGGATCTAGATATTCTAACCAGGTTCAAAGAAAGACATACTAAAGGATGTTATAATACAGCGATAACAAGGTACTTTCTAATAGATAGACCATACACACTAAACCAGTTGTATGGAAAGTGGTATAGGTAACAACACAACAATAAATAGGAAGATTTTTATATATAGCTAAATAAAAAAGTTGTCCAAGACTAACCCATTACGGAGAAATGCATAAGTTACATTAAAGGAGCATTAATTATAACATTAAGGAACCTAGAAGAGGGATCTAAGGACTAAAGAAGTAAATAATAAATTTTAATACCCGTAGCAGAGATACCAGTAGTCAGGTTAACTAGGTATAGGTTTAAACTTAAGGATAAAGATAAACTAAGAGTTAACCTAAAACACGTAGCGTATTATACACTATTATAAATAGCTTGTGTGGATAATATATACAATATATATAGAGTACTAAAAGATAAGAACCAAAAGTACCTAGTAAGAATATATTGGGCACCAGAGGAAAAGCGGTTTAGAAACACTAAGTATATATATAGTTGGCACCCAGTAGAAGTATAAGGTTAAGGGGACTTAATACTTTAACTAGGAAGATTCCTTACGGAAGAATACCTAGATAGATAATAGTAGTGGGAGTACCTAGAGAACACTTATCTATAGCATATAGAGGAAAAGAAACAAACTAAGTATTAGCTAAAGTTGGACTAAGTATAGGCAGGATCTAGCAGCCAATAGTTAAGAAAAGGGGAGGTATACAGGACTAGAGGGAACTAGTATTAAAACCTTAGACCCTTAAAGAAATTTAAAAATAACACCTAAATTTAAGAGCTAAGTGGTAAGATTAGTAGTTTAAAGCGTTAGTAAATAGTAGAGCAACTAAAAACCACATATCACCAAAGGCAGTGGAAAGGATAGGGTTACTATATAGACAGAAGAAACACCCATATCCACTTATAACAATTTTAGGAGATCAGATAGCCTATAGAGGAGGTATTATTAATCTTAAAATAGGACCTATTTAGATAACTATTAAAGGGAGACTAGTTAGAATGTCTTTTAATATCCTACCATTAGGACAGGATAAGGCAATACTAGAAATACCTTAGTTATAGGAGTATAATCTAAAGGTCAATTGGGTTATAGGTTAAGTCGATATTAAGAATATATAATAACGTAAAGTGCAATAGTAAACCAAGTTAGTATAGTACTAAGTCGGAGCAATATACAAAGAGACTAAGCGAGGCTTAAGTTATATACCAAAGAGATACTATAAGTATGGAAAAAAGTTATAGTTACTAGAAAGTAAGAAGCTATTAGAGTATATAGCTTGGGACCATAAAATAGAATTAGAAGAGGGAATAAGTCTAAAGTTCTTTCCAATTTATAAGCTTACTAAAACAGAGTTAGTAGCGCTTAAGGAGTTTATCTAGGAGAACTTATGAAAGGGATATATTAGACCATTATAGTTATTAGTAGGATATCTAGTACTATTTATCCTAAAGAAAAACGGAAAACTCAGAATGTGTATAGACTATAGATAGTTAAACAGCATTACTAGGAAGGATAGGTATCCTTTACCCTTAATTAGCGAAATCCAAGATAGGATAGGCAACGCGAAGATCTTTATAAAGATAGATCTAAGATGGGCATACCATCAGATTAGAATTAAGGAAGGCAACAAGTAAAAGGCAGCCTTTAGGTTAAAAGAAGGACTATACAAGCCATTAGTTATATAATTCGGGCTTATAAATACACTAGTAATATTCCAGAAGCGAATTAATAGTATATTAGGTGAATACTTAGATAAATTTGTTATAGTATACCTTAACGACATTATTATCTACTTAGAGAGTAAGGAAGAGCATAGAGAACACGTTAAGTGGGTCTTAAAGAGACTATAGGAAGAACAGATGCTAGTAGCAATTAAAAAATACAAGTTCTTCACTTAAAAGACTAATTTTGTGGGATTTATTATTAAACTAGGCCAACTTAGTATAGATCCAAAAAAGATCAAGGCTATAGTAAATTAGTAAGAACTAGAGAACGTTACGTAGTTAAAATCATTCCTAGGGTTTTGCAATTACTGTAAAAGGTTTATAGCATAATAATTATAGAATATTAAACCGTTTACGCGGTTAATAAAGAAAGAAGAACTATAGGTATAGGGAAAGGAATAACAAGAACTGTTTAAGAGAGTTAAAGAGTTATTTACCTAAGAGCCAGTTCTTAAGATCTATCAACCAGGTCTAGAGACGGTTGTAGAAATAGATATATTAGACTTTATACTAGGAGCGTACTTCCTATAGAAATATCAAGATAGATAGCACCTAGTGGCATACTATAGTTGGAAGATGACACTACTAGAGTTAAACTATAACATCTACAACAAGGAGTTGCTAGGTATAGTTATAGCACTTAAGGAATAGAGAGTATTCTTATAAAGCATAGAGAAACCATTTATGGTTAAAATAGATTATAAGAACCTTACAGGATTCCTAATAACAAAGGAACTCAACCGGAGATAGGTTAGATGGGCGGAAATGCTTATAGAATACTATTTTAAAATTTAGCATACTAAGGGTATAGACAATGCACAAGTAGATACTCTAAGCAGGAAGGCTAAACTATAAAGCGATAAAAAGCTATCAGGAGCTTTATTGCGAAAGGATTAAGACGGATTAATTAGGTATAATTATCCAAAAATTACAGTAACCAAGGAAAGTCAGATCTATAAGTTACTAAAGAGTAAGTAGACATAGAAGATCTAAGAAGTATAGGCAGAGGATCTAGACTTAGAGCAATATATAAATAGAGAAGCAACGTATATACCTAAGTCTATTACAGAAGAATTTGTTAAGGAATTCCATAAGGGAATAACACAAGAACATAATAGAGCTATAGGCTTAGTATTAAGACTTTAAGAGGAGTATATTATTTAAGGAATCTGGGGACTAGCAAGATAAGTTATAAAGAAATATCTAGATTGCCAAAGAAACAAACCAATAAGGTATAAGCCGTATAAAGGGCTATAACCTATTAAGACACCAGAAAGACCATAGAAGGTTATATTATAGGACTTTATTATTAAGTTACTAAAGTTAAGAGATCCTATTATAGGACAAGATTATAACGTGATTTTAGTAATAGTGGATAAGCTAATAAAGTAGGGATACTTTATAGCATATACTAAAGAGATATTAGCAGAGGATGTCGCTAGAATCTATATAAAAGAAGTATTTATAAGATATAGAGTACTAAACAAGATTATATCAGATAGAGATCCAAGATTTATAGCAGCATTTTAGGAAGTATTTTTGGTAGAATAAGGGGTTTGCGTAGCAATATCTATAGCGTATTATCCACAGACGGACAAATAAACGGAAAAACTAAACTAGACACTAGAATAGTATCTAAGGCATTATATTAATCACGCATAGAATAATTGGGTATCGTTATTACCAGTTATATAGTTTGCATACAATACAACACTACAAGAAGGAATGGGAACATCACTATTTAAGGCGAATTATGGATACGAGCTAAAAATATCGTTATTACTACATTAAGTAAAAAAGATAAGTAGCACAGCTAAGCAAAGAATAGAGACGTTAATAAATCTTTATGCAGACCTTAAAGAAACAGCTAAACTAGTATAAAAATAAATAAAAAGGTACTATAATGCTAAGAGATCTAAGGAACCAGATCTTAAGGAGGGGGATAAAGTATAGCTACTATATAAAAATTTCAAGAGTTAATAACTAAGCAAGAAGTTAGACTATGTTAGACTAGGACCTTTTAAAATTAGGCAAAGAATTTTATTAGTTACGTATAAGTTAAACCTACTAGCCAAAATAAAAATCTACCCTATACAGCATGTCGCAATGCTAGAGCTAGTACACAGGAATATTAAACTACTAGTCTATAAGGCAGACATGTACAGAGGATAGGAAGAAGATAAATAGCAAGTTTTAAAGATTATTAGTTATAAGGATGTAGATAACAAAATATAGTATAAAGTAAAGTAGATAGGCTATAGTAAGACTACCTAGGAACCACTAAGCAACCTAGAAAACGCTATAGGAAAGGTACAGAAGTATTAAAAGAGAGTAGGTTAGGTAGTATTAACAAGGAAAAATTACTAAAGAATAAGTTACCTAAGGGGGACCTAAAAGGAGTAATTACTAAGCTACTTAGAGTTGTTTCCCTTATAGAAGGAAAGTTAATCCTTTTGTTACCCAGCTTAGATAAACCCTATTAAACTAGTTTCCACTCCTTAGAACGAACCTTCTTATATACTTTCTTAAGACGAAGCAGACGAGCGTAAGCAGAGGTATAAGCTTTAAGGGTATAACACTCCTCATCTCTTACCTGCTTAGCGTAAGCGTGGTCTTTATTCTAGAGATAACGGATCTTACCCAAGGCACTAGAGAGCTTAGCGTTAAGTTTTATAGTAGTAAATTAAACACAAGACCCTATAATAAGTTACTTAGGGAACTTAAAGACTGTTAAGAGTTATAGGACGCGCATATTTAGCGTTAGAGATAGAGCGAACGTCGCAAGACAAACAAATATTTGCCTTAGTGCACTCTAAACAAGAGGAAGGTTGTTAAGCAGTAGGACTTGCTAGCACAATATAGACTAACCCCTCTTTCGCATAATAAGAACATGGAGACGGCATTATCTTACCTAGTAATAGTATGGAGGAAACCGTACGCGCATAATAAAGGGTTAAAGAAGAAGAAGGAGCTTTAGGTATAATAAGTATAGATATTAACCAGACTAATTAAACGGACATTACACCTCTAGTGGACGACTTGGAGATGTTAGGAATCTTTAAGAACAAAGATAAAGAGGAGGGAGATGGTGTTACAGACGCTTTAAGTACAATATTATAACTACTTAGAGAAGAGTTGCAGAAAGCTAGTTGGTTAATATAGGCACGGTCTAGAATAGATCTGGTAGAACTATATAACGAGAAATAGTAGCCGAGGTCATATAATATAATCTATATAATCTGTGTAATCTATGTAATCTATAGGACAGAGTAGATAGAGCAGACAGAGTAAACAGAGCGAAGGGATTTCTTAGGAGTACGGTTATATATTTAAAGGACCACAGTCCCTACCCAGATAGTTCTCTCTTTATAGTAAATCTTAGAATACAATTAGAGTTAATCTATTAGGCAACTACTCCACCAGTTATTATTATATTGTTGATTTTGTTCTTACCTATATACCTAGCCCATTAATAGAACCCACTATAGTTTCTACTATAAGGTTCCGTTACAGCAAGCTATTAGCTATAGGAGCCATTATTATCTAAGTTTAAAGGAACTAGCAAACCAGCTTACAGATTAGACATTAAAGACGATAAATTTAACATAGGCAAAGTATTTACTAATAATAAGGCAATAAAGGTAGCTTACTAGGAGCATACAGACCTTAAAGAAGTTGAAATAGAAGTAGAGACTAAAACCATTACCAAATAAGGTTTAGTAATGGGCATTATAACACTATTAGATACGATTTCCATCGCTTTATAAGATAATAGGAGTAATGTTTAGAAGAAACTAAGTAAGTAGATAACTACTAATGCTAGCTTATTACTCAATAAAGGCAAAAGGCCATAGGCTTAAGATTCTTAAGAAGAGATAAAAGAAGCTTAAGATTCTTAAAGTAAGATAAGACACACCTAAGAACCCACAATAGACGAAAACCAATAGGAAAGGGTAGTAACTTAGTTTAATAACAAACAAATAAGTATAGGACGCAAGTTTAAGAACTACAAGTTTAGGGAACAAATAAAAACATTAGCAATTCTAGGTAAACGCAGTATTCAGCCTAAAGATTAAGCAGTTAATACTAGGATTAAAAAATAAGACAACTATAAAGATCTAGCTACAAGACGCAGAAAATAAGAAACTATAGATAAGTTTAGAGCAAGAATTATTATATAGTAAGAGTAAAAGCTAGACAAAAGGTTAGCTATGCTAGGTTATATAAGGGACAGAGCACCCCTATAAAGAGTTACTAATAGGCTAAGTACAGGGACACCTAGGGCAAAATAGTTAGATAAACTGGAATAAGAAGAGAATCTAGATATTCCAATTAGGTTCAAAGAGAGACATACTAAAGGATATTATAATATAGCGATAATACGGTACTTTCTAATGGATAGACCATACACACTAAACTAGTTATATAGGAAGTAGTATAGGCAAAGATACAGTAACAAATAGGAAGATTTTTATATATAGCTAGACAAAAAAGTTGTCCAAGACTAACCTATTACGGAAAAACGCATAAGTTATATCAAAGGAGCATTAATTATAATATTAAGGAACCTAGAAGAGGGATCTAGGGACTAGAAAAGCAAGCGATAAATCTTAGTACCTATAGTAGAGATACCAGTAGTTAGGTTAACTAGGTATAGGTTTAAACTTAAGGATAAAAACAAACTAAGAGTTAACCTAAAACACGTAGCGCATTATATACTATTGTGGATAGCTTATATAGATAACATGTGTAATATACATAGAGCACTAAAAGATAAAAACCGGAAATACCTAGTAAGAATATATTGGGCACTAGAGGAAAAACGGTTCAGAAACGCTAAGTATATACATAGTTAGCACCTAGTAGAAGTATAAGGTTAAGAAGACTTAACACTTTAACTAGGAAGATTCCTTATGGAAGAATGCCTAGATAGATAATAGTGGTAGAAGTACCCAGAGAACACTTATCTATAGTATATAGAGGAAAAGAAACGAACTAAATATTAGCTAAAGTTGGACTAAGTACAGGTAGGATCTAGCAGCCAACAGTTAGGAAAAGGGGAGGCATATAGGACTAGAGGGAACCAGTATTAGAACCTTAAACCCTTAAAGGAATTTAAGGATAACACCTAAATTTAAAAGCTAAGTGGCAAGATCAGCAGTTTAAAGCGTTGGTAAATAGTAGAGTAACTAGGAACTACATATCACCAAAGGTAGTAGAAAGGATAGGGTTACTATATAGATAGAAGGAATACCTATATCTACTTATAACGATTTTAGGAGACCAAATAGCCTATAGAGGAGGCGTTATTAATCTTAAAACAGGACCTATTCAGATAACTATTAAAGGGAGACTAGTTAGAATATCTTTTAATATCCTACCATTGGGATAGAATAAGGCGATACTAGAAATGCCTTAGTTATAGAAGTACAATCTAAAGATTAATTAGGTTATAGGTCAAGTTAATATTAAGGATATATAATAATGTAAAGTGCGACAGCAAACTAAGTTGGTATAGTACTAAGTTGGGGCGACATATAAAGAGACTAAGTAAGGCTTAAGTTATATACCAAAGAGATACCACAAGTATAGTAAAAAGTTATAGTCACTAGAAAGTAAAAAGCTATTAGAGTATACAGCTTAGGACTATAAGATAGAATTAAAAGAGGGAATAAGTCCAAAGTTCTTTCTAATCTATAAGCTTACTAAAACAGAGTCAGTAGCGCTTAAGGAGTTTATCCAGGAGAACTTATAAAAGGGATATATTAGACTATTATAGTTATCAGTAGAATATCTAGTACTATTTATCCTAAAGAAAAACGGAAAACTTAGGATGTATATAGACTACAGACAGTTAAACAGCATTACTAGAAAGGATAGGTATTCTTTACCCTTAATTAGCGAAATCCAAGATAGAATAGGCAACGTAAAAATCTTTACAAAGATAGATCTAAGATAGGCGTACCATTAAATTAGGATTAAGAAAGGCAACAAATAAAAGGCAGCCTTTAGGTCAAAGGAAGGACTATATAAGCCGTTAGTTATATAATTCGGGCTTATAAATGCACTAGCAACGTTCTAGAAGCGAATTAATAGTATATTAGGGGAACACCTAGATGAATTTGTTATAGTATACCTTAACAATATTATCATCTACTTAAAGAGTAAGGAAAAGCACGGAAAACACGTTAAGTAGGTCTTAAAGAGACTATAAGAAGAACAGATGCCAGTAGTAATTAAAAAATATAAGTTCTTTACCCAGAAAACCAATTTTGTTAGATTTATTATTAAACTAGGCTAACTCAGTATAGATCCAAAGAAGATTGAGGCTATAGTAAATTGGCAAGAACCAGAGAATGTTACGCAGTTAAGATTATTCCTAGGGTTTTGCAATTACTATAGAAGGTTTATAGCGCAGTAGTCACAGAGTATTAAGCCGTTTACATAGTTAATAAAGAAGGAAGAACCGTGGGTATAGGAAAAGGAGTAATAAGAACTATTTAAGAAAGTTAAAGAGTTATTTACCTAGGAGCCAGTTCTTAAGATCTATTAACCAGGCTTAGAGACGGTTATAGAAATAGATATATTAGACTTTACACTAGGGGCGTACTTCCTATAGAAATATTAAGATAGATGGCACCTAGTGGCATATTATAGTCGGAAGATAACACCACCAGAGTTAAACTATAACATCTATAACAAGGAGTTATTAGGTATAGTTACAGCACTTAAAAAATAGAGAGCATTCTTATAAGGTATAGAGAAACCATTTATGGTTAAAACAGACTATAAAAACCTTATAGAATTCCTAACAATAAAGGAACTTAACTGGAGATAGGTTAGATGGGCGGAAATGCTTATAGAATACTATTTCGAAATTCAGCATACTAAGGGTATAGATAATGCACGAGCAGACGCGCTAAGTAGAAAGGCTAAACTATAAAGTAATAAAAAGCTATTGGGGGCTTTGTTATAAAAGAATTAAGACGGATTAATTAGGTATAATTATCCAAAGATTATAGCAACTAAGGAAAGTCAGATCTATAAGTTACTAGAGAGTAATTAGATATAGAAGATCTAAAAAGCATAGGTAGAGGATCTAGACTTAGAGCAGTATATAAACAGAGAAGCAACATACATGCCTAAATCTGTTATAGAAGAATTTGTTAAGGAATTCCATAAGGGAATAATATAAGGATATAGTAGAGCTATAGGCTTAGTATTAAGACTTTAAAAGGAGTACATTATTTAAGGAATTTAGGGACTAGCAAGATAAGTTATAAAGGAATATCTAAATTGCTAAAGAAACAAACCGATAAGGCATAAGCTGTATAGAGGGCTATAACCTATTAAGACACCAGAAAGACTATGGGAGGTTATATTATAGGACTTTATTATTAAGTTACTAAAGTTAAGAGATCCTATTATAGGATAAGATTATAACACAATTTTAGTAATAGTGGATAAGCTAATAAAGTAGGGATACTTTATAGCATACACTAAAGAAATATTAGTAGAGGATATTGCTAGAATCTATATAAAAGAAGTATTTATAAGACATAGAGCACTAAATAAGATTATATTGGATAGAGATCCAAGATTTATAGTAGTATTTTAGGAAGTATTTCTAGCAGAATAAGGGGTTCGCGTAGTAATATCTATAGCGTATTATCCATAGACAGACAGATAAACAGAAAGACTAAACTAGACACTAAAGCAGTATTTAAGGCATTATATTAATCACGCATAGAATAATTGGGTATTGTTATTACCAGTTATACAGTTTGCATATAATGCAACACCGTAAGAAGGAATAAGGATATTACTATTTAAGGCGAACTATGGATACGAGCTAAGAATATTATTATCGCCATATTAAGTAAAAAAGACAAGTAGCACAGCTAAGTAAAGAATGGAGATATTAATAAATCTTTATACAGACCTTAAAGAAACAGCTAAACTAGTATAAGAACAAATGAAAAAGTACTATAATACTAAGAGATCTGAGGGACCAGATCTTAAGGAGGGGAATAAAGTGTAGCTACTATACAAAAATTTTAAAAGTTAATAACTAAGCAAGAAGTTAAACTACGTTAGACTAGGACCTTTTAAAATTAAATAAAGAGTTTTATTGGTCACGTATAAGTTAAACCTACTAGCCAAAATAAAAATCTACCCTATATAGTATATCGCAATACTAGAACCAGCGTACGGAAATATTAAGCCGCCAGTCTATAAGGCAGATATATATAGAGGATAGAAGGAAGACAAATAGCAAGTTTTAAAGATTATCAGTTATAAGGATGTAGATGACAAAACATAATATAAAGTAAAGTGGATAGGCTATAGTAAGACTACCTAGGAACTACTAAGCAACCTAAAGAACGCTATAGGAAAGGTATAGGAGTATCAGAAGAAAGCAGGTTAGGTAGTATTAATAAGAAAGAATCGCTAAAGAATAAGTTACCTAAGGGGGACCTAAGAGGAGCAATTGCTAAGCTACTCAGAGTTATTTCCTTTATAGGAGAAGAGTTAATCCTTTTATTACCCAGCTTAGACAAACCCTATTAAACCAGTTTCCACTCCTTAGAACGAACCTTCTTATGCACTTTCTTAAGACGAAGCAGACGAGCGTAAGCAGAGGTACGAGCTTTAAGGGTATAACGCTCCTTATCTCTTACCCACTCAGCGCAAGCATAGTCTTTATCCTAGAGATAATAAATCTCGCCTAAGGCACTAGAGAGCTTAGCGTTAAGTTTTATAGTAGTAGATTAAATACAAGACCCTATAATAAGTTACTTAGGGAACTTAAAGACTGTTAAGAGTTATAGGACGCGCATACTTAGCGTTAGAGATAGAGCGAACGTCGCAAGACGAATAAATGTTTACCTTAGTGCACTCTGAACAAGAGGAAGGTTGTTAAGTAGTAGGACTTGCTAGCGCAACACAAACTAACCCCTTTTTTGCACAACGAGAATACGAAGACGGCATTACCTTACCCAGCAATAGTATGGAGGAAACCATACGCGTACAATAAAGGGTTAAAGAAGAAGAAGGAGCTTTAGGCATAATAAGTATAGATATTAACCAGACTAAACAAACAGATATCACACCTCTAATAGACGACTTAGAGATGTTAGGAATCTTCAAGGACAAAAATAAAGAGGAGGGAGATAGTGTTACAGACGCTTTAAGTACAATATTATAACTACTTAGAGAAGAGTTGCAGGAAGCTAGTTAGTTAATATAGGCATAGTCTAGAATAGATCCAGTGGAACCATATAACAAGGAATAGTAGCCGAGGTTACGTAATGTAATCTATATAATCTATATAATCTGTGTAATCTATGGGACAGAGTAGACAGAGTAGACAGAGTAAACGGAGCGAAGGGATTTCTTAGGAGTATAGTTGTATATTTAAAGGACCACAGTCCCTACCTAGATAGTTCTCTCTTCGTAGTAAATCTTAGAATACAATTAGAGTTAATCTGTTGGGCAATCACTCCACCAGTTATTATTACGCTGTTAATTTTGTTCTTACCTATATACCTAGCCCATTAACAGAACCTACTGTAGTTCCTACTACAAGGTTCTGTTACACTAGGAGGATCGCCCTCGATCCTTATAGTCAGGCTCTTCTTGTCCGTCTTGCCCTTCCGTCTTTCTTTGCTTTATTGTCTTCCTCTAAGGGCTCTAGATCTATGTCCTTGTAATACACCTCTAGCCATTACTGCAGCCGTATGGGTGGTCCGGCATTATGGGGTCTTTTGTCGTGGAACGTCTTGATCTTATAGGGGGCGCCAATAAAGCTGTCTGCGTTATACCAGGTGTTGTCCAGGTTATGGCCTACCCAGTTAACCTTATACTATAGCCTTCCGTAGTAGGTTCTACTAGTAAGGATCTTATCAATCTCGTACTCTGGCTTGCTATTGATTAGAACTGGCTCCTCTGGCTCCCTGTTTTGGCCCGGTAGGGGGTTATCTGGGTCCTTTCGTAGTTGATTGGCATAGAAGACGTTTGACATCTTCATATTTGGGGGTAGGTCAATAATGTATAAGTGTCCTTTTATGCCTAGAATCTTGTAGGACCCTATAAGCTGTCTATCTAGCTTAATACTTGGTTGGTTAGTAGCCCAGCCCTTCCTAGTAACGTATACTTGATCACCTACTCCGAAGTCTGGTTCGTGACGGTGCCTATTAGCTTGCCTTGTCTGCCGCTCTTAGGCCTTTACTAGGTTGTCTCTTGCCCATTTAACTGCGTCCTAGGTCCTATATATAAAAGCCTAAGCTTCTTGTCGTATCAGCTTCTTATAAGGTGTTGAGGTTGCTTATATATATTCCTCCTAGTTAAAGTAAAGCCTTAGCTTAAATCCTAGCTCTAGCTCGTATGGTGTAAAGCCAGTAGATTTATGCGGTAAGATTGCCTATATAAAGTCTATATAGGGGAGGAGCTCTAACTAATTGTCCTAGTAGTGGTTAATAAAGGGCCTTAAGCGTTGGTTAATGTACTAGTTTAGTACCTCTATATTACTATTAGTTTGTGGGTAACCGGATATAGAGAGCTTTTGCTTAATATTGGTTAGTTTACATAGCTCGTCTGTAAAGGCTGAGATAAATTAGGGTCCTTAATCTAATATAGCTGTCTCCAGAAGGCCGTACACGCGCCAGACGTGTTAGTAGTATAGGTTTGCTGCGTCAGCTATAGTAGCAGTTTTATAGTAGGGTAGTAAGAAGGCTCTCTTACCTAGTTAATTAATGACTATAAAGACATTATCAAAGCCCTTTTTATCTGTTAGGAAGGACTTAAAATCAAAAGAGATGTGCTACCAGCAGCGTTCACTAATTAGTAGGGGGTGTAGTAGGCCTGGGGTTTTATCCTAAGGTATATAGGTCCTCCTACAGGCCCTGTAGTTTCTTACGTAGGTATCGCAGTCTGAGGGTAGTCCTAGCTAATAGTATTGGTCTGCTATAAGTTTCCTAGTCTTTGTCTTACGGTTACCTAGCAAGAGTATACCTCCGCAATAAGGTAGGTATAGAGGCAGTCAATATTAGGGACCATTAGCTTGCTAAAGTAGGTAAGTAGTCCTCCTTAGAGCTTCTAGCCCTTCTAGTCTTACTTGGCTAGCTAACATAGCCCTACTAGCGACTTACTAGTTTAGTTGGCCTAGAGTATCTAATTAACTAGCTCGTATAGCTGCTATTCGCGATTTGCTGCAACTGGGGGGTCCTCAGAGGTTGCCTCTAGTGTAGCAATTATAAGGGCGGGGTTAATTAAGTACATAGTACGTGCGGCTACGTCCTTCTCTTTCTGCGTCTTTAGGTCCTCTTGCTTTCGTAATAGGGTATCAGCCACTATATTCGCCGTTCCTGGCCTATAGGTAATCTGTATATAGAAATCAGCTAGTAGGTCTACCTAATGGACCTACCGTGGATTTAGCAGCCTCTTGGTTATAAAGTACTTAAGGGCTTAATAGTCCGTAATTACTATAAAGGGTGTACACTGGAGGCCGACAAGGTGACCTTGCCATTCCTATAGGCCTCTTATCACTGCTAGTATCTCTTTGTTATGGATCTCATACCGTATCTCTTTAGGGGATATCGTCTTTGAGAAGAAGGCTACTAGCTTCCAGGTCTTATTATCTTGTAGCTAGTTTAGCACCCTAGCTACTACTCTATTACTTGCGTTAGTCTCCACGCGGGTGTCTTAGAACGGTAAGTAGTGCTTTATTACGCTACCTGATAGCATAAGGGCCTTAACTTGCTTAAAGGCTTTAAGCTCTTCCTCCCCTAGTAGGTGCTATGCTTTCTTCTTTGTGAGCTTACTAAGCGGTCGTGTAACTCGGCCGTAATCCTTTAGGAAGGCCTAGTAGAAGTTATAGAACCCTAAAAAGGATTGCACTCCTTTTATGGAGGTAGGGGGCTCCTAATCTCTAATCATAGCTAGCTTATTAGTGTCCATAGCAATCCCATTAGTGCTAATAATAAAGCCTAAGAACTTTGTTTTGGTAACGCTGAATTTGCTCTTCTTAATATCCGCTTATAGGCCTGCCTCTTGAAGCCTCTATAGGACCTTCTTAACGTGGATTTCGTGCTCTAGCGGGTTGTCCGAATAGATTAGGATATCGTCTATATAGGCTATACAGAAATCGTCCAAGTAGTTAAAAAGGACGCTGTTAATAAACCTCTGGAAGGATATAGGGCCGTTATATAGTCTAAAGGGTAGGACACGGTACTTGTACGATCTATACCTTATATAGAAGGTGGTTAACTCCTCTACCTCTTTCTTTAGCCGTATATGGTAGAAAGCCTGCCAAATATCTAGCTTGGTAAAGATTCTAGCTCTTAATAGCCTGGTCAACGTCTCCTTAATTAATAGTAGTGGATAGCGGTCCTTCTTAGTAATTATATTAAGCTTTTAAAAGTTAATGTAGAATCGCCACCCCCCTCTAGGCTTCTTAGCAAATAGGACCGGAGCTATAAAGGGTATGTCGCTTGGTACTATAAACCCCTTCTATAAGTACTTTTGTAGGTAGGCCTTAACAAGCTCTAGCTGCTCTAGTGACATATTATATAGTAGGCTAGGGGCTAGATTGCGGCTGTTGCCTTTAAGAATAATATCATAGTCCACTCCCTCGCGATGCGGTGATAGCGTATTAGATATAGCCTTTAAGAAGCTATCAGTATATTCTTAGTAGGGCTGTGGCAGCTTTTTATAGACAAGCCGGCGAAGTTCCTTATCATCATTAGGTAGGGCGTCTTGTCCCTTCCTATCCTCCATTAACTAGTCTATCTTATAGAGACTAATACATCCAATTACTACGTCCTTGCGCTTTGCTCCTCGTAAGAAGTTCCTTGCCTTAAGTAGCGCGATATCTGCTGCTTTAAACTCCCTAGTAGATAAAAGCCTCCTTACTTTTAGCTTTAACGGTGAAGTTGGCCTAGGGTAGAGCTAGTCCTCCATTTTCCTAATCACATCTTAGGTATCAATCTTCTAAGTATGCTTATAGTCGTACGAGGTCCGTTTGGTTTGCTTTAGCCTAGCTTACCCCTCTGGTTTAATTTTGGTAGGGGGCTTCTTCTCTTAAAGCTCTCTAATCGCGACTATATATTTAAGGATACGTTGGGGGGTAGGCCTAGGCTCTTGGTCTAGCAATGCGTCTTTTTAATCTGCGTCTCTTTGGTGATCCTCATTAATTAGTAGGGGTAGGAGCTCCTTTCTTAGTATAATTACGTCCTACCTACTATAGTAGTTCCTCTTGGTTCGCCATACTAAAACCTAGTGTTTGCAATTAATAAGGGCCCTAGTTTTCTTAAACTACCTACAGCCAATAAGAAGATCATAGCGGCTAGTATTACAGAATAGGAACTATATAGGGACTTATCGGCTATCTATAACTAGGTTAGCCTTAAAGAGCTATCTAATTGTATCCGTCTGCTAGTTATTATGGCCGGATATAGTAACTCCTTGTCCTTTAATCTTGTAGAGCTTTGGTTGCAGTTATTGCTTAATAATTGGCAGTAGCTTATGGTATATAAAAGCCTCTCCGCCCGTACTAGAGTTGAGCAGGCTTATTATATTGAGAGCCACGCCGCCTAGCGCGATCCTGTATAGCGTTATAAGGGCTACGCCTCCTAAGATTTCCTTCAGCTATATGGGCGCTGTGTTAATTGCTCTAATCTGCTCTAGGTAGGAGACTTCTCCTAAAGCTACTCGTTTTTTGATTTTAATAAGTTAGTAACTATCTTATACTCTTTACTTTAGTTAATTGCTTTAGCTTCCGCCTTCTTTAGCGCTGGGTAGTTATTAGAGTAGTATTCTTGCTTACCACAGTTAAAACAGGTGACTGGCGCTTTTGCAGCTGGTGCTAGAGTCAGAGGCTGCCGGGAGGGAGGGGGACCTTTAGTCTCTTTAGCGCCCCTAGTAGAAGCCCTCTTAACAGCCTAGGCTGCTCTGCGGTTACTTTACTCCTTACCTATCTACTTTAGACCTCGGGCGTACTATTAGGCAGTCTTGTAATAGGCCTAGAAGTTACAGTCTTCGTCTGCCACCTTAACTTCCATTTAGACGCGTAGGCTGTTATAAAGCTTATTATAAAGCTCCTTTTTCCACTAGTCTTGTGGCATCCTTAAGATATTTACTAGCCATATAAAGTTAGATTGGAAATTATTAAAGTCTCCTAGGTATAGCATCTTAAGGCCTTTAAGTTCCTGCCAGGCCTTAATATGGCGATCTAGGTCCTTAAAGACGTTCTCTAGGAACTCAAGTACTTCTTTACTGGTAGGGTTGTGTTCCGCATCACGCTCTACCTCTAGGTAGGGTAAGAGGTGGTTGTAAGCTTTGCCTCCTATATATATCTTAATATATGCTACTTTTGCATCCTCTTCCTAATCTGGGTTGTCTTAATAGAACCAGTCTGCATTAGATTAAAGCTTATTTCATATATGGCCGCTCCAGGCATAATAGGTAGGCTCTTTCCCATCTATTAGCGTAGGTGGGTCTGGAAACTTTGCCATATATCCTAAGCCTGTAATACTACTTGTCTGAAAGAGTGGTGTCCCTTCTTATATTATCCATAACGGTGTGCTTCTTTGCTCGCTGTCCTCCTGATTTGGGGCTTGTATAGTAACCTTGCGGCCCATCCTTAATATCTTCTAATTGGCCTTGTGGAGCTTATCTGTTCTATTATCCAAGTGCTTCTTAAGCTCTGCTATCTTTGCCTTGGCCTCCTCTTTCCCATTAAGGGCCTTATGCGCGTGGTTGTTTGCGAGACGCCATAGCATAGCGATCTACTGTTCTATTGCCTTTCTTCGTATTCCCTAGAGCTTCAGCTCTTCTATGAGTTCGGTTATAGGGATCGCGGCTAGGCTTTGGGTGGTTGTGGCTGTGTACTCTCTCTTTATCTCCATTTTAAAGTATATAGGGTTCTCATCGTCTTCCGATTGCGCTATAAGACGGTCCTATTTGCTCTTCATATCGTCCGCGAGCTCCGTCTCGCCGTAGTATGGTTGGAGCTCCGGCGGCTCGAGTGACGCGTCTACAGGTTCCTTACGTGCTGCCAGCGTTGGGTCGGTAGCTATCTCTAGCACGCTAGGTCTTAACGCGCTCCTTTTTACCATAGTATCTCTTTTACTTTCTTAGGCAACTCTTGCTACTGAGATTATAATCAGGGTGATCCTTTTGATCTAATTACTGCAGTCTCTTCTTTTAGCTGCTTAATCCGCTGTCGCAATTACCTGCCTTGAGCAGGGCTTAGAGGGTTAATTGGTCTATAGTTATAGTGGTAGAACAGCCCTCTATCTGGCTACGCGTTTAACCGTTGGACCTAGTATTGTGTCGCCTCTACAGGCCAGTTGAGGTTAACCTTAGTCTAATATCACGGCTAGCTTTCTGTGGGAGCAATCCGATAGATTAAGCAACAATAAGGGGCTATATTATAAATAGACTAAGGTAAGGGCTCAAAGAAAGGGGCGCGGAAGACGACTATGTACATGTTCGGTCGTCGGGGCAACGTTGGGGCAACGTTGGGGCAACGTTGATCCGTGACCGACGACGCCTCGATGGTAGCTATGTAGACGAACCGTTACACTAATAGCCTTATTGGTTACCTGACCCTATAGCAACTAAAATACATGGGTATCTTAAAGCTAGAAAGACTCCCTATAATCCTTATACTTTAGCATCTTATACTCTCTAAACTTCTTATTAATTACTAACTTAATCTAGGTGGCGACTTCTAACAATCTAAGCTCTTTATACAGCCTTGCTTTTATCCTTAGGTAAATTAACTCCCCTTACTATAAGGTATTGGCACTAAGATTATGGTAGCGGCGCATATATGCTCTATTAAAGTAGGCTTCCTTTAGGCGCTAGTATTTTTTAACTTTAAGAGCCTTTGGCTGGTTAAGTTGATATATAAATATAGCATAATTGGCTTTAAGTTTAATAGGATTCTCTAACTTAATATACTTCTATATTAACTCTTCTAAAGGCTTCCGCTTCTCCTTAGTGTAATAGCCACTATTAACTAATATAGTCTTAATATTTTTAGCAACGTACTACTTATAAAGTTATATTTAGATGTCCTCCTCTATAAGCTTCTCTATAGCTAATATAAAGCTAGCTCCCTAATTACCAATATAAACTTTTAGGCCGGGTATATTATAAAATATAAACTTGTTTATAAAGTTGTGTATCTTTTTAAACACCTGCTTAGCCCTAAATAAGACAAGTAAGTATATAATTGGAACTGTCTTGCTAGTGTTTATTATAGTTATTACAGTTAATAGCAATATACGGAGCTGGTTTGTTAAGAATGTTATATTAGTGCAGATATAGAAGCTAGAAGCAAATTAATATGTAAAAGTAATTTGCTATAGAGTTAAGAAGGTAATTTAAATAAGGACTTAAGAGGTACAGTTACCTAGGGGGAATGGTAAGTTAGTATTTAGTTAGTAGTAAGAAAGCAAATTAACATCCTAAACGCTTTAATATCTAGGCATTCTAAGCTACACAGCCATGCAATTAAACTATTGTATTTAGTGGGCCTATAGTACTAATTAGTAGCTTGGCTATATTAGAGAATGCCGCACTGTCTATGCTATTGGGAGAGGAGCTGACGGAGGCTCTTTAGGTAACAAGCTTACCTAATTTAGAATTAACTTTAGTATAGATGCGCAAGCGTATATAGAAGCCGGCTTATTAGAGAGCCAAACACAGCTCCTTAAATTACTCCTACTTTGTTATACCTGCCTTCTATAAACCTTAACAAACCTACCCTCCTATATTCTAGTAGTCACGACTACTAATTAGTGGTAACTTATTTGAGGATAGAAGTTGCCGTATCTCTCCTATAGATATATTGGCAGCTTAGTGTTTAAGAGCCTCTACTATACTTGCTGTATAATCCGGCCAACAGTTCTTGTACTTTAGGAGAGCAAGAGGATTTAGTATAGCCGCGTAGGTATATATACCGTTATTGATCTTTATAAGCTAGCTAATAGCTCCGTTAACTACGTTCTTATAAGCGGAAACTTAATAGGGACAGCTCTTCTTTAAAATCTTCCTATTTAGCCGCCTAAGATGTCTGCCTTCCTTATCCTTTTACTAGCGGTCCTCCTCTATAAGCTTCTAATTATTATAAGTCTCTTTGCTATAAGCTCTGCATCTTATATAGACTTGCTATATAACCTAGCCACCACTTATATAGAGCTCGCGGCCTTAAGAGAACGCGTAGTTGTTAAAGCGCTATATTACTAAGTCGTGAGTATTATAGTACTTACTAGCTTCCGGCTTAAGCAAGTGTTTAAGAGGGATTAATTAAATAGCTACCTACATTACCGCGATTGCATCTTCGTTTCTTAGCTTCTTATGCACCTTCCATTTAACTAGTTGGTTTGCTTAAGGTGTAGTGGCAGGAGTATCCATTTTAAATAAGAATCTAGTTCTGCTTAATATAGAGCCTAGGGCGTCATAGCTGTCTACTTATATGGAGGGTAGTTGGCGTTAATCAACATTAACGTTAACGCGACGTTAATTTTAGCGGTGACAAAAATTCGTATTTTTGTTTAATCGTGCAGCGGCTCGCAGTGGGGTACTGGGGTATTAGGTAAACATTGCATTTATATGGCGTTTACTAGTAAAATAGGTGCTTAAGTAGTGTCTTGGCTACCTCACCGCCCAAGTTTCCGCTTGATTTGGAAAAGATTCGGACAGTAAAGTTACTGCCAAGAGTTACTGTCCGGATCCTGTCCGCCTTATACAGTCTACACGCCTCAACTCAAGCCAGTATTTGCCTACACCTGGGAGCCGCCACGTATCTAAGAGCAACCTTCCAAGATGAAGATGCATTGCGGGCAGTTAACATAACACCATCCGCCGCAACCACCTTCTCCGTTAGGACACGTGCAACAAACACGAGGCTCGACATTAAGAGGGCGACTGCCAGAGTTCCCAACCTCATGGTTGTATCTGTAACGAGATCAGCTTATATATATTAGGCCAGTGCTTTTATTAGACTAGACTAGACTAGATCCTGTCCAGTCCAACATAGGTCCAATCCAATGTAATTACTGTTATTGAGCCGGAAATACACCTAAAATAGAGAAAAGATAGCATACCGAGTACTGCAGTAAAGAACCTCCCTTTAAAATATGGTATGTCTTTATGCTCCCTACTGCTATTATTAGCTAAAACAGCTTATTTAGCAGCTTATATTCTCTAACATTACTACCTAGGCAGATAAAACCTAAATACAAGAGAGCTAGGAAAGCGAAGGAGGAAGCAATAAAAGCTGTTTCGCCACAATCTTAAGCAGTACGACACCTTAGGCTCTTATATCTTGTTAAAACTGAAGTTAAGGCTGAAGAGAGCTAGATTGTAATTTATGCGTAAGGTGCGCTTAAGTATATAAAGACACCAAGACTACCGCGTAAGCATAGTATTAATTAGTCGTGTGATGTCATCAGGTCGACTCTAAATTACTATTCCCTATAGGGTAACAACTTGTTTCTTAATTGGCTTAGGCTAGAAATTTAGCATAGTGCCCTCTGCAACAACACTAAAATAAAGCCGAACTTGCTTAGCGTCTTTCTATTATGCGGCGTATAGTATAAAATTAGATAGCTACTCTAGTGTAACGGTACTAGGGCGCGTCACCTGCCATATTCTGCCATATTCTACTCTATTCCGCCTACCATCATATCCTACTATTGGGCCACCTATTACTAGCGCCTTAGCGGCCCTCTTAAGATGTTTGTTTATATTAGTTTTAACAACCTCCTTCTTCTCCTTAGCTTAGTATCTTTGATACTGCAATCTACAGACGTCACCTTGGAGGTATTTATGCGTGCCGTTATACTTAAGATAGAAAAGCCGCAAATCTAATTATAGATAATTCGAGCCTGCCTATGCTCTTCCTAGTAACTGCTATACTATATACGAGGTTAGCGATTTTCCTCTTTTTTACCCCATTCTCTTCAATTTTCAGACGCGTTATTATAGTTCGCGGTAGTTTGTCGTAAACTATACAATTATTTTATTGACCCGAGGTATAAGTGGTCTATTACTTTTGGGTCCTGGATTTCAAGCCTTATCGATAACGTGTGGGCGAATTTACCGTTGCGGGGGATAGTAGAACAAAACATGGTTCCTTCCCTCAAGATAAGCGTGGAAGACCTGCGTACTTGCGTATAGCCTGCTCTCTTATCGGCTACTTTGAGTGAAGATACGATAGACAGTTAGGAACTGGGCTGGTCTGCTCAATCTTAGGGTAGTCTGATACTAGGCCTATAATTTACCATTTATGAATTATGCTGAGGGTTTATGGTTATCGTTAGACTCATAAGCGTGGGGTGGTTGATGAGTTATCCCAATCTCCATCCTCATCTTCATCGTCTGCGCCGCTTCCCCAGTCAAGTTTCATCAAAAGACGATCCACACCTCCCACTCTCCAGGGCTCATAGCTGTCACCTCTTAACGTGCTCTGTCTAGGATACGCACCGGACCCCACCCTTTCCGCATCAATCTCTCGCAGCCGCGCTACTAATGACTTCAAATCGCTATCTACACGCTTTCGCGCTCGGTCAAGCTTAAGCTCGACTTCTTTTTCTTCCTGGGCATAGTTCGCTAGGTCATCGACAACACCATCTTCTTCTAGGTCAAGGTTCTGCTGGATGATTTGGAGGCGGGTTACAAATGCCACAAGCTCGTCAACATGAGTGAAAAACTCACGAAGAGAACGAGTAAAGGAGAAGTCTGTAAGAAGGAGGGAGTATGTAATAGAATCAAGGAAGCGACGGTGCGCAGAGGCAAGCGATTCAGGATCATGAGGGGAGCGTTCTGAGTCGGTGACACTCCTTCGGAAACCTACTGATGGAGAGTCTGGTGGAGATAGTTCAGTGATCCGATTAGGCATAACGGCAGACACAGAAGATTGAGGCTGTCCTGGTGAGCTTGGCCTCTGCTCTGGACGAATGATCCATTCGCGGAAGTGTTTCCACGACTCCTGAACGACTTCGCCCTCGAAATATGCCCCACTTTCAGAGAGAAGGAAGATTGCTGCTCCACATGTGGCCCAGACTTTCCTCATCTCTCTGCCGCGCGCATTCGTTCGCTGGCGTCTTGCTCGTAGGATAGCCTTTCCGCTTGGTGTGGAACTGTACTGTGGAGCTGGGGGTGCTGGATGTTCTCTCCGGATTGAACTCTGCCTCCAAAGATCAGCCAGCCGTAAATGAGCACGGCGAATAGCTAGAAGATAAGCGTTAATGGAAGAGTAAGTATCTATATCAGTGTTCGTAATGAAGAGGTCGAGAGGGGAACGGATGTCCATAGTTAACGAAGTTGGTACGGAGAGCAGAAGATCGTTGAAAACAACGTTTGAGATTTTTGGAAGTGATTCTACAGTTCCTTTTGCTCGGCCAGGTGTGGCTGGTCGAGAATTGGATGACTTGTGTAGAGCAAGGTGTATCACATCCATCGCAAGGTCGAGACCATCATCCGAATGCTCTTCCTCCCCACTTAGGGTTGATAAGACAGACCAAGTACGCGCTAATACAGCGGTAATCTCACCCTCTTTCAAGAGCACACCTTGGAGGCTTTGTCCGACTTTGCTTTGCAGCGCCCGTCCAGGCATTCGATGGCGGGAGCGTATACGTTCATCGGCTTCAGTAACTAAGGCAACAGCGAATTCACCCCGACCAAGTAAAAAGAATTCTTGGAGCAACATAAGGATCTCGATGATTTTTGGCAATGGGAGCAGATGTTGTAGCATGTTACGTGAAAGAGAAAGGCGAATTGCGGCAACGGCCTCCAGCAACCTAGCAGATGATATAGGTGCTGTAACTGTCGAGAGATGCTGTAAATGCACGGGTAGAAGCTCTAGCTCGGAAGCTCTAAACAAGATGGCGACTGGCGCATTTGATGCGTTCTCAAGAGCTCGGATCTGATTGAGAGATTTTCCAATAAAAAGGATAGACGATGCTGTCTGCTGTGACACGAACTTAGGCAACAATTTGTTGTTTACGACAAATTGGACCTCGGTCACTTCATCGATAGCCTTTTGGATGAAAAAATCCGTTGCCCCAAAAGTGGGCAGTCGGCCGTACAAAAGCCAGGTGGACAGCTGTTTCAGCCAAGCAGTTTCGGCAACTTTTCCTAAATCAAGAGCTGCTTCTTCGATATCCGGATAGCCAGTCTGAGCTTCATGGCGTAACTTGTCAATAATCGCTGCTCCGGATGACAGAGTTTTGTGGTCAGCTATGTGCTGCAGGCCATCCCTACTGGAATCTGGAGGCATAACAAAACTAACAAGACTCCAGAGCCACTCCATCAGCCTAGTCCATTCGTCGAACTCTCCTACGACCCCAGCCAAAGGAACGATATTGTAGGCCCCCACGGCACTTGCATCATTCCTGAGGATACGGCTTTCTACATCAAGCACTTTTTGCTGAAACCTGGCGAGATGTGAGGATGTTATAGCTGTGGCCAATGCTCGGCAAATGGTAGATGGATGCGAGGAAGATATTCGAGATGTGGTTTCTCGAGTCAGCCGATGCAGTCGAGACAACCGCCCGATCGACGATAAAAGCTCCGCTTCGGGAGGAGAGAGAAGAGGGTAAGTATCAGGCTTTAATCCCTCGGCTCCTCTCGGGGTATCGAAGAGCGCCGAGGGATGACCCGAGAGAGAAAGGAGGATCTCGTGGAGCATTGTCGCGGGTCCGGGGTTACATTGACAGTTCTCTCTCTAATGAACTTTGTCAGACAGGAGTGAAAGTCGAGCAACCAAGAAATTCAAGATTGACGAGCTCTATACGCTCCACTTACTCGTCATTCCCTGGTTTTTTAGGCTGCCAAAACCGACCCTGAAAAAATACGATTAAGACACTCAAAAGCTCATAACGACACATTAGAGCGATACAGTGGCCATTTTCGAAAGAGTAAGCCTCGTGGCAGCAGGACAGAGTGGTACATCAACTGGAAGGTAATATGGTAGATTCCTGAGAAGTCGCGCTGGCAGCAGATCTAGACGCGTTGGATCTGCCGGGATTGCCCGCCTCGTCCCGTCCCAACCCCTCCAAGATCAACCCCACCATTTCTCGGTCTTATCCTCGAGATCGCCCATCCACTCTCTTCCACAAATTCATTCCCTATGGCCATGTCGGGTGGTTTCTCCAAACAAATCACCTTCGTTTGTCAGCAGAGGGCCAAATCAATCTCTCAATTGAGACCTAGACAGCTCCAATTGACTTCGAGGGCCTTCAGCACTGTTCAGGATGCTCCAATCTTGTCGGCTTCATCGGCTCATCCCCCCCTAAATCCTGCACCACAGGCATCTGCGACATTCCAAAATGCTCTTCAGGCAACATTACCAAGGATAACCTGGACAAGAGAGGAGATTACTGAGGTTTATAATACTCCTCTGGTGGAACTTTCGTTTGCCGCGGTTAGTTGTTTGTTGATTTCTAGCCGAGAATGGTAGAGCAATTAAGAGCCAGTTATCTGTGTAGCTCATCTTCGATTCTATTTAGTAGTACTGACTTATTTAATTTATCTACAAAGGCCACTGTTCATCGCCGCTTCCACAACCCAGCCGCAATCCAAATGTGCACTCTTATGAATATTAAGACTGGTGGCTGCAGCGAAGATTGCTCCTACTGCGCGCAATCTTCTCGCTATAACACGGGCCTCAAAGCCTCCAAAATGGTCACTGTCGAATCAGTGCTGGATGCTGCACGGATAGCAAAGGAGAATGGTAGCTCCAGATTCTGCATGGGTGCCGCATGGCGGGACATGCGAGGCCGCAAGACTAATTTACGGAACATTAAAGAGATGGTGAAAGGTGTGCGTGCAATGGGGATGGAGGCTTGCGTGACTTTGGGCATGATTGATGCCGAGCAAGCGAAGGAGTTGAAAGACGCCGGTTTGACCGCGTACAACCATAATGTGGATACATCAAGGGAGCATTACCCCTCTGTTATCACGACAAGATCATACGACGAGCGGTTGGCAACTATCAGCAATGTGCGCGAAGCCGGGATCAATGTTTGCACCGGTGGTATTCTGGGATTGGGTGAAAAGGCAAAAGACCATGTCGGACTGATTCACACGGTCGCTACACTACCCTCACACCCAGAATCGTTTCCAGTTAACGCATTAGTGCCTATCAAGGGCACTCCGTTGGGGGAAAGCAAAGCTATATCTTTCGATGCGATAGTGAGAACGATCGCTACAACCAGACTAGTTCTCCCAGCCACCATTATCCGCCTTGCTGCAGGTAGAAACACAATGTCCGAGGAGAAGCAGATGTTGTGCTTCATGGCAGGTGCAAATGCGGTCTTCACAGGGGAGAAGATGTTGACGACCGCCTGCAACGGGTGGGAGGAGGATAAAGAGATGTTCGATAGATGGGGACTGCGGCCAATGGAGAGCCACGAAACTATTCAAGGTCAACAAGCTTTGAAAGATGCAAAAGAATTCATTACAGATGGGGCACAGCAGAGTGCGGCTAGTCCAGTTTAAAAATAGGACAGTTAATCCCAGAATTCTTAGGTGGTTATGCACCGTTCCATATATTGGATGTAGATAGAACTCGTTTCAGCCTATACACTACCAGTAATGTTATCATGCGCCGTTGAGGCGTACACCAAAAGAGGCCCATGCGCGAACACCGAAACATCAACACGTCCTCCAAGGACCCAATTCGGCTGTGCTCTATGCAATATACCCCTCTGTAAAGAAGGACCTTGCTGCTAGGAACACCTTAGCCTAATTAGGGCACGGTAGAGTTAATTATATATAAGTGTGAGCTTTATTATAATGATTTAGAGCCTTAATTCGTTGACTAAATCCACAGCTTCATTTCGCCAAGACTCGACTCAATCTAGAGACTCTAGTTGGTTCGCTTGCGTGCACGCCTTTCTCAACGGCGCATGGGATAAACAAAATGCTTGGAGCCGAGTGTGCTTCATAATTCCCAACAAAGCTTTACACCAATCTATGCGTCATAACCGAGCCTTTTCCGCCCATATACCCAAGCTATTGTTCTCGGCCTCCTGTTGCCCCAATTGAAGACTGATCCAATGATCTATTCTCTCGACCAGTTTCTGAATCTGCTCTGTGGTGTTGCCAGCGTGAAGACAAACTCTTATTCTGGAGCTGCCAACAGGCACGGTAGGCGGCACAACCGCGCGAACTACAAAGCCTCCGTCTTGGCAATGCTTCGCAAGACTTTGTGGCTGCGGAGTTAAGATAGCAAATATTGAAGACTGCGGACACTTTGAAGGAACGCTAATAAGTGCGGCTGTGGCGTTCTGGGACCCATATTTGGTCATGAGAGTCTGAAGCTGGTTGAACAGCGTCCTTACAAGCATTTTCAGATGAAGGGCAAGCTTGAAGGCAAATGAAAGTTAGGCATACAGGCGGACGGGGAAATAACACTCACCAAATTGACTTACCGGCTCTACACTGCCTTGCTGGAAAAACGTGTATGAGGCCCTTATGGCTGCTAGCGCTGGATATGACAGAAAGGTGGTGTATATAAGTGGCCGCGCGTAGTTAATCAGGTATTGACGGAGCAGCGGTGAGCAAAGCAGAATTGCTAAAGGCAACTATCAGTTTCTTTGATTTCAACCCCGCTTAATGTTTTTCAGTGGGAAACAATATGATTTTATGGCTTACCGCCATTACAAGCCAGCGATTTTCCAAATGTGTGAAGCCTGGCAAAAACTTTGTCTTCGAGACCCAATTCACAAACCAACCCGCGTCCGTATTGCCCGATGACTCCCGTCGAATGGGCTTCGTCCACAATAACATATCCGTTCTTTCGAGGTAGTACAGTTTCGACGAGTTCAACAATAGCCTTGAGTGGAGCCAAGTCTCCATCCATGCTGTAGATTGCCTCGACAGCAACAAACACATGAGACTGGCCTCCTTCAATCTGGCCATTATTCCTCTTGCACTCCTCGAGCAGGCTTTTGAGATCAGCTACTGAATTATGTGCAAAGGAAAGGCGCTGACGGGTCCGACTCAATCGCATGCCATCATGTACTGAAGCATGAATGTATTCGTCATAAATTACGATATCACTCGGCTGTGGCACACACGCAAAGAACCCGGAATTCGCATCGAATCCAGAATTGAATAGTAAACCCGCGGGAGCCCTGTGGAAGGCTGCGATGTCGCGCTCGAGGTCCTCGGCATAACTGGAATTGCCGTCAAGTAGCCGTGAACCACCACTCCCGAGCCTGAGCTTAGAATCTCTGAGTTCCCGCAAAAACGCAGCATGAAGAATGGAAGACGTAGATAATGAGAGAAAGTCGTTTGAGGAGAAATCCACGGCTTGAGCTGGGCTAGTGGTCAACTTGCGGAGCGTAGATTGGGCGCGTCGACGGTCCAGAAGTTGGCGTAAAGACTTCTCAATGGGCAGTTGATGTGCCAGAATTTCATCTCGCATATTTTCGACGTTAGGAAGAATCGGAGGACAGGTCAGCGTTTCTCAACCACAAGTTTTATAGTTGTTGATCCCTAGCCTCCCGTCACCCCTCGGCTCGTGATTCGCGCTAGTGAAAGGCTTTAATTGACGCGAACCCAACGGGGAACTAACTTACAATTGAGCTTCCTCCTCGCAAAATCGAAGTGGCCGTCGATGACTCCGGTTACATCTGGCTTGTGGCATAAGCTGATAGCCTTTCAGGTCTATGGTGCCAATACAGGCGTGGGGAAGACGGTAGCATGCACCGTGTTGGGAAAGGCTTTTCGAACTCATTATCCCGACTGGCAAATCAATTATTTGAAGCCGGTATCAACGGGGCCGGCCACTGATGCTGATGATAAGTAAGTCATCTATGCATCTAGTGATCGCTTCAGTCTAGGAATGGGATTTTTCTCTTATTAATCATGTAATAATCATCCTTTAGGTACGTTAAACGATATACTGGCCATAGGGCCGAATGCATCTTCCAATTTTCTGACCCCGTGAGCCCACATATTGCTGCTCATATAGAGGTAGGATTATCGACACCTCCTTCCTTACATTATCCTCTAGGTCCTGATGCTTGAAAAGCCTCCTTCGGACCAACAAGTTCTCGGCCGTGTTTCCGAGGAGTTATTTAAACATGCGAGAAGCATTAAGCCAAAAGGGGAATATGGAATCACCATGGTAGAGACGGCTGGAGGTGTTCTGTCGCCGGCTCCATCTGGAAGCTTGCAAGCTGACTTATACCGCCCACTCCGATTGCCAGTCATTCTCATTGGTGACCATCGACTTGGTGGTATAGCTGCTACCATTTCAGCCTTCGAGTCTCTCACAATTCGAGGGTACGATGTTGAAGCTGTAATGATATTTGAAAGCGGCAAGCTTGGAAACACTGGTTACCTGATGAAATTTTTCAAGACTCACAAACTACCCATCTTTGAACTTCCCGCTCTTCCCCCAGCGGGCGACGTCTCAACAATACGGGAAAGCATGGTCTCTTACTACAAGCACGTCAGTCAGCAAAGAGACATCTCCAGGTTAGCTCAGCTTCTGGTCAATCGACATTTCATTCGGTTAAAATATTTAGAACGTATGGCTTCCAAAGCAAATGGTGTGATCTGGCATCCTTTCACTCAACATAAGGATCGGACGGATAGCAGCATACTTGCTTTTGACTCTGCATACGGGGACTTCTTTCAAACGTATTCATCACAACTACCAGCGGGGTACGACTTCATATCCGAAGAGTCGACGCCGACTCGAAGTAATGCATCGCTCCTCCAACCAGCGTTTGATGGGTCAGCGTCATGGTGGACACAAGGCCTTGGGCATGGAAATCCTGAACTGTCACTTGCTGCTGCATATGCCGCTGGTAGATACGGGCATGTCATGTTTGCTGGAGCTATACATCAACCTGCCTTATCAATTGCAAACAAGATGTTGCAAGGATTAGAGAATCCACGTCTCCAGAAGGTTTTTTTCTCGGATAACGGTAGTACAGGTATCGAAGTGGCTATAAAAATGGCTCTGAGAGCTTCTTCTATCCGATACGGCTGGGAACCCGGTTCGAAAGACATTGGGATTCTGGGTCTGAAAGGCAGTTATCATGGCGACACAATAGGTGCAATGGATTGTTCCGAGCCGTCAACTTACAATGAGAAGGTAGAGTGGTACCACGGACGCGGCTACTGGTTTGATTTTCCCCAGGTTAAAATGAGGAAAGGCGCATGGGTCGTTGAGCCACCCCCAGGTATGGAAACCGAATTTGGTCGGCCTCGATCTTTCAAAAACCTGGATGAAATTTTTGACTTCGAAGCAAGAGATTCTGTGAAATATGAGAGCTATATTGAAGGGGTTTTAAACTGGCTCATAAAATCTGGGGGTCGGAAGTTTGGTGCTTTAGTCATAGAGCCTGTATTGCTTGGGGCAGGTGGGATGCTTTTCGTGTAAGTCCACCCGCTTTGCGACTGCTTCAAAAACTGACGTGAACTTGAGCGACCCGCTCTTCCAGCGCACACTCGTCAACGTTGTGCGCAAGTCGAATCTCTTCTATTCGCCTTCTAAACAACCCTTTATACCCCCAGATGAAACAGGCGATGCATCATCTATGTGGACCGGCCTGCCTGTTGTCTTCGACGAAGTCTTCACTGGACTCTACCGCCTCGGCCGTTTTAGCTCAGCCTCATTCCTCAAGGTTCACCCCGACATTTCGGTCCACGCCAAACTGCTAACCGGAGGCCTGCTTCCACTTTGCACAACGCTTGCTAGCCAGAGCATTTTCGACGCGTTTCTAAGCGACGACAAAACAGAAGCTCTGCTTCACGGACACAGCTACACTGCCCACGCAATTGGATGTCACGTCGCGAATGTGTCCTTGAACAAGATGGAAAAGCTAGAAAAGGAAAAATTATGGCAAAATTACCAAAAATCGTGGCAGATTCCAGTCTCGTCGTCTACAATTACATGGAGCATGTGGTCCAAGGAGACAGTGACGGCATTATCTCATAATGAACAGGTTGATGGGGTCGTAGCTCTAGGCTCAGTCCTGGCTATTTCCCTGCACGATGAATTTGGGTCAGGTATACATTTAGCAACCTAAAATTTCGGTCGACTTGCATCGTCGTGCTAATCAATGGAACAGGTTATACCTCTGACGTAGCAAACCACTTACATGATGCGTTGCTCTACGAATCTCATGGCCATAAATGGATCGTTCACTCGAGAGTTCTAGGAAATGTTCTATATTTGATGGCAAGCATGACAACGGACTATGAAACCATATCAGCAGTGGAGAATTCTTTGTTGGCAAAATTGAAGGACGTGGGAAACTCGCCGAAAGGGTCATGACACACCAGTGATCTTGTTGGCAGTGACGGAAATGGATTGGATTGGAGTGGGTTAAGGCTCAAATCCACCCCATCTAGCAAATAGCTGGTGGAGCTCCAGGAGCTCCAGGACGTGACTATACTGTTAATAGTATATACATATAAGTCTTGGCAACCTGTGAGGTGACTAGCTCCGCACCACAGCCACGGCACAAACCTCAGCAAAAGGTAAGCGAGTGACTGGCGTGATGCCAGGCACGGCTGTGCGGAACAATACATATAGGCGAGGTGACTTCGTCACCTGACACAACCTTTTAGTGTTGAGGAAATTTAGTGCGAATCTTACGAACTTAACGCCCTTAATCCTCATCGTTATCCTTATTACTATCCTCACTGGCTTTCTCTACCTCGCTAGTAATATCATCACCTTCTAGATTAGCTGGTTGCTCTGTTAAAGTACATGTACTGCTTTATCCCATGCGCCACTGATACAAGGGGGTAACATGAACGGGTCAGACGGCCCTCTCTGCTAGTATGTTATCAAAATAAGCGAACCTTTGCAAAATGGTTGGGCTGTATTATTCTGCTAGCATACTAGTAGGAGGGTCGTCTGACCCGTTCGTGTTACCTCCTTGTATAGGCGCTATCGTAAGCGGACCAACCAAATCATCTAGATTTCGGTGTTTGCGCACGAGCCACAAATCGTGGTAGCGCCTTAACGGCGCATGGGATATGCAGTACTAGCTTCGTTAAAGCTCTACACCGAATATACAGCGTCTCTTCAATTCCGGTGGTTAGCGCAGCCACGTCTGCACGGCCTTTTTGAAGGGGAAGTTTTGGTATTTTTGCTGTTTAAGGGAAAGTTAATAAAACACGCTAACCACCGGATGCGCCAGGAGGCTGTATACCTTACTGTTCAGCCAGAACTTTTCTATATCCTTGGTAGCGTTAACGGCGTGCGGATTAATTGACTTCGGGCGAGGATAATATCGTTAGAGGCAGAAGATACGCGTAGGGGGAAGATGCGCTACTATACCCGGGGCATGACGAACAATACTAAGAGGTTGTAATAGTAAGGTAGTGTCGACGTAGTGCCGATCACTACTGTATTAGGGTTAGATTAGGGATGCCTGTGACTCATCCACGTGTATATATAGCCTCATTTTCTTCGTAGATCAATCTTCACACGAGTTCTTCTTTTCCTATAACCGGCGCACGGACTTCCGATTGACAGGTAGGCAGCAAGGATGAGCTTTAAGGAGGGCGCCGATATAGGCAAGCAGAGGTAAGGGCTAGGCGATAGACACGAGTCAGGTATTAGGTGGCCGAGACTATAATTTTTAGACGCCCTGCCATAAGGAGTGTTACTGATTGGCTATTCACTACGCATTAACTACTAGACGCTCAATCCTCCTCCCAGACGCGCGGTGGTGCGTAGCTTCATCCCCACTCGGTTTTCTGTGGCTGCGGCAAAGTCCTGAAATTCCTCAAAGGTTGAGAATCTGTTGCCATATGAGACGTCATCAATGCGAAACCCTAGAGTTTCTAGCTTAAAAATTGTAGTAATTTCTTGGTGGAGATCCTCGAGACTCAGATCGCAAATTCCTTTGATTGTGGCTATTGAAAGAGCGCCGTCTTCCTCAAGTTCCAGTGGAATGTTCTCCCATATAACACGCGCAAGGCCACGGTGTTTATTGGTTATAAGTGCGGGCTCCGTTAGTGCTGTATCCGTAGCTGCCGGTGGGTCATCAGAGTTAGAGATGGTGTCTTCCTTGCTACATCGAGTGACTCTTGAGCTGGCTAATTTCCAGGTCTTTCGATTAATTGCGAGCCACATTCGTCTCTGGAGCTCGCTAAGGGGATGCTGTTTTCCGAAGAGGGCTCCATTGACGTCTGCTCGGTTAACGGAGACCAGTTTATAAAGGAGGGCTGCCTGATAATCAACTCCATTCCAATTATCTTTTTTAGGGAAGTCAGTTGAATAGATGCGCTTTCCTCCCGCCTCTCCCTCAGCAAGACGTTTGACCACATGCGACAGATCCCCGCCCTTCTTCCCGCTCTTCCCAGCCTGCTTGTCCAACCAGTCTCGTTTATATATGTCCCAGTACGGTTGAAACAAATCTGACTGGAACCACGCGGATAGTGAGTGAGTTGAGTCAAACTCGAGCTCTTTACTAAGGTTTTCCAGACTCTGGAATACCCGAAGTTGTCTTTTTTTAGCTGGTGGAGGCATTGTGTGTGCGTTGCGAGTAGCTGCGCCTGACCTATAAGCTACTGCTAAGCAATATTAGTTAGAGGAAGGATATTATTGGAATAATACGCGTCTAGGATGTAGTGGGATAGGGCCAGATACCTCTTAAGTGAAGTCCACAGGATTATAGCATGCAATTCCCTTTAATTTACCTATGACCTGACTAAACGTAGCTTTGCCTGGTCTAGAGGCTGCCGGCCTAGAGCGCTGTGATGTAGAGCGTGAATAATTGATAAGGTTGATCAACTAGACGGCTAAGGAAGGGTAAAGTGTTGGTGAGAGGGTTGGGCGAGAGGAGAGTTGGCTAGAAGAAAAGGCTGCGCGGCAGCTATCCTTACTTCACTTCACCTGACACCGCTTTTCTAGCATCCCTAGAGCTAGGGCCATCTAGTCACACGGTAGAATTCTAACATACTACGGGAATTAAATTGCCCGTGTATCCGAGCTGGATTGGAGAAGGGTTATAATATCAAAATATAACTCGTCGCGTTGCGAATAAACCTAGGTAGCTACATAGTGCTGCGATGTTGTGAAAGAAGCCTGTAAATTATAACACCAGAAAATCAACCATACCAGCGACCGTGATAAAAAAAATATCACGAAGATATAGCGGGACCTATAACACTATAAAGAAGCATATAGGCCTAATTAGCAAGATAATAAAAAGTGAGAAGCTAGAAAACCTAGCCTCTATAAAAGCCAGTCTATATAGTAATCCAGGATACTAAAACATCGAGAGAGTCAATATACTTAGTTGCGGACTTGAAAAAACCAGGGACCTAGTGCATCTGAAATCGGCCGTTAATGTAATCTCGAATCTCTTGGAATGTTCGAAGAAGCTGCATCTCTGGATGCTTCTCTACAAAATTCTGAACCTGCGCAATCAAGTAGTCTATTCTTCCATGTTAGTGATGTTTTAAATTCGGTACGCGCATCCAATCTCGCCTGATCGCCACCAACTGTACATAGTAATTGTAGCGAATGGCTATGGCTACACGCAAGGACCTTTTTGGTTGCCCTGGAGAGTCGCGCCTGAGTTGGCCAGGAGAATCAAATTGAAGACGTACGCTTCCTCTTCTCCCCTTAACCACGCCTCCGTTGTGGCCGCCAAAACGCGAATACAACGCCGTCTCCGCAGAGAGGTCGATGAAATTTGACAATGTCGTACGGGTGGAAACCTTACGACATTTGACAAAGATCACGGTACTGCGGAGGAAGGCCGATCGCGAAGGTCTTGCAGCCAAGCCATACGGCTTCACTACAATTACTATGTACAGTTGGTGGCAATCAAGCGAGGTTGGATGCGCGTACTGAATTTAAAATTTCGCAGCGCTCGCTTAAGGGGGGTGAAGCTGGTCGTGCAATGACTGGGTCAGACACCCCCCCTGCTAGTGCAGTAAACAGAATAACCTGGTCCCGCTATGTCACTTTGGACTGGTTTGTTTCTTGACCTGTACTGGCAGGGGGGCGTCTGACTCATTCATGTTACCCCCTTGTACGCCCTCACCTGCAGCCGCAGCAACAACCCCGCAGCCCACGTCCCCCGTCGCAGTGATAGGTTTGGCCTCCAAAAAGCCGACGAATGCCACCAAGCAAGCCACTACAACCGCTACATCAGCAACAACCCCGAAGCCCATGTCTCCCGTCGCAGTTCCAGCGATAGATTTGGCATCCAAGACGCCGGCCATAAAGTCCAATACATCCAACCTCGAGGATAACTTGGATGAGCTACTTCGAACTGACGAGCCTACAGAGGAGATAAAGGCCTGGTCGCTGAAAGTTTATGGGACTTACCGTAAGTCTGACTATATTTTCGCCGATATTTTGTGACGTTACACCTAACACGAGATGATAGCACCATTCCCGAGCCCACCACTGACGGCAGAACAAATTAGCGAGGCACTGGATAGCTGTTAGAGCGGTTTTATGTGCTTGGTTTCGAGAGTCTGCCAAGCGTACGGCTCCTGACTATCGCGTGACCGGGCATACGTGACACCAGGAGCCGTGGCTCCGCAGGATCCCTTTGTGTGGCAGAAGAGACTTTTCGTATTAGGCGCTTTGGGCGCTCCTACCTGGGTTAGCGTGCTGCAGACACCCTAGCTAGCGTGATTTTATTAGCAGGCCTCACCAAAGCGCGTCAATAT
>Ga0307507_10000739_pt1 | contig 71946 bp, 41 predicted proteins | sample 7_EM_MG_FD_207223 | JGI IMG/M metagenome (GOLD analysis project Ga0307507, IMG submission 207223) | Populus trichocarpa ectomycorrhiza microbial communities from riparian zone in the Pacific Northwest, United States - 7_EM | ecosystem: Host-associated > Plants > Roots > Unclassified | place... | reverse complement strand
AATCAAGGCCTCCTAAGGAGGCACCGCAGATAACCACCGTTCGAATGTACAGCCGGCGAACGCCTGTAGAGAACGATTTGAATCAATTAGAGCCTTCAATCGGGCCGACCCCTTCCCTAAATTAAATTAGGTACTGACATAGAAGGCAGGTAGGCAGGCAGGTAGGCACTAGGCCTAGTTAGGAAATTAGTATATGGCCGGCGGATTATCGGGAACGCCGCCAATTGACGATTTAGAGCCTCTGCGAGAGCCTTCCCCCTCGCCTCCTCGATTGATCGCTTGACGCCTAAGCGGTAGTCACCCTAAAAAGACGCAGAGCTCCTACAATAAACACAGACACAGACACAGACAGGTAGGCAGGCAGGCAGACAGGTAGGCAGGCAGGCAGGTAGGCAGTAGGTAGGTGGTAGGACCGTCGCCAGAACCACGACCGTCGCCAGAGCCAGACGATAATTGTTTGAACGACCAGCCAGTGAACACCACAATCAATTTAATCGGTCGATTGAATCGAACCAGAGCCTCGATATTACCCTATTACCAAATTAAATTAAATCGAGGCCTCTTAGGGAGGCACCCCAGATGACTACTGTTTAAACGTATAGCCAGCAAACGCCTATAGAGAACGATTTAAATTAATATAATTAATCGCAATCGAATTAAGCAGAGCTTTTGATTGGGCCGACCTCTATCCCGAATTACAGATATAGATAGGTAGGTATAGACAAGTAGGCATAATAGGTAGGCACAGACAGGTAAGCAGGTAGGTAGGTAGGCAGCATATTATTAGGAACACCGCCAATTAAGGAAGCAGTATCATGACATAGATTAAGCCTTTATACGGCTTCTGTGATATATACCTCTTATAGCTACCATTAATTTTAAATTTTAAATTTTGAATTTTAAATTTTGAATTTTATTATTTAGTATATAATTATAAATATTGCAGCTATAGGAAATATTATATAAAGTGTATAAAATGTATAAAATATATAAAATATATAAAACGTACAAAATGTATAAAATGTGCTAATGTTGCTAATGTTACTAATATGGCCCTGGGCTAGCCCTAGGCTAGCGTAAAGAAGTATATATAAGCAGATCAGCGGATCCAGCTAAAATGACCCCGGGCCAGCCCCAGGCTAGCCCCTAGCTAGCCCCTACCACCCTCCCGTTTTCCTAACATAGGGCATAATCCTAGTTATAATTTAATTGTTCTAGTTCTCTTACTACTTTCTTTTCTATTTGCCCCTTAGGGTAAAGTAACTATTATATATCTCCTTTATGTCCTTATTAATGTCCTCTACTAGGACCTATTTATTATATTCTTCTGGCTAGCCTTTTTACTTAACTAGGTACTATAGGGTCTAGTTATATCCCTTCCTTCTATGTACTTCTTCTACCTTATACTGGTCCTCTTAGTCCTCTTTATTGTCTAGCTTAATAGGCCCTAGTAGAGGGTCTCTAGTAGTGCCCTTATATTATTTATATGGCTCTAGTAAGCTAATATAGAATACTAGATGGATATGGTAAGATATAGGTAAATATAGCTAGTATACTTACTTTCTAACTAGTTTAGCTATACTAAAAGGTCTAATAAAGCGTGCTATAAGCTTCTTATTTAGCCTTTTTAGTTTAAGGTTTTTAGTTAATAGCAGGACTAGATCCCCTACTTTGTATGCCTATAGTTAGTAATAATAATTATAGTATTTCGCCTGTGTCTTAGCAGCGTATTCCTAGCGTTTCGCCAGCGCTTTATATTTAAGGGATATTCTTTTAATTCTCTCTAAGGCGGCTGGAACAAAACTACTATTATCCACCTTAACCTTATATTTTAGATATAGGTAAAACCTATAGCAGGCATAGAACGGGCTCATGCCTATTATGCTATATTTAGCATTATTATAGGCAAATTCGGCTAGCAGTAGTAGGCCTGCCTAATTGCTTTGCTTTTTGTTATAGAATATACAGAGGTAGTACTCTAGCGTTTAGTTCTAGCGTTCTATTTACCCGTCTATTTGCAGGTAAAAGGCTATACTTAGCCTACGTTTTATCTTCGCAGTAAAGCATAGCTCTAACTAGAACTTACTAATAAAGATACTGCTATAATTAGATATAATCCCTCTAGGGGCTTTAAAATGGCATACTACTTTGTTAAGGAAGAGATCCGCAAGTTTAGTTATAGTAATACTTTTTACTATAGGCAGGTACAAGGCCATCTTAGTGTAGCGGTTAACTATTATGCATATTGCGTTATATACCTTATTGCCTTGTCTGCTAGGTAGTAGGCCTATAATAAAGTCTATTATAATCTCCTGCCACGGCTAATCTAGGTAAGGTAGCGCTTAAAGCTCGCCATAAGGGCGATATTAAGGCGCATATATACGCTGGCATAGATCATAGGTAGAGATATAGCTTATAACATCCGCAGTTATACTAGACCAGTAATACTTGCGCAAAAGTAGATCTAGGGTCTTTTTCTTACTATTACGGGACTCCTCCGTAACACCTTATATATGTCCACCTGTTTCCACCTACGCAGCAAGAAGAGACCGACCACGAGACGGCAATCTGATGGTAATCTACGGCAATCTGACGGCAATCTGCCGCATTCTGCTATATTCTGCCAAGTCCACTAAATCCTGCCAAGTTCTGCTAGGACCACTACTTGAATCCTATTCTGCTCCGTGTACGTGTCGACTAAGCAACCAAACTAGTAATATATACCCTTTCTTCCCGTTTCCTTACCTTCTCTCCTTACGCAACGTCTTGACTTTATTACACAGTTTATATATATAGCTTAATAATATCTACTTCGCTATATATTATCACCACTTATACTCACTCTGTAATACTACGTTGCGTTAAAACCTACACTCCGCCCCGCCCTATTTAAAATGCAGAACGACCTTAAAGCCCCTATAATGGCCGCTGATATTATGTCCGCACTCTAGGAATAATTGGCAGATATATAAAAGTCCTTTATAGACGCCCTCGCATAAAACTAAGCTGCTATAGCTTAATAGTAAGCCGAATAAGAAGCACGGCACTAGAAAATAATTAAGGCCCTCTAAGAAGAAATCCGCACCCTTAAGATATCCACGCTAAGCCCTTAAGACCGGTCGCCATTACTAGAAGCCAATACGCGGAACGCGAGCCCTAAACCAGTAATAGTTATCCCACTAGTAAAACCGACTACTACACTATAACAATCTAAACGATTACTAGACCCTCTGATATTTACTAGTAAATAATAAGAACTCTGGTTATTCCTAAGCCGGCTTAAAAATAAGCTAACTAGTAACGTTAACCGCTACCTAACTAAAGCTAACTGACTCTATTATGCCCTAAGTTGACTAGGAGGAGATATAGCTAACCTTATTAAACCTCTTTAACCAAACTCAGTATTAAGCCTAATTGTACTTCTTAAAGCTATGTATGGTAACCCGAACCGTCAAGCTATTGCTTAGAGAAAGATAAACTATATAACTTAAGGAATAAAAAGCTTTCTAGTATACTTCTCCGAATTCAACTGTTACGTAAAAGAAATAGGCTGGAACGACTCTATACTAATTAATAGCCTTATTGAATCCCTAAGTCCTAAATTAAAAACCTCCCTAATAGGTATAGACCTACCAGGAGCCCTTAACGCCTGCGCAAACGTTATTAATAAATGGTACAATGATATACTATGTCTAACACCAAAGTCCGCTCCTTAATATAATACGACAACCCCGTAAATGTCTACTAAGCTATTGTCTCAGCCTAAGCACCCCAACGCCATGGATATCAACACTGGAACCCTAGGATACGCCCCACTAGGGTCCTCTAAATAAGAATAATACACTAAGCTAGGCCTCTGTTTTAAGTATAGAAGTAGCTTCTACCTCTCTAACTACTGCTCTGTCCCCCTGCCCTAACGCGAATTACAAACGGCTAACACTAGCAGCTGTTTACTGTATTAATCCTCTAGTTACCGTCCCTGATCTCCACCTAGTTCCAGCCCCATATCTAGTAAGCACCACTTATGAGGATAAAGCTACAACTAATATGCTATAAGAACTCCACCCTAATTACCTCTAAAAGGAAGGTCTTGGAGCTAAGTCGCTCTCTAGGACGGCGCTGCCTTAGGATCTCATTAAATGCTTTGGATGTTATGAACTTTAACTCTTAGAATTGCAGCATAACCGTTAACTATTATCTTTGGCAGAATAATTAATAGGTTAATGCTTAAGTCCTAACTAATATAGGAGCCAGCGGTATAGGATTTATTAACAAGATCTTTATATAAGATAATGGTTTTACTCTAACCCCCCTTAACCGGCATATTAATGTATTTGGATTTGATGGCAAACGCATTGTCTTAGGCCGTATTACCTATATAGTATTCCTAAGACTCTAATACCTAAACCATAAAGAACTGATTAGGCTTTTTGTTACCACCCTAGGTTACTTAGTAATCCTTAAACAACCCTAGATAAAGCTATATAAGGTAACTATTAATTGGGATAACCTTAAGCTTCTATTTACCGCCTTTTATTGTAAGTAGAAGTGTCTTATAACCTACTGCTTAGACCCTAAACCAAAATCTGGAAAATCCACTAAGATCCACTAGTCTAAGATTTCTACCGACGTCTACTAAGAACCCGGAAATAACACATAACTACACAAACTAACTCCGACTGCTATACCCCAAACTAAGCAGAAGCTTAAGCTTAACATATAAAAGTACCAGAAGAACTAGTACTCTACTATAAAAAGGATACTTAAAGAACCTAAACCTAAATCTAACACTAATTCCGTACCTAACACTAAACTTAAACCCAAATAAGAAACTATATAAGAAACTAAGGATAATCCAAGTTTGCTTAACACCTTAAATATCTATATAATTGGAGCTACCCCGTTAGTATAACTCGCCAAGAAACCTAAACATACAACCTTCGCTGTTACAATAGCCGATATTGAAAAGGCCTTAGCACTAAAGAAACACACTAACCCTGCTATAAAAGTACTAGTATGCTACCATAATAACCTGGAAGTATTTTCACAAAAGGAAGCCGATAAATTAGTAGAACACCAACTATACGACTATAAGATCGTACTTAAAGAAGGAAAACAGCTAGGATTTGGACCCTTATACAGAATGTCCCAAAACGAACTCTAAGTACTACGGAAGTACTTGGACGAACACCTAAGTAAAGGATTTATTAGAGTAAGCTCTTCGCCTATAGCTGCACCTATAATCTTTATCAAGAAACCTGGCGGCGGTCTGCGCTTCTATATAGACTACCGAGCTCTTAACGCTATTACTATTAAGAATTGGTACCTACTCCCGTTAATTTAAAAGACACTAAACTGATTAAGTAAGGCTCGCTACTATATAAAACTTGACCTTATCTACACATTTAACCGCCTCCGTATTGTAAAAGGAGATAAATAGCTTACCGCATTCCGTACTAGATATAGACTGTTTAAATACTTAGTGACGCCGTTCGGCCTTGCAAATGCCCCAAGTTTATTCTAACACTTTGTAAATGATACCTTACGACCTTACCTAGACGTTTTCTGTACTACTTATATCGACGACATCTTGGTATATAGTAATAACCTGGCTAAATATAAGAAATACGTTAACCTTGTCCTAGAAGCCCTACATGGAGCTAGACTATAATTAGATATAGATAAATGCAAGTTCCATAAAACAGAAGTTCTATACCTTAGACTTATTATCTCTATAGACGGCATATAAATGGACCTAAAGAAGATTAAAGTAATTATAAACTGGCAAGAACCTAAGAACGTTAAGGACGTAAGAGCCTTTATAGAATTTGCTAATTTCTACTGATAGTTTATTAATAACTTCTCCGCCCTAGTTTTACCTCTTGTGGCTCTAATATAAAAGGACAAAGCCTTTATCTTTAACAAGGAATATAAGAAGGCCTTTGCCTATCTAAAAGTTATATTTACCACCATACCCGTACTTTAACACTTTGACCTAAACTAAAAGAGTATTATAGAAGCTAATTTATCTGACTATATTACTGGAGGCATTCTGTCTCAGTATAATAAGGAAGGAGTACTATATCTAGTAGTATACTTCTCAAAACGATTAAGTCCAGCTGAATATAACTACGAGATCTATGATAAGGAATTATTAGCCATTATTAGATATTTTAAATAATGGCGACCCGAACTGGAAGGTGCTGGATTTCCGATTAAGGTTTTTAGTAACTATAAGAATCTATAGTACTTTACAAGTATAAAATAGCTGAGTTATTGTTAAGCCCGCTAGTTAGAATATCTGTCTTATTTCCAATTCTTAATTATGTACCGCCTAGGCGTTTAAGGTCAAAAACCTGATGCCCTAACTCGACATTCACAAGATATAACAGTATAGAAAGAAGCGCGCGCCTACTGCAATTAAATGCTGCTTTGCCCCGAATTATTTAATCCCCTAGCTAAAGACCTTACGGTATACATCCTTAAAATGACTGATTAATTAATTGAGTAGATTATAGTTGACAAATACCTAAATAACGAGTTTATCTAAGAGACACTTAAGTTAATTTAAGATGGCGTTAGACGCTCTAAAAAGATCTCTCTAAGTAAATGTGAAGCTTGCGGAGAACGCTTATACTACTAGAACCGCCTAGTTATACCTAACCATAACAAACTTAAGCTTAAGCTCCTTAAATACGTATATGATTTACCAGTAGCCGGCTACCTAGGCTAAGGAAAAACCCTAGAGCTGCTCTAATAGGAGTACTACTGGCCAAATATGCACGATATAACACGAAGGTATGTCTCTAGCTGTCACACCTGCCGACGAGCTAAAGCCTTGCATAAGAAGTATAACGGCTTTCTAAAGCCACTGCCTGTTCTAGACCGAAGATGGAAGGATATCTTAATTAACTTTGTTGTTGATCTCCCCATAAGTAAAGGCTGTGCGAACATTATGGTAGTTATAGACTGACTATTTAAAATAAGACACTTAATCGCCTGCCCTGATATATTAACACTTACCATTGCCTAACTGTTCCTGGATTACGTATGGAAACTCTATAGACTTCCCGAAACGATTGTCTCTAATAGAGGCCGCTAGTTTGTCTTGGCGTTTTAGGAAGAACTGACTACCTAACTCCGCATTAAAGTGTTGTTATCTACGGCATATTACCCGGAAACGGACGGTCAAACGGAATGTGTAAATGCTATAATGGAACAGTATATTCGGATATACACGTCGTATTTGTAGGATGACTGGATGGACTGGCTTGTATTTGCCGAGTTTACTACAAATAACTCCGTTTTAGAAACCATAAAGGTCTCCCCGTTCCTGGCTAATTACGGCTAGCACCCACAAATAGGTTTTGAACCCTTTAGTAATGTTCCTCGCCTAGCTTATTAGGCCTTATAAGTTGCAGAAGCAAACGAATTTATAAAGAAGATAGAAGAACTATAAGAGTTCCTTACTAACGAAATAACATGGGCCCAGTCTGTCTATAAAGCTGTAGTAAATAAGAACCGAACCCTAGCACTAGCTTACTAAATTAGTAACTTTGTCTGGCTAAATGCAAGAAATCTGAATATAAAACGACCTATTAAGAAACTTAACTGGAAGAACGCCGGCCCTTATAAGGTTAAAAAAGTTGTCTCTCCTTATGCCTACTAACTGAAGCTCCCTAATACGGTTAAAATCCACCCTATATTCTATACGTTAGTCCTCCACCCTGCCGCCCCTATATTAGACGCCCTACCTGGACAGATCTAAGACCCTCTCCCACCAGTTAAAGTAGATGGTGAGGATAAATACCTCGTTGAAAGAGTTGACGATATTAAGTATAATAAACGGAAATGCAAATATATATATCTTACGAAATGGAGAGGCTTTACTGAGCCCTTATAGGAACCCGTTAACTCTGTAGGACTTACATAAGCCGTAGAAGACTTTTATGAACTCTACCTAGAACTACCTTAGCCCTATCTCGCAGAAGCTTGAGTTTAAAGGGGGGGTACTGTCATGGGACTCCTCCGTAATACCTTATACACGTCCACCTATTTCCACCTACGCAGCAAGAAGAGACCGACCATAAGATGGCAATCTGACGGTAATCTACGGCAATCTGACGGCAATCTGCCGCATTCTGCCATATTCTGCCAAGTCCACTAAATCCTGCCAAGTTCTGCCAGGACCGCTACTCGAATCCTATTCTGCTCCGTGCACGTGTCGACCAAGCAACCAAACTAGCGATATATACCCTTTCTTCCCGTTTCCTTACCTTCTCTCCTTACGCAACGTCTTGACTTCATTACACAGTTCATGTACATAGCTTAATAATATCTACTTCGCTATATATTATCACCACTTATACTCACTCCGTGACACTTACTAAAGTGGCTAGCTAGGGCATTATTGTAGTGGATCTGTAGGAGTTCTATACAAACTGCTAGGTCTAGGGGCATATATAGCCTCCTATAGTAACAAAGTAGTTTAGCGGAATTAAACTACCACACTGGCTTTAAACGGGCGCGTTAACGGCGTCTTGCCGTATCTAAGCTATTGCTACGCTTTTGTAGTATAAGGTTATCTATAGTTTAAAGTCCTTTAATAAGCTTAACAACTATTTCCGTACTGGACTTATAAGCACTCTCTTAAGTATTTACTTCTCTAACTTAGGTCCTTATTATACACTGCTTGACGGCATATATATAGGTTGCCCAGTTAAAACGTAATGCTATATTACCTAGGTGTACCTCTATTAGGTCGCCGGCCTATAGCTATAGAAGCGACACCTTTATAGAAGGCTCGCTTTCCTATATACCTAATAGGACTTTTACTTTAAGTTGGTGGCCCTACATTCCCAAAGTTCTTTGGAGTAGTGGTAGTATAGTGTCTTCTTCTAGCGGACCCCCTACGCCTAGGGGTCGCCTTAATAGCGCGTCTACGGGGTTTGTTTTTCCCGCCCTATGCTTAATAATAAAGTTATAGGCAGCCAGGGTTATAGCCTATCTAGCTTGCCATCTATTAAAGGCTTTTACTTTTATAAAACCCTTTAGATTGTTATAACCTAAAAGCACTTCTAGGCGGCTTAATAGCCCCTTAATATAGTGTCTCTAATGCTTAAAAACCTCCATAATAGCTAGTAGCTCTTAATTATAGGTTTTATAGTTATACTCTACTGGCAAAAGCTTCCTAGACTAAAAGGCTATTAGATGCCAAAGGCCGTCTTTAAATAGCTATAATATAATTGCTGCTAGGCCTTGCATTAAGGCATCCATCTCTAACTAAGTCAGTAGGCCCGGCGTATAGTGTTATAGGAGCAACGCTATTATAAAAGCGTCGCAGAGCCAGCGCATTGCCTACTCCGCCTCCTCTAGCTAATTAAAAGGCCTAGCTTTACGGCTATTCTTTGCTCCTTTTAGGAGATTAGTAATAGGCTTTATAATAGCAGAGTATTTATAAATAAACTAATAATAGAAGTTAGCAAAACCTAGGAAGACCTAGATATCCCTATAGAATTAAGGGCTCTTCTACTTAGTAATGGCTTTTACCTAGCTAGAATCTATTACTATACCTTTAGGGCTAATAATATATCCTAGGAACTTAATCTCCTATACGCTAAACTTATACTTCTTAAGGTTTGCATATAGTTAGTATTATTACAACCTACGCAGCACTTCTACTATATGGCGCTAATATTCCTCTAGATTTTCAGAAAAAATTAAAATATTATTAAGGTAAACCATATAGAAAACGTCTACCAGTCCTAACAAGGCCTAATTAATATAGCCCTAAAAGGTTACTGGTCTATTAGTTAGCCTAAAAGGCAGAACTAAGTACTTAAAGTGGCCGTAGCGCATACAGAACGCCGTCTTCCACTTATCGCCATAATAGATACAAAGGCGGTGATACGCATACGTTAGGTTTAGCTTAGTAAAGATCTTAGAACTACTAAGCGGTCCAAGGTCTTACTAATTAATAGTAGTACAAGACGATTCTTAATTATTACCTTATTAAGGCCTCTATAGTCTATATAGAGCCACAGCTTCCTATCCTTTTTAGGTATAAAGAGGATAGGTGCCCCTATAGGACTAGTACTTAGTTAGATCTAGCCTTTAGCTAAGGCGTTGTCTAAGTACTCCCTTAAAACTTCTAGCTCCTTAGCTAAGAGATTATAAAGCGGCCTATATAGGGCCTCCTATTTCTCTTCTAGGTTAATAGCATAGTCGCCCTAGTAGTATTAGGGTAGCTTTCCTGCTTCCTTATAGGAGAAGATATTACTAACTTCCTTTAACTATAGGGGGAGGACTAGCAAGCTGCCATTGTCTTACCTACTAGGTATTACTCCAGAAGTTAATAGGGTAAAGACCCTAGATTCTATCTAGAGAGACTTTATAAAACCCTTAGGGGTTTATAGTAACAGGGACAAGCCATTTAGCTTTTATTGCCACGCCTTTGCCTTGCAGTTAATAAGAAGTTAGGCCTTCTTTAACCCTAGTATACCTATAGTAATAGAAGGAGATGCGTTAGCCATTCTATAGCAGACAAGGGTTACTTCCCTAATCTTGCCCCAGCTGTCCTTTATTCTTAATAGTACCTTATAGGCCTTATAGTAATATGCCTAAATCTTATTCAACTAGAAGTAGGTAGGCAGTTCTATATCTAGCATTTTAAAGTTACACTCTATAGCAAATTGCTGGTTAACTATATTTACTTCAGCACCAATATTAAGCATTACTAAGGTCTCCTTCCAGGTCTTCTTTAGGAGGACTTTACCTAAAACAGTAATAGCTTTCTTATAATCTAATAGGAGCTTATACCCTACAGCTATAAGGGGGTCCAAGGGCGCTTGTCTTTTCCTAGTATAGAGGTAGCGTTTATACTGCTTAGTAGTGGTTAATTTTATTACAGCTCTTTATATTGTTACCACCAATATCCTAGCTGCCTACATTTTAAGTAGTTTTCTTTAGATTAAGTTAAACCCCTAGTAGTATTGCTTCGCCCCGCCATTAAGTCACTAGCGGTAGTTTTAGAATCCGCTTTCCCTAAGTTACCTAACTAGGTAGTCTTTATATTTAAGTTTACGGCGCGCCTATTGCTTCTACCCTATGAGGCGCTTACGCTCTTCTAGTTTTCCTTTAATAGGGCAGCTAGGAAAACTAGCTAGTCTTAAGTTAGAGGGAATTCTTAATAGTTAGTAATAGCAAGCCATAGCTCTGGCCACAGCTTTGCGAACAGATGTATTATTAGATGCTTTACATTATAAGGAGGGTTAATTTATGCTTTTAAGGTGGTTAGGTAAGCAGCAAACTCATTTATAGGTTAATTAGTTTGCTGTGTTGCCCTTGCATATATTAGGGCTATATAGAGTTCTTAGTTAATAAAACTTTTAATCTAATTAAGTAAGAATTCTATAAGCTCCTCCTAGGTAAACTATATATCTGGATGGTTATCTTTATACTATAGCCAGAGGGTTTGGTTAGTCCCCTTTATATATTATATAGTAAACGCGACTTTAGTATCCTTATCCATAAAGGCGTCAGTCTCTAGGTAGAACGCCAGCTTTAAGCTATTGCGGAAGTCTTAATGCTCTTAAATACTCTTGCCGTAATATAGAGCAATCTTCTCTATTTTAACGGCCCGTTTTAACAGAGCGCCTATTATATTAGTAGCCCTCCACTTAAGGTTTAGACGCATCTGGCTACTATTTAAGTACTCTAATAGGATAATTTAAGGTTATAGATCTGGGTTAGGAATAGGAGTCAACATCACCTTGCCGTATTAACGCTGTCTTACCACTTCCACCTCTTCCCTAAGCAACTGTAGTTTTCTTTACTCTAGGAGTTATAACTTCTTATTCTCTAAATGTTGTATTTCTTCCTATATATCCCCTTTGCCTATGACTTCCGGTTCTATCCAGGACATAGGTCCACCCATGTTATTTTAGAGCCGTTCCCTAGACTTGGTACTACGTACTGCGCTAGTATTACGCACTGCGCTAGTATTACGCCCGCGTCTCGCCATTAGGTTAATAGGTTGCAATATAGTTGATAAATATAGGTCGTCTTCTTGATAGAGAGTTGCTGCTATATAGTCATGGCCTTAGCAGACCGCTGTGTTATTGGGCCACTACCCCTAAAAAGGGATAAGAATTCAGAACTGTTAGGACGCTAAGGTCCTTAGGGTATGTAGTAACATAACAACAGTAACGGAATGCAATAAGTATCTGGTTCTTGATGAAGTAGAACTATAGAACTGAATTCTGCTGTTCTCTGATGCGGGGCGACTATGTTTTATAGGCGTCTCGCCTGCGCCTTGCCTGCGCCAAGCCGGTTACGGCCAGTGCGTCTCTATGGCCTAACATTTTATGGGATTGTAGATCTACAGCGGCTGTCGCAGTTCTATATATAACGGTTAATATCTATAACCATTCTGTGCCAGTAGTAGCAGTTATTAATAATCCTATAGGTCTTATTTTTTCTAGGGAGGTATATGCTTTGGCAATAAGTTAAGTCCGTAAGTTCTGTTCCTCTACTACTACTAGCCGTTCTTAATACTTAGGTAATCCATTTTTAAGGGACCATGGGCTAGTAACGTCCTTTACCTTTTTATAGTACTCCTGTAGAGAAGGGGCTGTATAATTTACTTATAGTAGCTTATTAATAAGGTTAAGTTCTATAGTATTAATAGGGCATATCTCAGCCTTTGCGGGGTCCATATTTAGTTCTACCTATATTTAAGGGTTAAGGTGCTTTAGTTATAGCAGCATCTAGGTCTATAATATGATCTTTATAGCTATTTAGTTATCTAGGTCTTATTTATGCCTTATAAGGGCATCTATACAGTTAGTTGTGCCTAGTCTATATATAATTAGGAAGTGGGATTAAAATAAGATATCTGCCTAGTGTGCCTGCCAGGCTATAAGGGCCTTTATTATTATAAAGTATTCTAAGGCCTTATAATCTAAAACCACCTTAATAGGCTTAGGGGTCCCTTTTAGTTGTATACGCTAGTGCTAAAAGCTAGAGATAATAGCCAGCATTTCTTTATTATGGATATAGTAGTTTAGCTTAGCATCTATTATGGTCTTTAAATAGTATATAATAGGGTGCTATTCTCCATCCAGTTGCTTCTGGGAAAAGATACTAGCTATTACGCTATTTAAGGCATTAGTTTCTAGCATTAAGGGCCATTTTAGGTTAAAGTGGGCAAGCAGGGAGGCCAATACTAGCCGTTTTTTAAGCTTATTAAAGGCCTGCCTATATATAGCGTTAAAGTAGAAGAGCTGGTCTTTTTTAGTAAGATAGTTAAGGGGCTAGGCGATCCTACTATAGTTCTTAATAAAGCGTTAGTAGAAGTTATAAAAACCTAAAAATAACTATCCCCCCTTTATAGTTCTTAGGGGTTCCCATTAATTAATTATAGCTATTTTTTTTAGGTCTACCTTAATTCCGTCTATACTAATAATAAACCCTAGGTACTTAATGTACTTAACACTAAATTCTAACTTCCTAATATTGGCCTAGAGACTAGCTTCGCGGAGCCGTTATAGAACTTTATAGATATGCTCCTTATATTCCAGTTTATTCTTAGAGTAAATTATAATATTATCTAGGTAGGCTGTATAGAAGTTATTAAGGTAGTTAAAGAGTATATTATTTATATACCGTTGGTATATAGCCAGTCTATTAGTTAGTCCAAAAGGTAGTACTTTATATTTGTATAATCTATAGCGGGTTTAAAATATAGTAAAATCCTTAAATCTAGGGTCTATTCTAATTTAGTAAAAGGCCTAGCGGATATTAAGCTTTATAAAAATCTTAGCCTTACTTATATGGGCTAGTGTTTCTTTAAATAAGGGCAGCGGATATTGGTCTTTATAGGTTATATAGTTTAGTTTATAGTAGTTAATATAGAAACGGAGTCTGCTATTTAGCTTTTTAGTAAAGAGAATAGGTAAGGTAAAGGGGACTTAGCTAGGCTTAATAAAGCCCTTATTAAGGTTATTAATAAGGCACTACTTAGTGGCCTATAGCTTATTAGTAGATTGCTAGCAGAGGGGGCTATAGCTAAGGGTATTTTCTTTATTAGGCTTAATCTTAATCTTGTAGTTGTACGGTTAGTAAGGTAGAAGTATATTAGATACTACTTTAGAGAATATATCCTTAAATTCCCAGTATTAACGGAGTAGTTTCTGTTCTACTAACTCCTTATCTATAAGCTTACTTTCCCTACTAAGCTAGTTATAGGCTAGGGCTTCCTTATCTTTAATTATCTGGTTAATTTTATATAAGCTAGTTATAAAGGTAATAGTATTAGGCCGTTTTAAGTTCTGGTAGAACCCTATAGCACTAATATAGCAGATATTAACTAGTAGGAGGTTTGTGGGTTTTTTTTATAGACGTTCTATACACTATATTTTGTAAAGAAGGGTTTATAACCCTTCTTAGCTCCTATTCTATCTTCTATAAGTTATCTTTCTAGTCTATATATTTAGTACAGCGTTTAATATTTCTTACTATTCTTTATAGCTATATAGGGCCTAAGCCAGCTAGCTTATTACTAATTTCCTAGGTTTCTAGTACTAGTAGTGCAATATTAGTAGTCTGGGGGCGGCGTAGTATATAGACCTGTTATAGATTAAGCTATATATCTTTCTTAAAGGCCTAGTCCCTATATATAGTATTGGCTTAGTAAATGGTGTCAATCTATAGCCATATAAGGTTTTTTATTATAATACTAATTTTCTTTATAAAAGAAGGTATTAGGGGTAGGGTTTTAGGCTAGATAAGCTGTCTACTCTATATATTAAGCTGTAAGCCTAAATAGGCTAGCTATTTTCTTCTTAAGATTATATTATAGCTTCCTAGGTCCGTAATAAGAAAGGGGACGTTATACTACCTTTATCCGTCTACATAGAGGTAAATCTATAAAATAGTTATAATAGGTGGTCCTATCTATCTATTATACCCATAAATAGGAATTAGTTTGGGTAGTTCCTTAAGGGGTATATTTAAAAAGTTAGCCAGCTTTATAGTATACTGTGTGTCTATTAAGGTAAAGGTATTTACTCTAGAGTTAGCCAAAGCAGAGGTTAAAACTTAATATCTATTATGGAATAAAGTATAAGGGATAGTATAGCTTCTTCCACCAACTAGCTAACCTAGATTAATATATAATATATTAATTCCTTTTAACCCTAGAGAGGAGTCTTACTTTAGGGTTCCTCTTTTTCTAACTCTATACTATCCTCCTAAATTAATAGGACCTTATTTATCTTTGCCGCTATTAGACAGTCTTTTATAAAGTGGTTTTTCTAGCCATATAAAAAGCAGGCTCTTTAATTGCTAAGGGCCTATCTATAGGGGTTACTATATATAGGTTAAGTATTCGCCAGACCTATAGTAGGGCCAGCTATATAGCTAAAAGCTGGGTTAATAGTAGGCGGTATGGTTAGTGCTATAGGGGTTGCAGATCTTACTAGGACGCTATAGCTTATTTTTATAGTACTTATATTTTGGTTGGCAGAGCTTCTAGTCTTATACCGCTTAGTATATATAACGGGCTTATACAATTGCTTCTAAACCAAAGCTTGTAGATTGCTACCATATAAGAATACTAAGCTAAGGAGAAGAAGGAGAAGAAGACTATTGGTGACTAACGAGATACAAGAGGTCGCTAAGGCGCTAGTGGTAGACGAGCCAATAGTAGGCGAGCTAACAGTAAGAGACAGTACTAGACAGTATTAGACAGTATGCGACAATATAACAGGTAGCAGAATATAGTAGAATATGGCAGAATTTGGCAGGTAACGCGCCCTAGCACTGTTATATCACCCCCCCCCTCCCAAAAAAGCCTGCCCTTAGGCTTTGTTTAAGTTCTTTATTGTTATCTAAATTATTATAGTTATCTAACCCCTCTTCCTAGCATTTAATCCAGCTGTCTAGCTTGCGTAGTGGTCTAGGGAGGTCTAGGTGGGCTAGGTGGAAATCTTATAGCTTATAGGGAGAGTACTTAAAATTAGATGTGGGGTACTACTCTAGATCTTCGTTATAGCCTACCTAGCTTATATAGTATTTTAAGGTACTACGGTCCTTCTTAACTGCTAAAATCTCTTTAACTTTCTATTTCTCGTCCTCTACGATCTAAATTAGTAGTAGGGGGTTGTTATACTGTCTAGGCAATAGGTCGTCCATAGCCTTCTATAGTTAGTCTGAAAAGAAGACAGGGTGGATTTTTATTAACTCTGGTAGCTTAACCTTAAAAGAGAGCCCTACCTTCTTAGGGATCTTATAGGGGCTAGCTATTTAGTAGTCTAGCTTATGGCTCAGCCTCTAGGTCTTCTAGTTCTTTATTAATACCTATACCTTATCTTTTACATAGAAGTCTACTTCGCAATAATATTGGTTTATATTAGCCTCTTTCTTCTCTTATACCTTTTTTATAATTACTTAGGCAGTCTCCTAGGCTCTATATATTCTCTTAGCGAATGTCTAGGCCTCTTTATAGCTAAGGCGTTTGCGGGCCATTATAGGTCCTATAGGTCTATCCCAATTAAAGGATATTTGTGGCTTGTATCCATAGAGTAACTTAAATGGCAACATTCCTATACTACTATAAGGGAGCGTAAGCTGTGTATAGTCTATTATAGGCAGAAGTTCTAACTAGTTGTCCTAGTAGTAGTTAATAAAGGGGCGAAGTTACTAGTTAAGGTATTAGTTTATAATCTTAGTTTAGCCATTAGTCTAAGGGTGGAATGTAGTAGAGAGCTTAATCTTAATCCTAAGGATGTAGTAGAATTTATCCCAGAAGTCTAATATAAATTAGGGCCTATAGTTAGAGATAATTAACTTAGGAGCGCCATAGATCTGGTAAATATTGTTAATATATATATAGGCTATGTCCTTTATAGTTATAGTCTTAAAGTAGGGGAGGAAAATAGCTTGCTTACTTAGTTGGTTAACTACTATAAAGGCCATATTATAGCCATATATATTTTTTAGAAAGGATTTAAAGTCTATTATTGTTACGGCGCTGGCATATTGCCGCAGATTGCCGCAAATTGCCGTTACGTGATGGCAAAGTGCCATTACGTGACTAGAGAATTGTATATAACTTTAAGCGGTGCTTCCGTTCTTCCCCTTTCCTTTCTTTAGCTTTGGATTCTTGTTTATAGACTACTAATTATACAGGCTTGCGCGTCCATCTTGCCGTACTCGTGCCTTAATTGACTGAGTTGCTAACATTATCTAAAGCTCGTTACCACTCTCTCTTCCTAAGAAGGAACTTAAATATATTTATAAAACTATAAATAGAATAAGGAAATAGAACAGGACCCTAAGGATATTACTAAAACCAAAAGAACACAAACAGAACGCAAAACCTAAAGAATAGGACATGCATAGACCAGAACCCTAGAAAATAAATAAATACTGGAAATTACCTAGACCTCTACCACTATGCCAAGAAACACAGCAGCTGGTAAAGCTGCTATAGGACCCGCAAATACCTCTAATGGTGAAATAGTCGCTGTCTTAACCCCCCAGGAAGAGCTTACAGCAGCTAATACTAAAATTAAACGGCTCTGAGAGCTGCTTAAAACTAGAAACACCCCTACGCCTAGTAATAAATCATCAGATACCTAGAGGCTTGCTATAGTCCTTAAGGCCCTAGCCTAATATACAGTATTAGTATTGTTGCGATCCGCGAAGGTTATAGACCCCCTGTTACTTATAGATAAAACCAACCCTATATTTAATAACTGGAAGCTTTAACTGTAGGACAAGCTTGAAGTTAATGCGGACCACTTTCCTAATACCCAAGCTAAAATGGCATACGTCTTTGGCCGTACCGGTGGTAATATACAGATATACCTACGTCCGTAATACGCCTAGGACTTAGCAGACCCCTTTCTCTCTAAAGAAGAGATAGTTAACTACCTATCTTCTATTTATAAGGACCCCTTTAAAGTACAAAACGCTTAGCTTAATTATAAAAGCCTAAATATAAAAACAACAGAGACCTTCTTAGCCTTTTAGACCCGCTTTTTATACTTAGTCAGATAGGCTTAAACCCCCTAGGAAGATCTAAGGCTAGACCTCTTTAACAAGCTTACCCTAGACCTATAGCGCGCTATACTACCAGTTTATACTACCATATAGACGCTTAAGGAACTTACGGACCAATGCCTAGCTATTAACCAGGGCCTCTGTTAAATTAAGGTATATGCTAAGCGGTATAAGACTAGAAGCTCTGCCAACTAGAATACAAGTACTACTAAAACAGGCCGCAGCGCCCTAGTAAGATCTACAACCCCTATAGCACCGGCCGTATAGCCCGCCGCTAATTTAGCAGCTAGTTATGCAGCTAGTCCTGCTATAGGTCTAGCAAATGCTCGGCCTACGTAGAGCAACCCCTATATATAGGACCTTAGTAATTAGGGAGCTTGCTTCTCTTATAACAAAAAGGGCTATATTGTAAAGAATTACCTAACAAATATAAAAGCGGGCGAGGTTTTATTAATTTAGGAGGATAGTATAGAGTTGGAAAAAGAGGAACCCTAAAGGAAGACTCCTCTCTAGGGTTAAAAGGGATTAATATATCACATGTTAATCTAGGTCGGCTAGTTAGTAGAAGAAGCTGCACTATCCCTTATACTTTATTCTGTAATAGATATTAAGTTTTAACCTCTACTTTAGCTAACTCTAGAGCAAATGCTTTTGAAGTATCTAGATATTAGCTTTTGTCTATATAGATTATAGCAAACTTACTACTTATACTAGATCTTTTAAAGTCCATCTTATTATAGCTACGGCTACACTATAAGGCAGCGGTAATATTAAAGTAAAGCCTTAAGCAACACGGCTCTAAAAAATCACCAGCTTCACTAAACGCTCGCTCGTAGTTATTGCTTGTAGCCGGTATTATTAATATATCTAAAGCTATCTTTAAGAGCCTTGGCCATGTTGTCCGCTCCTACCACCAATATAATATAGGATCGTGCGTAAGCGGCCGCCCGGTATACTATACTAATGGCAATATATACATTCCCAAAACAGTCGCTTGCTACTATAATGTTAAAGCCGATATTTATACTTATAGATAAAGCTTTGGCCCCTTTCTAAAGCTTTAAACGGCCTCTGATATTGCCCAAGTCATTTCTAATTAATTCCATTATAATTTATCTTGGGATTAGTATTTATAGAGCTGGGGGGGAAGTATCTAGAGTGGCGCTTTAGAAAGTGTAATTATAGGTGTTAGAGTAGCTATCGCGTTTAGGTTAGCTTTGGTAATCTCTATAATTCTAAATTATATATATAGATCGCGACTATATATAAAGAGGCTTAGTATAGAAAAAAATTATACAGAACAAAATTATTAAAACTTAACACTAAAAGTATATTATTAGATTAAACTTAACTAAAACCCTATATATATTTTTTCTATTATACAGACAAGTAAGCAAGCAAGCCGGTTAAGCCAGATTACTTATTACTAACTCTACCCTCTCTAGTAGATCTTCTAGAGCCACCTAGTAGCTCTACTCTATTTACCTAAATACAGCATTAAAATCCCTATCCACTTTTCCCATCTTCTATCTCCATAAGCCAGATACTACTTAAGTAGTATTTAGATTCTCTAAGGTAATATCTAGCCCGTCCCTCTTTAACCTAGACCCTACCTAAGGGGTATTTAGATTCTTCACGTCCTCATGTCTTAACCTAGGGATCGTTTGGTTGCGAACTGACGCCAGATCAGAATCTCTGTATCAGTGCGTCTTTTAGTGTTGACCGTTTTGTAATTAGTGGCGGCTACTACCATGGCTCAGTTGAATCTGTAATTAAGCTGATCGTTTGGTAGGCCTCTAGATTAAAGCCTAGAATCTAACGTCGCATAATACGCGATTTAAGTAAGCACCTCTACTACAGTCTCTATTGCAACTTTTTACTATAGCTGCTCCTCCTTAATTAACGCCCTTAATGCCCTCCCCCAGCTTCTATAGAGGCCGAAGTAGAGCTATGGCAACGCCTATGACACCTACAACACCCCCAAGGCCTGCAAATCCAAGGAAGCCGCGTGTAAGATAGACTACTAAGATAGAGGAGGTAATGCTAGAAGGCCTCATTAACGCCGTTTGGAAAGGATACTGTGTAAATAGCTCTTATAAAGCTAACGGCTAGAAGCTTGCTCTTAATTATATACTAGCTATTACCCTATAACTAATTACTATAAAGCAGCTTAAGAGCAAGCATAATACTTAGAAGAAGGAGTGGAAGGTATAGAAGGAGCTCTATACTCTCTTTAACTAGGGGTGGGATAAAGACAAAGGCATACCTATAGCAAGTAAGGAAGTTATATAGATATACTTTAAGGCTAATCCTAATGCTGTGAAGTTTTATAATATACTACCTGCTTTCTTAAATCTACTATAGGAGCTCTTTAATGGATTCCTTGCGATAGGAAGTAATATAAGATTAATTAATAAGGCAATTAAGAGTTGTATAGACCCCGAGATTCTTACAGCTATAGCCTTATAGGTGACGGATTTAGTAGGTAAGGAAGATAAGAAGGGTAAAGAGGACTTGGAGTTAGAATTAGCTTAGAGCCCTCTTAAACGCAGTTAGTTAAGCTTACCTTCTATTAATCGCTCTAGTGCTTCTTCTATACTAGAACCTTCCTTAATACTAAGTTAAGCTTCCTTATTAGTGATTAGGAAGTGGGCTGTTAAATAGGCTGCTAGAGAGGCTAAAACTAGCAGGAAGCGTTAGCGAGGACAGTAAATTGTAGATACACTTAAGGAGATAGTAGAGTAAGCAACTAGAGAGATAAGAGCTACTAGACACTTAATTACGTAGAAGTCTCCTTAAGAGAAGGCTTCTATAGAGTTTATTAGCAAGTTTAGTCACTTAGATCTAACGCAGTAACTAGTTATCCTGTAAGCCTTTAAGACCAAGTTAACTACTAGATTATTTTTTATAATAGCTGGAACAGGAGAGCTTTGGTAAAGCTTAATTAATAATATTCTTGCTAGTAAAAGGGAGGCTAATTAGAAAGGTAAGCTTAAGATAAGATTTAAGCTTGATTTTGGGTAAGATCTGGGTAAAATCTATATAAGATTTTAATTGTTTTTTGGCACCTTATTATATAGGCAATTAAGGAGCAATATAGGAAGGGAAAATTTATAGATTTCTATTATAAATACAGCAAATATAATATAGATCTCTATATAATTGGCCTACTAATTACCTGGCAGTAACTCTCCTATATAAGCCGTGCAATTATATCACGCCTTTAGTTTATGCCTATATTACTCTCCTTATCTATAAGCCTCCTATCTTTATTATTTATCTCTTTATCCTCTATTATTGGAAAGCTATCTAAGTTATCTGGATTATACATATTAATAAAGTTGTAAACTGCTGTTAAAGCGTATACTGCCTTAATCTGCGTTCTTAAAGGCATATTACGCCTGCTAGCTTTAAAGAATCTAAACTAATTCTTAAAAATACCTATTATACGCTCCACTATATTTCTTAACGCCGCGTGCCAAAGATTATAGAGCTCCTTTATATTTTAAGGCTTTATATTTGCCTGCGCCTATTTATAAAGATAATATTATATGCCGTGGTAGGGAGTAAGCATTATAGGCGTGTTAGAGTACCTAGCATCTGCGATATAGTATTTACTAGGTAAGGCTTTAAACCCTTTAACTTTAGCAGAGCTAATTACTTTACTATTGTAAGCCGTACCCTCATATCTAGCTAGAACGTATATAGAGTTCATTTGGAAGTTAACAGCTATAAGTATGTTCTGCATTAATCCTCCCTTCCTACTGCACTAGGGAGCCTATATTACATAGCCGCCCTTAATAGAAATAGGAAAATGAGTACTGTTAAGGGCTCTAATATAATTAGCAAAGAAAGGATATTATTTAAGGTTATCTATAATCTCTTCTAAAGTAACGTTTTTAGAAAGTTATATAACTTCTTTATATAATTTTAGAAGGCTAGAAAGGACTTTATATACGGCTCTATAGGGCAGTAAATTAATATAGAAAGTTTAGCTAGTGGCTAATAAATACTTACTAGTGGATTGTTGCAGATAAGTGCTGAGTTACCTTACTTAGTAACTTGTATAAGGCATTATTACTAAATATTATTAGGAATATTATAAGCTTCTTAGCCGCTAATAGAAGCTTTATATCCTTAAGGCCGCTATACACCTATAGCCAATTAAGGAGCTTCTTAAACACGTTGGGCCTTATCTAGGTAATATTTAGAAGTTGTGCCTTATGGCTATAAAGCAACTGCGTTATCCACCTCGTGCCTCTCTATATATTAGTATGCTAAGTACAAACACCGCGTGGAAGCAATATTATTATAATTGTAAGAGTTAAGATAAGGACGTTATAAAATATATATAAGCGCGACTGAAATAGCGTCGCGATTAGGGTGGGTGGAGTTATTATTATAAGCAGTTATTAATTGGGCTTTAGATTTAAACTGGATTTAAAATAAGAAGCTTTAAGCTCCTTATTAAACTAACGCCAAGAGCCTTAGTTTAACTACTATATACGGTATAGCTTTTAAATTTAACGCGCCTACCAATCTAGAGGAGCTTTAGATCAGAAAGTCATCAGATTAACTAAACGATCGCGTCAGAATTAGATTTGAGCTTCAGATCGGTTCTGATCTAAAGCCTTCAGATTTAATCTAAAGCTGCAACCAAACAACCCCTTAGGCGCCACTTAAGTAGTATCTAGAGCCTATGCCTTCTTAAAGAGTATGGCCTTATATAGAGCCATGGCAAAATTAAGTATTAGGAAGGTAATTTTTTAATAATCTAAGAAAGAGCTTATATAACTTATTAGAAGAACGCCTGCGTGTCTAGATTTTTCAATAGGTAGGTAAGGGGAGAGAGTTTTAATAAGCTTAAAAGGGTTAGCTATCTACTTGCCAATGTTAATATTTTTATAGTATTTTGTAAGGAGTTATATATTACTACTATCTCTAATAGGACTTTAAGAAGCTCTAGAACTAAATTCAGCTTTAATTAATTTCTATTACCTCGCGTCTTAGCTCTTTAGCTTTAGCATTCTTATTACACTAGTTTTAGATAGAAGACTAGCTATACTAGTCGCGTAGCTTTTCGCTAAGGGACTAACTATCTTGGTTAGGTTATTTCTTATTAGTACGTTTATTGCCGGCCAAGTTAACTAGGGTTAGGTGTAATACGTTCTTTTTAGGAAACTCTACTATAATAGTGCAGACTAAGTAGCTCCTAAAGGACGTTGTGTTCTAGGTTATTTTAGCTATCTATTGGGTTATATTTATATATTAAGCCAATCTTTATAAAGCGTCTATGCTTCTAATCTCGTACTAGACACGTCTACTATAATTAGTATATCTATTTATTTTATAAGGGGCTAGAGTAATATTACTTATATTAAAGAACGGCTCCGGGGTCTAGGGTTTTATATTCCTATTATAGATCTCTACCGCAGAGACTATTACTCTTTATATTAAATAGGAATTAAAAATTGCTTAGCGGCTAGATAGGAAATTAAGTCCTTCTGCGAGAATATAGTATATAATTTCCTAGTGCCGCTATAGCCGTCTATAATAATATACGCATTCCCGGACTATAGGACCTATTTAAGCAAAGGATAAACTTGGGCGTAGACGTTATTATTTATATATAATCTGTCAAAACAGTAGTCAAGCTTAAAATCCTTTGTTTTTATATTGTGGCCTAAGGGAACTTCTACTTAAATAGTGAGTAACTAGAAATCCCACAACGTTTAGAACGTCGCTTTGATCCTAGTGCGATACTATAAGCCTAAGACTCTTACTATAACCTAGATCCGGTCTCTATATTAAAAATAGTCCTCTAATAATCCCGCTATTATCCTTTTCTATAGTAGATTCTCCTACTTAAGATTAGTAATTTTTTCTGCCTAGGTAAGCTAAATTCGTCTAGTACTATCTTTATTAGTATCTAGGTTGCGCTTAAGCTCTTTATATTAAATCCTAAGTTGCTTATTTTTAACCTTAAAGATCTTAGGCATATTAGTACCTTCTTTTTAGTTACCGTTACTAGGCAGGATTTCTTCTATTCCTATAAGCATAGTAGGGTTTGCTTAAGTATTAGGCTCCTAATAGATGTCTTCCTAGTCTAAAGGGCTATTACTTAAGTCTAAGGCAGCAAAGCCACCGCTTTATAGCTAAGAGGTGGCAGTAGTGGTATATTCTAAGTAGTAAGTTACTAGTCCACACACAAGATAATATAAAGGATTATTAATCCTAAACGTATAGCATTAGTTATAGAGAGGTGGAAAAATCGGATAGTTAAGATATTATATAATTATAATTCCGCGCTATAACTACCAATATAGAACTAAAACATCTACCTTAAATACCACCTAATAAATACTATATAGCTAAAAAGGAAAAGGGGTGTAGTAATTATAAATTAGGATTGCCAAAGCTTGAATATCTCTAGGTATCCCTTTTTAAGATAATTACTTAAAAAGATAACTATACCTATAAGAGTCGCTAGAAGATATACTAGCCCGCTATAGATAAACAGCGCTAAGATAGCTTCTATAATATAAGGGGTAAATCTACACTAGGGTTTATTTTTATATAGCAGTTAAAACGATTAGGTATTATTAGAAACGGCTAGAAGAGAATTATTATAAAGAGTTAGATTGGAATTATTATATAAAGTTGGCTAATTATCCAATATATATAGTTTAGTATATACTTATATTTAATACGCCGGGGATATATTAGACTTACTTTTATTATTTTAAGGCAATTTAGACGGAGCTCTTAAAAGAAAAGGCAAATAATTTACTATACTAAGACTTAGAAAAGTAAGTCTAAGATAGGCATTTAAATAGTATAATAAAGAAGACACGTAAAATAAGCTGCAGCTACTATACTAACTGTCTTATGGAAACTATTTCTGCCTCTTAAATAGTGTTTAATAGGGCTTATATGTTACGGACAGCTTAAGTATAATGTTACAACTACTTAGGGAGGAGTTGGAAGAAGCTAGTTGGTTAATATAAGCACGGTCTAGGATGGAGCCAGTAGAACCATATAACGAGGAATGGTAAGCGAGTTATATAATGTTATACGCGGTATACGCAGTGTATAAAGTGTACGTCTATATATAATATGTATAATACATACCTTATGTACAAGAGAGGATTTCTTAGGAGTATGGTTGTGTATTTAAAGGACCTTAGTCCCTACTGTAAATAGTTCTCTCCTTGTAGTAAATCTTAGAATATAATTAGAGTTAATCTGTTAGGCAACCACTCTATACTAGTTGTTACTTATTACTGTTATGTTATTAACCTGTTTATATTTATATACTCAGCCTAATAACAGGACCTACTGTAGTTCCTACTATAAGGTTCTGTTATATATTTACTACTAAGGTTATAGTATTAAATAAGTTTAAATAACATGCCACCTAAAGCACTAGTTATAACGCCATTGACGGCAGTAACTACCTTAGGATTGGGAGATACTAGTATGGCAGATATGGACTTATAAGTGGTTACGTAAGGTTAGTTATAGAAAATGGTTAATCACTTATAAGATAATAATAGGATACTTAAAGAACGTATTAATGGAATTAGAGCAGTAAAGGTTAAGCTATCTTTAATTAAACAGTTTTTAGGGGAGAAGTTAAAGCTTAAGGGGTTTCTTATGTAGATGCACTTTAAGGTTATATAAGAAGGAGCAAAGTTAGTAACATTATTGGATTAAGTAGCCTATATAGGATTATTCCTAACAGGAAGGGCACTTAAGTGGTTTAAGCTATACCTTACGGAAATATAGGTTAATGGCATGTTAACTACTAACCAAGATATATAGTATATATTTGCCAGTTAGAACGGGTTTATAAAGTAATTAATGTAGATATTTAAAGACCTAAAGGCTACAACCATAGCAGAATGAAAGCTTTAGAACTTAGTATAACGCACTTTAGTAATAGAGTATACTATATAGTTTTAAATGCTAGCTATATAGGTTAAGTGGAACAATAAGGCGCTTATGGTATAGTATAAATAGGGACTTAAGGCTAAAGTCTAGGATATAATTATCTTAATAGAAGATGTGGAAAGTCTATAAGACTTAATAGATTAATTAATAAAGATTGATAATAGAATCTATTAAAGGGAATAAGCTAAGAAAGGGCAAGATAGAGTTCTATAGTTATATAAGGCGTAGAGCATATATTAATAAAGCTAGAGCTAAAAACTATGGAACGGGCTAAAGCTAATGACTTAAGCGGCACTAAAGAATCTAAATAATAAAATAAAAAACTATAGAAACCTAGAGGTTAAGGATTAAGTAATTATAGGACTAAGGAGCAGAGGCTAAATTAGGGATCTTAGCAGTAGAAGATGTTTAGGCGGACTCTATAATAAGATAGATGGTTTAAAGATAGAGCTTATATAAATTATAGAAAATAGGGTTATTTTGCCAGAGACTATAGAGGTGGTTAGAGTAACTATATAGTAAAAGGCACTAGGTTATTAGAGTATGATAATATAGATATAGAGATGTTGCGTGGGACTAAGGAGTGTTTAATTAAATACTTTGTGTTTTGTTATAATAACGCATGCCAAATTTATAAGGATGTTAAGTATAGCGTAAGCTATTAGCCATAAGAGCTAGAATTAAGAGGATTTAAAGGAACTAGAGAGTTAGATAAAGAATAAGATTAACTCTATAAGCTAAATTAAGATATTATAGCAACATGCGGATAAAGATTAGCAATAATAATAATGGAGTTAAAGTACTTATTAATTAATAGTAATAAGGAAGAAAAGGAGGCTAACTGGGAGCACTTATACCTTAAAAATGCAATAGAAGCAGAGACTGAAACCACTACTAAATGCGGATTAGTAATGGGTATTATAACACTATTAGATATAATATCTATTACTTTATAAGATGGAAGGAGTAATATCTAGAGATAATTAAGTAAGTAGATAACTGCTAGTGCTAGCTTACCACTTATAAAAGGTAAAAGGCTATAGGCTTAAGATTCTTAAGACGAGATAAGACATACCTAAGAATCTATAACGGATGAAAACTAATGGGAAAGGGTAGTAACTTAGTTTAGTAACAAACAAATAAGTATAGGATGTAAGTTTAAGAACTATAAGTTTAGGGAATAAATAAGAATGTTAATAGGGAGCCAAGATTTTAAGAAATAAATAAGGACTATAGCAATTCTAGGTAAATGTAGTATTTAGCCTAAAGATTAAAAAGTTAATATGGAGATTAAGAAGTAAGACAACTTTAAGGATCTAGCTGTAAGATGTAGGAAGCAAGAAACTATAGATAAGTTTAGGTAATAAATTATTATATAGCAAGAGCAAAAGCTAGATAAGAGATTAGCTATGCTAGGTTATATAAGGGATAGAGCACCTATATAAAGAGTTACTAATAGGCCTAGTGCAGGGACACCTAGGGTAAAGTAGTTGGATAAACTAGAATAAGAAAAAAACCTAGACATTCTAGTTAGGTTTAAAGAAAGATATACTAAAGGATATTATAATATAGTGATGATAAGGTACTTTTTTACTAATAAACTATATATACTAAACTAGTTATATAGAAAGTGGTATAGATAATAACATAATAATAAATGGGAAGACTTTTATATATAGCTGGATAAAAAAGTTATCTAAGACCAACCTATTATAGAGAAACATATAAGTTATATTAAAGAAGTATTAATTATAATATTAAGGAACCTAGAAGAGGGATCTAGGGACTAGAGAAGCAAGTAATAAATCTTAGTACCTATAGTAGAGATACTAGTAGTTAAGTTAACCAGGTATAGGTTTAAACTTAAGGACGAAGACAAATTAAGAGTTAACCTAAGTTACCTAGCACACTATATGTTATTGTGGATAGCTTATATGGATGATATATATAATATATATAGAGCACTAAAGGATAGAAACTAGAAGTACCTAGTAAGGATATATTAGGCACTAAAGGAAAAACGGTTTAGAGATATTAAGTATATATATAAATGGCACCTAGTAGAAGTATAGAGTTAAGGAGACCTAATACTTTAACTAGGAAGATTCCTTATGGAAGAATGCCTAGATAGATAATAGTAGTAGGACTGCCTAGAGAATACTTATCTATGGCATATAGAGGAAAAGAAATAAACTAAGTATTAGCTAAAAGCAGACTAAGTATAGATAGGATTTAGTAGCTAATAGTTAGGAAAAGGGGAGATATATAGGACTAGAGGGAACTAGTGTTAGAGCCTTAAACCCTTAAAGGAATTTAAGGATAATACCTAAATTTATAAGTTAAATGGTAAGATTAGTAGTTTAAAGCGTTAATAGACAGTAGAGTAATAAGGAACTATATATTACTAGTAATAGTGGAAAGAATAGGGTTACTATATAGATAAAAGGAACATCTATATCCACTTATAATAATTTTAGGAGATTAGATAGCCTATAGAGGAGGTATTATTAATCTTAAAATAGGACCTATTTAGTTAACTATTAAAGGGAGACTAGTTAGAATGTCTTTTAATATCTTACTATTAGGGAAAGATAAGGTAATACTAGGAATGCCTTAGTTACAGGAATATAATCTAAAGATTAATTAGGTTATAGGTTAGGTTAATATTAGAGATATATAATAACATAAAGTGTAATAATAAACTAAGTTAGTATAGTACTAAGTTAGAGTGATATACAAAGAGACTAAGTAAGGCTTAAGTTATGTACTAAAGAGATACTATAAGTATGGTAAAAAGTCATGGTTACTAGAAAGTAAAAAGCTATTAGAATATATAGTATGGGACTATAAGATAGAATTAGAACTAGAAATAAGTTTAAAGTTCTTTTTAATCTATAAGCTTACTAAAACTAAGTTAGTAGCGCTTAAGGAGTTTGTTTAGGAGAACTTATAAAAGGGATACATTAGACTGTTATAGTTATTAGCGGGATATCCAGTACTATTTATCCCAAAGAAAAATAGAAAACTTAGGATGTATATAAACTATAGACAGTTAAATAGTATTACTAGGAAGGATAGGTATCCTTTACCCTTAATTAGCGAAATCTAAAATAGAATAGGTAATATAAAAATCTTTATAAAGATAGATCTAAGATGGGTGTACTACTAGATTAGTATTAAGGAAGGTAATAAATAGAAGGCAGCCTTTAGGTTAAAGGAAGGACTATATAAGCTATTAGTTATATAATTTAGGCTTATAAACGCACTAGTAATATTCTAAAAGCAAATTAACAGCGTATTAGGAGAACACCTTAATAAGTTTATTATAGTATACCTTAATAATATTATTATTTACTTAGAGAGTAAGGAAGAACATAGAGAATATATTAAGTGGGTTTTAAAGAGACTATTGGAAGAATAGATGCCAGTAATAATTAAAAAATGTGAGTTCTTTACAAGAAAGACTAATTTTATAGAATTTATTATTAAACTAAGAAAAATTAGCATAGACCTAAAGAAAGTTAAAGCTATAGTAAGTTAGTAAGAACTAGAGAACGTTACGCAGTTAAGATTATTCTTAGGGTTTTACAACTACTATAGGAGGTTTATAGCGCAGTAGTTGAAAAGCATTAAGCTATTTACGTAACTAATAAAGAAGGAAGAACTGTGGGTTTAGGGTAGTAAGTAAAAAAAGCTGTTCTAGGAACTTAAGGAGTTGTTTACCTAGGAACTAATCCTTAAGATCTATTAGTTAAAGTTAGAAATAGTTATTAAGATAGATATATTAGACTTTACACTAGGAGCATATTTGCTATAGAAGTATTAAGACGTATGGCATCTAGTGGCATACTATAGTTAAAAGATAACACTACTAGAACTAAACTATAACATCTATAATAAGGAGTTGTTAGGTATAGTTATAGTACTTAAGGAATAGAGAGCATTCTTGCAAGGTATAGAGAAACTATTTATAGTTAAAATGGATTATAAGAACCTTATAGGATTCCTAATAATAAAGGAACTTAACTAAAGATAGGTTAGGTAGGTAGAAATGCTTATAGAATACTATTTTGAGATTTAGCATACTAAGGGTATAGATAATGCATAAGTAGATACTCTAAGCAGAAAAGCTAAACTATAGAATAATAAAAAGCTATTAGGGGCTTTACTGCAAAAGGATTAAGACGGACTAATTAGGTATAATTACCTAAAAATTATAGCAACTAGAGAAAGTTAGATCTATAAGTTACCTAAGAGTAATTAGATACAGAAGATCTAAGAGGCATAGGTAGAGGATTTAGATACGGAATAGTATAAGAATAGAGAAGCAACTTATGTTCTAAGGTCAATTATAAAAGAATTTATTAAGTTATTTTATAAGGGACTAACTTAAGGACATAATAGAGCTATAGGCTTAGTGTTAAGACTTTAAGAGGAGTATATTATTTAAGAAATCTAGGGACTAGCGAGATAAGTTATAAAGGAATATTTAGATTACTAAAGAAATAAACTAATAAGATATAAGCCGTATAGAGGGCTATAACCTATTAAAACACTAGAAAGACTATAGGAAGTAATATTATAGGACTTTATTATTAAGCTATTAAAGTTAAGAGATCCTATTACAGGATAAGATTATAATATAATCTTAGTAATAGTAGACAAGCTTATAAAGTGGGGATACTTTATAGCGTGTATAGAAGAAATATTAGCAGAAGATATTGCTAGAATCTATATTAAAGAAGTATTTATAAGACATAGAGCACTAAATAAAGTTATATTGGATAGAGATCCAAGATTTATAGCAGTATTTTAGGAAGTATTTCTGGCAGAATAAGGAGTTTGCGCAGCAACTTTAATAATATATTATCCGCAAACAGATGGATAGATAGAAAGACTAAACTAGATACTAGAACAGTATCTAAGGCATTATATTAATTATATATAAAATAATTGGGTATTATTATTACCAGTTATATAGTTTATATATAATACAACACCATAAGAAGGAATAGGAACATTACTATTTAAGGCGAATTACGGATATAAGCCAAGGTCATTATTATCGCCACATTAAGTAAAGAAAATAAGTAGTATAGCTAAAGAAAGAATGGAGATATTAATAAATCTTTATGCAGACCTTAAAGAAACAGCTAAACTAGTATAAGAAAGAATAAAAAAGTACTATAATGCTAAGAGATCTAAAGGACTAGATCTTAAGGAGGGAGATAAAGTATGGCTACTATATAAAAATTTTAAAAGTTAATAACTAAGCAAGAAGTTGGACCATGTTAGACTAGGACCTTTTAAAATTATACAGAAAATTTTATTGGTTATATATAAGTTGAACCTACTAGCTAAAATAAGAATTTACCCTATATAGCATGTTGTAATGCTAGAGCCAGCATACAGGAATGTTAAGCCACCAGTCTATAAGGCAGATATATATAGAGGGCAAAAGGAAGACAAATAGCAAGTTTTAAAGATTATTAGTTATAAGGATATAGATAACAAAATGTGGTATAAAGTAAAGTGGATAGGCTATAGTAAGACTACCTAGGAACTACTAAGTAACCTAGAGAACGCTATAGGAAAGGTAAAGGAGTATTAGATAAAAGCAGGTTAGGGAGTATTAAAAAAGGATCGCCTAAAAGACAAGGTAACTAAGGGGGACCTAAAAGGAGCAACTACTATATTACTTAGAGTTATTTCCTTCTCTAGAAACTCTACTCTTTTATTACCTAGCTTGTTAAGACCCTATTAAACTAGTTTCTACTCCTTAGAACGAACCTTCTTATAAACCTTCTTAAGATGGGTTAACTAAGCAAACGCAACCTACTAAGACTTAAAGGAGTGACGCTAAGCCTTAAGGGCCTAAGCTGTCTCCTTAACGGAATAATGGAGTTTAGTGCGCACAGCGGCCAGCTTAGATTTAAGTTTTGTAGTAGTAGATTAAATATAAGACCCTATAATAAGTTACTTAGGGAACTTAAAGACTACTAAGAGTTATAGGACGCGCATACTTAGTATTAGAAACAGAGCGAACGTTATAAGATAATTAAATATTTGCTTTAGTACACTCTAAACAAGACAAGGGTTATTAAAATAAAGGGCTCGCCATTACAATACATACTAACCCCACTTTCGCATAACGAGAATATAGAGACGGCATTATCTTACTAAGTGATAGTATAGCAGTAATAGTATGAGCATGGCGTTGTGCTTGTGAAAAAGAAGATGCTTTAGGTATAATAAGTAAGGATATTAACCAGACTAAACAAACGGACATTATACCTCTAGTAGATAACTTAGAGATATTAGGAATCTTTAAGGACAAAGATAAAAAGGAGGGAGATGGTGTTACGGACAGCTTAAGTATAATGTTATAACTACTTGGGGAGGAGTTGGAAGAAGCTAGTTAGTTAATATAAGCATAGTTCAGGATGGAGCTAGTAGAACCATGTAATAAGGAATAGTAAGCAAGTTATATAATATTATACGCGGTATACGCAGTGTATAAAGTGTACGTCTATATATAATACATATAACACATACCTTATATACAAGAGAGGATTTCTTAGGAGTATGGTTGTGTATTTAAAGGACCTCAGTTTCTACTATAGATAGTTCTCTCCTTATAGTGAATCTTAGAATATAATTAGAGTTAATCTGTTAGGCAACCACTCCACACTAGTTGTTACTTATTACTGTTACATTGTTAACCTATTTATATCTACATACCCAGCCTAATAATAGGACCCACCGTAGTTCCTGCTACAAGGTTCCGTTACATTATATCTTTCTATACTTCTTAGAACCTTAAGTACAACATTATCTTTACTTAGGTAATGTTAATTTAAGGCACCTAAAACGCTTAGTAGATTAAAAAAAAATTATATAACCTAGTAAGAGATGGTGTTAGGTCGGTCTATATAAGAAAAACAGTAGTATTAGAGGTTTTACTAAGGGAAGGCCAGAACGTTTTAAAAAAGAATATAAATTAACAAACTTAAGTTTAAAACTCTGGGTGGGTTTTTTTTAGCTAATCTATAAAATATTACATAATAAGTAAAAGGTTATAGAGGTCTATTATAAACTATCCGATCTATTAGATAATGCTAAGGTAAGTGGGCTTAAATAAAACCAGAGATATTTCTAACAACACTAATTCTGCTATAAGTATTGCTTATAGCGCCTAGCCTTCCTAAGGAGGCTTTTAACAAAAGCTAAAAAGATACCCTATATTGGCTCTATCTTTATTTTAATAGCAACAGAAAAGTATATAATAGCGACGCTACTATGGCCAGCTATGCGCTAAAGAAGCGCAAGAGAGTATAGGGATTATATGGTCTAGTAATTAAGAGTGGCCCTTAAAAGCGTATCCTTTATTTAATAAGTATAGCTCTCTATCTAACTATTAGGCGTTATATTAGTAAATATAGCTCTAATATAGAACTATTTCTTAGCTATAAGGAAATACAGCATTAGATCTCCTAGTTCTTAGGGTCCTAAGCCAGTAATATGTTTATCGCTTCTTACTAGTACACAATTTGCCTTAAAGCGCGGAGAGGAAAGGACTACTTTTGCTAGGCGTTTTAGATATTAACTTATTACAACCTTATAAAGCTAATTCGCCCTTAAGGTTTGGGGCAATAGGTTGGTTATATAATACTTAGAGAGCTTAAGAGCTTTCTAAAACCCATACTTAAAAGCAAAAGCCTAATCCGGATTAATATTACGGCAAGATAGCTTAATAAGTAGAGCATTTACGGATTAAAACTAGAATTACTTTACGCTAAGTTTGGTCCGGGCTACCTATTCTTTTTAGAAGACTTACTCTTACTTAACTTATAAGATCCTCCTAGTGGCCCCTTGTTAATAGTACCTAACATTTATAAAAGTCTAAATAATAAATTTACCGCTTCCAGTAGCTACTATAATAAAGCTATCGCCTATCTTCGCTATCTAGGGCTTAGAGAATGGGTGCAAGAGTCTAAAGCAGGTTAACTTAGAGTTAGAATTCGCTACTTTTTAATTTATCCTTTTAAAGAGGCGGTAAAAGAGGTGGATAGTTAGGTAAGTATAAAGGAGTTCCTTAGTACGCCAGGGTTTTATATTTTATAGAGAATAATATCTAAGTAGAGGTTACTATACATTTATACTATTTTTCTTCTTTAATTATTTTGGTTAGGCTATTAAAATCGGACTCTATACCTATATAAGGTAATCTAGTCTATAAACCTGCTAGTCTTTGGATTTAGTAGAGCTAATATAGAGACGTTATATAGCGTGCGGGTAGAAGCTAGTAGTTGTTAAGACGTTGCGGGTAATAGTAAAAAGTTTTTATATAGGATAGTGAGATCTTAAAAACTACTACTAATAGTACTCATTTATAGTAGACAACTACTATACTCTTATTTTAAGCCTGCCTATATAATCCTTATAGATATAAGACGGATTCCAACGTCCCCTAACTCTTAAATTAAAAGCATTAATAACCCCTTATAATTAATGGACGAGCGAATAATAAATAAATAAATATACCCCTTCCTAACCCTTAGGGCAATCGCCTATAGAGTATACGGTTACTACCCGCACTATATTCTACCTAGCAGCCTAGATAATAAACTCCCACAGTTTTCCTATCTCCTCTCTACGGCTAGCTACTCTAGAGAGGGCCTAATAACTAGGGCCTAGGCATAAAAGACACCTAGGGCATATATATATCCTACTTTCCTTTTAGTGTTACAGAGCTAGTTATAGATAAATCCCTTACGCCTTTAATAGGCTTTAGGGGGGAGAAGGACATATAGTAATAGTCTATAAGAGATAGCTATAGTAGGGATGGATAAGATAAGATATAGAAAACTACTAGAATATGGCAAGCAGTTAATTAATAGTAAGGCCTAGCTAGGATGTAGTAAAGTCTAGCTTTAGTTAAGCTAAGAAAAGAATATAGTAGTTACTAGGGAGATCTAATATCGAATAGAGATTAGGACTTAGCTAGCTACTAGCTGTATACGAAAATAGTTAATAGGGTTTTTTATCCTAATAAGGTGGCTTATAGGGTTTTTCCTCCCCTAATATACCAGGGATTTTTTCCTATTAATATTACTTTCCCTATATATATATAGAGTAGTCTATATAGGCCAGGCTAGAATCTATATTAGACGTTAAGCAATAAATAAATAATTATTATTTTAGTTAGTAATTATTAGTTATTTATCGCATGGGCTATTAAAAAAGTGTTCTATAACTTCTTTATTAACGCCTAATAAATCTTAGAAATATTATATATAATGCTTATAGAGCGGAATTCTATATAATATATATTTAGGATTATTTCTATCTTAGAAAAGTCTATAACTTATACGCTTTACTAATAGTTATAGAGATGGTGTTAAGGAGCCTTTAGAAAGAAGGGATAAAGGTTAGTATCTCGCAGCGTAAGCTAGTAGATCTGTTATTAATCTCCCAACCTGTGACGTCTACAATAAAATTGTTAAGCATTTAATACAGCTTTAGCCACCGGTAGGCCTCCTTTATAATTTCTATACCTAAACTGATGTTTTATAGATCTAGGTTAAGAAGCCTTATTTAAGCTTAGTACTACCTATAGCGTTCCTAGGTCTCCTTAACTTCCGTATCTAATAAGATACTAAACATAACCTTTATTATTCCGCCCTTATTATTTACTAAGGCATTCTACTTATAGAAGGTAAGGCTATAGGCATCTTAGATATGAGAGAAGGCTTAATACGTAAGAATAAGTGTTATATTAAAGTTAATATAGATCTAATTAATTAGAGGTTATACTTTTAGAAGCACGGAATTTAATTATTAGATATTAGCGCAATGTTATATCTTGCCAAACCATGTAATATAAGGGATAATATTATTAGTTATAAGTAATATAACGCTTATCGTACGGCAAGGAATTCTATTAATATTTATAATTGCGTTGGCAAGTAATTGGCGGATATCTTCCTCTATAGTAGAGGCATTAGCTAACTAAGTTATAGCGTTCTAGTAGAGTTACTCTATCTCCTTACTCCTAAGGTAAAAGGTTACGTGTTAAGCACTAAAAGGACTACTAGCGGCATATAGGAGCAGAAGACTAGCAGTAATAACCGCTAAAAAAAATACTATAACTACTATAACCACAACTACTGCTATTATCTCCCTTAATTAGTTAATTCTGGTAAGGGCCTAATTACCTTATACTTAATAATTGGCGATAAGGGATACTTTACTAGCTGCGCGCCTATAAAAAACGTGCTACTATATATAGCACTAGCGGACCTTAATATTCGCGTACTTACAGATTTCCGCTATTAAAGCAGCAAGTTTATATATATATTGCCAGTAAGTATACTAAAGCGTTTACTATTATTATCTACGGGTGGCATTCTCTAAGGTAATAACTAATCCTATATATTTTAAACACTTTATATAACAAAGAGAGAAACTAGGTAATTTAACCTTATAATAAGTTATTCTTATAAGCTTTTACTTCTAAATCTAAGGTTCTTAATATATAACTATTAAATCTCTCCGCTTTACACCTCTAATAAAGGACTAGACCCGTACTAACTTAGATAATATAACGTAAGAGTTATATACGCAAAACAAACGCATTTACTTAGACTGCGAGACTCTTTAATAAGCGGTTATTAATATGTCTGGAGCTGCGCAGAGCTTTATATATAAGGCGGATACTTTACTAAAGGGTTTTTCTAAGGCAGAAGCGACTAGTTTTATAGCAAATTTTATTAAGAATTAGAAGAGTTTCTTTAAAAAGGCTTTCTGCTAAGAATCCAATATTAATATACAGTTTCGCACTAAAGAAGCCGTTATAAGTCAATAATACTACCACTATTAACGCCTAATTTAGCGCATATCCACCCTATAAGTTATTTGCTTACATTATCTAAGAGCCTACTATTACCACTTTTCTTATTATTATTACCTAGCATAGTAAGATAAAGATTTAATATGCAGAGCATTAGGCCGTCTTGCACTTATCTAAATATATAAATATCTTATAGCTTATTTACTAATAGTGCCTAAGATAAAAAGCCGTTAAGACATTGCATAGAGTTATACCTAGCTTCTTATCTAAAATTAATATATTTAGAGGACTTACTTATAACTTAACCCACTACCACCTATACTTATTTTCTTTTAAGAGGCTTTAAGCTGCCCGCTAGATTTTATTATATTTTTACCTTTATAGAGTTCTAAAATCCTTATCTATTAAAATATTCCTATATTAGCAACTTATAGCTTTACTAGCGATCTTACTAGGAACTGCCACAGCCCGCAATTAGGAGCGTCTTATTCTTAGTATCTATCTCTATAGTAATCCTAAATCCTAGTTTAATCGCCTTATTAATATACTTAATATTGCTCTTAACCGCGCTGCAATAGTAACCTTTAATAGTATAGAATTTCTTACTAAAGTCTTTACGGGAGCTATCTATCCATTAATTTACTTAGTTGTCACCTTATTACTTAACTCTATTATAGTACACTTTTATCTTCCTTATTCTCTTTTTTATATAGCAAAGCTTACCCCTAGGCTTCTGGTCTATATTTAATGTCGTATATAGCTTTATATAAGAGATCCTTTCTAGTACAGCCGCCGCGCAGCCTAAGAATCTTAAAAAAAGTATCGCCTATATAGTTCTTACTACTTATAAACTTGCCGTTAGTTTCTACTATATAGGCCAAGTAATTTACGCTCTTCTCTCAATTCTGGATATAATACTCCGTCTATTAGTTAGCAAGGACATCGCGGCTCTATTAAAGTACTTTAGTCTAGCGGCTATTATCTTCACAACCTTTATAATCCTCTCACTCCTCTTATATATGGTTAGAATAGCATAGTTAATTATGGCGTAGCTTAGACATTACACAATAGTAGTGGTAAGTTTAGCCTCTTCTATTTAATTAGCCTAGACAAATTTCTAACCTAGCTTTCTATAGGGTTATGGCTTAGTAGGGTTTTATATATAGCTTATTATTCTTAATAAGACAGTCTATTTAATAAGTAGGACAACTTATAGGCAAAACTTTATAGGAGTCTTTATTAGTGTTACGGGACACCTCCATAACACCTTACACACGTCCACCTATTTCCACCGTCTTAACCTCCATATTAACGACTCAGTCAATCAAGACATATAACGGCAATCCGAGGCAATTTGCCATTACGTAACGGCAATCTACAGCAGTTTGCCGTCCTCCACCATATTCCACTATATTCCGCTAAGCTCTGCTAGGACTATAACCTAAAGCCTATTCTGCCCCATGCATATATTAACTAAGTAACCAAGTTAATAATATATACCCCTTTCCTCCTATTTCCTTACCTTCTTTTCTTACGCAATATCTTAACTTTATTACACAGTTTATATATATAGCTTAATAATATCTACTTCGTTATATATTATTACCACTTATACTCACTCTGTGACACTACGTTGCGTTAAAAAAAAAACCTATACTCTACCCTGCCCTGTTTAAAATGCAAAATAATCTTAAAGCCCCTATAACAGCCGCTAATATTATATCCGCACTCTAGGAACAATTAGCAGATATATAAAAGTCCTTTATAGACGCCCTTGCACAAAACTAAGCTGCTATAGCTTAATAGTAAGCCAAATAAAAAGCAAAGCACTAGAAAACAATTAAGGCCCTCTAAGAAGAAATCCGCACCCTTAAGACGCCTATGCTAAGCCCTTAAGACTAATCGCCATTACTAGAAGCTAATACGCGGAACGCGAGTCCTGAACTAGTAATAGTCATCCTACCAGTAGAACTAACTACTATGCTATAATAATCTAAACAATTACTAGACCCTCTAATATTCACTAATAAACAATAAGAACTCTAATTATTCCTAAGCCGGCTTAAAAATAAGCTAACTAGTAACGCTAACCGCTACCTAACTAAAGCCAACCAACTCTATTATGCCCTAAGTTAACTAAGAGGAGATATAGCTAACCTTATTAAACCTCTTTAACCAAACTCAGTACTAAGTCTAATTGTACTTCTTAAAGCTATGTATAGTAACCTAAACCGCTAAGCTACTGCTTAGAGAAAGATAAACTATATAACTTAAGGAATAAAAAGCTTTCCAGTATACTTCTCTAAATTTAACTGTTACGTAAAGGAAATAGGCTAAAATAACTCCGCACTAATTAACAGCCTTATTAAATACCTAAGTCCTAAACTAAAAACCTCCCTAATAGGTATAAACCTACTAGGAGCCCTTAACACCTGCGTAAACGTTATTAATAAATGGTATAATGATATACTACGCCTAATACTAAAGTCCACTCCTTAATACAATACGACAGCTCCATAAATATCTACTAAGTTATTATCTTAGCCTAAGCACCTTAATGCTATAGATATTAATATAGGGACCCTAGGATACGCTCCGCTAGGGTCCCCTAAATAAGAATAACGCATTAAGCTAGGCCTTTGCTTTAAATACGGAAGCAAAGATCACATCTTAAGATACTGCTCCGCCCCTATGCCCCAACACAACTTATAAACAGCCAACACTAACAACTGTTCACCGTATTAATCCTCCAGTTACCATCCCTAATCTTTACCTAGTTCTAGTCCCGTATTTAATAAGTACCACTTATAAGGACAAAGTTATAACCAACGTTCTATAGGAACCCCTTCCCACTTACCACTAAAAGGTATATCCTAGAGTTAAGTTGCTCTCTGGGACAGCTATATTATAGGATCTTGTTAAATGCATTAGATATTGCAAACCCTAACTCTTAGGATCATAGTATAACCATTAACTGCTATTTTTAGCAGAAAAATTAATAGGCTAATACTTAAGTCCTAATTGACATAGGAGCTAGTAGCATAAGATTTATTAATAAGACCTTTATGTAAGACAATAAGTTTACCCTAACACCCCTTAACCGGCATATTAACGTATTTAGATTTAATAGCAAACGTACTATCTTAGGCCGTATTACCTATATAGCGGCCCTAAGACTCCAATACCTAAACTATAAAGAATTAATTAAGCTCTTTATAACTACCCTAAGTCACCTAGTAATTCTTAGATAACCCTAGATGAAGCTATATAAGGTAACCATTAATTAGGACAACCTTAAGCTCCTATTTACTGCCTCCTATTGCAAGCAGAAGTGCCTTATAACTCGCTACTTAAACCCCAAACCAAAATCTAAAAAATCCACCCAATTCCACTAACCTAAGAATTCCACTAAATTCCACCAATATAAGAATTCCACTAACGTCTACTAAGAACCTAGAAATTATACTAAACCACACAAACTAACTCTAACTGCTGCACCCTAAACTAAGTAGAAGTCTAAGCTTAATATACAAAGGTATCAGAAGAACTAGTATTCCACCATAAAAAAGATACTTAAAGAGCCCAAACCTAAATCCAACACTGACTCTAAATCTAATACTAACTCTATATCTAATACCAAACCTAAAACCAAACAGGAAACCGCATAAGAAACTAAGGACGATCTAACCCCACTTAACACCTTAGATATCTATATAATTGGAGCTACTCCGCTAGCATAACTTACCAGGAAACCAGAATATATAATCTTTACTATTATAATGGCCGATATTAAGAAGGCCCTAGCACTAAAGAAGCACACTAACCCCGCTATAAAGGTACTAATAGAGTACTATAACTATCTAGATGTATTCTTATAAAAGGAAGTGTTGGTATCACTTCTAGTGATATATATTGCTATTGCAATAGTGTAGGGGTGGTAACTGATTTTGATTGATGCTTATTGATTCTCCTATTCTATAGGTGGAATTTGGTGGATTTCCTGAGCTCGCTTAGCTCATGTAACTAACCCAATTAGTTATAGACAACCTCGTTTAGACACTGGGAGTATTTAGTTTTTGATGGTACTTAAGTACGCCTCCTGCCAAATTCTGCCAAGTTCTGCTAGGTCCCTTTAAGTTCTACTGAATTCTGCCATATTCTACCAAATTCCATTAAGTTCTACTAAATTCCGCCATGTTTTACTAAATTCCATTAAGTTCTGCCAAATTCTGCTATATTCCGCTTAGATTCTACCAAATTCTACTAGGTGGTTAAAGTAACCAATTACGATTTTCTATACCCGGTATAGAAAATCGCCATTGGCTTGCTTAGCACTAGCGCCTTGGCTGCTAGCTTAATATCTTTATACTCTCTATTCCTGCCTTTCCATCTTCTTCTCTCTCTACCCACTTAGTGACCTATAGCTTAATTATATTTATATTAATTAGGTCCTTTAACGCCTAGTAGGGCTTTAATTTTGTTATAGCGTTAGTAGGGTTACTATTTCTGTTAATCCACTTAATCTCTGCTATCTCTCTTTTTTTATATAATTGTTATAGACACATTAGGTCAACCATAAGTCGTTTCTCTTATGTTGTCTTAAGCTTAACTAAGTAGTTATATAGAGATTTTAAGTTAGTGCAGAGGATGACCAGTAGTCATTTAAGTTATAGGATTTTCTTAATGGTTGCTTTAATTGCAGCTTCAGTGTTAAATCCATGGGCCATTCTATATAACTTAGATGCTAAGACACTTTATATAACTCGCTTGCATTTAATAGATGACTAGTAAAGGATATTAGCCTTATTATCTTTGTCTATAAGCGTAATAACAAAGCCAATTTAGGATAAGAGGTTATAGTTATTCGCAAAAGATAAGTCTATAAAGATTATTAATCTAAGGGAGTTTTTACTAGTATTAAGTTATACAAAACGGAGCCCTCTTAAGGGATTATTGATCTGCTACTGTAGCCGCTTATTAAGCTGCTTCGCGTGCTCCTCCTTTGGATTAATAACTTGTGCTGTAAATAAGAGGTTAAAGGTAGCTTCTGGTTAGCAGACTGTGGCAATATAGGCTCCTCTTGCTCTTTAAGTAATATACTAGTCCTTTAGTATAACTGCCTTATGGACTTCCCCTTTGGAGCTAGTTAGGTCTGTAACCTTTATAGTAACTAACTTTAGGTTCTAGCATTAACGTTTCTGGGTAAGGGCTATTAAGTCCTTTTCTTACCTAATATAGCCTTTATTAAACTTAATTAGGGTATTTAGTATAAGCTTCTCCCTTTCTTTTACTAGGAAGTTTGCCTTCTAAAGCCTAACTTCTTTAGCCTCTATAAAGGTTTTATTAGTAAGGAACAGTATATTATTAGTTTATAATCCTATAATTCTAAAGCCATTATTAGTTATATATAATAAGCAGGGGTTATATATTAACTGGTTTATCTATAGCTTATTAAGGTGGTGACAGTAATATATATTAAACTAATGGTTACTAGCTTCCGGGACACTATATAGTAGTTTAATAACTCTTAGGATTAATCTATTCTTTAGTTTAAGTTCTGGTGGCAGGCGTATAAAGAAGTCTCTATTTAGGTGGGTACTAAATTATATATAAGCTTGTAAAATGTTATGCAGGTATAGAGAAGCTAGTCTTCTTTCATTTCCCTATAGGGTTGCCATAAGTGCTAGGATGATTCTCTAGCTAACACGTTGAATGGTTAGTAACTATGTTAGGACCAGATCTTTGCTATAGTTATTATAGGCTTATATAACTAGTCTAGACTTCTTAAAGGCCTTATCTGTTCTAGCATTTTTAATCTTATTAATGAATTAGGAGTTAAAGATTCTGACTCCTTCCGGGATGTCTGCTGTATTAATAAACTTAAAGACTCCTTTCTTAAGTAAGCCGTTTATCTCCTTGCGTTAAGATTCTATAAATGACGGTGAGGTATACTTAAAGGTTATAGTATCAGATTTTGTTAGGCTGTTATTAATGAATATTAATACATCTGCGATGTTTTACTGGGACTTTGTTAGCGATTGTTATATCCGTTTTAATCTCTGGGGGGGTACACTAGCTGCTGGTTCCTTAGTTAGTTCTTCCTCGAGTTTAGGTTATAGGTATGGCTTTACTGCTGTAGTCCTAAAATTGGTAGGTCCGCTAGGGAGCTATATCCTATATATCTCTCTGTTAATTCCAAGCAACTTAAATGGGCTAGTCCATCTACTACTTTATCCAGTATTGCCTTTACGCTATATAAGTACTTCTGAGTTAAGGGGGAGGTTGTGGATTATAGTAACAGATGGGCTATTTTATTAGTTTAGTGTATTATTAACTTACTTCTTTACCCTAATCCTTACAATCTCCTCTATTGCCTTCTTTATAGCTGCTGCTTGCTATATAATAGAGGGTACTAGTAGGTTGAGTTTGCTTATTTAAGGATAGGCACTAAAGATAAGTAGTGTTGGGACCAAGCCGTCTAGGCTAGCTATATTATTGGCGGCTTTTACTACCATTTATAGGGCTAATTCCTTAGCTATTCCTAAGTCCTATAGTTCCTCTATAATTATTTAGTATACTTAGTATATAGTTAGGTAAGCTTTTTCTACTATTCTAATAGACCAATAAGCTTCTACTGGGACACTCTTAGTTAATATAGCCATTACTATAGTATGTTATTAGAACTCCTTGCTTATAAAGTTCTTCCTAGCGTTATAGGTAATATAGTTAGGGGGTCCAATATAGGTATCAATCTAGCAGAGTTATAGGGTATCCCAGGTATGCTTTGCGGAGATATTATATAGCTATCTTATGGCTTAAAATCTAGTAGCTTTATTAATTACATAAAGGATAGGGCTTCCATTAATGTACATAATATTAATAAAAATAGAATGGTTAAAATTAGAATCTTGGTCTTCTTATAATGTAAACTTAAATTATCTAGGGGATTTGCTATATTTCTAGCAGTAGGAGCAATACTTAGTGAGATAGTTAATAACCTATTTGTTAATGTTATCATGGCCAGAGCGTTCTAATACCTTATATAGCTTGTCTGCCAATAGATATCCAAAGCGGCGGTAAAGTCGGCGGAGTTTAGTAGTGGTTAGGTAGTAGGGGTTTTAATCAAATAAGTGGGTTATAAATAACCGTAGTGACTCTTCCTATAATAAGAAGGGGTAACCGAATCGGCGAACCACTAGTACTAATTTTATTAGGATGACTAGGACATTCTTAAGGTTATTATAATAGACCCCCAGTATATCCATATCTGCAAGATATAGTAGGAAGGATGTATTAGCCTTTATAATATGAAACTTAATATTACTAACTAGTATATTAACTATAATGGAACTAATGGAAGGGGTAGAGCCAATGCTAAACTAGACGTTAATAGCGCCGGCCTTTAAGGTATTAATAATGGTATTATGGGTCTTCCTATATACAAGGTATTATCTATAACCTACTGTTAATCTCTTTAAAGCTCTGGTATTAATTATTACTCTATAGAACTTATTAGAGGTATATTAGCTAGTAGTAATATAGGCGAATAGGTCCAAGTCGTTGTGGTAAGCAGTTAGGTTAATGCCGGTAATCGCATAGGTAAAGGATTAATCCGCTAAGTCAGTTATAGTATTAATGGCTCCTTTGTGCTGTATTGTTCTAAAAGAGGTAAGGAATAATTTAGTCTGTTCCTAGGTTAGGGATAGTAGTAGTGACTTAATATTAATTATAAGAGCTTCTATTACGTCATTAGTAGATTCTAAGTTAAGTTTATTATCGTGATCTGTTCCCTTATACTTAGTAATATATTGCTTAGCATGCCTATTAAAGCGGCGGTTAAGTCTATCTTTAAACTTCTTCCTTAATTTATCACGTTCTTCTCTTAAATATTTAGATAACTAGTAGCCTTCCTTATAACAAACAAAGCAGCGCTTCTTTAATGATGTATATTAGTTAGATAAAGATGGTTATGTTCTATAAGGTAATTAGGGGTATTATCTATAGTAGTGGCGGTTAGTAAAGAAGGCTTAGGGGTTCTTACTATTTAACTTTTCAAATATTATAATAGAGGATTATAAGTTGTTAATTAGACCAGTTAGGCTATTAGAAGGTTTAAAGTAGGCATATTGGCACGCTGGTGACTCTTAGTAGGCGTTGATAAGCTTATTATAAAGGAACTTGTCTATGCGTAAATCTGGGTTAAGGCTATGCTAGAGGTGTCTTAGTTCTTTAATAAGTAACTATAGGCAGTCTAAGGTTGACTTTCTAGCATTCTCGCTCTTGCCTATTATGGACTTTAGAGTTGTTACATTCTACCGCCCTAGTATGCTGCGTCTGTACTTAGGTCCCTTAAAGTAGTTGCGTATAGCATTGTAGATTTAGTTAAATAAAAGGGTTAGGGTGACATTCTTAAGGTTAGTATAGTAGTGGTTAAGTGCTAGACCGCGTAGCATTGTAGGATAGGCTTTAACCTTGGCTTCTTAGGGTATATTAGCTCTGTTATAGAGGTTATAGAAGATGGTAAGTTTAAAGTTAAAGTTGTTATCTTCTCCGCTGTACTTATTGCCTTCTGTGTACATCTTTATAAAGTTTATTAGCTCCTTACTAAAACTCTAGGTTTAACTCTATCCCCTAGGTGGTTTTAGTTATAGGGTTAAGTTAATATAGTTAGGCTCCTATTATAGGGGTAGTGTAGGGGTAGATTAGGGTGTAGTAGGTGGTATTATAAGTAGGGTAGAGTTCGTGGTTGGTAAGATTAAGATTAGGGTTTTAATGGTACTGGTGCTGGCGAAGTTATTCTTAAGAAGGTAGTCAATTTATCCTAAGGTAAACTTTCCTCCAGTTACTATGTGCTCCTTAATCTTAGGCTTAGTCCATTCTATAGGGTCTTCTTCTTATAAGGTGTTAAATAGCGATTTGGGGACTATAGCATTCCTATACTTCTTTATCCATATGCCATTAGTCTATAGGAACGTTCAGAGCTTTTAGATACCAATTTAGTTGCAATCCTTAAAGATTTATATTGTAAAGTTTTGGAAATCTTCCTTATAGACCTCCTATAGTTCATTGTCCTTAAGGTTATACACTTTATATTCTAGGATCTTAAACTTCACAAATTTATTAATATCCTTTATGGTGGTTTCGTTGGACTATAGGTTAATACCTTTAGGCCATTTCTCCTATCCTGCATTAACTTGTGCCCTAATATCTAACATATTAATTATTGTCTTATTAGGTTCTGGCTAAAAATGCATAATGGACGCGAACCAAGGGCCTATTAAAAGGGTTGGTTCCTTAAGTACCTAACGCGTTTAAAATATGTAATGGACATAAACCAAGGGCCTATTAGATAGGGGTTGGTTCTTTAAGTACCTAAAGGCTGTATATAAAAAATTAAGGGCCTATTAGATAGGGGTTGACTTTTCAAGTATATGTTAACTAATGCTCCTTAATGTGATCTGGGTAGTATAAAATGCGTAATAAACGCGAACCAAGGGCCTATTAAAAGGGGTTGGTTTCTTAAACACCTAAGGGCCGTATATAAAAAATTAAGGGCCTATTAGATAGGGGTTGACTTTTCAAATACACGTTAACTGATGCTCCTTAGCAGACGGGTTTGGTAGAGGCCTGTAGCAGGGACTGATCGAGCTTGTCTCTCTTTATAGATGATACGTCTCCTGATCTGTGATCACTGATTAGTGTTAGTATCACTTCCGGTAATACATATTGCTATTGCAATAGTGTAGGGGTAGTAACTGATTTTAATTAATGCTTATTGATTCTCCTATTCTACAGGTGGAATTTGGTGGATTTCCTGAGCTCGCTTAGCTTATATAACTAACCCAATTAGTTACAGACAACCTTGTTCAGATAGGAAGCTAATAAGCTACTGGAACACCGTCCATATAATTATAAGATTGTAATTAAAGAAGGAAAACATCCTAGATTTGGACCCCTATATAGGATGTCCTAAAATAAACTCTAGGTACTATAGAAGTACTTAGATAAATATCTAGACAAAGGATTTATTAGAGCAAGTTCCTTACCTATAGCTATACCAGTAATCTTTATTAAGAAACCTAGCAGTAGTCTGCACTTCTATATAAACTACTAAGCTCTTAACACTATTACTATTAAGAACTAATACCCAATCCTGTTAATTTAAGAGATACTAAACTAATTAAGTAAGGCTCGCTTTTACACGAAGCTTAATATTATCTATGTATTTAACCATCTCCGTATCACAAAAGGAGATAAATAGCTTATTACATTTCGTACCTAATACGGATTATTTAAGTACCTGGTAATGCCATTTAGCCTCACAAACGCCCTAAGTTTATTTTAACACTTTATAAATAACACCCTACGCCTATACCCGGACGTCTTTCGTACTGCTTATATTAATAATATCTTAATATATAGCAATAATCTGGCTAAATACTAAAAACACGTTAAACTAGTCCCGCAAGCCTTACGCGGAGCTGGCCTATAATTAGACGTAGATAAATACGAGTTCTACAAAACAGAAGTTCTATATCTTAGACTTATTGTTTCTATAGACAGCATATAAATGGACCCTAAGAAAGTTAAAGCAATTATAAACTGGCAAGAACCTAAGAATATTAAGGATGTAAGGGCCTTTATAGGATTCGCCAACTTCTATTAATAATTTATTAACAACTTCTCCGCCTTAGTTTCACCCCTTATAGCCTTAACCTAAAAGGGCAAAGCCTTTATTTTTAACAAAGAATGCAAAAAAGCTTTTGCTTACCTAAAAGTTATATTTACTACCACACCTATATTCTAACACTTTAATCTAAAGTAAATAAGTGTTATAGAAGCTAACTTATCTAACTACGTTACTAGAGGCATTCTGTCTTAATATAACAAGGAAGGAGTATTATACCCCATAGTATACTTTTTAAAATAACTAAGTCTAGCTAAATGCAATTACAAGATCTATAATAAGGAACTGTTGGCTATTATTAGATATTTTAAACAATAGTAACCTAAACTAGAAGGCTTTAAATTTCTAATTAAGGTTCTTAGCAACTATAAGAACCTATAATACTTCATAACTATAAAATAGCTAAGCCACTGCCAGGCCCGCTGGTTAGAATATCTATCCCATTTCCAATTCTTTATTATATACTACCTAGGCGTTTAAGGCCAGAAGCCTAATGCCCTAACCTAATATTTATAAGACATGCCAGCATAAGAAGAAGCGCGTGCCTACTATAATCAAACCCTACTTCACCCTAAGCTATTTAACCCTCCCGTTAAAGACGTTATAATACATGTCCTTAAAATAACTAATTAATTAATTAAACAGATAATAGTTAATAAGTACCTAAACAACAAGTTTATCTAAGAAATGCTTAAGCTAATTTAAGATAGCGTTAGACGCTTAAAAAGGATTTCTTTAAGTAAATACAAAGCTTATAGAGACCGCTTATACTACTAGAACTGTCTAGTTATACCTAACCACGATGAACTTAAGCTTAAGCTCCTTAAACATATACATGACCTACTAGTAGCCAGCTACCTAGGTTAAGGAAAAACCCTGGAACTACTCTAATAAGAATACTACTAGCCGAATATGTATAATATAATATAAAGGTATGTCTCTAGCTGCTATACCTACTAATAAGCTAAAGCTTTATATAAGATGTATAATAGCTTCCTAAAGCCCTTACCTGTTCTGGACTAAAGATAGAAGGACATCTTAATTAACTTTATTATTAATCTCCCTAAAAGTAAAGGCTGTATAAATATTATGGTAGTTATAAACTAACTATCTAAGATAAAACACCTAATCGCCTGCCCTAATATATTAGTGCCTACCGTTGCCTAACTATTCCTAGATCACATATAGAAACTCTATAGACTTCCCAAAATAATTATCTCTAATAAAGGCAGATAGTTTATCTCTATATTCTGGAAAGAACTAACTACCTAACTCCGCATTAAAGCACTGTTGTCTATAGTATACTACCTAAAAATGGATGGTTAAACAGAATGTGTAAATGCTATAATAGAACAATATATTTAGATATATACGTTATATTTATAGGATAACTAGATAGACTAGCTTGTATTTGCTAAGTTTACCGCAAATAACTCCGTCTTAGAAATCACAAAGGTCTCCCTATTCCTGGCCAACTACGGCCAGCACCTATAAATGGGGTTTAAACCCTTTAGTAATGTTCCTTACCCAGCTCACTAGGCCTTACAAGTTATAGAAGTAAATGAATTTATAAAGAAGATGGAAGAACTATAAGAGTTCCTTATTAATAAAATAACATAGGCCCAGTCTGTTTATAAAGCCGCAGCAAATAAAAACCAGACCCTAGCACTGGCTTACTAAATTAGTAACTTTATCTGGCTAGATATAAGAAATCTAAACACAAAACGACCTATTAAGAAACTTAATTAGAAGAACACTAGCCCTTATAAGGTTAAAAAGGTTGTCTTTCCTTATGCTTACTAACTAAAGCTCCCTAATACGGTTAAAATCTACCCTATATTCTATATATTAGTCCTCCGCCCTACTGCCCCTATATTAGATACCCTACCTAGACAGATCTAGGACCCTCCCCCACCAGTTAAGGTGGATGGTAAGGATAAGTACTTTATTAAAAGAGTTAATAACATTAAGTATAACAAATGGAAATATAAATATATATACCTTATAAAATAGAGAGGCTTTACTAAGCCCTTATGGGAACCTGTTAACTCTATAGGACTTATATAAGCCATAGAAGACTTTTATAAACTCTACCTAGAACTACTACAGCCCTATCTTACAGAAGCTTAAGTTTAAAGGGGGGGTACTATTATAGGACACCTCTGTAATACCTTACATATATCTACCTGTTTTTACTGTTTTAACCTCTATATTAACAACTTAGTTAATTAAGACACATAACGGCAATCTGAGGTAATTTACCATTACATAACAGCAATTTACGGCAGTTTGCCGTCCTCCACTATATTCCGCCACATTCTACTAAGCTCTACTAGGACTATAACCCAAAGCCTATTCTGCCCCATGCACGTATTAACCAAGCAACTAAGTTAACGATATATACCCCTTTCCTCCCGTTTCCTTACCTTCTTTCCTTATACAACGTCTTAACTTCATCACACAGTTCATATACATAGCTTAATAATATCTACTTCGCTATATATTATCACCACTTGTACTTACTCCGTGACAATTAGATAGAGAGGGGTATTTCTTTTGCATATTTTAGACTTTCACATCTTTTACTTAATTATTCACTTAGTGCCCGTTACATTTACCTTTGCTTAGTACCCGTTACATGGACTTTGTCCCCCCACCTTAGGTAAACAAAGCCGTACAGGGGAGCCTTGCTATTGTACCATACCTAATTTATCCAATATCAAGCCTCTTGTCGCGATCTTGTCGCGTCGCTTAAAAGTAACGCGTTTGGTGGTTATGTATTAAAGCCTCCGTCGTATATACCGCCCGAATCAATGACCCGCTTCTACGACGAGGACGACGGCTTCCTCCTTCTTTGGACAGCAAGTCAACGCTAGGCTATATTGATAGAGGAGTCTTGGCGTGGTGTTCGTGCGCCTGATACTCGTGCATCCTTTCGAGCACCCCATTTCCAATAGGATCTAGATGAAATCGACGATAAGGTTTGTCGGTGAGAGACTCGGTAAGGTCGTCCAATTTAGCTTTAATATATATGCCAGCCCTAAGTACAAAATAGCTTCTGCCCAGATGAGATTCGAGCTCTGGCCCCACTTGTATATCATACTGAGGACCCTATAAAGTTTAATATGTATAAGGCTTCACCAGAGAAGGCAATGTATACGCTCTGCAGTCGTCTCGCATACCCAACGCGGTACTACCACCATACCAAGAATATTGGCCGCAGTCGCTCTTGGATCTCTAAGGGTTTTAATGGCCCGGTAGAGCGCATCTATCGCGACTGGCACGACTTAATTCACTGGCGCCCACAACTAAACGATTATACCGAACTCTCTCTCGGTATGCGCGATATCTAGGAGAGGCCGGCCGGGGGGAGGGTCGAGTATGGGGTACGATCGACGGCACCTTCTTTGGGTTCTGTCGATCTGAAGTCCGTGCGCAGATATCAGGAAAGAAGAACTCGTGTATTGATTGATCTATGAAAGAAAAGAGACTATATATACATAATGTCGGTGCAGGATCAGCGGGGGTTACGTAATAGGGAGTAGGTGAACGAGTCAAGCTGGGGTAGGTAACTAAGTCGGGTGGCAAGACAACCTGATTCAGGTCGACAGGTTCTGTCGGCCAGTAAATAGTGTCCACTAATTGCAGACGTATTCTGGCTATTACAAGGGAAACGGCCTCAAATATCAATCGATTACTACCCCGGATGGCCTTATCTCTTACGCCTCCGAGCCCTTCCTGGCTCCCTCGAACGACTGGGATATATATGGCGAATCTGGTGTAGCCGAGAAGCTCCGTACGATATTCGCTGGTCGCGAGCCGCTGTTTCTATTTGGCGATAATGCTTATAGAGAGTTGTACGGCTGTATTCCTCCGTGGAACGATCAGCGAGGATTTCGGTAGTTAACTGAAGAGCAGCTACAGTTAAATCACGAATTGTCAGGAGCTAGAATTATGGTAGAGACTTCGTTTGGAAAGATAGAGAACTACCTTACTTAATCACTTTGAGCAAAGCCTCAAATCAGCTAGCCAGCCGGTAGCTGCGTACTTCCTAGTGTCCGTTTTCCTACACAACATATTGACTTGTCTGCGTGGCCGAGCAGATATAATCGCGAGCCATTTTAACTGTCAGCCGCCCTCCGTAGAAGACTATTTAGGGTGGAATTAAGTTTTAGGTGGTCGTAGGAAGGGTTACGGACGAGTAGTAGGCTCAGTAGTAAATAATTATTGAGGTGGGCGACGTGGGTAAAGTAGGCAAGATAGTTGGCAAGTAGAGATTTTGGGCAGATTTCTAAGTCCTTCGAGTAGCCTTCGAATTTCGCGCACATACGACTTTTGTATATAATTTATATATAAAATCTGTAAAAAGCAATAATAGACAGGCTAAAAGCAAAGGAACAAGCTTAATCCGTCACCAAAATGTAGAAAGATTATGCTCTAACCCAATCGCTTACCACCTTCTCTCTCAAACAGCTTTACTAATAGATCCTCTAACCCATTAAACCGACTATTCTGCTCTTGATTGCGACGTCTTGTAATCTCTTCGCCCTCATCTAATCTCTTTTTGAGCTCTATAACCTCACCAATAGTAGAGTCCTCCCGCTTAAAGCGCCGCCTCTGGATTTCTAATTCCTCCTTCCTCAGTCGAAGCTCTTCATTTGCGACACTCTCGCGTGAGGCGGCAGCGCTCTCCTGCATCTTAAAATATCGCTCAAAGACTGCATTGGAGCTGTTTATAATCGATGCGCTGTTAACCAGAGCCCGCTTGCGAGACTGCCCCGGACGAGAGCCTTCGTACATAACTACGTCGCGCGAGGACTCGTCGTTCGACTCGGTAGTAGTAGTATCGCCTGCAGATTCGAATTCACTGGCTCGACGTTTTGATACCCGCTTCAGCATAGAGGTACGTAATTCGTATTTATCCTTCCTCTCCTGTTCAAGTTGCTCTTCCGTTTTAGAGTCTTCCTCCTTCTTGCACTTCTTCTCCTCCACCATACTAATTATATCGTCAATATAGCGGTCGAACTCATTGAATTGCTCCCTTCCTGTTCCCTCATTGCAACCGGCTAGGAATCTCCTCCTCTTACCAATCCAACCAGGAAGGATCTTCTGCTTACCATCCCAGCCGACGCCGTTCTTACCCCCAAAGATTGTCCTATGTAGATTGCTCGGCTCGAAGTTTAGCTCCTATTTAAGATCCTTCGTAATATTCTTGCAAAAGGCGTCATCTGAAGGAGCATTCAAATACTCTTTCTTCCTAGCAGCAACCATCCTTGCGACGTTAAGTTCAAGGCCTTCACTCCACTCAATAAGCACCTTCTTTAACACCCGTTTGCCCGTCCTTTTAGAAGTCTCAAATATTGTTCTTACCTGCGGGCTCCGCAGGATCCTGATTAAGCTCCCCCCGGGGGGCCGTTACTGATTGCTTGGCCAACGGAGTCGGAGCGTCCGCCGGTCGCTCGACTGACGATGGAATTATAATCGGTGGCTACGAGGGAGTCGATATACTATTCTGCGAGGACGTGTCTCGTAAGGGGACAGGGCGAACTGTATGATGGGCTTTAAGATACGGAGGTGTACACGGAGGGAGGGGAGGAGCTGGGTATACTGGCGACGACGAGAGCTCGTGTAGGGGAGGGAACCTTGCCCCCCCTTCCTGTGAGGTATCCGGCAGCGATGATATTGGCTTAATATCGTACATATCCTTATACACGAAGCCTGTACTAGGATTCCGAAAGTACGGCTGCGATTGATTCGAAATCGTCGCATGCAGTGGCGGCAGTTGAACTCTACAAAGACTCGGCCGATTGCCTTCCGTATAGCCTTGAGGCTCCTGCCGACTCGAATTTGCCATTACAATCGATATCTAGCCGCTCAGAAGCTTGATAGGAGGTTATTGAAATACAAGGTGGTGATAGAAAAGGAAGACGCGTCTCCCGCGATCGTGTCGTCGCGACTACCTCGCACTACTTAATCAACTACGCCTTATACGGCAGGTGTATTGGTGGTACAGCTCATCCACCATCCACCTGCTTAGCAATAGTTATGCAAGCCAACTCATTTTACTGTGCAAGCCTCGTACAAGGGGTGGGCAGGGGGGTGGCAAGGGTAAGACCAAGCACCTTGCCCATTCGGGCAGGTGTTGTAGCAGGTGGATTGCCAGAAAAACCGCTCTATTAACTAGGGCCTCCAATACCACTTATCCATCCATCAAAGAGCCCTACAGCTTATCATAGCTTATCACTACCCCCGCAACGGTAAAATTAGTCGTGTCCGAGGATATCAATAAAGAATTCGGATTCGGTGGTGTTACATGCGACCTTGTTCAGTTTAAGAATTTGGGCATGGAATGATTGGTAGGGGGAGGTACTTGGGCAGTCTCTTTGAGCTCAGCGACGAGCACGTGATATGTCACGTGACAGCGCACGGGCCATCTGGTAGATATCTTCTCGGGCCATCGAGCCCTTTTGATTCTTCCTCATAAAGCATCATATGTATCATTTCCACCAGCCTACTCAGTAGCCTGACAAATGGTGGCAAATTGTAGCTTTTATTAATCATATTTAATTCAATCAATGATCTGAGTTGAGTTGATCAAGCCGTAGCCCTATCTATTCCGCAATCCTATAGCTCTATTACAGTAGTGTGAAGGTAGTCTGAGTTACTTCTAGTCTTATGCTCCATTGCTGAACCTGCGTAGCTGCATGAGGCATTGAGGGATCACAATCCCATGACTTGAGAAATGTTCCGTCTTGCCTTGTTAAGTTGGACGTCTTAATGGGTTCAGCTGAGCAATTTCAAAGTCTGGTTTAGTAAATATGAGAGTTTTGACTTTCTCCGTTTCTCCACTTTCAATGAAAGAGCACTCAACTCGAAGTTCCTCCGGCGCCTGTGTGCTTTCAAGAGCTGTAGGTGGTCTCTTAACTGGAGGCTTCAACTCCCCTGGTGATTGAAGGTAAGTGGTTGCTGTCTGTGGGATCGTTGTCGACGCCATTCGTAAGTGCCAGCTCGAAAATGCTGCGATAGCGAGGACGGGGTTGTTGTTTGCTGCTGTCGGCAGCATCAAACTGCGGTTTACTGGCTGGATCAGCAAAAAGGGCATTAAGAGCTTCCGCCTCCTCGTAAGGTTCTTCATGCATCCATGTCATTCCAGGCAGTTCACCCCATTTGGTGTTCCAAATCTGATCTTCGATCCAGATCTTCTTGACGTTTTCGTAAGCCTTTGCCTCGATATCAACACTTCCAGCAGATCCCTGGTGTTGAAGCTCATCTTTGATCCATTCGCACTCCTTAGATACTTGATAGAAAAACTGGCGGTAGGGACGGGATGCTGAGGTATCGCGTTCGGAAGCAGTCGCTGGCTCTTCAGTGATATCACGTTTAGAATCGGTCGCTGATCGTTTAGCGTAAGCCTTCAGCTGTTTCCCTAAGAAATCACCCAAGGGTGTACGGTTGTCCTCCGGGCTGCGCGCTGGGGTGGGTTCACGTTCAGGTTCTTCTTCATGGCCCCAACCACCATAAGGAGCAGGTCCTTTAGACAAGGGCCAACTCGACGCTTCGGTTCCCTTCGGCCAAGCTGGGCCCCATTCACTCTTCCAAATTCCTTGTTCTACCCAACGGCTCCGTACATTGTTCTGAGCATTTGCTTGCAAATCGAGGGTTCGGTCGAAGGGTGAGTTCCGCATCTGTTTCCAAGGCGGTTTGAAAAGCTCTTCTTCCTCTCTCGACCACTGGTTGAGGAACTGGCAGCTTGGTGTGGACTGGCGACGGGCTTCTAGCCGCCAAAAGTGACGTGTATACTCATCGGTAGGAGGAGGCCTGAGACTTGGAGGTTGCGTGGTCCTGTCTGATGATAGAGACAACGTTGGAGACTCTCTGTAGTGCTGATTGCTTTCACGGGCAAGCTGATCCGAACTTTCTTTTAGCTGTTGAACCTGCGGTGAAATGTGCGACTGAGGGTTATTAAATAGAGAAGCCATAGCTGTGAGGACAGATGCAGGCTATAGCGTAGAGAGATAGACGGAATGTGTGATGAAGAGATGGAAGTTCCAGCAAGCGAGGCTGCCGTCTCGTTAAAAGTCACCCCGCCTGCGGTCATGTGCTTTGGCGAGCGCTACGAGATTTCAAATTCGGCATACGCGTCCAATCTCGCTTAATTGCCACCAACTGAACAAAGTAATTGTAGCCTCAACCTGCACGGGCTCTCTATCCGCTTGAACTCAAAGTAAGACGATAACCAAATTATCTCCCGCTTTTTCGTCTCATACCAGAAATTTGGCCCAGTGCATGTGATATGGATTCATCTCGGCCATTTCATTACCATGGACGGAGGCAGGCTTTCATTGTGTTACCGTGGATTGAGGCAGGCTTCCATTTCGTGACCATGGATATGGAGTCAGGCTTTCCTTCCATTCCTGTAACCATGGATGAAGGAAGGCAGGCTTTTTACTTCCTGCCCTTTCTAAGCTCCGACTCACCCGCTTCTATTTTATCGAGCGTGTCTGCAAAATAACCTCTCCATGGTTCAACCAAACTTTGTCAACACACTCTATGCACCATGCCGCGTCCCAGCCCTGACCCCTTTGCTCTCTTCTCACTTGTACCTGTTAATGATCGAGCCCGCGCTGTTCTTACTCATCCCAACAACAGCCATCTTGTCTCGCTCATTCCAGATCTCAAAGGGCCTGAATATCCCGAAGGGATAAAACACGGACTCAATATCGGCTTTCATATTGGGTCAAAGTCACGCCACACTCTGGCGACTCTTGGACGAAATGGTGCTGATATTACAGTTAATGGATCAAACATCTCACGGATCCACTGTTCTTTTGAGATCCACAAAGACTCACGCCTAATTATGCTCTATGACCGCTCAACTGCTAAGTCAACACAGCTCTATGGTGCAAATGCCATCCCGTTCGAGCTCGAACGTGACCCTCGCCGAGTCGTCGTGACCCAGAATTTCAATAAAGAATTTGGATTCGGCGGTATCACATGCGACTTTGTTCAGTTTAGGATACATTGGCATCGTTGTCCTAATCCACTCGATATGCAAGAACGGCTTAGCTATCGAGAGGATAATCCTCGTTTCGCTCGAACCTTGGACGAGACACCAATTGTTCCACCCTCGGGACTTGTCACCGAGATCAATACTCGTGGAAATCGAGAGCCAAAGATCAGACATATGGGGAAATGGCCTCTTGGTAGTGGCTCGTACGGCCAAGTGTGGAGGGTGGCAAATGTTGATTCTGGAGAATTTTTGGCTGTTAAAAGAGTAGAACTGCCGGGACAGGGGCTTCAGTCATCAGCATACACCATGCTAAAGCGCGAAGTGGAAGCTCTTGCTCGGGTTTCCCATGTAAGTTAAATCCATTATTCTTTTCATCCTCCTTCTCCAACACAGGGCCTTGTTCAGTATCAGCTAATATTAGCAGGCGAACATTGTGGAGTATATATCTGCGCAAGGATGGACAGAAGAATATCTTGAGATATTCACGAAACTCAAAGAGGGCAGCGTACAGGACCTGATAAGTCAAGATCTCTTTATCAGAGATCCTAGCTCAGTCGACTCTCTTCTCCATCAGATGCTGCAAGCACTTGATTACCTTGCATATAACGGCATGGTTCACCGAGATGTCAAGCCTGAGAACATTCTCTACACGTCCCTGCCGCACGGTGGCTATACCTTCCAGCTTACGGACTTTGGTCTTTGTAATGCCGTTTCTGACGCCCATACATACGCCGGAACCCCAGTCTACATGGCTCCTGAGGTGTTGTGCAACTTAGGAATAAAGCAAACGCCAAAAGTAGATGTCTGGTCACTTTTCGTCACCATTATTTATGCGATGAATGCGGGCGGGTATCGAGACAAGCCGTTACACACAAATGAGGAAAAGATCAAGGCAGTTCTAGAGGCTGCGAACGACAAGCTCCTCCAACCTATTCGACTTATGGCGATGGTCAATCCTGATCGGCGGGCCTCAGCGGCAAAGATGCTCAATGATGTTTTTCACGGAAAAGGTCTCACTACTCCGCGCAACTAGACACAGTTCAAGATGATGGACGAATGGAGCTGAAACTCCTGATCAGCGGGCCTCAGCGGCGAAGATGCTCAATGATATTTTTCACGAAAAAGGTCTCACTACTCCGCGCAATTAGACACAATTCAAGGTGATGGACGAATGCAGCTGAAGCTCCTGGTCCAAATGTACACTGTAGAGTATTATAAATAGAGTATTTACTATCTGCTCATGCTACTGCTCTGTCTGCTGCGCCGGCCGCTCAGTATACTACAATAAATACTGCCAGGTAGCAGAAACCCTTCGAATGCTACGGCGCAGGGAATCTAAAACGATTAGTGGCCATCAGAGAGCGGTATGATTCGTGACATGTGTTTAAGAACCTACAACCCAGAAGCGTGCATTTATTTGGGTAAATTAGGTACCGCGCATATGGTCTTCAATCCACCGGACCGCCACCTCCGCCAATAGCTCAACTGCATCAAACCCCCAGTAGCATGTTAACACTCGGCCTCGAATACGCCTCCATCTTCGGCCAATCGCTCCAATCCGTATCAAACAAGATGTTATCCTGGCACACACTCCCCAAACTAGTCAAATTCAACCACGCCGGCTCCCAGTAGCTGAACCCCTGGCCCAACCCCCCCGGCACCGCCTTCACCACCTCAATAATATCATGCACCCACTCAATCTGACCCTGCGCACTCACCGGAATACCAAGCTCACTAAGCTCCTGTGCCGAATTACAGACAGCCGGCCAGTCCGTCTCAACCACATGCAGCGGCTTGCGGTACTGCGCCGCCAGCGCATTCAGACTCTGCCGCAGATTCGCCAGCGTCGCCGCCGCGCCATAGAACGGGTAGAACGAGAGGCCGATGACGTCCCAATCCGCCTCCCGCACCTGCCCCGTCGCCGTCAGCGCGCCAAACCACGCCTGCTGCAACGTCAGGTTCCACCCGTTGTCGATGTGGATCACGACCTGCGGCTTCGCGGCACCAGCCTGCACGGCATCGTCGACGCCGCGCCGCGCCGCCGCGAACAGCGTTGCTAGGTTCGTGAAGTTGGCGGCGCGCGCCGAGGCCGGGAAGAGGTCGGCGTTGGCATCGCCGAGGGGCTGGAGCATCCCGGACCGGATCTCGTTGCCCAGGCTGACGAGGCTGAGATCGACGCCGGCGCGGGAGAAGGCGAGGAGCGTCTGGTTGACGTAGGCGCGCAGCGTGGATGTCAGGGGTACGAGCTCGGTCGGCCAGGCGGCGGGCGCGTTGTTCTGCTGCGGGTCGGCCCAAGTGTCGGAGAAGTGAAAGTCGAGGTAGATGCGGTAGCCCTTGCGCGAGAAGCGCGTCGCGAGGGCGAGGACGTAGGGCAGGTCGTATTGGCCGGGGATCGGGTTGACCCAGAGGCTGGCGGTGCGGTCAGCGTGGACTGTGCAGTACAGGCAAATAGGAGCCTTGCGGATATGGATAGATGGATAGATATATAGTCAGGCCTACCGCAACCTAACAGTGTTCATGCCCCCATCGCCAAGGATGTCCTCCGCAGGCCTGGTCTCGTTGTGCCGCGCAGAGTCGTGATAGACAGCACCTCCCTCCTCCAGCATCCGCAGCGAGGACAGGTCGTAGCCCTTGTAGAAGAACGGCTGGGGCGACCCTCCTGCAGTCGCATTCGCAGTCGCATTCGCCCACGCGTCAGTCGAAGGTCTCGCACAGACCAGCGCGCTCAATTGCACCAACGCCGCGAGGAGCTTCAACGAGACCATTCCCAGAACGCAGACAGGAATGGACAAAAGCAATTAAAACGCAGACAGGTGTATGTGCCATCTTTTTATACCGCCCGCCATGCCACCCCTCATTCATCCGGTATATTAGTGAGGTTTTTTTTTGCCCTGCGGAGGGCGTTGGCTTAAATTTGGTCATCTCGACTGAGCCGCGTGCGAGAGGCTACCCTGGACGTTCCACATTTTCCGCCAATTGGAGCAACGACAGCATGGCTCTCAAGACAGGTAGGTAGCGGCCCGGGTTGTTGGGTGTTTTTAGAAGGCACGTGATATGGGATACTCAATTGATCACTAGGTATAGTGCATTGAGCGTCGCAGCGTCACGTAGAATCTTGTACGGTTAGTTGCATGTCTCGAAGAGAATCAAAGAGAATTTCAGGTTACCCAAACATGCGAAACATGACCTCTTGGCGCCAGCCTACGCACAGTCACGTGCTGTTGTCAAATGAGCCAAAAAGCACGGGCGCCACGCGTAGATTAAATGGTAGATTTCGCGCGTTGGCGAGGACTAGCGAAGGACAAAGACGGTCGCCGCTACGGTGGGCCGCAGATAGCAGTGGCGCGGATTCTCCTAGAGCAAGAAGCAAACGCCGACTCGCAGGACAGGTTCGAAATGACAGCGTTGCACAGGGCAGTCAAGAAATGAAACCTGGCGGTGGCTCGGGTACTCCTGGGAGACAGCACTGCTCCAGGCAGCCAAGATTGGGCATGTGGCCATAGCACAGCTGCTAAGGGGCAGACGTTAGGGGAAGAGACAAGGTTGGTCGGACGTCGCTATCTTGGGCAGCAGCCGCCGTCAAGCTGCTGAGACAGGCACACCGGTCGAACACCGCTGTCATATGCTGCCGAGGGAGGGTGGTGAAGCTGCTGCTTGAAACGGGAAAGGCTGACGATAACTTAGCTAATGAAGATGAGTGGACGCCGCTACCATGGGGGGAACGAGGACGTCGTCAGACTGCCGGAACCCAATGACCGGTATTTATTTTTAAATCTTTCTTCCTAAAAAGGAATGTGGGAGCAGCTTTTGCTGTTGTATTTCCATGTTTTCCGAGAACTATTCTAGGCGGTCGCAGGCTTGAAACTACGAAATTGAAGAATATCTTCTACAAAGATGCCGTTTTTTCTTAGATGTAAAACTGGGCGGAGCTCGTAGCGCGAAAGCCTACCAGGCGTGTTCTGAAAGGGATGATTGGCGACGTTGGGTCATGAGTAGTGAGTTTGAAAAAGAAATGGGCTCCATGGCATTCTAGCCTCAACGCTCTGTGCCACACTGTGCGCCGAAAAGCTTGATCTCACAACACAACGAACCTATTCAAGGGGCAAGCTGCAACTAGCTATTCACTCAACAGATGGCACTCAAAGGTTAACGTAAAGACTGCGAAGGTCATTGGGCTTCGACTTGATACCTTTGAGCTGAAGAGGAATCATCGTGGCCGCCTGCAAGATTCTGGTATTGCAATATTTCGGCTTTTTATCTAAAGCATGTACAGGAAGAAAAATCCCTAGCTGCAGGAAGAAACCCTGTTATGAAAACCGCGCATGCGGAATAGCACCACAAACACCTACTCGTGAAACATCATACAGCCCACGGAGAAACTCACGGAACAGCATCACCGCCCTTGAGGAAATCACAAGACGCTAGACTACTAGCAGAGGTGGGCCATAGCGACGGTGATCAGAAGGCTACCAAACAATCCCTCAATTGCAACGACGGCCTTATCACCAAGGTTAATATAATATGGCGACAGAGTCGGCGACGGAGGAACAGTGCCATTGTTAGGGCTAAAAGGCGTGATACCGGGGAGCCTAAGATCATAAAGAGTTAATCGACTGGCCTATTGCCTCGAAGTAGGATTCCATAGAGAACTTGCATTGATGGAGTGCTGATTATGCCGGTTGCAAGCATAGTCGAGCTAGAAAGAGTTCTGCTTATAGCAGTCGACATCAAGGTGGACTCAACTGGAAGTACCAAAGTAAAAGAGCTCGTACTAGTAGAACTACTGATTGTTTGTGTGACCACGGAGGTGTAGGTTTTGATGCTTGTAAGAGGAACGTAGCCGCCTGAGCTTGACGATGACTGGCTGGAGGATGTCGAAGCTGACGTTGCGGACGATGAACTAGCGGAAAACACCGAAGTCGAGGTTGAAGACTCGATGGTTGCTGATGGAGTCGACGCCATCAAGCTGCTTGAAGAGCTTGGAATATTGCTGCTGCTTAAAGAGCTTGGGGTATTCCAGCTGCTCGAGCTGACTGGGCTGCTTGAAGTGTTGACATGGTTGGAGCCACAGAACTTGATGAAGGAGTCGAGCTGCTTGAGTATCCCGGGACTGAAGAGCTTGAATGGGTTGGAGTGACTAAGCTGAATGAAGAACCCATGGAAGCACTAGAAGGAACCGATGAAGACATAACGACAATAGTGCTTGATGAGGACGTCACTGCAGTCGAGCTCAATGATGATGTAGTAGACACCGAGGAGCTTAAAACGCTTGAAGACTCTAGTCCATGTGTGGAAGAGCTTGGGACGTACAAACTAGAGCTACTAACGGATGAAGTCGAAGACTGTAAGCTGGTTATGGAATCGTTGGAGTAACAGAACTGCTACTTGAAGAAGTCGGCCTCACTGAGCTTGTCAATGCTGTCAATGCCGATGTCGAAGAGGTTGAGCTGCTGGGTAGTGACGTTTGCAAGTTCGAGGTAGAAGACGGAGTTGAGATCACCGAGCTGCTGGTTGAACTTGTAACTTCCGAGCTTGTTAAAGATGTTTGAATAATTGAGCTGCTGCCGGACAATGACGAGCTTGTAGCAATCGAGCTCATTGAGCCAGTGGCCGACGATGTAGAACCTGCCGAAGACGAGATTGGAACTGCCGAGGACGACGTAGGGGGAGTTGAACTAGACGTGGAAGAGCTTGGAACCAAGGAGCTTGACGACAAAGGCACTGGCGTGGACGAGACAAGGCTGGTATAAGACGAGGTCATTTTAATTGGACAGACGGTGGTTGTGAGAGCAATTGCCGAGGTCACAACGATGGTTGAGTGGTCTGGGCACTGAGTAATCTCTGGAGCGCAATTGGTAACGGTGACAGTTTGGGTGGTGTACACGATGGAGGTTGACAAGATTTCGAAAGTATCCACAAAGACCATCAAGTTGTTATCACCACTATGTCTATCTGGAAGAGTGCATGTATTAGCTGACGCTCTATAGAAGAAAACTGACCAGAAGGGGAAGCAGCCGAGCTCATTAAGTGACCATTGCAGTTAACTTCGCTGCAAACTTTGTCAGGAATTGGGGTTGAGGAAGTTGGTGGCTATTTACTACACCATGTGGCAAATCGACAGCGAATACAACAGACACACTTTGCAATGAGGACCCAGGGAGACCGGAAACTCACCATGAGGGAACGCAAAAGCTGAGACGATAGGGACAGCTCTAGCCAGGAGAGCTACAAGGTTGAAGAGCTTCATATTGAACGTGGGCTGCTTGTGAGATTGAAAGAGCAAGCTTTTTACCAAAACGAGCATAGAGACAAGGTGCGTGCAGAAGACCTGGAATAATTGTATGAAGTGAGGTGGTGAGGTGAGGAAGAAAGATGGGGAGCGCAGTTGGGAGGAGCAAGATAAACAAGTGCCAAGATATGCGTCCGGATTTAGACATCTCCACGAGTGAAGCAGTCACGTTTGCGCGTTATCTACCAGAGAGCCGACCACAGCACCACCAGTTCTAGTAGACCGTTTGCGTGGACGGTTCAATTGCTTAGCATTCGACGCAATTAGGCACTGCATCAAGAGTCCTTTACGCTCGGGGCTTGATTAGGAGGTTTTCCATTTGCCAAATGCAGATTTCACAACACTCAAGGTATCCCATTTAATTTGATACCCGTATACCCACTAGGTGTGTAGGTACTTGCCGCACTGAATTGAGACATAGACTGAAAATGGAAAATGGGGCAGGAGTGTGGAAGCAGCGCTAGAACGATATCACCAACCGCGAATTCGTTCACGTTATTTCAGTGACAACTACCAAGCTGTTCCCCCTGGACGAGAAGCACGACGTATATAGGGCGTTACTACTGTTTGCGGGAGCACATGACTGGATGGCTTTCTGCAGGATGGTCATTTTACGTGGTGTAACGGGACTACTGTTACCGAATTGGTGGAGCAGATGAAGTTCCTTCTCTCGCACACAACTCGAGTGAATTCACTGGCCGGCAGTTACGGTGTGCCTGCGTCCTGCCGCTTGTTTGCCGTCTCTTGGGGCCATCAGCGCACATATAGACTTCCCCATTCTCACGTCCACTCTCTTCTTCCACTACCAGCACCCAAGCATCAACTACGAAAGGTGCCTTACTCCATCCATCATCTTCATTCATTGCCTTTGCTTGAGCCTGGCTGACTTGGTCTTCTCTAGGCATACTTTCTACGAACACATATACTTATTGGCGTTGGCCCACTCCGCACTCTACTACTCTTCATAAAACAGCTACATTTCTCACACCGCAACCCAAAATGTTCGCATTCAAGATTGCTGCCTTGGGTCTTGCTCTCGTCTCTCTGGTCGGAGCTTGTAGGTCCCTACCCCTCCCATGTTTGTTGTGTGCACATTGCCCAATTCCCTACAACCTCCATCCTCCCGTCAGCCTGGCTTCTGTCGCTGGCACTTGACAGCTTGACAGTGTCATTCATGCTCCATCAATGCTAATTTTTCTCTGTTCCAGTTCCAAACATCGCGCCTCGCGCCTCGTCTAGGTCAGGTACTTCAGCAGACTCTATGTCCAAGCCAATTTGCATATGCACCCATCCTCAATTAAGTCACATTTCTTCTTCGCAGTCACTAACGTGGAGTCACAGAATGCCCGGCCGCACAAACTGCTGTCATGACAGTTACGGTTGTTCTAGAGTGGTGCACCTCCAGTGGCTATATCTTCAGCAGCACTCCCGCCCCAGTCACGTCTTCCGCAGCTGCCTCGGCGAGCCCTGAAGCCTCGGTACAGTCTTCTGCTCCAGCACAACCTGCAGCCTCTACTCCAGAGACTCCCATCGTGAGCGCTACCTCCACTGGCGCCGTCAAGTCTGCCGCGCCCAGCAAGCCTGCCTCGACCATCGTTAATACCTCGGTGGGACCAACTCAGAGCCAAGCTCAGCCTTCCATCCCGGTTACCCCAACAAATTCTGGTTCTATGATGCAGTTCAACGCCGCTATGGCCGGAGTTATCGCTGCCGGTGCTCTTGCTGCTCTGGCTTAGACCAAGCGTGTCTCACAAGCTCCATGATTGTTGTTGATGAAGGAGTGAAAATATTGCTCTGGTGCGCTGCAAGGTCATTAATGGTGGGAAGGAGTGCTAGACTCTTGCAAGCATCTTTGTAGTCATTTCGTCCCAGCGAAAACTTCTCACATAGCTAGCATGATTTTTTCATTAGCTTAGCTTTTTCCACTCATGCTTGCATGGTCTCAATTGGATTCGGAAAGAGGACATTGGTGGTAACAGTCTTGTTTCAGTATATAACTGGTTCAATTCAACTGTTTGTGTCCTCACGTCTTTGATCTTTGTGGTTTGCGGTGACGTAAATCGATAGTCTTCCTGGGTGCTGTCTCGTGCTCACGTTGTGCCACCTTCGTGAAACCTGCCCCTATGCTTGTATCCAGGCTTTCGATGTGCACAAAGCCACCCAAGTTAATCTACCAATCTAACAATCTACCCGTCTAACAATCTATGGATTTTTCCGACCTGACTAGGGGCCCTGGATAGCCAAGCTACGCTCACCTTTCCAACTTTCCAGATGTCTACAGCCAGCACAACGCAATTACCCCAGCTCAATGCAACACGAGGCAGACGCAGACTCTAACAATACACACGCCCTCGGCGCTGTCCAGAGACACGTATTTTGCTGTGCCTAACCGTACTACCTTCAAATAATGCTCCACAGCACGGCACAGCTCATCGCTGGCAGTCCTCGCCTGCCGAATTCACTCTAACCGAACGACTCTCTGTGAAGTAGGCAGACTGGAGATTCAGACCAATTCCATTTGATATACCATCCCATGCCTACCTAAGCAGCAACGCCACTCGCCAAAGCGAAGGCTAGCCATACCCAAAAAACGCCAGTGCGATGCACGCGCTCTCAAAGATACGCTTTTCGCCAAGCCAACATACTAGATGAGGCCGATACACGCGCACCAGAGTCGCACCACCAAAAGATTCCCATATATATGTACAAATCTTGGTCATCCTTCTCCCCCACGTTTCTACAATCTCAGCTTCGTCGTCAACTTTGTTCCTCCCCAACCCCCCTCCTACCTCTCACCTCATGCCCCGCCCCCACTCCCACCCTCCCCCTCCACCCTCGCCCCAGCACACACAGGACACCCGTCCCTAATTGCACTACGAATAATATGCGCATGTGCGACCTTCGCCCCAACGCTCCTGCTGCTCCCGTACCCGTCGTCCGCATCAGCCGCCAGCCGCGCCTGCAGCGTCGCGGCCACCGATGCCGACGCCGACGTCTTGGGTAGCAGGCACGAGAGATGGTAGACATGGCCGCAGGCGAAGCCGACGAGGGTGTCGCGGGAGGGGGCTGCGGTCGCGGTCGCGGTCACGAGATCGTCCGCGTCATTGGCATCATCGTCCACGTCGTCGGCGTCTGCGGCGTACAAGGCGAACGGGCGGTGGCAGCCGGTGCAGTGGCCTGGCCTGGCGTCGGCTGCTGGGTCGGAGGGCTGCGGGACAGCAGTGGAGACGTGGTCGTCGTCGTCATTGGCGGCGGCAGCGGCGGTAGGGGGTGCGGCGGGGGTCGGGGCCTCGACGACAGTTTGAGCTTCGGAGTCGGAGGGCGAGGCCTGCACGACGTCGAACTTGACGCCGCACTTCTGGCCCGCTCGCAGAATGTCCATGCCCTGCGCTACCTCGCCGCGCAGCACCTTGGCCACGCCCGCGCTGATCGAGTGCTGGATCTCGTATTCCCGGACCATCCGTCCGATGCCTTCTCTCAGGCCTTCAATCTCTAGCCCCTCGGGGATGCGACGCACGAGCGTGATGGGGTTGATGGCCGTGCCGACTTCTTCGAGGAGGCCGCGGATGAAGCGTGGCTTGTCCATGCTGTAGTCCAGGAGGTCATTCCAAAGTTCCTGGTCATCTTGTTCTTTTGCGAAGGCGATGGCGTGAGAGACGTCGGAGAGCCTGTTGATGATGAGGAAGAGAGCGCGTTTTGTCTGGCCAGTCTTGGAGAGGACGTAGCTGTGTCTGTCAGTTGTGCAACTTCATGGTGCGTGAAGAAGATGGACTTACACTAGCTCGGGAATGTACTCCCGCCTCTCACAGACGGCGGAAGCTCTATCGAGATTGTAGCTTTGGGATATCCGTAGGTATTTCATAAGGAGTGGCCGGTTATACTCGGCGAAGAGCTCGACAATCAGATCGCCGAATTCTTCAGCTAATAATTTTCCTTCCGTTGCAAGACGGTCCACAGCAGCTCGTGCTTTTGTGGTGGTTGGCTTAGTCTCGCTACCTTTACCATCCCATAAATCTCGAAGATAGAAATAGAGAAAAGGCTTAAAGAGAACACCCTTTTTTTCGAGCTGCGTGACTACTTCGTCTGGGGGCACGATACCCCGATATGCCTCATCGACCAGCAGATGGACAGCTTCTGCTGAAGCTTCCTCCAGCTCATCTAGTGGAGCGGTTTCCATCTGGTCCTTTGAGACTCGGAGGAGGATGAAGCCAGGGATATCGTCTCGGACAGCTTCCAGCAAGTGCTGGTCTCGGATCAAACTCATAGCGGCATCAGCATTCTGAAGACGGATGTAACATCTCAACGCGTCCCTCGGATGATTATCTGCCAGGTAAAGCTTTGCGAGTGCTTCTTGCAGTATCCGCCAATCTCTGCCCTGCTCGCCGCCTTCGGTCGAGTCTCCTGTCACTTCGCCCGCCGTCAAAATGGCCTTGATAGGCTCTGTTACATTTGTAACTTCGAAAAGGGCAGGATCCCATTGATCAATCAATTCCCTGAACCGTGGCCGATCATGGTTGACGTAGTGACCCAGAATGATTTCGTAATCGCGCGGCGGGAGAGGGGGACGCATCTGCTTTGTGGGAATGTATGGGGTAATCTCGTCAAAACGGTGAGCCTGCGCGAACTTCAGGAACCAATAGTCCCACTTCGCCGAAGTATCTAATACTCGTCCTGCGATTTCCCCTGCTTTCGACCATTTCTCTTCAGCAACAAGCTGCTGAACCCATAGGTCTCCTATACGTCGCTTTTCCTTTTCAACGGCCGAATTAGGGCTTCGGCTCGCAGAGACAGTTGTCTGTGAGGCTGCGTCGTCTGCGAAAAAATCCTCCAGACTCCCCCTGGCTTTTGACGGTGTGCTATTTGGCGACGACTCAGAGAGCCGCCCGGGAGACGAGGTGACGATCTCGGGATGATCATCTATGAGCTCCCATGCGTGTTCGTAGTCGTTATGCTCCAACAGCCAAGTAAGATGGTCGCTAAGGTCCCGCTGGATGAAAAGAGCGCAATCATAAGGGCTCTGTATGTAGATCTTCAATCCGGCAGTGGCTGCTACAGAAATAACCTCCTGGCTTCTATAGCCTGAGAGAGCTGCTGATGTCCTCCCGGCACTAGCAGAACCCAACGAAGGCGTAGCTTTTACGTCCCCACTACTAGGTACACTTATGATGCTAGCTCCGGAACTAAATATTCGAGCGGCGCTAACACCAGCATCCCATATTCCTCCTCCTAAAGCTTCAAGCGCACTCCGTTGGGCTAAAGTCATCACACGTGGATGAGGCACATAATGTGTACTCAAATGATAGTCGGCAGAGGACAGAGTTTCGTATCGACTAACCGAAAGTTCATAGACATCGACCTCGTCAGATGTTGCAGCATCTATAAGCTTCAGTTCCGGGGGAAGTCCGTTTTGGCGTCGTGGTATTCCCTTCTTTGGAGTCCCGGAAGTTGTCGGAGTAATAGGGTTATCGTCGTCATCGCGTGCTCGATAAGCAAGTACAAGAAGTAAAGATGGGGTATAAAGCGATATTCCAGAAACAATGCAGTCTTCAAACCGTAAGCTACAGCAAAAAAATGTTAGCAGTGCATTGATACCGTATGATCAGGCAGCTTACAAATGTTTAATATCAACGCTACCAACAGATCTTTCGCCAACATCTCTCCCAAACCCAGCTCCTCCAGGATTTACGTGGATAACCCATGCCGCGTCTCCCCAGCCGACGACCAGTTTCTCGATGCGCTTTTTGGTTTTGCCATGACGGTGTTTGTCCGAGCGCTTATGTGGCAATGTCGGGTCTTCTTTTGTCTCAGCAGCATGATGGCTCGAACCATTTGAGATTATCAGCGAGTCATCATCTAACTCGAGACATTTATCGTCAATCCATTCCGCACGAGCCTTCCAAACACCAGCCATCTCCTCCCACGCGCGGCGATTAGGTCTGTCAATAAATCCTATGCGCTTCCAAGCCGACTCTGAGTCGGCACTCTCTAAGTGAATATTTGTCCTCATGATCCGGATGCCGTGTTCGTTGACCCATATGACAAACTTTCCAGACAGTGACCATTTAATTGTACTGATGCTCCCTTCTCCCGAGTGTAAGATTGTATCTCGACCCGCATTTCCACCTAGTCCAATTGCGCCGAGCCATCCTTGAGCAGCAGCAGCCGCATTATTCGTATTTGCGTTTGCACGGCGCCCAATCGGGCCACCGGTAGTTAGTATCAGATTTCCATTTACACCTCCTGACAGGTAAGTCCTGTCAGATTTGTACTCCGGTGATAAGGCCACGGCATGCACCGGGCGTGCAAAGTTCCGAAGCGTCACATCCTTGGGGTCTACCAATGACGAGACGCAAACATGCCCATCTATCGAGGATGTTGCTATGTAGATGGAATTTGACGGAGTTGCAGGTACTGGGGTTTGGCGTGGTGTTCGCGGTGATGCCGCCTGGCCGCCGGCCACGGAGGGTACCTTTGTTGAGGGAGTGTTCGGGGTCTCAGCCTGTCTGCCGATGACAACATCAGGCCTTGCGGTTGGTAAAGGAAGTGGAAATGGTGAGACCGAGATGGCCGAAATGGTGGCGGAATGAGCATTGTAGAGTCGTAGTGCTTGGAAGGTTGGGATGGACACAACATGCTACGTTTCATGAGCTTCTACTTTGTATACAATAAAAGGAGCTCTAAGATTTACTCACGATGTTGCCATTTTCTGTTCCCATTATCTATTCATAGCTTCAGCTTCCGCTCTAAGTAATACAACAGCTCCAACGCCCAGTAAATTGAAAGTTAAAGCGGCATACCATTTTATCCCCAGCAAGCATAAACGAGCTCGTAGAATCCCCATTTCGATAGACAGTGTTCAGGTTCTCGGTTAGGCGTTTGTGTTTCAACTTTGGTTCATCGTCGGAATCATCATCATCCTCCTCTTCCTCTTCGATCTCCTGTTCAGTGCCAGTTGCGGATTCCTGTCCATTGCTAAATGCGCGGCGACGGAGCGCTTCTTCGCGGGTTGCGATAGCTGTCTCATGCTCTTCCGGATCCGCAGCCATGCTGAATGCATGAGCTGCGGTAAGTGTATGGGCCGCCTCTGGAGCTCTAGATGTTGGGGTCTGGTGGTGTTGGCGCTTGTGATCTGTGATGTCGATGCCAAGCCTTCGTCAAGCCTCGGAACATCAGCGGAAAGTTGCTGGCATGCAGTCTTTTTCGCGCTCCGCACCAATTCGAGGCCTAGAGCCAAATGCTCAGTGAAATCAACATTACACTCCTTTGGCGATGATACCCCTCCGCAGCAATGTGGTTAACTGCTTGTCAAGAAGCAGCGCGACAAGTGCGCGAGCGTTCCGTTGCCTGAGCGCCTGCCAGCTTTCCCGCGGACAGATTCCTCCACCAGACCGCAGCCTGCAAACGCAGGTTCCATGCAGAGCTTTCCGTTCATCGCAATCTACTCTAAGGAAACTGGAACAGCCGTCAAAGCCGGAACCAATTCAGTACACAACACCTGTAACTTTCCAAGATGGAACTCGAAAGCAAGATCAACGGAAGGCTCCCCGGAAGAATGCTGGAAAGCCATCATCTCTACGAAGAGTAGCAGTTGAAGCTCAGAGGTCAAGGGGAAGCTTCGTCAAAGGCAAAGGAAACAAGCGCTTCGTGGATCCAGAGGTGGAGACAAAGGTAGGCTGCACCACTGGAAATTCGAACTGTGGTACAGCAAACTAACAGGACTAATGGACAGACAGTGACGGCATATTGCGCTGCTGAACAGTACAATATCTCCTCTGCTGCTCGACTAGTCCAAGCTCAAGGATATGAGCTTGATCCTTACCAAACCGGTCTTTATCCTCAGGTTATACACGTCCGAACAACTGGCGGTTCACATGATGGAGAAATAATAGGAAATGGAGATATCTTCATATTCCCTTCTGGCACCGTTGTGACTTGGAATGTATCTGAACAAGAAGCTCTCAGTTTTGTCAAGGGTGTCCTTCCCGCAGCCGCCGAGGGTTCTCATTTGAAGCTGTTGGAGACCGAGGATCTGGAGTACATCGAAGATCCCTCAAAAGAAAGTAGTGAAATAATCGGCGATACCATTGTATTGGGGACAAAAGCAGAGACACAGGATTCCGATGCGCTAGAGGAAACTTCAGTACGTCACCAGAATCGCAACTCAACGGCAACAGACGAGAGTCCAACTAGCCCTATTGATGAAACAGACCAACGCCATGAAGTAGATACTGTGCTTGCGAAGATAGCATTCTCTTCCGGTTTAGCTCGATCTACGAAGCTTGCCGTGCTGGAAAGTCTACTCAGCGCTTACCAGAGATCTACCCGATCAATACCAACTATGCTTTCGAAAGGCTCTAAATTTCCTACGCGACGTTCAAAACTGCCTTTTACGAGATCCTTCATCCTCCGCAAGACTGGGGAGCTTTTAAGTATACGCGCCCAATTAAACCTGTACTCTGAACTCACAGACTCCTTACCCGACATCTTCTGGGACAGTAGACATGAGTTGGGCTTAGAAGGTTATTATGAGCAAGTCGGCCGAACTTTGGATGTGGGCGTCCGAATCAAGGTTCTGAATGAAAAGATTGGTTTTGCTCAGGAAATCGCAAGCGTTCTGAGAGAATCACTGAGCGAGAAGCATGGCCTTCGATTGGAATGGGCCATCATCGCCTTAATTGCTGTTGAAGTTGTTCTCGAATTCTACCGGCACTGGAAGGACGTCCAGGAGAGGGATGATCCTGATAGCACTGAGTCGCTGCTAAGAAAGTACTTGATGTCAGCTGAGAAAGAGCGAATATCCACTTGAACAGGTTAGAAACATCCTGCTCACCCCCACCCAATGCACCTTTTTAGGGATCACTGGGTTAGATTCCACTCTTAACGGGTTGACGACCCTGGTTGATTATATATTTTAATCTCATCTCCAACCCTTTCTTCACACTAAAAGTTATCCGCTTCTTAATCCTATCCCTTAACCCGCCGGCGTCCATCTGGTAGATGGTCCGTGCGGAACACCAGAATCTAAAGTACGCGTGTGGTCACGCAGCCTTGATCCTATTGATCTGATTGGCTGAATCCTTATCGATAAG
>Ga0307507_10000738_pt1 | contig 71975 bp, 29 predicted proteins | sample 7_EM_MG_FD_207223 | JGI IMG/M metagenome (GOLD analysis project Ga0307507, IMG submission 207223) | Populus trichocarpa ectomycorrhiza microbial communities from riparian zone in the Pacific Northwest, United States - 7_EM | ecosystem: Host-associated > Plants > Roots > Unclassified | place... | reverse complement strand
GCAAGTTTTCTTGGACTTTTCGTATATGCACGCCTCATAAGCCAATCTAGAGGCTCTATACTGTATAGAGCTTGGTGTTGAAGCCTCTGGTCAATGCGATTGCTCGGCGGCAAGGGTGCTGGCGCCTTACTGACGCTTAGATATTGCGGTAAACAGCAGCGACGTGGCCAGGAAGCCTATAATATCTGGTGTAGTTTAATTAAAAAGCTTCAGTTTTATTACCGTCTATTTAATTATTAAATTGTTAATAAAATATTGTCCTTATACCACCTAAAAAACATTATACGTCTTTGGCTTTAAAGCCTTTAAGGCCTCTAAAGCCTCCAAAAGCACCTTAAGCCTAGGAGTCCTATTTATAATCCTTTTAAGCGACGCAGTATATATATAATAGCTTGTCGGTAGTAGTTATACAGCCTCTAGAGGCTTTAGTAGCTTTAGAGGCTACGTGTTACGGACGCTTTAAGTACGGTGTTATAACTACTTAGAGAGGAGTCGGCGGAAGCTAGTTGGTTAATATAGGCACGGTCTAGGATAGATCTAGTGGAACTATGTAACGAGGAATGGTAACTAAGGTCATATGGTGTTGAATATATTGACTATATTAAACGGAAGGGACGTTATATTTAATATAGACAACACGCACCTTATGTACAAGAGAGGATTTCTTAGGAGTACGGTTGTGTATTTAAAGGACCTCAGTCCCTACTGTAGATAGTTCTCTCCTTGTAGTGAATCTCAGAATATAATTAGAGTTAATCTGTTAGGCAACCACTCCACCAGTTATTATTACGTTATTGTTTTTGTCGTACCTATATACCCAGCCCATTAATAGAACCTACTGTAGTTCCTGCTACAAGGTTCCGTTACACATTTACTACTAAGGTTATGGTATTGGAACAAAATTAAGTAATATACCACCAAGAGTAGTACTAGTTACGATAGCGTTAATGGGAGCTATAACCTCAGGGCTAGGTAATACTAGTATAGACAATGGGGATTCTTAAGTGGTTACGCAAGGTCAGTTATAGGAAATAGTTGATCACTTATAAGACAATAATAGGATACTTAAAGAACGCATTAATGGAATCAGAGTAGTAAAGATTAAGTTACCTTTGATTGAATGATTCTCTGGAGAGAAGTTAAAGCTTAAAGGATTTCTTACGCAGATGCACTTTAAGGTAGTACAGGAAGGAGCGAAGTTAGCAATATTATTGGATTAAGTAGCCTATGCAGGATTGTTCCTAACGGGGAGGGTACTTAAATAGTTTAAGCCGTATCTCACGGAAATATAGGCTAATGGTATAACAACTACTAACCAAGATATATGGTATATATTTGCCAGTTAGAATAGGTTTGTAGAGTAACTAATGCAGATGTTTAGAGACCTGGAGGCCACAACCACAGCGGAATAAAAGCTTTAGAACTTAGTACAACGCACTTTAGCTATTAAGTATACAACACAGTTTTAAACACTAGCTATATAGGTTAAGTGGAATAACAAGGCGCTTATAGCACAGTACAAACAGGGACTTAAGGCTAAAGTCCAGGACGTAATTATCCTAATAGAAGATGCGGATACTCTAAGAGAGTTAATAGATTAGTTAATAAAGATTGATAACAGAATCTATTAAAGGGAACAAGCTAAGAGAGGGCAAGATAGAGTTCCACAGTTATATAAGGCGCAAAGTACGCAACAACAGATATAGAGTTAAAAACTATGGAATGGCGCGGAGCTAATAGACCTAAGTAGTACCAAAGAAACCTAAAGATAGGAAAAGAAACCATAAAAACCTAGAGGTTAAGGATTAAGTGATTAAAGGACCAAGGAGTAGAGGCTAAACCAGGGATCTTAGCAGTAGAAGATGTTTAGGCAGACTCCACAGTAAGAAAAATAGTTTAAAGATAGAGCTTATATAAATTGCGGAAAACAGGGTTATTTCGCCAGAGACTACAGAGGTGGTTAAAGTAACTATATAGTAAAGGGAACCAGACTAGTAGACGGCGCGTATATATAAAGGGACAACGGTGCACTGCGAGGAATAAAAGAGTGTTTAGTTAACAGTTTTGCGTATTGTTACAACAACATATGCCAAATTTATGAAGACGCTAAGTACGGCGCAAGCTATTAGCTATAAGAGCTAGAGTTAAAAGGACTCTAAGGAACCAGAGAGTTAGATAAAGAACAAGATTAACTCTATAAGCTAGATTAAGATGTCACAGTAATATACGGATAAAGATTAGCAGTAATAATAATGGAGTCGGAGTACTTATTAATTAATAGTGATAAGGACGAAAAGGAGGCTAACTGGGAGCATTTAAACCTCAATAACGTAACAGAAGTAGAGACTGAGACCATTACCAAATAAGGTTTAGTAACGGGCATAGCGACACCATTAGATACGATTTCCATCGCTTTATAAGACAATAGGAGTAACGTTTAGAAGAAACTAAGTAAGTAGATAACTGCTAGTGCTAGCTCATTACTTAGTAAAGGCAAAAGGCCACAGGCTTAAGATTCTTAAGAAGAGATAAGAGAAGCTTAAGATTCTTAAAGTGAGATAAAACACACCTAAGAACCCATAACGGATAAAAACTAATAGGAAAGGGTAGTAACTTAGTTTAGTAACAAACAAACGAGTATAGGACGTAAGTTTAAGAACTACGAGTTTGGGGAACGAATAAGAACATTAGTAATTCTAGGTAAACGCAGTGTTCAGCCTAAAGATTAAAAAGTTGATACCAGGATTAAAAAGTAAGACGACTATAAGGATCCAGCTGCAAGACGCAGAAAACAAGAAACTATGGATGAGTTCAGGACAAGAATTATTGTATAGTAAGAGCAAAAGCTAGACAAGAGATTAGCTATGCTAGGTTGTATAAGGGACAGAGCACCCGTATAAAGAATTACTAATAGGCTAAGTGCAGGGACACCTAGGGTAAAGTGGTTAGATAAACTAGAACAAGAAAAGGATCTAGATATTCTAACTAGGTTTAAAGAAAGACATACTAAAGGATATTATAATGCAGCGATAATAAGGTATTTTCTAATAGATAGACCATATACACTAAACCAGTTGTACGGAAAGTGGTATAGGCAACGACACAACAACGAATGGGAAGACTTTTATATATAGCTAAATGAAAAAGTTGTCTAAGACTAACCCATTACGGAAAAACGCATAAGTCACATTAAAGGAGCATTAATTATAATGTTAAGGAACCTAAAAGAGGGATCTAGGGACTAGAGAAGTAAGCGGCAAGTCTTAGTACCCGCAGTAGAGATACTAGTGGTTAGGTTAACTAGGTATAGGTTTAAACTTAAGGATAAAGACAAACTAAGAATTAACCCAAAATATATAGCGCATTATACACTATCGTGGATAGCTTATATGGATAACACGTGCAATATATATAGAGCACCTAAAGACAAGAACTGGAAGTACCTAGTAAGAATATATTGGGCACTAGAGGAAAAGCGGTTCAGGAACGCTAAGTATATACATAGTTAGTATCCAGTAAAAGTATAAGGTTAAGGAGACTTAATACTTTAACCAGGAAGATTCCTTACAGAAGAATACCTAGACGGATAATAGTGGTGGGAGTGCCTAGAGAATACTTATCTATAGTATATAGAGGAAAAGAAATAAACTAAGTATTAGCTAAAGTTGGACCAAGTACAGGCAGGATTAAGCAGCTAACAGTTAGGAAAAGGAGAGGCGTATAGAACCAGAGGGAACTAGTATTAGAGCCTTAGACCCTTAAAGGAATTTAAGAACAACACCTAAATTTAAAAGCCAAGTAGCAAGATTAGCAGTTTAAAGCGTTGGTAGATAGTGGAGTAATAAGGAACCACATATCACTAAAGGCAGTAGAAAGGATGGGGTTACTATATAGACAGAAGGAACACCTATATCCACTTATAATAATTTCAGGAGACCAGATAGCTTATAGAGGAGGTATTATTAATCTCAAAACAGGACCTATTTAGATAACTATCAAAGGGAGACCAGTTAGAATGTCTTTTAATATCCTACCGTTAGGACAGGACAAGGCAATACTAGGAATGCCTTAATTACAGGAGTACAATCTAAAGATTAATTGGGTTATAGGTTAGGTCGATATTAAGGATATATAATAATATAAAGTGCGATAGCAAACTAAGTTGGTATGGTACCAAGTTGGAGCGATATATAAAGAGACTAAGCAAGGCTTAAGTTATATACCAAAAAGATACCACAAGTATGGAAAAAAGTTATGGTTACCAGAAAGTAAGAAGCTATTAGAGTATACAGCTTGGGACTATAAGATAGAATTAAAAGAGGGAATAAGTCCAAAGTTCTTTCTAATTTATAAGCTTACTAAAACAGAGTTAGTAGCGCTTAAGGAGTTTATCTAGGAGAACTTATAAAAGGGATATATTAGACCGTTGTAGTTATTAGTAGGATATCCAGTACTGTTCATCCTAAAGAAAAATGGAAAACTTAGGATGTGTATAGACTACAGATAGTTAAATAGCATTACCAGGAAGGATAGATATCCTTTACCCTTAATTAGCGAAATCTAAGACAGGATAGGCAACGCAAAGATCTTTATAAAGATAGATCTAAGATGGGCGTACCACCAGATTAGAATTAAGGAAGGTAACGAATAGAAGGCAGCCTTTAGGTTAAAGGAAGGACTATATAAGCCATTAGTTATACAATTCGGGCTTATAAACGCACTAGCAATATTCTAGAAGCGAATTAATAGTATATTAGGAGAACACCTAGATGAATTTGTTATAGTATACCTTAACAACATTATCATCTACTTAGAAAGTGAGGAAGAACATAGAGAATACGTTAAATGGGTCTTAAAGAGACTACAAGAAGAAAAGATGCTAGTAGCAATTAAGAAATGCGAGTTCTTTACCAGGAAAACCAATTTTGTTGGATTTATTATTAAACTAGGCCAACTCAGCATAGATCTAAAAAAGATCAAGGCTATAGTGAATTAGCAAGAACCAGAGAATGTAATACAGTTAAGATCGTTCTTAGGGTTTTGCAATTACTGCAGAAGGTTCATAGCGCAGTAGTCGCAGGACATTAAGCCGTTTATATAGTTAACAAAGAAAGAAGAACTGTGGGCATAGAGGAAGGAATAATAAGAACTATTTAAGAGAGTTAAAGAGTTGTTTACCTAGGAGCCAGTTCTTAAGATCTATTAACCAGGTCTAGAGACGGTTATAGAGACAGATGCATTAGACTTTACACTAGGGGCATACTTCCTACAGAAATATTAAGATAGATAGCACCTAGTGGCATACTATAGTTGGAAGATAACACCACTAGAACTAAACTATGACATCTATAACAAGGAGTTATTAGGTATAGTTACAGCACTTAAGGAATAGAGAGCATTCTTATAAGGCACAGAAAAACCATTTATGGTTAAGACAGACCATAAGAACCTTACAGGATTCCTAACAACGAAGGAACTTAACCAAAGATAGGTTAGATAGGCGGAAATGCTTATAGAATACCATTTTGAAATTCAGTATACCAAGGGTACAAACAATGCATGAGCAGATGCTCTAAGCAGAAGGGCTGAACTATAAAGTAGTGAAAAGCTGTCGGGAGCTTTGTTGCGAAGGGATTAAGACAGATTAATTAGGTATAATTATCCAAAGATTATAGTAACTAAGGAAAGTCAGATCCATAAATTACTAGAAAGTAAATGGATATAGAAGATCTAAGAGGCATAGGTAGAGGATCTAGACTTAGAGCAGTATAAAAATAGAGAAGTAATATATGTGCCTAAGTCTATCATAGAAGAGTTTATTAAGGAATTTTATAAGGGAATAATATAAGGACACAATAGAGCTATAGGCTTAGTATTAAGACTTTAAAAGAAGTACATTATTTAAGGAATCTGGGGACTAGCAAGATAAGTTATAAAAGAATATCCAGATTGCTAAAGGAATAAACTAATAAGGTATAAGCTATATAGAGGGCTATAACCTATTAAGACACCAGAAAGACCATGGGAAGTTATATTATGGGACTTTATTATTAAGTTACTAAAGTTAAGAGATCCTATTATAGGATAAGATCATAACGCGATTTTAGTAATAGTGGATAAGCTAATAAAGTAGGGATACTTTATAGCATGCACTAAAGAGATATTAGCAGAAGATATTGCTAGAATCTATATAAAGGAAGTGTTCGCAAGACATGGAGCACTAGATAAGATTATATTGGATAGAGATCTAAGATTTATAGCAGCATTTTGGGAAGTGTTTCTAGCAGAATAAGGGGTTTGCGCAGCAACGTCTATAGCGTATTATCCGCAGATAGATGGACAAATAGAAAGACTAAACTAGACACTAGAGCAGTATCTAAGGCATTATGTTAATCACGCATAGAATAATTAGGTATTGTTGTTACCAGTTATATAGTTTGCATACAATGCAATACTATAAGAAGGAATGGGAATATTACTATTTAAGGCGAACTACGGATACGAGCTAAGAACATTATTATCGCCACAATAAGCAAAAAAGACGAGTAGCATAGCTAAGTAAAAAATGGAGACATTAATAAATCTTTATATAGACCTTAAAGAAATAGCTAAACTAGTATAAGAATAAATAAAAAGGTACTATAATGCTAAGAGATCTAAGGGACCAGATCTTAAGGAGGGGGATAAAGTGTGGCTACTATACAAAAACTTTAAGAGTTGACGATTAAGTAAGAAGTTGGACCACGTTAGACTAGGACCTTTTAAAGTTAAGTAAAGAATTTTATTGGTTATATATAAGTTAAACCTACCAGCTAAAATGAAAATCTACCCTATACAGCATGTTGTAATACTAGAACCAGTATATAAAAATATTAAGCCACCAGTCTATAAGGCAGACACGTATAGAGGACAAGAGGAAGACGAATAGCAAGTTTTAAAGATTATTAGTTATAAGGATGTAGATAACAAAATATGGTATAAAGTAAAGTGGATAGGCTATAATAAGACTACCTAAGAACCACTAAGCAACCTAAGGAACGCTATGGGAAAGGTACAGGAGTATTAGAAGAAAGCAGGTTAGGCAGCATTAATAAAGAAGGATTGCCGAAAAATAAGTTACCTAAGGGGGACCTAAGAGGAGTAATTGCTGAGCTACTTGGAGTTGTTTCCCTTGCAGGAGGAGAGTTAATCCTTTTATTACCCAGCTTAGATAAACCCTATTAAACTAGTTTCTACTCCTTGGAACGGACCTTCTTATAAACATATTTAAGGCGTTGAAGACGAGTATAAGCTAAGCGTTAAGCTTTAAGGACACGTGCGGACTCTTCTAAGGCACATTAAACCTTAAGTAGTGCGGAGGCTAGCTTACCGTTAAGTTTTATAGCGGTAGATTAAACACGAGACCCTATAATAAGTTACTTAGGGAACTCAAAGACTATTAAGAGTCATAGAATGCGCACACTTAGCGTCAGAGATAGAGCGAATATTGCAAGACAATTAAACGTTTGCTTTGGTACACTCAGAGTAAGAAGAGGGTTGTTAAGATATAGGGCTTGCTAGCGCAACATAAACCAACCCCTCTTTAGCGTAACGGGAGTAAGAAATCGCTATCACTTTACCCAACAACAGTATGGAGGAAACTGTACGAAGGCAACGCTCAACCCAGGAAAGAGAAGAAGAAGCTTTAGCCATAATAAGTACAGATATTAACCAGACTGATTAAACGGACATTACACCTCTAGTGGACAACTTAGAGATGTTAGGAATCTTTAAAGACAAAGATAAAGAGGAGGGAGATGGTGTTACGGACGCTTTAAGTATGGTGTTACGACTACTTAGAGAGGAGTTGGCGGAAGCTAGTTGGTTAATATAGGCACGGTCTAGGATAGATCTAGTGGAACCATATAATAAGGAATAGTAACTAAGGTCACGTGGTGTTGAATATATTAACTATATTAAACGGAAGGGACGTTACGTTTAATACAGACAACACGCACCTTACGTATAAGAGAGGATTTCTTAGGAGTACGGTTGTGTATTTAAAGGACCTCAGTCCCTACCATAGATAGTTCTCTCCTTATAGTGAATCTTAGAATACAATTGGAGTTAATCTATTGGGCAACCACTCCACCAGTTGTTATTACGTTATCGTTTTTGTCGTACCTACATACCTAGCCCATTGACAGAACCCACCGTAGTTCCTGCTACAAGGTTCCGTTATACTACACAGTAGGTAGTAGTACTAACTAAGGATATTAAGGAGGCTGGGCTAAGCAGCTAGATGGAGGATATTAAGGACGAATTAGGAGCTGTTTTTAAGGCCCGCGGCAAGGCTGCTGAGAATAAGGCAGATAAGGTAGATAAGACTAAACTACTAGAGCTATTAGCTAAAGCAATTATAAGAATAGGCCTTCCTACCGTTCCTACTTTATAGGAGCCTATAGCCGCTGTTTCTAAACTAGATCTTAAAGTTATTAACCTTCTAGATAAGTTAATATTCGCCGCTTGGCGTGCTAGTAAGCCTATTAGCGGCTTTAACATAGGCGTTAAATCTAATAATCTTTCTAATTAAAATAAGGGTAGTAAGCGCTCCGCTTATTATACACTGGTAGATTAGATTGGTATGGCGTCTAGTAGGTATAGATCTAGATAGGACCTACTAATTTAAGTATTTCTACTATTCTTTAGTATTAGTATATTTAAGAAGCTCGCGGTCAATATAAACCTATATATAGTGTCTTAAAAAGCTAGCAAATATTACTAATTAGGACGATATGCTAGTAAACAATTACAGACGTGGAAGGAGACCTCTACTAGCAAATTAATAATTTAGGTAGGACTTATTATCTATATAGGCGTCTTTAAAGTTACCTAAGTGTGGGAGCTTTAGGCTATAGATCCTAAATATCCTAAACACTTAATTAGCTTATTTATGGGCTAAAAAAGATAGGAGTAACTTAAGCGCTTCTTCTATATCTTACTACCTCCACCAGAGGGTGTTAAACGTTAGGTTTTTAAGAAGGTTAAGCCGTTAATAACTCCCTTAGGTAAGGCGTTTAAGAAGTACGTTATACCTAGATCTATAGTTAGCTTTAATAAGATAATAGTGAGGTTTACTAGACAATCTACGGCTATAATTAAATTGCCTAGTAAGTCAGTACCTAAGGGCTTTAAGATATTAAGCCTTTATTAATATAGGTATTACTATAGCTTTATATTTACCTTACCTAGCTACTTCTTTAGACTTCCTTCTTAAATAGATTATTAAGATATTGTCCTCTTAAAGACCTCTAAGTGCGTTCTCTACCTTACTTAACAGCTTCCTTTTTAGACTCGCCGGTTTTGCCTATTTTTAAATAACTACTTCACGAATATTCTATTACTCTAGGTGCTTTAACAACTTGGGATTACTATAGCTGGCATAGCTTAATTAAACTTAAAGGACTATCTAGAGGTGTATAAAAGAGCTAATAAAAGGAAGGAAAGGCTGCCGTTTAATTTTATTATAGGTGTCACGGAGCGAGTATAAGCGGTGATAATATATAGCGAAGTAGATATTATTAAGCTATGTACATAAACTGCGTAATAAAGTCAAGACGTTGCGTAAGGAAAGGAAAGTAGGAAATAGGGGAAAAAGGGTATATAACGTTCGCTTAGTTGCTAGGTTAATAGGTACTGTGCTACACACGGGTAGGGTAGAGCTTAGGTGGCGGTTCTAGTAGAACTTAGCAGAATTCGGCAGTTAGAGGTCCTTAAAGTTGCCAGTTAGTAACTCCAATAGTAGAGATAGCAGATTGCGGCGGAATACAGCAGATTACTGTTAGATTACTATTTTATGGTTAGTCTCCGGTTGTTTAGTTAGTAGAAACAGGTGGATGTGTATAAGGTGTTACGGGGGTACCCCATAATAGTACCCCCCCTTTAAACTCGAGCATCTGCGAGATGGGGCTGTGGTAGTTCTGGGTAGAGTTTGTAAAAGTCTTCTGCGGCTTATGTAAGTCCTATAGAGTCGGCAGGTTCCTATAAGGGTTTAGTAAAACCTCTCTATTTTATAAGGTATATATATTTGCGTTTCTGTTTATTGTACTTAATATTATTAACTTTTTTAATAAGGTACTTATCCTCACCATCTACTTTAACTGGTGGGGGAGGGTCTTGGATCTGTCCAGGCAGGGCGTCTAATATAGGGGCGGCAGGGCGGAGGACTGACGTATAGAATATAGGGTGGATTTTAACCGTATTAGGGAGCTTTAGTTGGTAGGCATAAGGAAAGACAACTTTTTTAACTTTATAAGGGCCAGCGTTCTTCTAATTAAGTTTCTTAGTAGGTTATTTCATGTTCAGATTTCTTGCGTCTAGCTAGATAAAGTCACTAATTTAGTAAGCTGGTGCTAGGGTTCGGTTATTATTTGCTATGGCTTTATAGATAGACTGGGCCTATATTATTTTGTTAGTAAGGAACTCCTATAGTTCTTCTATCTTCTTTATAAATTCGTTTGCTTCTGCAACTTATAAGGCCTAATAAGCTGGATGAGGAATATTACTAAAGGGTTTAAAACCCATTCGCGGGTGCTGGCCGTAATTAGCCAGGAATGGGGAGACCTTTATGGTTTCTAAGATGGAGTTATTTGCAGTAAACTCGGCAAATATAAGCCAGTCTATCCAGTTGTCCTGTAGATACGACGTGTATATCCAAATATACTATTCTATTATAGCATTTGCATGTTCTGTTTGACCATCTGTTTCCGGGTAATATGCTGTAGACAATAGTGCTTTAATGTAGAGTTGGGTAGTTAGTTTTTTCTAAAACACTAAGATAAACTAGCGGCCTCTATTGGAGATAATTGTTTTAGGGAGTCTGTAGAGTTTCTATATATAATCCAGGAACAGTTGGGCAACGGCAGGTACTAATATATTAGGGTAGGCGATTAAGTGTCTTATTTTAGATAGTTAGTCTATAACTACTATAATGTTTATACAGCCTTTACTTTTAGGGAGATTAACAACAAAGTTAATTAAGATATCCTTCCATCTTCGGTCCAGAATAGGCAGTGGCTTTAGAAAGCCGTTATATATCTTATATAAAGCTTTGGCTTGTCGGCAGGTATAGTAGCTAGAGACGTACCTTCGTGTTATATTATGTATGTTTGGCCAGTAGTACTCCCGTTAGAGTAGCTCTAGGGTTTTTTTTTGGCCTGGGTGGCCGGCTACTGGTAGGTTATATACGTATTTGAGGAGCTTAAGCTTAAGTTTATTGTGATTAGGGATAACTAGGCGGTTCTAGTAGTATAAGCGGTCTTCGTGAACTTTATATTTACTTAGAGAGATCTTTTTGGAGCGTCTAACGCTATCTTAAATTAGCTTAAGTGTCTCTTAGATAAACTTATTGTTTAGGTATTTATTAATTAGTTATTTTAAAGATATATACTATAAGGTCTTTAGCTAGGGGATTAAATAATCTGGGATAAAGCAGGGTTTATTTGTAGTAGGCGCGCGCTTCTTCCTATGCTGTTATATCTTGTGAATGTTAAGTTAGGGTATTAGGTTTTTGACCTTAAACGCCTAAGCGGTACGTAATTAAGAATTAGAAATAAGACAGATATTCTAACTAGTAGGCTTAATAATAACTTAGCTATTTCGTAGTTGTAGAGTACTATAGATTTTTATAGTCGTTAAGGACCTTAATTGGAAATCCAGCGCCTTCTAGTTTAGATCGCTATTGTTTAAAATATCTAATAATGGCTAATAATTCTTTATCGTAGATCTTGTAGTTATATTTGGCTGAACTTAGTCGTTTTAAGAAGTATACTATGGGATGCAGTACCCCTTCTTTATTATACTGAGACAGAATGCCTCTAGTAATGTAGTTAGATAAGTTAGCTTCTATAACACTCTTTTAGTTTGGGTTAAAGTGTTAGAGTATAGGTGCGGTAGTGAATATAACTTTTAGTTAGGCAAAGGCCTTCTTACATTCCTTATTAAAGATAAAGGCTTTGTCCTTTTAGGTTAGAGCTATAAGAGGTAAAACTAGGGCGGAGAAGTTATTAATAAACTATTAATAGAAATTAGCAAATTCTATAAAGGCTCTTATGTCCTTAACGTTCTTAGGTTCTTACTAGTTTACAATTACTTCAATCTTCTTTGGGTCCATTTATATGCCGTCTATAGAGATAATAAGTCCAAGGTATAGAACTTCTGTTTTATAGAACTCGCATTTATCTATATCTAATTATAGTTTAGCTCCATGTAGGGCTTCTAAGATAAGGTTAACGTGTTTCTTATATTTAGCTAGGTTATTACTATATACTAGGATGTTATTGATATAAGCAGTACAAAAAACATCCAGGTAAAGTTGTAAGGTATTATTTATAAAGTGTTAGAATAAACTTGGGGCATTTATAAGGCCAAACGGCGTTACTAAGTATTTAAATAGTCCGTATCTAGTACGGAATGCTGTAAGCTATTTATCTTCTTTTGCGATACGGAGGCGGTTAAATGCGTGGATAAGGTCGAGTTTTGTATAGTAGTAAGCCTTACTTAATCGGTTTAGTGTCTCTTAAATTAACGGGAGCGGGTACTAATTCTTAATAGTAATAGCGTTAAGAGCTTGGTAGTTTATATAGAAGCGTAGACCGCCGCTAGGTTTCTTGACGAAGATTATAGGTATAGCTATAGGTAAAGAGCTTGCTCTAATAAATCCTTTACTTAGGTGTTCATCTAAGTACTTCCGCAATACTTGGAGTTTGTTTTAGAATATTCCGTATAAGGGTCTAAATCCTAGTTGTTTTCCTTCTTTGAGTATAATCTTGTGGTCATATAGTTAGTGCTCTACTAACTTATTGGCTTCCTTTCGTGAAAATACTTCTAGATGCTTATAATGGTATACTAGTACTTTTATGGCAGGGTTAGTGTGCTTCTTTAGTGCTAGGGCCTTTTTAATATTAGCCATTATAACGGCAAAGATTGTATATTTAGGTTTCCTAGCGAGTTATACTAATAGGATAGCTCCGATTATATAGATATCCATAAAAAGGGGGGTAAGTTGCCAGCTGGTAACTTTCTTTTAATTATCTACTATTTCTTGTTTAACTTTAGGTTTAGTGTTAGGTACGGAGTTAGTATTAGATTTAGGTTTAGGTTCTTTAAGTATCCTTTTTATAGTAGAATACTAGTTCTTTTGGTACTTTTGTATATTAAGCTTAAGTTTAGGCTTCTGCTTGGTTCGGGGTGGTACAGTAGTTAGGGTCGGTTTGTGTAGTTTAATATAATTTTTGGGTTCTTAGTAGAATTGGGTAGACTTTTTAGGTATAGGGTGGACGTTAGTGGAAATTTTAGACTAATAGATCCTAGTAGATTTTTTAGATTTTGGTTTAGGGTCTAAGCAGTAAGTTATAAGGCACTTCTGCTTATAATAGGAGGCGGTAAATAGAAGCTTAAGGTTGTCCCAATTAATGGTTACCTTATATAGCTTTATCTAAGGTTGTTTAAGTATTACTAAGTAACCTAGGGTGGTAACAAAAAGCCTAATTAGTTCTTTGTAGTTCAGGTATTAAAGTCTTAGGAATACCATATAGGTAATATAGCCTAAGATAGTACGTTTGCCATTAAATCCAAATACATTAATATGCCGGTTAAGGGGGGTTAGGGTAAAACTATTATTTTATACAAAGATCTTATTAATAAATCCTATACTACTAGCTCCTATGTTAATTAGGACTTAAGCATTAGCCTATTAATTATTCTGCCAAAGACAATAGTTAACAGTTATACTGCAATCCTAAAAGTTAGAATTTGTGATATTTAGAGCATTTAACAAGATCCTAAGGCAGCGCCATCCTGGAGAGCGACTTAGCTCCAGGACCTTCCTTTTAAAGGCAACTGGGGTGGGGTTCCTATAGAACATTAGCTGTAACTTCGTCCTCGTAAGTGGTGCTTACTAAATGCGGGGCTGGAGCTATATAAAGATTAGGAACAGTGACTGGAGGATTAGTATAGTAAATAGTTGCTAGTGTTAGCCGTTCATAAATTATATTAGGGTATAGGGATAGAGTAGTATCTTAAAATATAAGCCTTACTTCCGTATTTAAAGCAAAGGCCTAGCTTAATACGTTATTCTTATTTAAGGGACCCTAGTGGGGCATACTCTAGGGTTCTAGAGTCAATGTCCATAGCGTTAGGGTGCTTAGGCTAAGATAATAACTTAATAGTTATTTACGGAGCTATTATATTATATTAAGAAGTGGACTTTAGTGTTAGGCGTAGTATATTATTATATTATTTATTAATAACGTTTGCGTAGGCGTTAAGGGCTCCTGGTAGGTCTATACCTATTAGGGAGGTTTTTAGTTTAGGACTTAGGGATTTAATAAGGCTATTAACTAGTGCGAAGTCGTTCTAGCCTATTTCCTTTATATAACAGTTAAATTTGGAGAAGTATACTAGAAAGCTTTTCATTTCTTAAGTTATATAGTTTATCTTTCTCTAAGTAATAGCTTGGCGGTTTAGGTTACCATATATAGCTTTAAGAAGTACAACTAGACTTTATACTAAATTTAATTAAAGGGGTTTAATAAGGTCAGCTATATCTCCTCCTAGTTAACTTAGGGCGTAGCAGAGTCAGTTAGCTTTAGTTAAATAGCGGTTAGTATTACCAGTTAGCTTATTTTTAAGCTGGCTTAGAAATAATTAGAGTTCTTATTATTTACTAGTAAATATTAAGGGTCTAGTAGTTATTTAGATTATTACAGTGCGGTAGTTGGTTTAGGGTAAATAGCTACTATAGGTTTAGGACTCTCGTTTCGCGTGTTTATCTCTAGAGAAGGCGTTCGGTCTTAGGGCCCTAGTATAGGTATCTTAAGGGTACGGACTTCTTCTTAAAGGTCCTTAATTATTTATAGGTATCGTGCTTCTTATTTAGCTTATTATTAAGTTAAAGTGGCTTGGTTCTATGTAAGGGCGTCTATAAAGGACTTCTATATCTCTGCTAATTGTTCTTAGAGTGCGGATATAATGCTAGCGGCTGTTATGGGGGCTTTAGGGTTGTTCTGCATTTCGGAGGGTGGTATATAAGGTTAACGCAACATAGTGTTACGGAGTAAGTATAAGCGGTAATAATATATAGCGAAGTAGATATTATTAAGCTATATATATAAACTGCGTAATAAAGTTAAGACGTTGCGTAAGGAAAGGAAAGTAGGAAATAAGGGAAAAAGAGTATATAACGTTCGCTTAGTTGCTAGGTTAACAGGTACTGTGCTACATACGGGTAGGGTAGAGCTTAGGTAGCGGTTCTAGTAAAACTTAGCAGAATTCGGCAGTTAGAGGTCCTTGAAGTTGCCAGTTAGCAACTCCGACAGTAGAGACGGCAGATTGCGGCGGAATACGGCAGATTGCTGTTAGATTGCCGTCTCGTGGTCGGTCTCCGGTTGTTTAGTTGGTGGAAACAGGTGGACGTGTGTAAGGTGTCACGGGGGTGTCCCGTGACAACAGGAGTAGTTATTAGCGTAGTTAATTTGGTGCTTTCAATTATATAGCAGGATAAGAATTTAGTACGGTTTTTAATAATAGCTTACTTATGCGGTAATAAGGATGTTAATAAAGTTAATTAACGTCGGCCGCGGGTATATAATTCCTTTCTTAAGAAGCTAGTAGCTGATGTTTAGGGTAACAATTTAATTAAAAAGTTAACGCTTCCTAGGCTCTCTATTAACTACAATAACTAGATAGGCGGCGTTAATATTTATAATCAACTTTAAAGCTACTATACTACCTAGATTACTACTATACGCACCTAGCTGCCCTTATTCTTCTAGGCGCTTAATATAGCTATAATTAACGCCTATATTATTAGTAAAAAGATCTTCTAGACGTTAAGGAAGCCCCTCCAAACCCACCACCATTTCTATATATGATTAGTATAGAACCTTGTTATTATAGGCAGTCAGCAAATAGGCCTAAGTAAGCATAATACTAAGCATCTTCTTTGTTAAAGCTTACTAAAATATGGGCAATATCAACCTAGTATTAGGCCTAGTTATAAAAATATTGGAATAAATTAAAGAACCACCTACGTTACCACTAAAACCCTACTACCTATAATTTAACTATATAAGACGTGAACTTACTATTCTATTAAAAGCTTTATAAGGAAATAAGGCTATAAGGGCCTACTAAGGTGCTAGATATATAGATAGAAGGAGGTAAAAAAGCTTATAGCAAAGATTAGGCAAACAGTATATAAATGCAAAATCTATAGGCTTCCTCTATGCCTTTAGTGCTTTAACAACTTTTATTTAGTAGGCGATGACTAGGTAACTATTTTAAGTCCTCTACTTCCTTATTTATCTAATATTAAGACTCTAAAGCTAATTAAGCCTTTACTGCAGTATCCTTTTTAACCTTCTTTAAGCCCTCCTCTACTACCTTTAATTAATCCTCTATATTAAATAACCGCTAATTAAACCGTTTAACCACTTATAGCACTTAATATACCTCATTTAACGTATATAGCACGTCTTCCATTATAACCTTAAGCTAGTCCTTTACTAGCTTATCCTCGTTAACATTAAAAACGCGTATAAAGTAGATAGGTGGTAGATTAGGGGAGGACTCTAATAGAGGATTTTCCTATATAATTAGTAGCTGGTTAATAGAGGAAGGATAAAAACCTACAGTCATAACGTTACACATTACGGCTTTTTGCCCAACTTCCTTAATAAAAAATATATAGGTGTTTTTTGTGGTGGCCTTCTGCAGTATTTTGTCGGCATCGTAATATTAACGCGTTTTGGTAAGGCTTGCTAATAAAATCACGCTAGCTAGGGTGCCTGCAGCATGCTAACCCAGGCAAGAGCGCCCAAAGCGCCCAATACGAAAAGTCTCTTTTGCCACACAAAGGGATAACTTTTTTTGGCCAGATGGACTCCACCAGGTGGGTGCTCTAAAAAAGCCATCTGGGTCTACCTGGGCCCGCCTGGTCGCGAACGGGCCACCAATATCGATATCCACCTGGTGGATGCTGTCCGTTCGACACCCCAGGTGGATTTTGGGCAGATTGGCCGTCTTGGCAGCTGAAAAGGAGGTTCCACCTGGCCAGGTGGAGGCGTTCGCGCCAACCGCGATTGCACTCCCAAATCTAGTATAGCGACGAGTTTTGTTAGCAATTTAAGCCACCTAGGCAGTCCACCTTCTGGTAAATCGCCTACCGAACGAACGCCTTCTACCAGGTGGAAAGCACCCCTGCTTTGGCGTCTAGAAGAGGCGCTTACACCCTGCAGATTGCGCCTAGGTGGGCCTTAAAAGTATCGACCTGGCTGCGCCCACCTGGGAAGTCGAACCGGCCAAAAAAAGTTATCGAACGTGCCCTAAACCGGAACGGCTACCGCAGCAAACTATGTTAAAAATGTACCGTTGTCAATTTAATTTCTACAAATCTACGAATTTCCGTTTGTATCTTTTGAAACCCTTAATATAAAATTTCTCTATTTCTTTAATATGTCTGGAGATTCTCTCTAAACCAATCCACATCCTTATACCCCTGAAACGCTTTATCCTTACGCATCTGTCTTATAAGGCCAACCCCCCGTAGCTTCCATCCTGCTCTTGCTCTCCGGATCATAGAAGGAATCTCACCCATCGTCATGCAGCGCCAACCAATCCCCGTCCCTTTTCCAAAATGATCCTGCGTCGCTGCATGGAACGTGCAGCGATTATCCCGAATGGCCAAGTCATTCACATCATGCCACTGGAAGCGTAGCTGAAGGTCATGATTATCAACAAGTAGACGCATAAGCTTTCTCATAAGCTTAGCGCTCTCAGCACCAGTTAACGTGGCTCACCCCCAAGCGAGACACCCCCCCAAACGAGACATATGCACCCAAATATATTTATATTAATAATTAAACCAACAACGCCTATATTCAAAAACTAAATAGCCCAAATTAAAGCGACTACGCTTCTTATTACAGAAGAAAACGGCTTAGAAGTTTCCAAGTACATTATGGGCGTAATATTACACCTGGCGTTAGCTAATTAGATGGCTTACCACTATACTCTTCTAAAGCTCCTTTCCAGATCAGCTTATTACTAAAATCCTCCGCAGGCTAAGGATTACACTAAAAGACGTGCGCAAAGGTTGCCTAGTCTTAATTACGTTTGCTAGGGTTTAATACAGATCTAGTATACAAAGCAACACCAAGCTCTAGTAGAGACGTCCCTTCCTCATACTCCTTTTAAGCTAACTTTTAGGCGGCGAGCTCTTGTTTTTCTAGGTCCTCTACCTTTAGTCTATCAACGTCTTCCTAAGTAAGGACTCTGCCCTTGCTTAGGAGTCTCCTACTACTTTTCTTATCCATTTTAAATGCTTGAAACTTCTTATTCTCTTCTCTCTGTATATACGCATCAGTCGCAAAGCCTATAGCAGCTTTAAATAGCTTTTTAAGACGTCGTTAAATAGGGGATTCAAGCATACCGTCTAGTCGCTTGGTAGTTAATTCGGTAATCTAATTTTATAGAGACTGAAGGTCCTCTACCGTTTTAGGTGTCTTTAGCGTTTAAGGATTTGTATTTATAATTAATTATAGGCTTGCGGAGGGCCCTGTATTTGGTAGAGTCTTTAAAACAGCTGTAGGATTATATGGTAGAAGACCTATAGCTTTCCAGGCGTTGTAAATCGTCTCATAGGTGAACGCCTTTATATATGCCGTTGGGTAGAGCTTTATAAAATACTCTTTATTCACCCCTATATGGCCATATTAACAGAAGTTGTCTACTTCTTTGCTGTAGTAGTATTAAAGAGGTCCAAAACAGCCTACATCTAGTAGCTGAAGCTTATGCGTTAAATAAGGCGGGAGAGCTACTAGGATAATCTTACGCAATAGTGTATACTAGATAAACTGCCAGGTAAGGTAGCTTAAATAATTATCCATTAGAAGCATACGGTAGCTTTAAATATTACCCTTAGCGTCCTCCACAAGTTGTCTTATGTATTTATCATAGTATTCAATATAGTGTAGGCCCAACAAGTCGTCCATCTAGCCATTAGTTAAGGTCATATAGGCATATCCGCGAAGGCGCTTATTATACTCAGTAATTTGATACTAAGTCTCCTAGTATTGCTGCCCCTTCCAAATTAAGAACGGAGGTAGGTAAGAGCCATTAGCGGTAATTGTCTCTATAATAGAGACTAACTCTCAAGATCCCAGTTATTAAATAGTCCGATTCTTTAACCTCTCCCTACTATTCTTGCCAGAGACGATTATTCAAGCCATTACTGCTTGGCCTAGCATAACCCCTTTCTTGTTAAAGTTGGCTATAAATTTTAAGTACTTAATTAAATATTTGTTTTATACGCTTTAAAAGAACTTAAACTAATTATAGATAATAACTGGATTATTATTCCAGGCCCTCTAGCAATCTAATTAACAACTTATAATAGTATAGAGCCTATGGCGTTATATAAATTTTACCCCCTAGTATTTGCCTATTATCCTACCTTCTGCTAAGAACGAGCTCGCCATTATAGGAAGCATATTAACCCTTATTGCAAGGCCCCAGGACTAACATTCATGTATCCATTTAACAATTTGATCCTCCTAATAAGGATACAGTAGCGTTTTATAAGCCAGGTGTCAAGGGAGACACCCAGCAAGGCGATGCGCAACGGTAGAATAGGGTAATGCGCGAATGCTAGAGGCTTTGCGAATTAATGGCTTAACACCTAATTCAACGTCTTATATAGCTTTTTATATGGAGACTTCAGCTTCACGAGAACTTGACTGGGGAAGGGACATATTAATTTGTACAAGGAATTTCGGGTTTAGGTATAATTTGGTAGGGGAAGAAGAAGAGCGCGTACAAACGCGTGTGTCTCGCTTGGGGGGGTGTCTCGCTTGGGGGTGAGCCACGTTACCCCGTCGATAGATAGACAGTTCGTCCCGCAAGAGAAGATGCTCTTCCAGCCCGTTAACGGGGTGTACGTACAACCGGGTGGTGGTTCTCAAAGTCAAGGCCGACGTTGTTAGGAGCGCCGCGTGGGCCGGAGTCCATGGTCTCTGGGTTCTTCGCCGCGTAGCCGGAGAGCGCGACGGACTTGTAAGTGGCGGTAAGGGACTCGAAGAAGCGCTCGTAAGGCTCCGTGAGGCGGTCGTAGAGTTCGTAGCCGGAGGCCCAGAGGGTATCTGTGGTAGGCGATGTTAACTCTCTGTAAACCTGTTAAAAGAGAAGTGTTGGACCTACCTCCGCCAGTGGCAGGAAGCTCGGCCATCTTCAAGATGGTATAGTCTGGCGAATTGGCTTCGAAGGACGAATCAGTGTGCCAGTCAAAGGTGTGGCTCTGGCGCAGCATGTTGTCTGCCTTCGGCCAGTACATCTTCTCGAGGCAGTCTTGGTCGACCTTACCCATCTCTAGATTTTCGCCTTGCATGGCCAGGAGAGAGTGACGGTAGAACCCATTACCCCGAGGAGCTCCACGCGATGCGAGTAGGCCACTATCTAATGAATACCATGTCGGCACTGAGGTCGACATCCTCACCATCACACTATTTCTTTTAGATTTTACATTCGGTCCTTTAATATTTGGTCCACTATCAGAGAAGTTCGGTCGTAGGTGGCCGATTCTTCCCGGAGTGACACTTTTTGCAACATTCTGTCTCCCGGTCGCTCTGGCTCAAAACTCTCAAACAATCATGATCTCCCGATTCTTCAGCGGTCTCTTTGGTTCTTCTTCGATGGCAATCACAGGCGGTACTTGACGGATATCTAGGCAACGCCAATAAGCCGTGGCATTGCCCTCGATGTGTTCGTCACCACCGGTTTCATCGGCCCAGTGATCGGACCTGTTGTCGGCAGCTTTATTACCCAGAGCCACCTTGGTTGGAGATGGACAATATGGGTCACAGCAATTGTGGCCTACAGTTTTGCCATAGTCGCGTTCTTTGCACTGCCGGAGACGTACGATCCCGTCCTGCTTACAAGAAAAGCGGGGAGGTTACGGTATGAGACGAGGAACTGGGCCATCCACAGCAAGACGGAGGAAGATCGACAAGACTTCCAGTCGTTCTTACGCGTATATCTACTACGCCCGTGGGGTAAGCAAAATTTTAAACTCCTAATCCATGTACAACTGCCAGAGCTCTTACAGTGTACAGTCCTCTCAGCAACCGAACCCATCCTCGTCCTAATAACGTTCTACCTCTCCTTCCTCTACGGCCTGCTCTTCCTCTTCTTCGAAGCCTATCCAATCTCCTTCCAGGAAGACCGGCACTGGAAGCCGCAAATCGGCGCTCTCGCCTTCTTGGCATTCTCGTCGGCAACCTACTAGGCCTCGCCGGCGTCGTCATGCACTCTTTCACCATATTCGCCCGTCAGATTGCATCCACTCCAGGTATGCTCATCCCAGAACGCGGCCTCCCGCCCATGATTGCCAGCGCCGTCCTCCCCCCCATCGGCCTCTTCTGGTTCGGCTGGACGTCGCACCCAGGCACGCCCTGGCCAGCACAAGTGGTAGCCGGGATCCCCGTCGGGGCGGCCATGTTCGTGATTTTCATCCAGGGCTTCAAGTACGTCGCCGACGTGTATCTGGAAGTGGCCAACTCGGCTATCTCGGCGAATACGTTCATGTGTAGCTTCTTCGGCGCAGGCTTCCCGCTGTTCGCCAAGCCATGTGCCATATTTTGGGCGTCAACTGGGCAAGTAGTTTGGGGCTTTCTGGACATCGCCATGGCACCCGTACCTGTGGTGTTTTATATCTGGGGAAGCAAGATTAGGAGTTGGAGTCGTGTGAGTATGAGTTAGGTGGGATGTGTAGATAGGAAGGGGTGACGACGACAAGCGCGGTTGGGGGGAGGAGTAAGGTGAGAAATTTTTATAGAAGTTGCAATAGTAATTAGTACAGGTTTAATCGGGTCGATAGAGGAGGAATGCAAACGAGATGCTGCAGCTTTGTAACAATCGTCTCATGGCGAATCGCATTAATGGTACATAGACTCTTAATGTATTATACCGGATGCACACAATAAAACACGGGGGTTTTTACTTTGGTTACCGTATGCGGCCGGCTTGCGGAGTTTTATGAGGGCGTCATCAAGAGGAATAGGTATTATGGATTCGCGTCTTGCATAACCATACACAACGTGTAATTATGATCACGGGGAGACTCAATACCCGATTCTCCACCCTAGATGATTGCTCCATCTCAGTACCTTTCTGCCATGAGCATGCGAGGTCACATTCGTAGAATAGGTTGTAAAATTAATATTAACCCCTAGAGAGCATTGTTCCAACCTCTATCCCAATCTACCTCCATAAACACCACAAAAAGCCATCCGAACCCCCTAAACTTCACCAGCAAATCCCTCCACTATCCCCTCAACCACCTCCCCTATCACTTACACAATCTCCCTCCCCGGCAATCCCCACCTCACCCGCACAGCCCCTTCCACACCCACCAACCACAAATCCTCCCAATCCCTCCCCGCCCACGCCAGATTCAGCACCGTAAAATTCGTCTGCACCCTCACAACCAGCGTTCCCCCCTCACCCACCACATCAACCCCATGCCCCGCCGCCGCAACAACCCACCCATTCCGCGCCACCTTCACCCCATCCGGAATCCGGTCCTGCGCGCGATACAACACCCGCCTGCGGCCAACGCAGCCAAACCCCGCATCGACATCGAACGCGTACACCGTCCGCCGCACCGTCTGCGTCCACACCGTCTCCGCGAGCGAGAGCAGGGGCGTGTCGGCCGAAATGTCGGAGACGTACGCAATGCGCCCGTCCGCCGCGAACGCGATCCCGTTCGGCTGCTGCAGGGCGTCGTCGACGAGCTGGAGCGCGCCGGTCGAGGGGCGGAAGCGCCAGACGGCGGGGGGCAGCTGCGGGGTGTTGTTGCGGTGCAGGAGCGGGATGTTGTGCGCGTAGTAATTATCCGTGAACCAGACGTCGCTGGTGACGAGGTGGACGGCGAGGTCGTCGCAGGTGGTGAATCGGAGGCCGAGGTAGTTGTTTAGAAGGGGCGTGGTGGCGTGGGTCGTGGTGTTGAGGGCGTAGAGGCCTGGGATGTAGGTTCCGGAGTGGGTGGCGCTGCCGCACCAGTAGACGAGGCCGGCGTGGAAGGTGCCGCCGGCGGGGACGATGGTGGGAGGGTGGGAGGTGAAGGTGGAGAGGGTAGGCGGGGTCGCGGAAAGGTCGATGATGTATTGGGACGTCTCGTTGCGAGGAGCTTGGAGAAGAAGAGGCGGTTGGTGGTCGGGCCGTAGACGGGGGCTTCGTGGCCGATTAGCGGGATTTGGAACATGGAATCGACGGCAGGGGAGGGCCCGAGAACGGAGGGCGCGCGAGCAGCGTCGTAGATTAGGAAACTTGCGTTGGAGACGTAGGCGAATGAAAGGTCTGAGGGAACTTGTGTGGATGCGTATGTGTCTGAAGCCAACGATGGGAATCGTGGAGCGGTCATAGTCTTCAGGTAAGACGCTGCCGTATTTATTCATGCAGGCGACGGTAGAGGAGTAGTTTGGGCATGGTGCTACTAGCGGTTCTGCTGTTGTTGAATGAATGGAGAGGAAGAATAGGGAGAAGAGAGCCATGAGTAACGGCGAGCGATGCGGCGGGAGAAGCATAGTGCTGAAACGATTGACGGTAGAATCCTTGACTTTTGCAAAATTGATGGCAAATATACAATGACACCATGAGAAATTTCTCGCTGGATAAGATTTGGAGGAGGCTGAACGAAATATGAAGAATTCAGGAGAGCCATTAGCAACTCGTTCTATTATGAAAGAAAAACCTGTGCCGTCTCCATTGTGCTAACGGGCCTTTATGACATGAAAGCGAGTTCCTTCAATCCCGAAACTCGCATTCCGCATCTCAACAAACAGGTGATGCTGGAGCAGGTCGACGAATGGCATGCGGCTGCCGGCGACCGACGGCCGAGCGACTCTCCTTTTGACGACGCAACAACAACTGATGGACATGGATGGCAGCAAGGTTGGCCGGCGTTAAGGGACCGTTCGACGCCGAAAACAGAATGGAGACACATCACCCCCAAACGTGTCCGTGTATATAGAGTGTACGGAAGATATAGACACGATGAAGGAAACGAAATCAGAGATCAAGAAAGAAGAAAACAACACGCGATGGCTTCCGCACTCCACCCCGACGCCGCTAACAGTGAGTCCCAAGCCAGCTGTGCGAGTGGTAGGGGTGTCAACCGTGACAATACGGTATTGGTAAGAACGGTCGCTGCTTATGTAAAAAGGCGTATTGAGGTCAAAGTTTCGAATATTTCAGATCACGTGCATATATATATGGTTTCAATTGTTTTTAAAGCTTTTTGCAATATATAAAAATCGTAAACAGAGCCAAAAAATGAGGTGTTAGTCGTCGTTCTCGCGGGTACGCCTCTGGCGCTCGGTATGGTCGTTCTCCACGATCGAAGCCTCCCAGTAGAGAGGTCACGTGCCTCAGCGTAATATATGTACTCCCGGCGTATTCCTAATCCTGCTTAAAAGCCTTTTTTTTTTTTTGGTAATAAGTATCGATCAAAAATACCTATGTTTCGCCAAGCTTTCAGTATTAAGTTTAGATTTCATTGAAATTTACACCCCTAGCGAGTGGATCAGCGCGACCACTTTCAAGATAATAGCTGTTATGGAGGTATAGATCAATTTCGTTAAAAAAGGTAACTGCTCTGCATATAAAATAAGTTGGATTGCTTAAGAAACCTTGCGAAAGTCCCTTAGACCATAGAATCAACTTTTTGACAAAAGGTTAGCGATATCCACTTGCGGATATACGTATGTCCGCTAATTAATTCTATGGTCTAAGCTTACTGAGGTAAATAAAGAGGTACTTTAACGTAGTCTGCGGGCATGTGGCCATTGCGGGTATGTGGCCATCCCACTAAACCACTAAGGGCAAATATTGCGAATTACTTAACCACAAACAATTATATTTATATAGCTATCTGCTAGCTAGTTGCCTACCGTCTAGGGCACGTATACGCTGTGTATTCTGTTAAAGTGCATATACTGCACTTACGTGGTGCTCGTTAAGGTCGCTTAACTACTGCCTCCACTATTACTACTGCTGCCTTTTTCTGTATAGCTTGTATATAAGAGGCCCCTTCTGCCCCTAATAGAATACCCCCTTTAGCTATATACGTGCGCTTCTTTACTCTCTTCCTTTTCTAGCGCTAATTTTTAAATTAAAGTTTCTTATTTTTGCTTGTAAGTAGTATAGCGCTTAATATCGCTATTTTGTACCCCTTAACAAGCTGGCTAAGGGCTTATTTTATTAAACTTGGTAGGCTATATATACGCCACTTAAGATAGCGCTTTAGTAAAACTGTCTGCTTTTATAGCTTAATAATATTATAAGGTGTTTTAGCTGCCTAAGATATATTTAACGGCGGACGGCGTTAAGGTAATAGTATTTAATATTTGGTATGTAGCTATAATAGTATATAATTGGGGTTATATAGAATAAGGCTAGTAGCTGCAAATCCTGCCTATATATTGCTTTAATATAGCGCTGTTTGCCTAGCCTACCTATATAGCGGCAGAAATTTGTATTTATTAATATAATTAATACCGCGTATTATAGACGCTTTAAGTATAATACTATAACTACTAGGAGAGGAGTTAGAGGAAGCTAGTTAGTTAATAAGGGCACGGTCTAAGATGGAACCAGTGGAGCTATATAACAAGAAATAGTAAATAAGGTTATGTAATATAATCTGTGTAATCTATATAATCTATAATAGAGCAAATAAAGCAGATAGAGTAGATAGAGCAGCAACTTTCTTAGGAGTATGGATGTGTATTTAAAGGACCACAGTTCCTACCTAGATAGTTCCTTTCCTTATAGTAAATCTTAAAATACAATTAGAGTTAATCTATTAGGTAACCACTCCACTTGTTATTATTATATTGTTAACTTCTTGTTTACCTATATACCTAGCCTATTAGTAAGTCTATTATAGTATTTCCTATAAGGCTTTGTTATATATTTACTACCTAGTTACGGTATTAACAAAGTTAAATAATATGCTACCAAAAGTACTAGTTACAACGCTATTAATAGCAGTAACTACCTTAGGTACTAGTAGGGACACTAGTATAAGGGATACTAATTTACAACTAGTTACGGTTAGATAGTTATAAGAAATGGTTAACTAACTATAAGATAATAATAAGGCACTTAAAGACAGAATTAATGGCATTGGCGTAGCTAAGGTTAAGTTACCCTTAATTAAGCGATTTTTAGGAGACTAAGATTTTAAGGAACGAATAAGGTCTATAGCAATACTAGGTAAGCGTAGTACTTAGCCTAAAGGTTAAAAAGGTAATATAAGGATTAAAAAGTATAATAACTTTAAGGACCTAGCTATAAGACGCAGATAATAAGAAAGTATGGATAAGTTCAGATAATAAATTATTATATAGTAAGAACAGAAACCAGATTAGAGATTTAGTATACTAAAATATATAAGGAACAGAGTACCTATATAGAAAGTAATAAATAGGCCAAGGGTAGGAATACTAAGAGCTAAGTAGTTAGATAAACTGAAATAAGAAGAGGATCTAGGGATTTTAACTAGATTCGCTAAATAATATACTAAAGGTGACAATGACGCAGCAATAAAGAGATACTTCCTTATAAATAGGTTATATATACTTACGGAGCTATACCGCAGATGGTATAGAAAATAAGGAAATAATAAGTAGGAAGATTTCTATATATGGTTAGATAAGAAGGTTATACCAGATTAAGCTATATTAGAAAGATAGATAAGTTATATTAAAGGAGCATTAATTATAATATTAAAAAACTTAGAGAAATAGGCTATAGACTAAAAGGAGATAAAGTAGATATTAGTACTAGCAAATAATATAGCAGTATTTAGATTAACGTAGGAAAGGTTTAAACTTAAGGACGAAGATAAACTATAAGTTAACCTAAAGCACCCAGTATATTATATATTAGCATAGATTGTATATATGGATAATATGTGTAATATATATAGAGTACCTAAGGATAAATATCGCAAGTATCTAATAAGGATATGTATTGGATAATAGATAAGAAGCGGTATAGGGACGCTAAGTATATATATAGATGGCACCTAGTAGAAGTTTAGGAGTTAGGCAACTTAATACTTTAACTAGGAAAATTCCTTATAGAAGAATGCCTAAATAGACAATAATAGTAGGAATGCCTAGAGAATACTTATCTATGGTATATAGAAGAAAAGAAGCAAACTAAGTATTAGCCTAAAAGGGACTAAGTATAGTTAAGATCGGACAGCTAGTAGTTAGGAAAAGGCAAGGCCTATAGAACTAGAGGGAGCTAGTAGTAGAGCCTTGGACCCTTAAAGGAATTATAGGACAATACCTAAATTTATAAGTTAATTGGTAAGATTAAAAGTTTAAGGCGCTGGTAGATAGTGGAGTAATAAGAAACTATATATCCCTAGTGGTAGTTAAAAGGATAGAACTGCCTTATAGATAAAAGGAGGACTTATACCTATTAATAATAATTTCTAAAAACCCAATAGCCTATAGAGGAGGTATTATTAATCTTAAAATAGGACCTATTTAGATAACTATTAAGGAAAAACAAATTAAGATGTCTTTTAATATCCTGCTGTTAGGGAAGGATAAGGCGATATTAGGAATACCTTAGTTAAAGCTATAGTAAGTTAGTAAAAACTAGAGAATATTATATAGTTAATATCGTTCTTAGAGTTTTGCAACTACTATAGGAGGTTTATTGCATAATAGTTAAAGAATATTAAACTGTTTATAAGACTTATAAAAAAGGAGGAACTATAGATATGGGATAGTATTGGTATCACTTCTGGTAATACGTATTGCTATTGCAATAGTATTGGGGTGGTAACTGATTTAATTAATGCTTTATTAATTCTCCTATTCTATAGGTGGAATTTAGTGGATTTCCTAAGCTTACCTAGCTTATGTGATTGCGTGCAACTGCATTGCGAAACCTTATTTAGATACTGGGGGCATTTAGTTTTGTAACGGTGCTTAAGCGCGCCTCTGCCAAATTCTGCCAAGTTCTACCAAGTTCTACCAGATTCCACCAAATTCCGCCAAATTCTACCAAATTCCATTAAATTCCGCCAAGTTCTACCAAATTCTGCTAGGTTCTGCTAGATAGCTAAAGTAACTAATTATGATTTTCTATACTGGGCATGGAAAATTACCATTAGCTTGTTTACCACTAGCGCCTTAGCGGCTGTCCTTATATCTTTACGTCTTCTCCTCTTTCTACCCACTTGGTAACCTATAGCTTAATTATATTTATATTAATTAGGTCCTTTAACGCCTGGTAAGGCTTTAGTTTTATTATAGCGTCTATAGGATTACTGCCTCCATTAATCTATTTAATCTCTACTATCTCTCTTCTTTTATATAATTGTTATAGACATATTAGGTTAACCATAAGTCGTTTCTCTTATGTTGTCCCAAGTTTAACTAAGCAATTATATAGAGATTTTAAATTGGTACAAAGGATAAGCGGTAATTATTTAAGTTATAGGATCTTCTTAATAGTTGCTTTAATTACAGCTTTAGTATTAAATCCGTGGGCTATTCCATATAATTTAGATGCTAAGACACTTTATATAACCCGCTTGAATTTAATAGATAACCAGTAGAGGATATTAGATTTATTATCTTTGTCTATAAGTGTAATAATAAAGCCAATTTAGGATAAGAGGTTCTGGTTGTTTGTAAAAGATAAGTTTATAAAGATTATTAATTTAAGGGAGTCTTTACTAGTATTAAGTTATATAAAATGGAGTCCTCTTAAGGGGTTATCAATTTACCACTATAGCCCCTTATTAAGCTGCTTCGCGTATTCCTCTTTTAGATTAATAACCTATACTATAAATAAGAGGTTAAAGGTAGCTTCTAGTTGGCAGACTATGGTAATATAGGCTCCTCTTGCTCTCTAAGCAACGTACTAGTCCTTTAGTATAACTGCCTTATAGACTTCCCCTCTAGAGCTAGTTAGGTCTATAGCCTTTATAGTAACTAACTTTAGGTTTTAGCATTAATATTCCTAGGTAAGGGCTATTAAATCTTTTTTTTGCTTAATATAGCCTCCATTAAACTTAATTAGGGTATTTAGTATAAGCTTCTCTTTTTCTTTTACTAGGAACTTTACCTCCTAAAGTTTAGCTTTTTTAGCCTCTATAAAGGTTTTATTAGTAAGAAATAGTATATTATTAGTCTGCAATCCTATAATTCCAAAGCCGTTATTGTTTATATATAACAAGTAGGGGTTATATATTAACTAGTTCATCCATAGCTTATTAAGGTAGTAATGGTAGTATATATTAAACTAATGGTTACTAGCTTTTAGGACATTATAGAGTGGTTTAATAACTCTTAGAATTAACCCATTCTTTAGTCTAAGTTTTGGTAGCGGGTATATAAAGAAGTCTCTATTTAGGTGGGTACTAGACTATATATAAGCTTATAAGATATTACATAGGTATAAAGAAGCTGGCCTTCTTTTATTTCCCTATAAGGTTGCTATAAGTACTAGGATAATTCTCTAGCTAACATATTAAATAGTTGGTAATTGTGTTAAGACTAGATCTTTACTATAGTTATTATAGGCTTATACAACTAGTCTAGACTTCTTAAAGGCCTTATCTGTTCCGGCGTTCTTAATCTTATTAATAAATTAGGAGTTAAAGATTCTAACTCCTTTTAGGATATCTACTATATTAATAAACTCAAAGATACCTTTCTTAAGTAAACCGTTTATCTTCTTACGTTAAGACTCTGTAAATAACAGTAAGGTATACTTAAAGGCTGTAGTATTAGGTTTCGTTAGGCTATTATTAATAAATATTAATATATCTGCGATATTTTGCTAGGACTTTATTAGTAATTATTGTGTCCGTTTTAATCTTTAGGGGGGTACACTAGCTGCCAGTTCCTTAGTTAGTTCCTTAATTAGTTCCTCCTCTAGTTCCTTATTAGGTTCTTCTAGTTTGGGTTATAGGTATGGCTTTACTACTATAGTTTTAAAATTAGCAAGTCTACTAGGGAGCTATATCTTGCATATCTTTCTATTGATTCTAAGTAGCTTAAATAGGCTAGTCCATCTACTACTCTGTCTAGTATTGCCTTCGCGCTATATAAGTACTTCTAAGTTAAGGGGGAGGTTGTAGATTATAGTGATAGATAAACTGTTTTGTTAGTTTAGTACATTATTAACTTACTTTTTTGCCCTAATCCTTATAATCTCCTCTATTACCTTCTTTATAGCTACTACTTACTATATAATAGAGGGTGCTAGTAGGTCAAGTTCGCTTATTTAAGGATAGGTACTAAAAATAAGTAGTATTAGGACCAAGCCGTCTAGGCCAGCTATATTATTGGTAGCTTTTACTGCTATTTATAAAGCTAATTCCTTAGTTATTCCTAAGTCCTATAGCTCCTCTATAATTATCTAGTATACTTAGTATAGGGTTAGATAAGCTCTTTCTACTATTCTAATAGACCAGTAAGTGTGACGGTGCTAGAGCGCGTTACCTGCTACATTACCGTTTCCAGGGCAATTTGCCGCATTTCTGGGCAATCTACCAGCACTACTCGTAGAGCTAGCCAATCAGGATTTTCTATGCCCGGCATGGAAAATCGCCATTAGCTCGCTTACTACTAGCGCCTTGGCGACCCCTTGTATCTTATTAGTCTCCAATAGTCTTCTTCTCCTTCTTCTCCTTAGCTTAGTATTCTTATATAGTAGCAATCTACAAGCTTTGGTTTAGAAGCATTTGTACAAGCCTATTACATTATACTAAGCTCTCCCTATATTGCCTAGGAAGGCCTCAATAATATCCCACCCTAAAAGAAGACCTTTATCTATAACAACGCGTTAACGCGTTATACTTAGACATTAAAAAAAAACTCACACTACCATACCTAAGAAGGCCCTAACAATATCCCACTTTATAGGCCAGACTGTACTTAACCTACACCCCTAGAATTGAAACCGAATAGTACAATTCCAACAAACCTTAGGAAGCCAATAATAGCGCCTAAAGCGAGCTTATCCAAAAGACCTACCTCTACTTGAGAGGAACACGAGATCCAGTTAGGATTAGAAATTAAAGACAATAACAACGTTATAGGTGTATACGAGCAGATTTGTGCCCTTGTAGCTAATTAGAAGGTTAATTGTCTTCAAGCCTAAAGTATGTAAGAGACTCTAAAGGAGATCCTAGAAAGCCTTACTGCCTTATAAAACAGCCTAGCCTCCCCTACACGAAGCCTTAGTTAACCCATTTGCTTAACTAAATGCGATATACTAGAGAGTACGGACACAATAATAAAGTAGTTAAAGTCCGTCAAGCTTCCTAACCCCCTACCATTATCGGACAGTGGCCCGCGAAGCCCTACTGCACGCGTCCACGTCGCCGCGGGTAGAAACATCATCTGGAATCCTATTCCTATTAATGGCCAAGTGCAGAGGCGATGGTAGAGAGCCGTCGCAGCGCGTGCAGCGCTGTCGTTCGACTCTGTGGTGATGGGCCCGCGACGCGTATAAAGTATCGCCCTTAACAACACTAGGAGCCTCACTGCCTCTGCTTAGAGCTCTTGTTCTACCATCTAGAGAGGCCTAATAAGGGAAACTAGGATACAAAAACCGCCTAATATATGACTACCTGGCTCGCAGCTAGGCCCGAAACTGGCCTTATCTAGCTAGTTAACGTGGACGCGTCCTAGGCGTATAACAGGACACCCTTAGGCTTGCACTAGCTCTAAAATCGCAAAGTATGCGTAATAAGGGCGTAGGGATCCTTCTTTTATAAGAACTTGTTAAGGTTAACGCGTCATAGATACTTTGTATAAAACTTATTAAGGCCCTAAGGCCACCGCAAAGAACTTATTAAGGCCCTACCTAGAGAACTTATTAAGGCCCCTCTATAAGGGCCTATCTGGTATCCGGTACACTTAGGTAACTTAGAAGAGGGTCTTAATAGGCGTGGTGCGCGCGACCTAGTACAGCAACAGCGACGTAACGGCGACGTGACGGCGACTAGATGGCTTAACAAGGTGGAAATACGGGCAAAGCTCTAGGCAGCGGAAATATAGGCCAGCTTTAACGGCCTTATAGTGTTTAACTTACAGTCGACTTACAGTTAACCCATAGTTGACTTACAGGCGACTCACAGGAGGGTCTTAATAGGCGTGGTATACGCAACCTAATACGCATATGCATAAGGCGACTTATAGGAGGGTCTTAATAGGCGTGGTACTCGCAACCTAATACATATATATGGGGGAGGCTATAGGGGAAACACAGGCCAGTTAGACAAGAACTTGATAGTTAGAGACACAGGCCAGCTTATAAAAGGGGGGGACACAAGCTTGGTTAGTAGGAGAGGGGAGAGTAGGTTATTTAGTATAGGACCTAGTGTCTCTACAGCCCCTCTCCTACAAGACACGGTCGGCCTATTATAAGGAGACTCTTATAGGCAACGCAAAACAGGAACTGGCAGTAGTATAGGGTATTACGCCCCTATATTACTACTAGCCTCCCGCGGGGCGTAGTGCGTAGTAGCTACTGCTGGCTCTAAGAACCTTATCCCTTAGCTAGGCCCTAACCCTTAGTGTACCTAATAGGTAGGTAGGATTATGTCCTGGCCAGAGAGACTACTATATGGCTTAAGAGAACGGATGCGCGTATTAGTATATTAATAGACGGAACCATTCGCCTCTAGGGCGGTACGCCAGTGAGGTATACTTAAGAAGCAAACAGGAGTTACTTAGGTAGAGGAGGCTTTTAGTCTAGGCCTTAACTGTAGAAGGTACCTAAGGCTTCTATATTATAGGATGCAGCCACGACGCCCTCGTAGGATTACGCTAGTAGGTACATAAAAAGGGAGTTATAACCCCTAGAAGCGGCAGCTTATGCCCATACCAGCGGAAATAATAAAGAAAGGCGTAAAACTAGAGGCCATAGAAGGCTCCTAAGCCGTGCAAAAGCATACTAACTCTGGGAGGAGATTCTTATATAGACCGCTAGGGGGCGGTCTAGTACTTAGGTTAACCCCATTATAAGATATCTAAAAGAATGGTAAAACCCCCCATTAATTAGTAGTAGCAGCCAACTGCTTATAGAAAGCCCCCTAGGCCTTTAGGCCTAGGTAACTGGGACTAAATACTAGAAAACTGGGGTAGAGGCCTAGATAAGTAGGCATATTAAACTCTACTATATAACTACCTACCGCCCAATATACGACTACCTGGCTTGTAGCCAGGCCTAAAACTGGCCTTATTTAGCTAGTTGACGTAGACGCGTCCTAGGCGTATAACAGGACACCCTTAGGCTTGCACTAGCTCTGAGATCGCGAAGTATATATAACAAGGGCATAGGGATCCTCCTTTTATAAGAACTTGTTAAGGTTAACGCGTTATAGATACTTTGTATAAAACTTATTAAGGCCCCTCTATAAGGGCCTATCTGGTATCCGGTACACTTAGGTAACTCAGAAGAGGGTCTTAATAGGCATAGTACACGCGACCTGGTACAGCGACAGCGACGTAATGGCGACGCGACGGCGACCAGACGGCTTAACGAGGTGAAAACACGGGCAAAGCTCTAGGCAGCGGAAATATAGGCCAGCTTTAACGGCCCCATAGCGTTTAACTTACAGTTGACTTACAGTTGACCCATAGTTGACTTATAGGCGACTCACAGGAGGGTCTTAATAGGCGTAGTACACGCAACCTAATACGCATATGCATAAGGCGACTTATAGGAGGGTCTTAATAGGCATAGTACTCGCAACCTAATGCATATATATAGGGGAGGCTATAGGGGAAATACAGGCCAGTTAGACAAGGACTTAACAGTTAAAGACACAGGCCAGCTTATAAAAGGGGGGGACACAAGCTTAGTTAGTAGGAGAGGGGAGAGTAAGTCGTTTAGTATAGGACCTAGTATCTCTACGGCCCCTCTCCTGCAAGACACGGTCGGCCTATTATAAGGAGACTCTTATAGGTAACGCGAAACGGGAACTGGCAGCAGTATAGGGTGTTGCGCCCCTATATTACTACTAGCCTCCCGCGGGGCGTAGTGCGTAGTAGCCACTACTGGCTCTAAGGACCTTACCCCTTAGCTAGGCCCTAACCCTTAGTGCACCTAGTAGGCAGGCAGGATTACATCCTAGCCGGAGAGACTACTATATAGCTTAAGAGAACGGATGCGCGTATTAGTATATTAATAGACGGAACCGTTCGCCTCTAGGGCGGTACGCCGGTGAGGTATACTTAAGGAGTAAACAGGAGTTACTTAGGCAAGGAAGGCTTTTAGTCTAGGCCTCAACTATAGAAGGTACCCAAGGCTTCTATATTATAGGATGCAGCCATAACGCCCTCATAGGATTACGCCAGTAGGCATATAAGAAGGGAGTTGCGACCCCTAGAAGCGGCAGCTTATGCCTATACCAGCGGAAATAATAAAGAAAGGCGTAAAACCAGAGGCTATAGAAGGCTCCCAAGCCGTATAAAAGCATACCAACTCTAGGAGGAGATTCTTATATAGACCGCTAGGGGGCGGTCTAGTACTTAGGTTAACCCTATTATAAAATATCTAAAAGAATAGTGAAACCCCCCATTAATTGGTAGTGGCAGCCAACTGCTTATGGAAAGCCCCCTAGGCCTTTAGGCCTAGGTAACTAGGACTAAATACTAGAAAACTGGGGTAGAGGCCTAGATAAGTAGGTATATCAAACTCTACTATATAACTACCTGCCATATTGCAGGATGCAGCCACGACGCCCTTGTAGGATTACGCCAGTAGGCACGTAAGAAGGGAGTTACAACCCCTAGAAGCGGCAGCTTATGCCTATACCAACGGAAATAATAAAGAAAGGCATAAAACTAGAGGCCATGGAAGGCTCCCAAGCTATGCGAAAGCATACTAACTCTAGGAGGAGATTCTTATATAGACCGCTAGGGGGCGGTCTAGTACTTAGGTTAACCCCATTATAAGATATCCAAAAGAATGGTGAAACCCCCTATTAATTAGTAGTGGCAGCCAACTGCTTATAGAAAGCCCCCTAGGCCTTTGGGCCTAGGTAACTAGGACAAATACTAGAAAACTGGGGTAGAGGCCTAGATAAGCAGGCATGTCGAACTCTACTATATAACTACCTGCCGTCGAAAACGGACTCTGCACCTGTATGTGGTGACGGCTACAAACCTAGGTCTTTGAAGTTCAGACCTAGAGCCAACGCAGAGACATTACACAGCGTGCAATAGGACCTGGTGGTAGATATAAGCGTTAGGGCGGTGGTAAATTTTTTTTAAATAGTGAGATCTTAAAAACCACCACTATTAGTACCCCTTTACAATAATAGCTACCACGCTGTTCTCCTATTAAGGCACCTGTACGATCCGACATGGATATATAGCATTTAATAGCATCCCCTAACCCCTAATAGAAAGCATCGACGACTTTATATTAATAAACGAACGAATGCACGAACGAATAAGTAAATATACGGCCCCTCCTAACCCCTAGGGCGATCGCCCGCGGAGCATGCGGTCACTTGCCATTATCTACTAAGTACTTAGCAGCCTGGATTACGACCCACGGTTTTCCCTGTCTCCTTTTGACGGAGTGGTGACCCTTAGAAAGGGCCTAGCTGGGGCCTAGGCACAAAAGATACCTAAAATACAATATTCCGCTTGCTTGGTATTATAGTGGTTAATAAATAAATCCCCCTTACGCCTTCAATGGCCCTAGGGGGGGGGGAGGCATGGCGTATATAGCAATAGTTAAACAAGAGATAGCACACAGGGGATAGCCAAGATATGGGAGACAACAGTACAGCAATTAATTGGCAAGGCCTAGCTGGGACGTAGTAAACCCCGGCTTTGGATAAGTTAGAGAAGGAAGTAGTGGTTCCTAAGGAGTTTAAATATCTAAGGAGGACAGGACGTAGCCGTAGGCCCATAGGGCCGCTGCTACGGACGGATATGGCAAGTCGGGGTTTTTAATCCTACTGAGGTGGCTTATAGGGTTTTTCCTCCCCCAACTGCAGGGTTTTCTTCATGTAAATTACAAGTTTTCCCCCCTGCGACGGAGTAGTCTGCGTGGGCCAAGTAGGATCCGTATCAGACGTTAATTAAAGAATCTCTCTCTTATCGGACAGTATAGACCCGACCTTTAAGAACTAGAGAATTTAGGTATAAGGAAAGCTTTATATTAACTATAACTATTTCCCCTCTAAAGAAGCTAAAATGCTCTACCTCTTTGGTCGAACCATTGGGGACGCCCAGCGACACCTTTAGGCCAAGTTCGAAGACAAGTTACCTGTTCAGTTTATATCTATTAATAAGATAATATAGCATCTAGCTACTATTTATATTAATCCAAATAAAGTACAGGATGCCTATTATAACTATAATTACCTAATAATAAAATTAAACTAATCCTTTACCAAGTTCTAGACTTAGTTCTTACACCTAGTAGGCAAAGGCTAGGTTCCCTCTACAAACTACTATTTAGACCTATACAATAAGCTAACAGTCTAACTATAAGAGAAGATTATGGTAGCCTTAAACAACCTACTAACCTACTAAAGACTTACAGCTTAATATTTGTTACTGGATTTAGAACTAAAACGAATTAATACTTATTCTAATTAACTAAAGCGGCCCTATAGTGACCGTAACCTGTCCGCTACACCAATAGGAGCTAGCGTTAGAAGACAAACCACAACCGCCCTTACACTAAAAGCGGTTATAACTACCTACCCTTAAGCCTTGCCTGACTTATCACATACTATACCTTTAGTTAATGCTCATCGCAATACCCTAATTAACCCTGCTATAGTTACGTACTTTAATTACAGAAAGGATAGTTACTTTGCTATATCCTGCCTAGAGCTAAAGGATATAGGTAATATTAAGGAGATAAAGAAAGAAGAAACGTCCAACAAGTTGGGAAAAGAAGAACCCTAGGGAAAGACTCCCCCCTAGGGTATCCTATTAATCTTAAAGAGATTAATCTAAGTTAGCTAATAGGTGGAAAACACTTTATGGTTCCATATATAGTATCTTAAAATAGATATAGAGTTAATACAAATGCCCTTATTAACACTAGAGCAAATAGCTTTACCTTTATAAATACTACTTATGTAAATAACGTTGCTAAGTTCTTAAATATAAATACTACCTAACTAGAGAAGCCTATTTAAGTAAAAGGCTATAACGGCTAAGCCAGTAAGCCGGTTACCCATATCCTAAAGCTATATATCGCTATTAATAGACAACGCTAGTTTGGTATTCCCTTCTGCATCCTAGACCTAGGGTCCCACGATATAATCCTTAGCCAAAAATAGATATCCTACTTTAATATTTAGTTAAATATACGACAAAGACAGTTCGTCTAGCCAGAGAATAGACCAAAATTACCCTCCTTTATTAGAGAAATTTAGACCAACCATAGGATATTAGCCGCGAAGGCTGACCCTATTTATTAATAGGATGTTAGAAACCGTAACCTAGCCTTTGCCCAAGAAGATACCCGCCGTAAGGCCGGTAGGAACTCCGTACTAACAATAATACTCCCCCGAAGCACTGCAGTTAAGGAGGACTCTACTTACGGAAGTGGAATAGATAGTAATGTAGACAACTTCTAAATTGCGGAGATCTGGCTAATGTGGAAGAGCACGTACTAATAAGACATAAAAGATAACCTTTGGAAAATGCAGCAAGAGCTAAAAGGAGTAAGGACAACGCTAATATACCAAAAGCCCCCAAGGCCACGGACACCCCTATAGTAGACATCGCGGCAATTAGTGCTATAGGTTTTTACTTTAATATATATTAAAAGGATAACGAAGTCTTTATAACTAGCTTATACAAAATTAACCAGATTATTAACGAGAAGGAAAAAGGGCTAGTAGAGGAAACTGATAAAGAACTAGTTAAGCGCCTTCTCCCTACTTACCTCTTAAACTATAAAGACGCGTTTTTAAAAGTAGCTTTAGATATACTGCCCCCCTACTAAACCTATAATTATAAGATTTAGCTAGAGGCCAACAACTCTTTAGGCTATAGCCCCCTTTACTAGCAAACTACAGAAGAACTAAAAGCTATAAAATAGTACTTAATTAATAACCTCTATAAGGGGTTTATTAAACTAAGTTAGGCTCCTTTTACTTCCCTTATTCTATTTATAAAAAAACCTAATAAAGGCCTCCGCTTCTGCATTAACTATTAGAAACTAAACGCCATTACTTAAAAAGATTATTACCCTCTTCTACTAATTAATAAGACCCTTACACGCCTAAGCTAAGCTAAAATCTTTATAAAGCTTAATGTCCGCCAAGCTTTCTACTAAATTAGGATAGACCCTGTATTAGAGAATCTAACGATGTTCTATACCCACTATAGTTCTTATAAATATAAAGTCCTTCCTTTTAGACTAATGAATGGGCTAGCCACGTACCAATAGTATATAAATAATGTTCTTTTTAACTACCTTAACGAATTCTGCACGGCATACCTAGACAATATTCTTATATACTTAGACAATAAACTTAAGCACCAAGTTCACGTTAAAAAGGTCTTAGAGAGGATGCGGAATACAGGCCTATAAGTTAATATTAAGAAATACAAATTTGGAGTAAAGCGAATAAAGTACCTTAGGTTCATTGTTAGTATAGAAGGAATTAAAGTTAATCCTAAAAAGGTTAAGGTAATACGCAATTAGAAACCCCCTTATATAATAAAAGGTATCCAGTCCTTTCTCAGCTTCTGTAACTTCTACCGTTGGTTTATCCATAACTATAGGGTTATGGCTAAGCCTCTTATACAACTAACTAAGAACAACACGCCTTTTATTTTTGACGATAATTATATAAAAGCCTTTAAGGAGTTAAAGGACTGATTTACCTCCTCTCTAGTTCTCCGTCACTATAACCTAGATCTTAAATTAATACTAGAAACAGACACCTCTAACAGAATAGTAGTAGGGGTTCTCTTATAGTTACACCTAGATAGTAAATAGTACCCTATTATATTTTTCTTAAAGATAATAGCCCTAGCTAAGTGTAACTATAAGGTACATAATAAGGAAATACTGGCTATTATATAATTATTATCCCAGTGGCGCGCAGAGCTTGGAAGCACAGACTCTTAGATTAAAGTCTATATTAATTATAAAGCCCTTAAGTATTTTATAACAACAAAGCAGCTTACTAGTTAATAGGCTAGGTGGGCTAAAATACTCTCCTAGTTCTTCTTTATAATTATATACTGCCCTAGTAGGCAAAATTCTAAAGCTAATACCCTTACCCAGAGGGAATAGGATGTGGAACCATAGGATTGTTAGCGACTCAGTCAATCGAGGCACGAGCACGGCATGAGGGACGCGCAAGCCTATACAATTGGTAGTCTATAAACAAGGATCCAAAGCTAGAGAAAGGAAGGGAGAAGAATAGCAGCGCCGTGCGAAGTTTTATGCGGTCCTCTAGTCACGTGGACTCACGTGACTCGGCGTCTACCATAACGTCTACCATAATCCACCGTTTTCCACCAGCGCCGTAATAAGGATAAGCTAAAGGCTTAGCACTAGATATATGCCCTTCTCTGTCCTAAATAGCTTAACCTATATATCCTTAAGGAACTAAGCTCTAAACGGAATAAGCTAGCGCCTATAGAAGGAGAAATTTTAGATAAACTAATAGGACTAATTAACTGCATTCTAATCGCAAACCATATAGCTAAATCCCTAAAAGCCCTCTAAGACTAAGCTACGGAAGACAACCCTAATTTAAAAATAGAAGACGGACTGCTCCTATACTAAAAACGGCTTATAGTTCTAGATGTTAACAACCTACAAACAGAACTAATCTATAAAGCCTACTATTAAGTCTTTACGGCGTACCCTGGTTAAGATAAGACCTACCAACCACTAGCGCCTTACTACTACTGGCGAGGACTCCTGTCCGACATAGAATAATTTATTAGGAATTATTATGCTTATAAATAGGTAGATACCCCTAGGGATCGAACCCCTAGGTGGTTGTAACTACTGCCAGTTCCCGAACGCCCTTAGTAGTATGTTATAATAGACTTTAAATCATTCCTAAAGGACAAATATGGCTATAATATAGCCTTTATGGTAGTTAACTAACTAAGCAAGCAAGCCATTTTCCTCCCTTGCTTTAAGACTATAACTGTAAAAGATATGGCCTGTATATATATTAATAACATTTACTAGATCTATAGCGCTCCTAAATTAATTGTCTCTAATTATAGACCCTAGTTTATATTGGACTTCTAGGATAAATTCTGCTAGATCCTTAGGATTAAGATTAAGCTCTCTACTGTATTCCACCCTTAGACTAATAGCTAAACCAAGATTATAAATTAATACCTTAATTAGCGACTTCGCCCCTTTATTAATTATTACTAGGACAACTAGTTGGAACTACTGCCTATAATGGACTACGCACAGCTTACGCTCCCTTATAACAGTATAGGAATATCACCATTTAAGTTACTCTATGGATACAAGCCACAAACATCCTTTAATTAGGATAGACCTATAGGACCTATAACAGCCCGCGAACGCCTTAGCTATAAAGAGGCCCAGACATTCGCTAAGAGAATGCATGGAGCCTAGGAGACTGCCTAAGCAATTATAAAAAAAGTATAAGAGAAAAAAGAGTCTAACGTGAACTAATATTGTCGCGAGGTAGACTTCCACGTAGGAGATAAAGTATGGGTGTTAATAAAGAACTAGAAGACCTAGAGGCTGAGCCGTAAGCTAAACTACTAAATGGCTAGCCCCTACGAGATCCCTAAGAAGGTAGGGTACTCTTTTAAGGTTAAGCTACTAGAGTTAATAAAGATCTACCCTGTCTTCTCTCTAGACCAACTGCAGAAGGCCGCGGACAACCTATTGCCTAGATAGTACAACGACCCCCCACCACTAATTCAGATTGCAGAGGACGAAGAATAGAAAGTTAAAGAGATCTTAGCAGTTAAGAAGGACCATAGCACCTTAAAATACCGTGTGAGCTAGGTAGGTTATAATAAAGATCTAGAATGGTACCCTGTATCCAATTTTAAGTACTCTCCCTATAAGCTATAAGATTTCCACCTAGCCTATTTAGACCTCCCTAGACCACCACGTAAATTAGACAGCTGGATTAAATGCTAGGAAAAGGGGTTAGATAACTATAATAATCTAAATAATAATAAAGAACTTAGATAAAGCCTAAGGGCAGGCTTTTTTGGGAGGGGGGGGGTGATATAATGGTGCTAAAGCGCGTTACTTGCTACATTGCCGTTTCCAGGGCAATTTGCCGCATTTCTGGGCAATCTACTAGCACTACTTGTAGAGCTAGCCAATCAGGATTTTCTATACCCGGCATAGAAAATCGCCATTGGCTCGCTTACTACTAGCGCCTTGGCGACCCCTTGTATCTTATTAGTCTCCGACAGTCTTCTTCTCCTTCTTCTCCTTAGCTTAGTATTCTTATATGGTAGCAATCTACAAGCTTCGGTTCAGAAGCATTTGTACGAGCCCGTTACAGTAAGCTTCTACTAGGACGCTCTTAGTTAATATAGCCATTGCTATAGCATGCTGTTAAAACTCCTTGCTTATAAAGTTCTTCCCAATATTATAGGTAATGTAGTTAGGTGGTCTAATATAGGTGTTAATCTAGCATAGTTATAGGATATCCTAAGTATACTTTGTAGAGATATTCCGTAGCTATCTCGCGGCTTAAAATTTAGTAGCTTTATTAATTATATAGAGGATAGGGTTTCTATTAATATATATAATATTAATAAAAATAGAATAGTTAAAATTGGAATCTTGGTCTTTTTATAATATAAACCTAAACTATTTAGGGGATTTGCCGTGTTTCTAGTAGTAGAAATAGTACTTAGTAAGGTATTTAATAACCTACTTATTAATATTATTATGGCCAGAGCGTTCTAATACCTTATATAGCTTATTTACTAATAGATGTCTAAAGCGGCGGTAGAGTTGGCGGAGTTTAGTAGTGGTTAAGTAGCAAGGGTTTTGGTTAAATAAGTGGGTTATAAATAACTGTAGTAACTCTTCCTATAGTAAGAAGGGGTGGCCAAATCGGCAAACCACTAGTACTACTTTTATTAGGGTAACTAGGACGTTCTTAAGGTTATTATAATAGACCTTTAGTATATCTATATCTGCGAGATATAGTAGGAAGGGTATATCGGCCTTTATAATATAAAACTTAATATTACTAACTAGTGTATTAACTATAACGGAGCCAATAGAAGGGGTAGAGCTAATGCTAAATTGGACGTTAATAGCGCTGGCCTTTAAGATATTAATAACGGTATTATAGGTCTTCCTATATGCGAGGTATTATCTATAATCTACTATTAATCTTTTTAAAGCTCTAGTGTTAATTATTACTCTATAAAACTTATTGGAGGTATATTAGCTAGTAATAACATAGGTAAATAGGTCTTAGTCATTATAGTAAGCAGTTAGGTTAGTACTGGTAATTATATAGGTAAAGGATTAGTCCGCTAAGTTAGTTATAGTATTAATGGCTCCTTTATGCTATATTGTTCCAAAAGAGGTAAAAAATAATTTAGTCTGTTCCTAAGCCGGAGATACTAGTGGTAACTTAATATCGATTATAAGGGCTTCTATTACCTTATCAGTAAATTCTAAGTTAAGTTTATTATTGTAATCTATTCCCTTATACTTAGTAATATATTACTTAGCGTATCTATTAAAGCAGCGGTTAAATCTATCCTTAAACTTCTTCTTTAATTTATTACGTTTTTCTCTTAAGTGTTTAGATAACTAGTAACCTTCCTTATAGCAGACAAAGCAGCGCTTCTTAGGTAGTATATATTAGTTAGGTGGTCTATTATATGGTTGAGATGGTGGTTGGGGGTACTACTTATAGTAATAGCAGTTAGTAAAGAAAGCTTAGGGTTTCTTATTGTTTAACTTTTTAAAAGTTGTAATAGAAGATTATAGGTTATTAATTAAGCCAGTTAGGCTGTTAGAAGGTTTAAAGCATGTATATTAGCACGCTGGTAACTCCTAGTAGGCGTTAATAAGCTTATTATAAAGGAACTTATCTGTATGTAAATCTAGGTTAAGGCCATGCTGGAGGTGTCTTAGTTCTTTAATAAGCAATTATAGACAGTCTAGGGTTAATTTTCTAGTATTCTTGCCTTTGCTTATTATAGACCTTAGGGTTATTAAGTTCCATTACCCTAGTATACCACGCCTATACTTAGGTCCCTTAAAGTAGTTGCATATAGTATTGTAGATTTAGTTAAATAAAAGGGTTAGGGTAATATTTTTAAGGTTAGTATAGTGGTGGTTAAATACTAAGCCGTGTAGTATTATAGGGCAGGCTTTAACCTTAGCTTCTTAAGGTATATTAGTTCTGCTGTAAAGGTTATAAAAGATAGTAAGTTTAAAGTTAAAATTATTATCTTCTCTGCTGTACTTATTGTCTTCTATATACATCTTTATAAGGTTTATTAACTCCTTACCAAAACCTTAGTTTTAACTTTATCCCCTAAGTGGTTCTAGTTATAGGGTTAGGTTAATATAATTAGACTCCTATTATAGGGGTGGTATAAGAATAGACTAGAGTATAGCGGTAAGTAGTATTATAGGTAGAACGGGGTTCGTAGGTGGTATTATAAGTAGGGTAGGGTTTATGGTTAGTGAGATTAAGGCTAGGGTTTTAATAGTACCGGTGCTGGTAAAGTTGTTCTTAAGGAGGTAGTTAATTCGTCCTAAATTAAACTTCCCTCTAGTTGCTATATGTTCCCTAATCTTAAGCTTAGTCCATTCTATAGGTTCTTTTTCTTATAGGGTATTAAAGAGTAACTATAGTGTAGAAGGGAAGGTCTCTCCCAGACAAGAAGTCAGTGTACTGTCGGTCTATCAGTCGGTCGTAGTCAGTTAGTAGAAATCAGTAGGAAAGCAGTCAGTAAGAAGAAGAGAAAAGAGTGTATTGTGTCCCCTAAACTATCCGTCAAGCCTATCCGAGTTATTAAAGACTCTGAGGCCGCGGGCCAATCTATATACCTATAGGAGGCCTATGCTCTCCCAAAACCATACCTAAATTAGATGCTAAATGTAGTGGGCCAACTTACCCCACCACATACCTCCCCTACCTAAGTCGTTGTCCCCTAACGACCTCCAAAACTCCCTATCTTCGAAATAAAGGCGCAGCAGGTGACCGCATGCGCTCCTTACCCTTACCATAAACCTAAAATGGTAAGCGAGGAGACTCTGTTCTGGTTAAACAAGACCGCTCTTATCCGCCTAGTTAGATAGTACGAGCGACATTAAATAGGCGGCTTTTAGATAACCTCGCTCTTTTACGTCTTTCCATTTACTTAGTTCTGTCCTATAACTCTTTAGGCAACTCCGCATAACTCTATCCTTCTGTAACAATAGGGGGCACTCTACTTAGATCTACCGTAACAGTTAAAGGGTCGATTCCATTGTCAATACAGTAGAAGTACAAGCAGCTGTTAAAGCGCTCTATCTTAGCTGCACGCATAATCTAAAACGTATCCTTATAGTTTTTAACAGCTTTAAGACAGTAGAAATATATCCATTTCGCAACTTCGTTCTAATTACCAGTTAGAAGAAGATTACAATCTTAGATTACTACTAGAGAGTCCCATTATCGTCTACCTAAAAGGGCGTTAGATAAGGCGCTGGCAGCTATAAGTTTAACTACCACAGGGAAGCGATATAGGATTGCGCCATAAAGGTTAGCATATCCAGATGGCGTATAGGGCGGCGCTTTTAAGTCTTAGTAAGCATCTACTAGCTCTACCCAGGTTCCTCCTTCTATAACCTTAAGGTTATTATAATCGTCCTAAACGCTAACAAACTATAGCAGTATTATTCGCCAGGTCCTAGTCAAAGGTCCTTTCGCCCTATAAGGAAGGTATAGCATGGTTATACACACATCTCCTTTTTCGCACGGCTAAGCCACCTAGTTAGTCGCGTATTTTTCTATATCTTTAGTGGTCCAGTCCTAATCTAAGATCTTATATATAAATCTATTGCCTTTAGTTAATCCTTACGCTTTAAGATCTGCCCACTATAACTCTAAGTAATAATATATACCAGGTAGGATAACCGTGTAATTATCCTTAGTCTTATTATCTAGAGAAACGCTTCCTTAAATTATATTAGCACCGCGCCCACTCTCTATAAGAGAAGAAATATTTACGTTAATATAATAGAAAGCTGTGGAGTCTCCCTTAACCACAAACTTTGCATAATAGGGATAGGAAATAAGTTGCCACTAGCTATTAGGCCTAAAAGCGCAATAAAGACGGTAGTACTTAGGATCTTATTTTATTAGCTACTAGTAAAGACTATAAACCATTATTCTTAACCATCCATAATTTAGCCGTCCATTAATTAGACACTAGTAATAACGGTATATACACATTTCTTTATTAATTATTACTAAAATGCTAAAATCCTACTACTATCCAAACATATTTAAAACCACGGATCTGTCTTGCTGCCATATACCTTAGTTATCTAGTAACAGCATCTAATTAAGCAAAGCCCCTCTATTATAGGAAAACCTTAGTACTAAATTATAAATAAACTTATACGGTCCTAAGGAGTTAGATAGAACTAGAGGTTTATAAGCTTTTCTAAACTAGGAGTACGTAGTAGGATCTGTCTTTATAGTGCCAAGATAATTACAAGCATAGTATATTAAACGGAGTCTATAGTATAATGCGGTATAGTTTAGACCCTTTATTGCCAAACCTATACGTCCTTCTATGGCTTACGTATGCATCTAGCAGACCTTACATATCTCTAGGTCAAAACTAGCTGCCCTATACTAACTACGCAAGAGCTTCATAACCTTAGTTAGTTTGATTTTAGTGGTTTGGTTTAGGGACGCTTTAAAATAAGCTAGTATATTATCTTTACAGTTACACCCTCGTTTTAAACGGAGTATTGCTACAACATCTACGGTCTCCTTAATATACTCCTTATTATCTCTAGGCTTAATAATATTTTTATTAAACATTAATTCTACTCCTAGCCCTCCTACTTCTGGGTAAGCAACTATTAGCCCTCTCCTTGGATTCCTTCTTAAAGAGGATACTAGCAGCCATAGGGGCAAGCCAATAGGCGTTCCAGCTACAAGAATACTTTCGTTTATAGAAGACAAAGGCGAGTTAACTAACATAGGTAATCCTTATTAAGACAGGCTTGGTATAATACTAACGCCTCCTCCTTAAACAGGTGTTAACGGCTAAAAAGCTAATAGATTTATTATATTAGAAGTATATTGTGAATATATTTATAGTATAAGAGCTAAGCTCTCTCCTACTTATCTAATTCCAACATTGGTGACTTCTAGTCCCACTATAGTTAATCTCCCACTTCTTAGTAGTAGGTCCTTATTTGGAACAAGGAAGCCAGTTAAGTATCTCCCTAAACTATACTTATTTACCACCTAGTTTAATATTACCCTTCCTAACTTTATAGGCGCGAGCGCGAAATCGGCTAGCTATAGTTAAGTAGTAGCCTTAATACCGCGTCTTAGATAATTAAGCCTCTTAACTAGCGCTTTATTAACTCTTACTATAACTTTAAAAAGTGGATAGACTATAAGCTTTTAGACAGCAAAGAGGAAGTTATAGAAGACTATATATTTAAGCGGTCCGTTAAGGACATCTTATCCCTAGGCCTTTTGGATAGTTTCTCTAGCTTCATTACACCAGTTTCTTTAATCTTTAGCTATCTTGCTAACATTAGAGATATCCCTAAAGATTAATATAAACGCGTCCTTTCCTAAAGATGCCTACAGCCCACTATTGTTGTTAATAAAATTAACTACTATACTAGCAGCATCTACGTAGTTTTCCCAAGAGAGCAAAATTTTGTCACAGATTTGGACGAGCACTGCGCAATACCGATTAACTATAAAGCCTCTAACTTCTATAAGGACGTCACTAATCTGGCGCTTAGCTCCTTTATATAGTACCAACGGTCTGCTTAATAAAGATATAATAAACGTACTGTTATTAATTCTATTTAGTTTACGCTTTAGCTAATTATAACTATCTTTAAGATTTAAGGGTAAGAAGGCGGATTTCTAAATAGGGTTTCTAATTATAATGGTCTACTAAATCTAGGTAGCGGTATAGAGTTCTACTAGTTCTAACTACTAAATAGACCAATTATAATTTTCTATGCCCAGTATAGAAAATCGCTATTAGCTTAGTAAAGGCGGTAAGTAAAACTAATATCTTTATAGTAAACAAATCTAGGTATTTATACGCAAACATTCTTCTACTCTTACCTTACTATTAACACGCATCAGATTCCTATGGCTAAAAGGCAAATAAGAAATAGAAAGAGCTTTAGGAAATATAGTAAATAAACAGATAAGCTGCGCGGTTGTTATTAACATCTCCTCCCCCACTTCAGAACTTAACTATCCCCTAGTTAAACATTTCATACTTAGTTCTGTTAAATAATCTTTCTAGAACACATACTTCTTAAACTACACAGCGTTATAATATAGGTGGATTTTTATATTATATCTTCCTTAGACTCCGGCTCTGCTGTTATTTCTTATAGTATAGTCTTACCTAACTAGTCAAGCCGGTCTTCCTAGCGGACTTCAGATACCTATTACTAGTAGAACTTTTTTAATCTATTCCCTAGAGTTTAGTCGCGGAATAGCATGCTATTAAGATCCTTAATTAAGTACCATCCTTTATATAGGTAACTCTTACGTATACAGAACGTGTCACGAAATTCAGATGGATGAGTTCATTGATAAAATGGGTTAATTGATTGATGATCTTGTATCGTGTCTTTTTGACCTTGATCTGACGTGTCTTCAGTGACGTGTCTTCGTGCACGTGACTCGTGCACGTAACCCATGCCTTTAGAGAATACAGATTATCTAATACACCCCCTTAGCTTTAAGCTCTTTGAGGTTAAAGCTAGCCACCTTCTTGTGTCTGTTAATGAGTTAATTAAACCATAATCTTATTTAAATCCTTCCGTCTTGCTCTAATACTGTCCCTTAGGTCCTCTAGTTGCTTCTCCTTATCTAGCTGCTCCTTAATATCCACTATCCCGATCATATTAACAAAGCTTTAAAACCTCTGCTTAGGTAGGGCCTTTGTAAATCTATTAGCAATTATCTCCTTTATTACTGTCTATTGAAATTATACTTGTCTTATTACGTATTCCTAACGTAGCTAGTGTTAATAGATGTTAACATATTAGAGCTTTATAATTAGCTTTACCGTATCTTCCATAATTAGTTGGAGCGTCTATATATTATTACATTTGATAATTAAGGGCTTATTTAGGCGTAACATTATTGCTTTAAACAGCCTGCTGATAAAGATAGCTTCCTTTACTGTCTATAATAGGGCTAACAACTCGGCTTCTGTGCTTAACGTCGTTACCATACCCTACTTGTTTGCTCTCCAGGCGATTAGCCCCCTAAATAGCTTTATAATGTATCCTTGCAAGCTCTTTCTGTTAATGGAGTTGTCTGTGAATAATGCATCGCTAGCACAGATAAATAATTGCACTTTATCTCTACTATCTCTTCCGTCGTCTTATCCTTTGTCGCGTATTCCTTTATCTTTCCCTCTACCGTTTATTCCTTCCTTGTCTCCTCTATAGTAAATTACTCTGCTCCTTGTGCCATATAGGTACTGGATTACTCTGTCTGCTGCTTAATAGTGCTCTTAGCTTAGGTTCTAATTAAACCTTACTAGCTGTGATACTACAAAAGCAATATCCGGACGCGTTATAGTGGCTGTATAAAGTATTAAACCCATTTTTCTCTAATATAGCATCGTAGAAGCTACTTCTCTTAGTAGAGATATAGGACGGACTAGTAGGTCTATATCAGGGGACGGAAGCGTTAGACAGATCAATTAGTAATTAGTAGGGAGGAGTTCCAATTCTGCTATAGGAGTGTCTAGAAGACGCCCTCTAAGATCTATTTTATACTGGTTAGCTATCTTCTCAATATAGGCTTCCTAGGATAGCTATAGGAGCCTCTAGCTACAATTACATAGTATGTGGATTCCTAGGAACCATTTTAGCTTACCAAGAATACTTATCTGGTATTCCTTGCATAGCTCCTTAATTACTTCTTAAGCTTTCTTCTTATCTGTCTTTTGGTAGCAGAAGATAATATTATTAATATAGAAGAAGACGACTATTCTACCTTTTAGCATAATATATAGCTCCTAAGGTACCTCTTTAAAGCCTAATTTGTTTAATAAGCTTATAAGATTCTTCTGCTATAATAGTGGTGATTGTTGTAGTCCGTATAAGGCTTTTTTTAAGCGCAGTACTTTGTCTTTCTTTCCTTTGTTAAACCCTAGCAGTAGCTTTATATAGACAACCTTGTTAAGATTATAATAAATAAACGTATTAACTGCATCTATCTGTGTCGTCTCCAGGTTAAATTTTGCAGTAATTGCTATAAGGGTTCGGAAGGTTGTACTAGCTAATATAATAGCTCTTATAGGTAGGTCTCCTGGGGCCTATTAATTTCCGCATACTACTAAGCGTGCCTTGCATTTCTAGAGAAATCCGTACTTGTCTATCTTGTAGACGAACACCTATATTAAGCTAAGGATCTACTATCCCTTTATATGCTTCTTTTCTGTTTCTTAAAACAACCTTATTTAATAATAAGATTGGAGATGGGCTTATTAAGCCTCTTAGAACTAATCTCAAAGAGGATACGTATTAAGGTCCTAGATTAACTAAGGTGGCGGAGGTAGGTTCTTCCTATATAATCTAACATTGCGTATTCTACCTAATTTCAGCTTGCTATTGTTAAGTTAACTATTAAGGTTAAACCTCCTTCCTACTAAGAAGGCGCTGTAATAGGCTAACGTGATCCTTTTAGTAATAAAGTCTTTAAACCTATTATCACTGGCTTCCTTAAATAAGTCTTTAACTAAGTTATTAGACACCCCCTAAGTGTTAAACGCATCTCCTACTTAATAAGCGACGTCTTAATTAGTACCTTATACACCTAACTTTATAGGATACTTAACGTAAAAGGTATATAGAGATTCTTCGTCTTCTTCTATTAGAGGTAGTGTATAGTACGCATTTTCAAGAGCTCTTGTAAGCTCAAGATCTGCTAACTTATTAAAGGTTTAAACTGGCTTATTAACGTCGTTATCGTCTTCCTCTTAAATTAACGGTTTAAATATTTCTTTATTATCTTCCAGAAGGACCTTATTCTTGGTTAGGGTATTAGGGAGTTAAATCTTCTTAATTAGCGTGTCTAATTTAGCGTGTAGGTCCTTTAAGATATCTATTTGCTTGCTATTAAAGAACATCTTTTTATTAAAGATAACGTCCCTAGTAGAGATAATGATACCTTTATGTGAGATCCAGATCCTATAGATATTAGTAGAGTTATAGCTAATAAGGTAGCTAATATAGGCTCGCAGATCTAGCTTGCTTAGCCTTTTCTTCTTTAGCTGGGCATCTAACGTTATTGCGTACGCCCTATAGCCGTAGGCTTTTAGGTGCGCTAGTTGCGGCTTTCTTAACCCATTAGCTAGGAAGGTATAGAACCTCTTATATAGCGATTTCTAATTATTACTTTCCCGTGGCGTTTGATCTTAAAGGTAGACTACATAGTTAACTATCTTATTCTATAGGTTGTATAGTAGATTAGCAGCAATTCTTATTACTTGTGCTCTCTTAATGATCACACCCCCTAAGCGTTTGGCGGTACTGTTCTAAGCTTAAGTATATGGCGCTGAAGGCTTGAATGTAATCCCTTGCGTCTATAGCTATTTAAGGGTTCTTCTTCTCCCTAGCTTGTTGTCTAATCTAATAGTATTAACTTTAAGGTTATACCTCAGACAAATCCATTAGATGAAATCTTTAAGTACTTATAGTGTCTCCTTCTTCTTGCTATGCGTCGTTATAAAATATGGGAAGGATCTTCCTAAGAAGGTGTTGTAGATAAGTATAACTTGTATAAATCCAGCATGCGCTTCCTTAAGGTCAGTCTAGTTAATATGGAGGTTAAGATAAGGTTTATTAATATTCTATTCTAAGAACCTTCTTAAGACCTAACGCTTGATTTTGGCGAGACTGCAATATTAACATTCTGTTGTCTTTGGGCCTTAAAGCTTGACTCCTAAGGCGTTAAGACCTAGATAGTAAAGGCTTATAGGTCCTAGATAACCTAGACGCAGATGCTATAGATACGCATTACCTTTCAAATCTAGATAAGCGTCTCTTGACGATGCTCTACGCTTCCGTTGGCGGTATAGCAGTTGGCTTATATTAAACGCTAATAGACTTCCTAGTTAGATGTATTTAATAATCTATTATCCGTAACGTTCTTCCATTTAATATAAGATTATGTCGTCCTTCTAAACTAGCAGATTATTATCTCCTTTATTGTCTTAGTAGAACCCTCGTTTTTAAAGTAAACGGAACGACACTAGATTCGTATTAAAGTCCGTACAAAAGGCAACGTCCTTAAGACGTAGGATTCCCTTGCTCTTGTCTGGTTTTATAACCTGGATAGTAATATTACTATAACCTAGTATAGGCACTTCTAAGCTGCCGGCGATGATATATTTGTGTCTTAGAGCTTTCCTAAAATTATAAAAATAAGAAAGGTTATTAAAGATATAGAGAGTGGTTCCTAAGTTAAGAATAGTTAATAGCTTTAATAGATGGAGTTGACCGGTGTAATATAATTTTAGGAATATTGCATTGGTCTCTCCCTTAATCTTAACTGTCTTCTATTATTATTAAGCTTTATCAACCTTTAATTCCTTAAGCTTAAGTTATTCCACTTAGGCAGCTAAATCCTTATCTTGCTCTACCTTTATAAGCACCCTTTTCATATATATACCTACGGCTTTAAATCCCTTAGGCCTTTTGCTCTCAAATAGATACCAACAGTTAGGAAGGGTATGTCCCCTTATATCGCATACCAGGCATTTAAGGTTTTTTGACCTTTTAGAAGACGTCTCTTTAGTTAAATTTATACCTGCCCTTTTTCAGCTATAAGATAAGCTGTTCCCTTTTCCTTTTTAGACTTTAGCAGTAATAGAGATACCCTCTTTGGGCTCTCCTATAAAGTCTACGTTAAATGCACTCCCTCTTACTGTCATAGGTATAGCTTTGGAAAGGGTTTGGAATGCTTCTCATAGCTCTATTACTACTTTACGGTATTCTAATAAGAGAGCCTTTTTGGTATCATTTGCCTGCTTTGTGTATAGAACAAAATAGGTTTCGCTTATAGGTCGTATTATATTTATAAGGTCCATTAGCCAGATCCTATTAGTTATCTATAGAAGATTATACTTCTCTGCCATCTTCATTGCATACTCCCATTAGTTAAGCCACTAGGTAACCTTTATCTGCTTAAGCCCCTTAAGTAACTCTATATACTATAGCTGTACCTTCCTTATTATAAAGTTCTTTAAGGGCTTAGTATCTTCTTTTAAATAAATCAGCCATTTTTTAACTATAAGGGAAGGGTCAAGCAGTAGCTTCTTCTAAATTAATACTATAGACGTAATCTGGGTGCGTATCTATTACAGATACTCTTCCTATTTTAGGAAGTACTTTATATCCTAGTTATAGTATTATCTGCTGTTCTTGTACGCTTTCTATTAATTTATTAAGAGCTATGCATATAAGGTTGTATTCTTATTAAAATTAGTAACTTCTGGATAGGCTAGTTCTTATAGTAGAGCTTATTAAGGTGCTATATTATCTGGGTTAATATGGGCCCAAATTCGTTTATCCACTAGGGCTTATAGTTGCTAGATCTATTGCTCCTAGTCTTCTAGTTTATTAAGGATGATTATGGTTAACGAACTTAACATTAATGGAGTCATTTTAACTAATAGGCAAAGGAGGAATTGTAATGGTATTTTATTATTAGGATTATCCTTATTATTAGGATCGTCCTTATCATCAGGGTTGTTCTATAACAATTAATATAGAATCTTATAGAATCTCGTGGAATCTTATAGAAAATTCGTATTAGAATCATCCTATAATACTTAAGGTAGAATTTCTGTCAGAGTCTGCGTCCTTAACGATAAGGTGTCAGAGTCTAACAATAAGGTAGAATTTCTTCAAATAATTAAGTAATAGTTAACTAGCTTCTTAAGTCAGCGGACCGGGCTTATAACTGTCACGAAATTCAGATGGATGAGTTCATTGATGAAATGGGTTGATTGATTGATGATCTTGTATTATGTCTTTTTGACCTTGATCTGACGTGTCTTCAGTGACGTGTCTTCGTGCACGTAACTCGTGTATGTGACCCACGCCTTTAGAGAATACAGATTATCTGACAGAACGGGCCTAGCCATTTTAAATCTAACTTATAACTACTAGAATAATCTTACTTAAGCTATATATTATAGAGCATAACTATATCTCCAACCTTAAATCCGTCCTAGCAAGTATAATAAGTATCATTAAAGTACTCCTTATTTATTACCCTTAGTTGTCTTATACACGCAACAGCCTCTTTTATATCTGCGTCTCTTTGGTTAAACTACTTTACATAGAGTGCTAGTAGCTCTATAGTAGTCCAAACTGTTTACCAAGGCAGTATTTACTAAGTAGGTATGCAGAGTTTAATAGAAAGGACATACTTATATCCGTATATAACTCTTACTAGCGTTATTCCCGTAGGCTACTTAACAGTCCTTCTATCTACCCACAAAATGGTATAGAGATTGTCCAGCCATAAGCTATCTATCTTTACTAAAGCATCTACTATAGGCTTATGCCCTTACTCTATTAAGCCTTGTCCCTATAGGTAATATACAGAAGCCATAACCCTTTTAATATTATAGAGCTCCGCAAGCGCAGCGGTTATATTAGTATTTTCTCCACCACTATCTATAGAAAGCTATCCAAATACTCCCTATCTACAGATAACGTCTTTATAGAGGAACTTCACCACGCTTTTTATATCCTTTTTCCAAAAGGCTTAGGCTTCCACCTATCCAGACATATATTCTTAAGTAGTAGCCAGGTATTAGAATTCAAGACGGGTTATTAGTATAAATGTAATATCTACTATTACTTATTGCCATAAAGTAGACTCCTATATAGGGTGCATTACTTCTTCTTCCTATCCTAACTACCGCCCTTAGCATCACAGGCACGACTTAATATACTATAATATCTAATCCTATAGCCCTAGCCACTAATATTAATTTAAAACTCTCTAATACGTCCCTTTTTATCTGTAATGTCCACTCTAATTATAAAGGCTCTTAATAATCTCTTACTAAGTATTCTCATTATTAATTACCCTCCGCATTGGCACATTTTTTAACTATTAGCAGAAGAGCTGTCGATTATACACTAGGAACTTTAGCGCTTACCATTTAAATCTTTTAAATTCCTTAGTATTTATTTCTTCTAGATATTATAAGGTTATTAGCTATTTTGCAATCTTTTAAGATTCCTCTAAATATAAGTTCTCCAGTAGCAGATCTACCTCCATTTTAACTAGGCTAGCCATATATTCCAAAGTACTCAGCTTACAGTCAATAAATTCTTTAATATCCTTAGTTAGTTCGTCAGGCCGTTCGCCATCTAATAGCCGTTATAACAGCCTATTAGCTAGGCTATTCTTCTTCCCTAGCATATATCTAACATTAAAGTCCCATAACTAGATCTATACTAGCCATCAAGTTATTAAGGCTCCTAGTAAATCAATAGCAGCACAATTTAGTTACGCAACTAAGGTATTTACATCTATCTTGACCATAAAGCGGACGCCGTATAGGTACACTTAACACTTCTTTAATACGTACAGTAATACCCAATACTTAAGCTTTCCTAAATCGTATTTCTGCTCCGCTTAAGACTAAATGCCGCTCTTATATTAATATAAATGGTAATAACCTTGCATATCCAGTTGTATAAGACCACACCCCCATCCATTATTATATCTATTAATATAAATGGTAATAACCTTGCACATCCAGTTGTATAAGACCACACCCCCATCCATTCTTATATCTATTAACGGCAAGAATAATTAGCCTAGCCCCCTTACTATAATCCAGTTAAACCAACGCGGGTACGGTAGTAATTGCATACTTTAAAGTCTTTATAGCGGCTATTTACTCTATGCCCTATACGAACGGAACGTTTACTTATAGCAATTAGAAGATTGGCTCTACCTTTATTACAAAGTCTTCCACCTATATTTGGTAATACATGACAACTCCTAGAAATGCTTAGGCAGATATAACGTCTTCGCAATCTCTCTAGTAAATAATCTTTACAACTTTTAACTCTTCTGGATATCGTCCCTTTCTATTACAGCAGTAGCCAACCACTACAATCTCATCTTTGCAGAAATAAGACTTTATACCTAAGATTATACACCTAGCTCGTTCCAAATCCGTAAGCACTCCGTCTAGCCATATAATATATTCTAGAATATATCTATATACGCCTAGAAGGCTTTCTTCTCTATTATACATTATCTATAGTCCTTTTACTATAATATTATCCAGAAACGGCAAGGCATAGTATAGAATATATCACTCCAAAATCTTAGTAATTGTCCTTATAAACTAGGCTACTAAATTCGTGCCTCCTATAGGTACTGTTATTTATTATAAAAGTCCTAGAGGTGTTATAAAGGCTATTAGGTTCCTGCTTTCTATATCTAGCTCTAATTAGTTATAGCCAGAGAAGAAGTCCACTAAAGATATAACCTTACACCCTATAAACTCCTTAGAGAACTCATTAGCATATAGTAGCAGATTTGCATCCCTAATAGTCACTTAGTTAATATTCATTGCTATATTAATTAGTTGGTACTTCTTATACTCCTTTTTACTTATAAGAAACCATAGATTCCTATATAGGCTTTTACAATATTCTAGAGTCCCTTAAGCTAGTCATTCTTATAATATATTAATCACCTCTTCTCATAGGGCCCTTAGTACAGGAAAGTTTGGTACTTATTATACTTTATACAGCACAGTCTTAATCTTTAATAGTGGAGTTACATCCCTACTAACACAACCCATCTTAGAGAACTCCTATGCTAGAGCCTCTTCTTAGTTAAATAATATAGCCTTAAAGATTTCTCATTCTCTTAGCTAAATATCTCCTATAATTATATACTCTAATCGTTCTGGCTTTAGTCGTGCGCCATAGGCCAGCTTGGTATATTACAGCTTAAGGAAATAATTATATAGACTAAGAGGTAATTCTTAAATAGACACCTTTTACCAACATAGGGCTACTTCTTGCTACTCTATTATACCTCCTATAACTATTCTATCTGGTGCTAATAAGTTAACCAGATGGACTTTATCCGCTTTTCATTTATACGCAGTTACTATACTTATAGCGTTCTATCAGGCCTTGCTCCTATAACTTTTCATTTACATTATAAATAGATCTATTATCTTTAATATTTAATACATGCGGGATCCAGCCTTCGCTTTAAACACTGGCTTCTACTTTCCTTCTATATACTTTTTTAGGACTTCCTTTAACATTTTACTATTAAGCTCTCTCTATCCAGTGTTACGTTCTTCTTTTTATTAATAGCTATATCCGGTAGATATCCAAAATAGCAAATATTCTTATTAAAATCGCACCCTATTTCCCTCCTCTCCATCCTTAGCGCCCTCCTTATCCTAATATACTAGGTCATAAGTAACCCCAAATACAATCCTAGCGGTCGTACTAGTTACACGTTTTCTAAACTACTACCTATACTAATTCCTTTATCTGGTCTAAAGAGCATCGCATCCTTATAGGATATTAAGAACCTTATTTCAACCCCACTATCTTTTAATTAAATAATGCAAGATACCTAGCCTATTGCGGTTTAATTCATTGCTAGTCTAGCCCTTACCAACCACAGCTTACTAAGTATTACTTCGTGTAACATCTCTCCTATAGTAATAAACGTTGTAGATATTAAGACGCCACCTATTACTATAGGGGCCGCATGCACCAATCTAATAAACTCTAACTAAGTCCTATTAATAGACGTTAGATGTACGCCTTATAACTATAGGGGCAGACTTAATATTAGCAGTCCATATTACAGAGCCATACTTTCCTTAATAAGGTTAAGTTCCGCTCTAAAGTTAATTAAGTATTTAACCTTTCTGTCTCCTATTTACGCTTCCACTTTTAGATATTATTTTTAAAACTAGGTAAACCCAGCTTCCCATTTAATCTAGTCTACCTTAGCAGTCATTAGGCCAGTTTAATTAGCGTAAAACGTTAGGCGCGCTAATAATACAGATACTTTAACTTCCTCTTACTTTTATTAGTAGGGCTCTGTAAGGGGTAGCGGAAGAGGTTTAAAGAATAACTTTACGACTTCGGGCATATATACAAGGCAGTCACCAACAGTAACTTTAATAGTTTTTAACAAGATCTTGTCTGCCATTATAGTTAGGCTTAGGACATTTCCTTTTAATATATCCATTATCCTAACTAGCTTTAGTTGCGGTGCTTTAGTAGTCATTATTACATCCATCTCTTATTCTATTTGTCTTCTTAGCTATTTAGTATAGTTTATTTTATTAATCTTATTATTATTTAACGGCGGTTAAGGAGCCTGCTATTATAATTATAGTGCGATTTAGACATATCCTCCTAGTTATATATTTTAGACTATTGCCGGTTGTGGACTAGATGGTCTTAGGGGCGGCTTTATTACTCTAACATCCCCTTGCGGTTTCCTAAGATTATATAACCATATTGTGGGCTATAACTAAGTTGCTACTCCTACTAAGTTAACGTACACTAACTCCACTTGGTATATATCTTCCTAGAACTTACCAAGCTCTTCTTTGCTTTCAGCGCCATTGCTTTCTATAAACTCTATTAAGGCTGCCGCTAGCTAGACGCCTGTCATTGTCGCTATCACTATTATATTAGGATTAATATTCGCATTCTGCCTTAGCCAGTCCTTAAAAAACTAAATCCTATTATTACTTAACAAATACGGAATTGGATTTCCTAGGCGCTTACATATTCTAGTACAGATTTAGTTATACTTGTTTATATATAGGAACCCATAGTTAACTAGTTCTTAAAGCATTAGGTATTAGTTAATAAAATAATAAGGACCCCTATATCTATAACATGTCTTAGCTTATGTCTAATACGCGCTAAGATTTTCTAGTCCTCTTTGCCTTCCTAGGTTAGGCTTATATCGCTCTTATAGCGCCCCTCTATATAGTGGCAGTAGCCCGTTGTTATTTATTGCAGGTTGTAGACCTGTTTATTCTTAACGCACTAATACTTAGTTTAAAAGCTGCGTGTACTATATCAGATCTTGGCAAATCTTATTAAGGAACGGCATTAAAGACGCAATACCTACCAATTTAACTATCCTAAGATTAAGCCTCTAGAGTTAACTAGTAAGTTTCTCCAGCTTAGGGTCTATCTCTTATATTATTTAACAGGTACTTGCTGACTTATTTAGCTAAAAGACTATAGGTGGCCAAAGAGTAGCCTCTCTCTAGTTTAATATAACCAGTTACTAATTACGGAATTGTTTAACTAGCTAATAAAGACCTTATTTCTTAGGGTTTATTATTAATAGGCAGTCTACGCCCATATGTAAATTAAGCCTATCTTCTACAGCCTTCCTTAGCAAGTGGAAGTTGTAACAGAACCTTATAGCAGGAACTACAGTGGGTCCTATTATTAGGCTGGGTATATAGGTAAGAACAAATCAACAACGTAATAATAACTGGTAGAGTGGTTACCCAACAGATTAACTCCAATTGTATTCTAAGATTCACTGCGAAGAGAGAACTATCTGGGTAGGGACTATAGTCCTTTAAATACACAACTATACGCCTAAGAAATCCCTTCGCTTTATAAGGTACGTATACTCTATCTACTCTATTATAGATTATACAGATTACACAGATTATACAGATCACATTATATAACCTTAGCTACCATTCCTCATTACATGGTTCCACCAGATCTATCCTAAACCGTACCTATATTAACTAATTAGCTTCCTCCAACTCTTCTCCAAGTAGTCATAACATCGTACTTAAGCTATCCATAACACTATCTCCCTCCTCTTTATCTTTATCCTTAAAGATTCCTAACATCTCCAAGTTGTCTACTAGAGGTATAATATCCGTTTAATCAGTCTGGTTAATATCCTTACTTATTATACCTAAAGCTTCTTCTTCTTCTTCTACAGCTTGCCGGTCTTGTACTATTACTACAATCTTATCTCTAGGTGAGATAATGCCGTCTCTGTATTCTTACTATGTAAAAGAGGGGTTAGTCTATATTACGCTAGCGAGCCCTTCGTCTTAACAACCGTCCTCTTATTTAGAGTGCACTAAAGTAAACATTTAATTGTCCTGCGACGTCCGCTCTATCCCTAACACTAAGTATGCGCGTCCTATAACTCTTAATAGTCTTTAGGTTCCCTAAGTAACTTATTATAGGGTCTTATGTTTAATCTACCGCTAAAAAACTTAATAGTGAACTAGCCTCTGCGCTGCTTAAGGTTTAACATATCTTAGAAGAGTCCATATATATCCTTAAAGCTTAATATCTAGCTTATACTTATCTTTAACATCTTAAATATATATATAAGAAGGGTTATTCTAAGGAGTAGAAGCTAGTTTAATAGGGTCTATCTAAGCTAGGTAATAAAAGAACTAGCTCTCTTCCTATAAGGGAAACAACTCCAAGTAGCTCGGCAATTGCTCCTCTTAGGTCCCCCTTAGGTGACTTATTTTTTGGCAATCCTTCCTTATTAATGTTGCCTGACCTACTTTCTTCTAATACTCCTATACCTTTCCCATAGCGTTCTCTAGGTTGCTTAGTGGTTCCTAAGTAGTCTCACTATAGCCTATCTACTTTACTTTATACTATGTTTCGTTATCTACGTCCTCATAACTAATAATCTTTAAAACTTGCTATTTATCTTCTTCTTATCCTCTATATATGTCTGCCTTATAAACTAGTAGCTTAACATCTCCATGTGCTGGTTCTAGTATTACAACATACTATATAGGGTAGATCTTTATTTTAGCTAATAGGTTCAACTTATACGTAACTAATAAAATTCTTTACTTAACTTTAAAAGGTCCTAGTCTAACGTAGTCCAACTTCTTACTTAGTTATTAACTTTTAAAATTTTTATATAGTAGCCACACTTTATCTCCCTCCTTTAGATCTGGTCCCTTAGATCTCTTAGCATCGTAGTACCTTTTTATCCTTTGCTGTACTAGCTTGGCTGTTTCCATAAGGTCTATATAAAGATTTATTAACGTCTCCATTCTTTATTTAGCTGTGCTACTCATTTTTTTTACTTAATATAGCAATAATAACGTTCTTAGCTTATACCCGTAGTTTGCCTTAAATAGTAATATCCCCATTCCTTTTTATGGTATTGTATTGTATGCAAACTATATAACTGGTAATAACAATACCTAATTATTCTGTGCGTAATTAATATAATGTCTTAGATACTGTTCTAGTGTCTAGTTTAGTCTTTCCATTTATCCATCCATCTGCAGATAATACGCTATAGAGGTTACTACGCGAACTCCCTATTCTGCCAGAAACACCTCCTAAAACGCTGCTATAAATCTTAGATTTCTGTCTAATATGATTTTATCTAGTGCTCCGTGTCTTATAAATACTTCCTTTATATAGATTCTAGCAATGTCTTCTACTAATATCTCTTTAGTGCATGCTATAAAGTATCCCTACTTTATTAGCTTGTCTACTATTATTAAGATCACATTATAATCTTGTCCTATAATAGGATCTTTTAACTTTGGTAATTTAACAATAAAGTCCTATAATATAACCTCCCATAGTCTTCCTGGTACTTCAACAGGTTATAGCCCTCTATACGGCTTATGCCTTATTAGTTTATTCCTTTAGCAATCTAGATATTCCTTTATAACTTATCTTACTAGTCCCCAGATTCCTTAAATAATGTACTCCTCTTAAAGTCTTAACACTAAGCCTATAGCTCCATTGTGTCCTTATATTATTCCCTTATAGAATTCCTTAATAAACTCCTCTATAATAGACTTAGGCATATATGTTACTTCTCTATTTTTGTATTACTCTAAGTCTAGATCCTTTACCTATGCTTCTTAAATCTTCTGTGTCTAATTACTTTTTAGTAATTTATGGATCTGACTTTCCTTAGTTACTATAATTTTTGTATAATTATACCTAATTAATCTATCTTAATCTTTTTGTAATAAAGCTCCTAATAGCTTTCCATTATTTTATAGTTTAGCTTTTCTGCTTAGAGCGTCTGTTTGTGCATTGTCTATACCCTTAATATGCTAAATTTTGAAATAGTATTCTGTAAGCATTTCCGCCTATCTAACCTGTCTTTGGTTAAGTTCCTTTATTATTAGAAATCCAGTAAGGTTCTTATAGTCCATTTTAACCATAAATGGTTTCTCTATACCTTGCAAGAATGCTCTCCATTTCTTAAGTGCTGTAACTATACCTAATAACTCCTTATTGTAGATGTCGTAGTTTAACTCTAGTGGTGTCATTTTCTGACTATAGTACGCCACTAGATGCTATGCGTCCTGGTGCTTCTATAGTAAATATACTCCTAGTGCAAAGTCTAATGCGTCTGTCTCAACAACCGTTTCTAACTTTGGTTAATAGATCTTAAGGACTGGCTCTTAGGTAAATAACTCTTTAAGTTCCTAAAATAGCTCCTTCTATTCGCTACCCTAAACCTATAGTTCCTCCTTCTTTGTTAGCCTTATAAACGGCTTGATGCTTTTTAACCATTATACTATAAACCTCCTATAGTAGTTACAAAACCCTAAAAATGACCTTAATTGCGTAACATTCTCTGGTTTTTACTAACTTACTATAGCTTTGACTTTCTTTAGGTCCATACTAATTTTCCCTAGTTTAATAATGAATCCTATAAAATTGGTTTTCTTTATAAAGAACTCGCATTTTTTAATTGCTACTGGCATCTGTTCTTCCTATAGTCTCTTTAAGACCTATTTAATGTGTTCTTTATATTCCCCCTTATTCTCTAAGTAAATAATAATATTGTTAAGATATGCTATAACAAACTTATCTAGGTGTTCTCCTAATATACTATTAATTTGCTTCTAGAACATTACTAGTGCGTTTATAAGCCTAAACTGTATAACTAATGGCTTATATAGTCCTTCCTTTAACCTAAAGGCTGCCTTCCATTTATCGCCTTCCTTAATCCTAATCTGGTGGTACGCCTATCTTAGATCTATCTTTATAAAGATTTTTACATTGCCTATCCTATTTTAGATTTTGCTAATTAAGGGTAAAGGATACCTATCCTTCCTAGTGATGCTGTTTAACTATCTGTAGTCTATACATATCCTAAGTTTTCCATTTTTCTTTAGGATAAATAGTACTGGATATTCTGCTAATAACTATAACAGTCTAATATATCCCTTACGTAAGTTCTCCTGGATAAACTCCTTAAGCGCTACTAACTCTGTTTTAGTAAGCTTATAGATTGGAAAGAACCTTAGACTTATTCCTTCTTCCAATTCTATCTTATAGTCCCATACTGCATATTCTAACAGCTTTTTACTTTCTAGTAACCATAACTTCTTACTATACTTATGGTATCTTTTTAGTATATAACTTAAGCCTCGCTCAGTCTCTTTGTATATTGCTCTGACTTAGTACTATACCAACTTAGTTTACTGTCGCTCTTTGCGCCGTTAAGTATCCTTAATATTAACCTAACCTATAACCTAATTAATTTTTAGATTGTATTTCTATAACTAAGGCATTCCTAATATCGCCTTATCCTGTCCCAATAGTAGGATATTAAAAGATATTCTAACCTGTCTCCCTTTAATAGTTAACTAAATAGGTCCTATTTTGAGATTAATAATACCTCCTCTATAGGCTATCTAATCTCCTAAAATTGTTATAAGTGGATATAGGTGTTCTTTCTATCTATATAGTAACCCTATCCTTTCCACTGCTTTTGGTGACATGTAGTTCCTTATTACTCCACTATCTATTAACGCTTTAAACTGCTAATCTTGCCATTTAACTCTTAAATTTAGGTATTATCCTTAAATTCCTTTAAGGGTCTAAGGCTCTAATACTGGTTCCCTCTAGTCCTGTACACCTCCCCTTTTCCTAACTATTGGCTGCTAGATCCTGCTTATACTTAGTCCAACTTAGGCCAATACTTAGTTTATTTCTTTTCCTCTATATACCATAGACAAGTATTTTCTAGGTACTCCCACCACTATCATCCCTCTAGGTATTCTTCCGTAAGAAATCTTCCTAGTTAAAGTATTAAGTCCCTTTAACCTTATACTTCTACTAAGTGCTATCTATGCATATACTTGGCGTTCCTAAACCGCCTTTCCTTAGGTACCCAGTATATCCTTACTAGGTACTTCCAGTTCTTATCTTTTAGTGCTCTATATATATTATAGGTATCATCCACATAAGCTATCCACAATAGTATATAATGCGCTAGGTGACTTAGGTTAACTCTTAGTTTATCTTTATCCTTAAGTTTAAACCTATACCTAGTTGACCTAACCACTAGTATCTCTATTGCGGGTACTAAGATTTGTTATTTACTTCTTTAGTCCCTAGATCCCTCTTCTAGGTTCCTTAACATTATAATTAATACTCCTTTAATGTAACTCATACGTTTCTCCATAATGGGTTAGTCTTAGACAACTTTTTCATCCAGCCACATATAAAAATCTTCCCATTTATTATTGTATTGTTGCCTATACCACTTTCCATACAACTGGTTTAGTATATATAGTCTATCTGTTAGAAAGTACCTTATTATTACTACATTATAACATCCTTTAGTATGTTTTTCTTTAAACCTAGTTAGGATATCTAGATCCTCTTCTTATTCTAGTTCATCTAACTATTTTACCCTAAGTGTCCCTGCACTTGGCCTATTAGTAACTCTTTGTACAGGTGCTCTATCCCTTATATAACCTAGCATAGCTGACCTCTTGTCTAGCTTTTACTCTTGCTATGCAATAATTCTTGTCCTAAACTTATCCATAGTTTCTTATTTTCTGCGTCTTATAGCTAGATCTTTGTAGTCCTCTTACTTTTTAATCCTAGTATTAACTGTTCGATCTTTAGGCTAAATACTACATTTACCTAGGATTACTAACGTTCTTATTCATTCCCTAAACTTATAGTTCTTAAACTTACGTCCTATACTTATTCATTTATCTATAAACTAAGTAGCTGCCCTTTCCTATCAGTTTTCGTCCATTATAGATCCTTAGGTGTGTCTTATCTCATCTTAAGAATCTTAAGCTTCTTATATCTCTTCTTAAGAATCTTAAGCCTGTGGCCTTTTGCCTTTATTAAGTAATAAGCTAGCACTAGCAGTCATCTACTTACTTAGTTTCTTTTAAACGTTACTCCTATCGTCTTATAAAGCAATGGAAATTATATCCAATAGTGTTATAACATCTATTACTAAACCTTGTTTAGTAATGGTCTTAGTCTCTACTTCTATTTTAACTTCTCTAAGGTCTGCATGCTCCTAGTAAGCTGCCTTTATTGCCTTATCATCAATAAATGCTTCGCCTATATTAAATTCATCGTCTTTAATGTCCGATTTATAAGCTAGTTCATTGGTTCCTCTAAACTTAGATAATACTAGCTTCTATAGCCAATAGCTTACGCCATACTTAGCGTCCTTATAAATTCGGTATGCGTTATTATAATAATATATAAAACTATTAATTGAACACTCTTTTATTCCTCGCAGTGCACCATTGTCCCTCTATATATATATACCGTCTGCTAGCCTGGTTCCCTTTACTGCGTAATTACTCTAACTACCTCTATAGTCTCTAGCAAAATAACCTTATTTTCTATAATTTATACAAGCCCTATCTTTAAACTATTTTTCTTGTTATAGAGTCCGCCTAAACATCTTCTACTACTAAGATCCCTAGTTTAGCCTCTACTTCTAGGTCCTTTAATTACTAGATCCTTAACCTCTAGGTTTCTATAGTTTCTTTTCCCACCTTTAGGTTTCTTTAGTACCACTTAGGTCTATTAGCTCTACGCCATTCCATAGTTTTTAACTCTATATCTGTCGTTGCGTACTCTACGCCTTATACAACTATAGAACTCTATCTTACCCTTTCTTAGCTTGTTCCCTTTAATAGATCCTATTATTAATCTTTATTAACTGGTCTATTAACTCTCTTAGAGTATCCGTATCTTCCATTAGGATAATTGCGTCCTAGACTTTAGCCTTAAGTCCTTGCTTATACTGTGCTATAAGCGCCCTATTATTCCACTTAACCTACATAGCTAGTATTTAAAACTGCGTTGTATACTTAATTGCTAAAGTGCGTTATACTAAGTTCTGAAGTTTTCGTTCCGCTGTTATGGTTGCTTTAGGGTCTCCAAATATTTGCGTTAACCATTCTACAAATCCGTTCTAACTTACAAACACATACCGTACGTTCGGGTTAGTAGTTATTACACCATTTACTTATATCTCTGTAAGGTAAGACTTAAACCACTCTAGAGCTCTTCCTAATAAGAATAGTCCTACGTACGCTACCTGGTCCATAGGTGTTGCTAACTTCGCTCCTTCCTGCATAACCTTAAAATGCATCTATATAAGAAACCCTTTAAGCTTTAACTTCTCCCCTAAGAACCGTTTGATTGAAGGTAACTTAACCTTTACTACTCTAATTCCATTAATGCGTTCTTTAAGTAGCCTGCTATTGTCCTATAAGTAATTAACTATTTCCTATAACTGACCTCGCGTAACCACTTAAGAATCTGTATCTGCTATACTGGTATCTCCTAACCCTAAGGTCGTGGCTGCCGTTGACGTTATCGTGACTGGTGCTTTGGGTGGCATATTGTTCAATCTTATTTAATACCGTAACCTTAGTAGTGAATGTGTAATAGAACCTTATAGCAGGAACTACGGTAGGTCCTATTATTAGGCTAGGTATATAGGTAAGAACAAATTAACAACATAATAACAACTAGTGGAGTGGTTGCCCAACAGATTAACTCTAATTGTATTCTAAGATTCACTACAAAGAGAGAACTATCTAGGTAGGGACTGTGGTCCTTTAAATACACAACCATACGCCTAAGAAATCCCTTCGCTCCGTAAGGTATGTGTGCTCTGTCTACTCTATTACAGATTACACAGATTACACAGATCACACAGATTATATTACGTAACCTCGGCTACTATTCCTCGTCACATGGTTCTACCAGATCCATCCTAGACCGTGCCTATATTAACCAACTAGCTTCCTCCGACTCTTCTCCAAGTAGTTATAACATTGTACTTAAGCTGTCCGTAACAGAAGTTAAAAGACTCTTATCTATCTAGGTTAGCTCCTGTCTTAGTTATAGCATGTCTTTAATATTTAAATAGGAGTCCTTTTGCAAACCAGTATTCTTATTTACGGTTTTCCAAATTGCTAGCCTTAATAGCCTTCTAGGAAATTAGTATAAATTATCTATAGTATTCGCGTATACTACTGGGTGGATTATTCCTATACTATAGTATATAAGCTTCTAAGAATTCTACCATCTTAACTTATTAAAAGTAGTTACTTCCTTAGTAGTCTATTTAAAGCTTTTTTATAAGTTCCATCTATCTGCTAATAATAAACTTAGGTAGGCTTTAGATTTAGGTCCCTATCCAATAGTTACAATATTCTAAAAGTCTATAATGTTTCTTATTATCCATAACACGGTGTCAGATGCATAGTCGCTTATACTATTTAATAAATTATAACATGTTTTATCCCGTAAAGTAAGGGGTCCCTAGAGTCCCTAGAGCTAGTATAGGCTAGGCCATAACATATACCTTATCTTATTCCATTAGTAGTTTATTATAAGGTAACAGACTTGCAGTTTCTCCTAGGATAGATAAGTTAACCTCCTAGTTCTTATCCTTTCTCTGCTAAAGGTTATTAGTTCTAAATATTACAGAAGTTAAGTCTAGTACCGCATCCTCTAGGTTAGGAAAACTTTATAGGTTAATAGGCTGCCTGCTTCCTTCTCCGCTATTATTATAGAATAGACCTAGCATCTCAGTATTCCCTTTATTGGTCCTATTGCCATTGCTCTTATAAATTTAAGGGAGGCTTATATAAATGCAAGAAGAATTATATAGACCGTTATAAATATAGTAAATAAAAAATTTAAGACTTCTTTCTGCTAGTCCTAATGCATTATAACCCTCTCTTTTATCCTCCGTCCTACTATACCCCGTGCTCGCATTCCTACTCCTAGTTATCTATTCCGTCTACTATAGGTCTCAGATAGTAATCTCCAAAAGTGTTATTAACTCATCTTAATTTCCGTGCTTAATTTCCACACCTATTAGTGGCTTAACAGCTTTTAGTAGTAGTAACTTAACAGTTTTTAGTCCTTCTATGGCTGTAGCACGTTCCTACGTGTCTCCTATATATAGAGTGCTAGACTTCTAATCTAAAGAGCTCGCTGTTGTCCCCACGTGGAATGCTATAAAGTATATGGGAGGGAAGGTCTCTCCCTAGACAAGAAGTTAGTGTACTATCAGTCTGTCGGTTAGTTATAGTCAGTTAGTAGAAATCAGTAGGAAAGCAGTCAGTAAGAAGAAGAGAAAAGAGTGTATTGTGTCCCCCAAACTATCCGTTAAGCCTGTCCGAGTTGTTAAAGACTCTGAGGCCGCGGGCCAATCTATATACCTATAGAAGGCCTATACTCTCCCAAAACCATACCCAAATTGGATGCTAAATGTAGTGGGCCAACTTACCCCACCATAATAGGACTGTAACACGTCTATCCTTCTTAACCTATACTCTATAAACTTAAAGGAAGTATTGGAGATTATAAACAGTTGTCTAGTTGCAATTCTTAAAGACTTCTAGTATAAAGGTGCTGAAGTTATTGCGGTAAAGCTCCTATAGGTTATCGTCCATTATATTATAAAATCTATATTTTATAATCTTGTACTATATAAATTCACTAATTTCTTTTTTATTGATGTTTTTAGGCTACGCGTTAAGCCCTTCACTCCATCTCCTCCGTCCTTCTTTAACTTATACCCTAATATCTAATATATTAATTCTTATCTCGTAATTCTTGTTAAGTTTAATTTTAAATTCTAAACGCGTAATAGACGCGAATTAATATAAATGCGTAATAGACGCGAGTGCTTAACTTTTGTTAAGTTTAAATGCGTGGTGGACGTAAACCGAGGGCCTATTAGATAGGGGTCGGTTCCTTAAGTACCTAAAGGCTATATATAAAGAATTAAGGGTCTATTAGATAGGGATTAACTTTTTAAATATACATCAACTAATGCTCCTTAACGTGATCTGGGTAGTATAAAATGCGTAATGGACGCGAACCAAGGGCCTATTAAAAGGGGTTGGTTCTTCAAACACCTAAGGGCTGTGTATAAAGAGTTAAGGGCCTATTAAATAGGGGTTGACTTTTTAAATACACGTTAACTAATGCTCCTTAGCAAATAAGATTAGTAGAGGCCTGTAGTAGGGACTGATCGAGCTCGTCTCTCTTTATAGATAATACGTCTCCTAATCTGTAATCACTAATTAGTGTTGGTATCACTTTTGGTGATATGTATCGCTATTATAATAGTATTAGGGTGGTAACTGATTTAATTAATACTTTATTGATTCTCCTATTCTATAGGTGGAATTTGGTGGATTTCCTAAGCTCGCTTAGCTCACGTAATCGCGTGCAACTGCATTGCGAAACCTTGTTCAGACAGATAGTAAATAAAGGAAGTTGTTTAAGGAACTTAAGGAGTTATTTACCTAGGACCTAATCCTTAAAATCTACTAACTAAGGTTAAATACGGTTATAGAAACGGATGCATTAGACTTTATACCAGGAGTATGTTTGCTATAAAAGCACCAAGACGTATAGTATCTAGTGGCATACTATAGTTATAAGATAATACTACTGGAACTAAACTATAATATCTACAATAAAGAGTTGCTAGGTATAGTTACAGTATTAAAGAAATAGAAAGCATTCTTGAAAGGTATAGAGAAACTATTTATAGTTAAAACGGACTATAAGAACCTAATAGGGTTCCTAATAATAAAGGAACTTAATTATAGATAGGTTAGATGGGCGGAAATACTTATAGAATATTATTTTAAAATTTAGCATACTAAAGGCACTAAAAACGCAAGAGTAGATACACTTAGTAGAAAGATAAAGCTACAGAATAATAAAAAACTATTAGGTGCTATATTATAAAAGGATAAGAATGGATTGATTAGGTATAATTATCCTAAAATTATAGCAACTAGAGAAGAAAAAACCTATAAGATACTAAAAAGTATATAGGCATAAAGGATCTGAGATATATAAAGTAAAGATCCAGACTTAGAATAGTATAAGCACTAAGAAGCTATATATATACTAAAAGGAATTCTATAGGGGAATAACTTAAGGATATAATAGAGCTATAGGCTTAGTATTAAGACTTTAAGAGGAATATATTATTTAAGGAATTTAGGAACTAGCGAGAAAAGTTATAAAAGAATATCTAGACTACTAAAGAAATAAACTAATAAGGTATAAGCAGTATGGAGGGCTATAACCTATTAAGATACTAGAAAGACTATAGGAGGTTATATTATAGGACTTTATTATAAAGCTACTAAAGTTAAAGGACTCTAGTACCGGATAGGATTATAATATAATCCTAGTAATAATAGACAAGTTAACTAAGTAGGGCTACTTTATAGCATATACAGAAGAAATCTTAGCGGAGGATATAGCTAGAATCTATATTAAAGAAGTATTTATAAAACACAGGGCACTAAAAAAGATTATATTAGATAGAGATCCGAGATTTATAATAGTATTCTAAAAGGTATTCTTAGCTAAATAAGAAATTCGCGTAGTAACGTTAATAGTATATTACCTATAGACAGACGGTTAAATAGAGAGACTAAATTAAACATTAGAATAATACCTAAGGCATTATATTAATTATGCATAGAATAATTAGGTATTGTTATTACTAGTTATATAGTTTGCGTATAATATAACACTATAAAAAGGGATAGGCATATTACCTTTTAAGGCGAATTACGAATATAAACTAAGAATATTATTATCGCCATATTAAGTAAAGAAAATAAGTAGTATAGCTAAATAAAGAATAGAGAACTTAATAAATCTTTATATATACCTTAAGGAAATAGCTAATCTAGTATAAGAAAGAATAAAAAGGTACTATAATGCTAAGAGATCTAAGGGACTAGATCTTAAGGAGGGAGATAAAGTATAGCTACTATATAAATTTTTTAAAAGTTAACAACTAAGTAAAAAGTTGGACTACGTTAGACTAGGACTATTTACAATTAAAGTAAAAATCTTAGAAGTTATATATAGACTTAACTTACTAGAGAAAATAAAAATCTACCCTATATAGTATATTGTAATACTAGAGCTAGTATATAGGAGTATTAAGCCACTAGCTTATAAGGCAGATATATATAAAGGATAAGAAGAAGACAAATAGGAAGTTTTAAAGATTATTAGTTATAAGGATATTAACAATAAAATATAGTATAAGATTAAGTGGATAAGCTATAATAAGACTACCTAGAAGCTACTAAATAACCTAAAGAACGTTATAAGAAAGGTATAGGAGTATTAGAAGAAAATAGGTTAGGTAGTATTAATAAAAAAGAATTACTAAAGAATAAGTTACCTAAGGGGGACCTAAGAGGAGCACCTACTAAGGTATTTGGAGCTATTTCCCTCTCTGCTAAAAGAGAATCCGTTTTTTATTACTAAGTTTCTACAAATCTTATTCTATAAGTTTTTACTCCTTAAAACGCACCTTTTTATAAACCTTCTTAAGACGGATTAGCTAAGTAAATGCAGCCAGACGAGGGTCTAGGGCCTATTGTTAAGTATTAGCAGCCTCTTGCTTAGCGTTATAAGAACAATAAAGTTTAGCCAGCGCTACTAATAGCTTATTATTAAGCTTTGTAGCGGTAGATTAAATCTAGGACCCTAGCAGCAATTAATAAGGGTACTTAAAGGCTATTAAGAGTAATAGGACGTATATACTTAGTATTAGAAACTAAGCAAATATCGCAGGACAATTAAATATTTGCTTTAGTGCACTTTAAATAGGAAGAGGGTTGCTAAGATAAAGGACTCGCTAATACAATATAAACTAACCCCTCTTTTATATAATAAGAATATAGAGGTGGTATTATTTTACTAAGAGATAATATTGTAGTAACAGTATAAGACTAGCGAGCTATAAAAGAAGAAGAAGCTTTAGGTATAATAAGCAATAATATTAACCAAATTAATTAAGCGGATATTATACCTTTAGTAGACAACTTAGAGATATTAGGAGTCTTTAAGGATAAAGATAAAGAGAAGGGAGATAGTGTTATAGACGCTTTAAGTATAATGCTATAACTACTAGGAGAGGAGTTAGAGGAAGCTAGTTAGTTAATAAGGGTACGGTCTAGAATAAAACTAATAGAGCTATGTAATAAGGAATAGTAAATAAGGTTAACGTGTTCCACCACCGAGCGCATCACACCACCGGACGCATCACTTCGGGGAACACCAAAAAGCCTAAATTTCAATATTAAATATCTCAACCACTACTTAATAATATTTTCTAAAAATTTAAATATAGGCTCTAATATGCCTATTCTAGTGCCTATTCTAGTGCCTATTATAATATAAAAGTATATAGTCTAGTGGTTGTTGAGATATTTCGAAATATCTCTATTTTTAGCCCCTAAACTCTATATTATAATAACTATTAAATTACACACTCTAAT